>Ga0070699_100000731_pt1 | contig 30425 bp, 28 predicted proteins | sample KBSK1503metaG_FD_65473 | JGI IMG/M metagenome (GOLD analysis project Ga0070699, IMG submission 65473) | Corn, switchgrass and miscanthus rhizosphere microbial communities from Kellogg Biological Station, Michigan, USA - KBS K1-50-3 metaG | ecosystem: Host-associated > Plants > Roots >...
GACCGATTTCGAGACGGGCACGATCAGCGACGCGCAATGGTCGCGTGACGGGACCCGCATCTACTTCACCTACGGCGCGTCCAGCCAAAACGTCGTCCTGATCCGGAATTTCCGGTAGCTTCATCGAAAGGAGCGCCCCATGCCGCGCGGCTCCCGCAATTCTTCCCGGCCTTCCCTTCTCCACGCCGCCACGGCCGCTGCAGTGATCGCGGCCGCCCTCGGCGCGACGATTGCGTCCCCCGCGATCGCGCAATCGCTCTGGATGCCCCGTGACGGGGATCGAACGGTCATGCTGGAAGTGCTTAAGCCCAGCCTCGAGGGGTTCGATTCGAAACTCTTCTCCGCCGCTTTCTTTCTCTCGGGGCGCGTGGCCGTCTCGCCGCGCCTTTCCGTGGTCGGCGAGCTCCCCTACGCGCGCCACGAGAGCACGTACCTGATCTTCTTCCCTGAGGAGGTGTCCAGCAACACGATCGGGAATCCGTACGCGGGAGTGGAATACAAACTGGGGTCCGGCCCGGCGTTTCTCGAATTCGGGGTACGGCCCCCCTTGGCCGCGGACGACGAGTTCCTGGCCATCTTCACGGGGTACGCAACGGACGTGGCGCGATGGGAGGCCTTCACTCCCGATCGATTCGCCGCCCTGGCGGCATTCAACGTCCGCGAGATCACGCCGTCCAGGATCGCGCTCCGGCTCCGCGTGAGCCCGACGGTCGCGATTCCGACCGGCAACTCCTCGGAAAAGACGAAGCTCTACGGGATCTACTCGTTCCAGATCGGGTACGAGGGATCCGAGGCGCGGATCGGCGCCGAAATGGCCGGACGGACGCAGATCACGGACGAACCCGGCGTCACGATCCTCGACTTCTTCGGAGTTGGCAACCTGGGCTCACGCACATCGACCCAGTTCGGACTCCACGCCGATTTCCTTTCCGGCCACATACGCCCGGGGCTCGATCTTCATGTTCCGCTCGGGGGAATGGGCAATTACGTCTCTTCCGTCGTCGGCCTCAGTGTCGCCTGGACGAGGTAGACCATGAACCCGACTTCGTGTCCGAGTTGCGGGGGCAGGAATCTGTACGAAGGCCCGGCGGTGAGCGCCGGGGGCGGGCACGCACCCAATTATCTCCCCGGCCTCGGAACCTGGTGGCGATCCGAAACCTTCCAGCCCGTGATCTGTCGCGATTGCGGGCTCACGCGCTTCTTCGCGAGCAAGGAGGCGAGGGAGAAACTCGCCGAGTCCTCGAAGTGGAAACGCGTCCCGTAGCGGCCCCTCCGGAGCGGATGGTCACGGATCGGTTGGTCCTCCGCCGGCCGACCAAGAACGACGCGGCCGCGGTCTTTGCCTACGCGAGCGATCCGGAGGTGACTCGGTACCTCGCCTTCCCCACGCATCAATCGATCGCTGCGGCCGAGACGTTTCTCGCGGCATGCGCGGACTGGTGGGAATCGGGGCGCGAGTTCTGCTGGCTCATCACGCTCAAGGACTCGGGCGACGTGATCGGTTCGATCGGATGTCGCTTCGGTGGCCACGGCCCGGACATCGGATACGTCCTGGCGAAGGGCCATTGGGGCCGGGGCTACATGACCGAAGCGGCGCAGGCGATGGTCGCGTGGGTCAAGTCGCGGCCGAACGTCCATCGCATCTGGGCATTTTGCGACCTCGAGAACACGGCTTCCACGAGGGTGATGGAGAAGCTGGGCATGACGCGCGAGGGAGTGCTTCGAAAGTGGTTTCCGAGTCCGAATCTCTCTCCGGTCCCGCGCGACTGCTTCGTCTATGCGTGGGTGCGTCCGGATCCGGCGAGAGGCTGATCGTCACCATGGCATCCGTCGTCTTCATGAGGGGCGTGAACGTGGGCGGGCACAAGACGTTTCGCCCCGCATCGGTGGCCCGGGATCTGGCCGCTCTCGATGTCGTGAACGTGGGCGCGGCCGGCACCTACGTGGTTCGGAAGGTGATCCGTCCCATAGCGCTCCGCGCCGAACTCGGGAAGAAGCTCCCGTTCGAAGCCGATCTCATGATCTGTTCGGCCCGCGAGGTCCTGGACCTCATCGCCCAGGAGCCCTTCTCGTCGGTCCGGGCCGGGACCGACATGCGCCGGTTCGTGACGGTGATGGCGAGGCACCCTCAGCCTATCCCGCGCCTCCCGGTGGACAAGCCCTCGGGCGAGGAGTGGCAAGTCCGGGTGATCGCGGTTTACGGGAGCTTTGCGCTGAGCCTCTGGCGGAGGCTTGGGCGATCGATCGTCTATCCCAACGAGGTGGTGGAGAAGACGTTCGGCGTCGCGGCCACGACACGGTCGTGGAACACGATCCTCAAGATCCGAGACTTACTCGAGGCCTGAGACGATTCGCGGTGTGCGGAAAACGACAGGGGCGCGTTTTCAGGTTCGGTACCGAACGCTCGTAGCGCCACATTCGAAAGGAGCCGTCATGTCGCGCCCAACCTTCGCGCTTCAAGCCATCGTGGGAATTCTCGCCGTCGCCCTGGCCGCGATCGCGCCGACGCCGGCCGCCGCGCAGTCCCTTTGGATGCAGCGAGATGCCGACCACACGGTCGCGCTCGAATTCCTTCGGCCGAGCCTGGAGGGGGTGGACTCGGACGTCTTGTCCGGAGCGTACTTCCTCTCGGGGCGCACGGCGCTCTCGCCTCGGATCGCCCTGGTCGGAGAACTGCCGTATGTCAGCCACTCGAGTACTCAGACATTCACGGACTTCCTCGGAAACGAGATCACCGAGAGCGTCTCCAGCAGCACCATCGGAAACCCTTACGTGGGCATGGAGGCGCGCCTCGGAAACGGACCGGCGTTCTTGGAACTGGGCGCCCGCCCTCCCCTCGCGTCCGATGAGGAATTCGAGGCGTTCGTGACCGGCGTCGTTTCCGACGTGACGCGCTTCGCTACGTTCCTACCGGACGCCGCGTCGATTCAAATGGCGGTCAATCTCCGCGAAATCACGCCCTCGAATCTGGTCTACCGCCTTCGCATCTGTCCGACGGTCCTCATTCCAACCGGAGACAACAGCGGCGACACGGAACTCCTCACGATGTATTCCTTCCAGATCGGATATCACGGGAGAGTGGCGCGAGTCGGAGGCGGAATGTCGGGCATGGCGCTCGTCACCGAAGATTCCGGGAATCTCGGTTCGCGCACGCGAAACCAGCTCGAGATCCACGCCGACTTTCTTCCCGGCCCGATTCGCCCGGGGTTGGATCTCCACCTTCCGCTCGGCAACGAGGCGGAACTCGCCCCGGCCGTGGTGGGCGTGAGCGTCTCGTGGACCAAGTGACGCGATGTCTACGCGGAGAAGCCCATTCGGTGAAGTAGTTCCTTGAAGCGGGGGTCGGATCGTAAAGGATCCAGGGCCGGCTCGACCTTGAGAAAGACCATGTCCTCCGAGCGCTCTTCGATCCCACGTGCCAGGCACGTAAACGCCAGTTCTCGCTCGCCGAGTCCGGTGTAGAACACGGCCAGGGTGTACGGCGCGGTGTACTTGACCACAGGTTGGTTTTTCATCAGGTCGAGTATCTTTCTCGCGTCCCTGGTGCGCCCGCCGGTGGCGTAGGCATACCCGAGCCAGGCGAGCGTCACGGTGTTTTCGTCGAGTCGTCGCGCCTCCTCCATTTCGCTGATTCCGGCGCCAATGTCTCCCTTCTTCAGCAGCGCTTGCCCGAGAACCATGTGTACGTTCCAAAGGCTCGGGTCGACTTTCAGAAGCTCCCTTGCGGCCGCGATTGCCTTGGAGTATTCGCGGCCCTCATAGAGCGGGAAAATGGTCTGGGTCGCGATCGAGCTCGACAATGGATCCAGTTCGTGCGCCTTCGTGAACTCATGGAGTGCCTCCTGAAAGAGGCCGTTTACCAACAGGTAGTAGCCGAAGTTTTGGTGTGCTTCGGCGCTTCCGGGATTCAGTTCCAAGGTCTTCTTCAGCTCCGGCTTTGCCTGCTCCCAATTCCACTCATAGAAGGCCACCACATACCCGAGTGCGCTATATCCCCGCGCGAGGGTCGAGTCCAACTGGATCGCCAGGAGCGCGGACGCCTTCGCTTGCGACATGGCGTCGCGGGGCGGCAGTACCAGATTTGAAAGCTGGCAGAAGGTCTGTGCCAGTCCTGCGTGCGCCGCAGCGTAGCCGGGATCGATCGCGATGGCCTGTCGGTATAGATCCCGCGCCTTCAACAAGCTCTCGGTCGTGAATCGATTGTATTCGGTCTGCGCCCTCAGATAGGCCTCGTGGGCGTCAGGGTTCACGACGCGTCGATTCGTGAGGCGCCCTCGTTCAACGGGTGAAACTCGGACGCGCACGCTCTGAACGATCGCCCTCGCGACGTCGCTCTGGAGCGCCAATACGTTGCTCAGGCTCCGCTCGTAGCTCTCAGCCCAGAGATGCCGATCCTTCATGGGGTCGATCAGCTGGGCGCTAATTCGAACTTGGCCCCCGGAACGAATGACGGACCCCTCGACGACCATGTCGACACGCAATCGCCGCGCGATCTCGCGGAGCGACTTCTTCGTTCCCTTGTATTGCATCGCCGAGGATCGAGAGATGACGCGGAGAGCCGCGATCTGCGCGAGAAGGGTGATCAATTCGTCGGTCATTCCGTCCGCGAAGTATTCCTGCCCCGGATCCCCGGAAAGGTTTACCAGCGGGAGCACGGCGAGCGACTGCGTGGTGGTGCCCGGCATGCCGAAAAATCGCTCGCGAAGGCTCAATGCGTTGAACCCGATCCAGAGTCCAGCGACAAGGAGCAAGGCTGCCGTCGCGTATGCGAGGTTCCGTGGCACCGAACGCCTTCGGTTCGAATTGCTCGCCGGGGAGTGCTGCGACTCCGGGAGCGCCAATCGCCGCAGGTCCGATCGAAGATCCTCCGCGCTCTCATACCGCCGCGCCGGCTCCTTTTCCAGGCAACGCAGGATGATCCGTTCGAGGTGGCGCGATATGTCGCCCCGGATACTCTGGGGCGACGTCGGACGCTGGCTCAGAATGGCGGCGATCACGGAAGGAGCGTCGTGTTGCGGAAACGCCCTCCGCCCGCAGGCCGCTTCGTACAGTACGGCTCCGGCCGCGTAGATATCGCTCCGAGCGTCGACGTGACCGGCCTGGAGTTGTTCCGGGGGCATGTAGGGCAGGGTGCCGACCGCTCGGTCCGATGAGGATATCGACTCCGTTGACGCGAGTTCCGTCGCCGTGCGAGAAAACTTCGCGAGCCCGAAATCGAGGATCTTGAGCCGGCCGTCGGGCGTGACTCTCAAGTTGGCGGGCTTGATGTCGCGATGCAGGATTCCCGCGTGATGCGCCGCGGCCAGGCCGTCGCACAGTTGCACCGCGAGGCGGACGGTTGTGTCTTCGGGGAGCGACCCCGCTTGAACCAGATCCGAGAGCGTTTGCCCCGGCACGAGCTCCAAGACGAGAAAGTCCACGCCTTCTTGTGAATCGAAGGCATGGACGGTCTCGATGTTCGGATGATTGAGGCGTGATAGCGAGAGGGCTTCCTTGCGGAACTGCTTCCGCGCGACGTCGTCCGCCAGGGCACCCGCGGGTAGGACCTTGATCGCCACGTCGCGCTCCAGGCGCTCATCCCGTGCCCGGTAGACGACGCCCATCCCGCCGGCACCCAACTTCTCTAGGATTAGGAAGTGCGCGAGCGTTTTGCCGATCAAATGACCGTTGAGTCCCCTCTCGCTTGTGTTTCGGTTTCCGCTATTCGGCCGCGACTATCGGATGACGAGCAGCCTGCCTTCCGCGACCCCTTCCGGGAGTTGGACCCGGTAGAAGTAGATGCCGGCGCCGAGCGCGGCGCCCCCGTCATCCTTCGCGTCGAACTCGATCCGACGATAGCCTGCCGCGGCGTTCGATTCGTTCGTCAAGGTGCGGACCAGCCGCCCGGACACATCGAAGAGTCGGATCGAGATTCGGCCCGGTCGCGTGGTCGCGAATTCGAAGGCGCCGCGCGTGCGAAGCGGGGTCGGGCTCACGACGAGCGACGCCGGACCGCCGCCTCCCTGCACCCCGATCGTGCTCGGCGCGCGGAAGAACCCGCCGGTCGACACGTTACCCTCGAACACGACCGGTACGGAAGCCTGGCCCTGCACGTTCGCGAAGAGCAGCCGGAGATCCTCCTTCCGGAAGCAGGCGGTGATCTCCGCGACGCCGTTCCCGTCGCGGTCCGATCCGGCCGCGGATTTGCCCGACATCGCGTGGATCTCGCTGACCGAGCCGGTTCCCGGCGACTTCATCACGACGGTGGCGAGGTCGACGGTCGAGACGTCGAACGAACGCCCGACGGGCTCGATCTCCGCGCACCACGTGGCCTTGCCCGATCCAAGCCGGATCGTTCGGTTGCCCGCCACGGTGAAGACCCGCGCGACGAGCGCGTCCAGAACCGACACCGTGGTCGTCGCGGCGCCCGTCAAGGCACCGTCGGAGACGACAAGGGAGACGTCGTAGGTGCCATGAGCGGCGTAGGCGTGCATCGGCGCTGAACCAACTCCGGTGGTTCCGTCGCCGAAGACCCACGCGTACGTGAGCACATCGCCGTCCGGATCGGAAGACCCGGAGCCGTCGAACGGCACTGGGATCCCGATGAAGGACGAGTACGGCCCGCCGGCATCCGCGGTCGGGGCGCGGTTCACGTTCAGCACCGTGATCCGCGTGGTCGCGGAAGCGGTCGAGCCGTCCACGCGCTCCGCCGTGAAGACGATGGAGTACTCCCCCGCCTGATCGAAGGTGGGCGCCCAGCGGAACTCGCCCGTGCCGTCGCCATTGTCCGTGAACGTCGCGCCGAGCGGGAGATCCGGCGCGGTGAGCGTGATGGGGTACGCGCCAGGATTTTCGGTGATCACGTTGAACGTCGTGAGCCCGCCTTCGACGACCGACTTTGAGGTCGGCGCGGTCACCGCGAACTCCAGCGAGAAGCGCTTCCCATAGAGCAGGCTGGCGACGCTGGCGAGCTGCCGCATCGCCGAGATCGAGGAAAGTCGGTCCGACCCCTGCCCCACGAGCACCGCTCCGACGATCTCCTGTTCGTCACCGGGTGCCATCGTGAATGGCCCCGTGACAACCTGCATGCGCCGGTCGCCTGGACTGCTGTCCAGCCATCCGCTTCCCGATACCGGGTTTCCCGTCAGCTGGAACCTCGTGATCGGAAACGCCGGATTGTCGAACTCATGCACAGCCGTGCCGTCCGTGTTCAGGCCGCGGAGAATGTTGTACGTCTCGATCTCGGAGGTTGGATCCGTTCCGTTGATGTACTTCCCGAACGCGGTCATTCCCAGGGTATCGGTGACGCCGCCGGGCCCCGGTACGGTCGGGCCCTGAAGGAGCTGGAACCCGACCGCGGGGGGAGACGCCCCGTATTGCTGGTCCTGATTCGTCGCGTTGTAGCAGTACCCGAGGGCGAGCGTCGTGTCGCACCCGACGAGGTCGTCCGTGAACCCACCGAGGTCCGGATCGCTCCAGAGAGAGGCGTAGACCTGGTTCAACTGATTGGAGCCCCGGTTTCGAAGCTTCAGTTTCACGAAGATGATGTTCCCCAAAGCGCCCGACCGGTTGCACGCGAACGTCGTCTGCTGGATTTCCAGGCCGAGCGGCGCGGTGCTGCCGGCGTCGTTCGTGTGCCTAGCTGGATCCGCGTCGTTGAAGACGCTCCAGATCGTCGCGTCGCCCAATAGGAGCGGATTCCCGGCCCCGTCCAGCGGAGCGCCGTCCTGGACCGGCCATTCCAGGTAGTCCTGGCTCGTCGTGTTGCCGCGAAGGATCTTGTAGGAACGGAACCGGAGCTGATCCGGCTGATACGTTCCGTTCATCATCGGCCCGGGCACGTACTCCTGCGAATATTCGCCGAGCGCGACACGCACTTGCCCGTTCACCAACGCCCCGACCCACGTCCCCGCCGCGAACACGGCCGTTTGGGTCGATCCTTTCGGGAATATGAGGCCCGCGTTCCCGGTGATGAGGTCATAGGCATAGGACCCGTGGTTCGACACGAACATGTCCAGATTGTTCGCGTCCATGCGGGTGTCGTTGTCGATGAAACTGGGACTACGGTTGAGCCCGCGTTCGGCCGTTCGCGACGTGGACGAGGGAACGGCGAAGCCAAGCGCGGGCGCGACGAGAAGCAGGACCGTCGCCGCGAAGCCGCGGCCCGCGCGGATCATCGGAGTACCGTGAAGCGACCGGTCGTGGTGCCTTCGGTCGCATGGAGACGGAAGTAGTAGACGCCCGAGGCCAGCGAAGCGCCCCGATCGTCCCGACCGTCGATCGGAACGTCATGATAGCCGGGCTCGACGCGCGACTCGTGGAACACCGTTCGCACCAGGCGGCCCTGCGGATCGAAAAATTGAAGGGTCGCAGTCCCTGGGCGGGTCGTCACGTACGTGAGGGTCGCGGACGGATTCAGCGGGTTCGGGCTGATCGTCGCGGCCAGGTTCCCGCCGCCGGCGATGATGCCGACGTCCATCGTCGCGCGGAACCGGCCACCGGTGTAGAGATTCCCCTCGAACGACACGGTGGCGGAACCGGTCCCATGCATGTTGGCGAAGAGGAGGCGCAGGTCCGTCTTCGCGAAGCAGGCGTTGATCTCCTCGACGCCGTTGGCGTCCTTGTCGCCGCCGGCGGAGGACTTGCCCAGAATCGCGTGGATCTCTTCCACGGTTCCGGTCCCCGGCGATCGCATGACCAGCGAGCGCATGTCCACCGTCTCGATCAGGTATGAGTTCCCGATCGCCTCGAGTTCGACGCACCACTGCGGCTTTCCCGCGTTGAGGCGGATGTTGCGGTTGCCGGCCGCCGTGAAGGCGCGTGCCTGGAAGAGCCCGACGATGTTCGCCGTCGTGGTCGCGAAAGACACGAGCGAGCCGTCGGTGACCGTGAGTCCGATGCCGTAGACGCCAATGGCGGCGTACGAGTGTGCGGGCTGGGCGCCGGTCCCGGAGGCTCCGTCGCCGAAGACCCAGGCGTAGCCGAGCGGGTCCCCGTCGGGGTCCGCAGATCCACGCCCATCAAGAATGAGCGGGACTCCCGCAAAGGCGGTGTACGGTCCTCCCGCGTTCGCGAGCGGGGCGCGGTTGGTGTTCGTCACGGTGATCTTCGTCATCGCCGAACCGGAAAGAACGTTCGTCGCGGTGATGGTCACCGGGTACGGCGTCGTCCGCGCGTCCATGTACGTGGGCGTCCAGGTGAAGGTCCCAGCCGAATTCAGGCCATTGGCCGTGAAGGCGGCGTTGTTGCCGAGCGGGAGACCGGCAAAGCTTGCCGTGAGGCTCGTGACGGCGGGCCCGTCCGGGTCGCTCGCGGTCACGGTAAAGGAGAGGACCGCTCCCTCGCCGCCGGTCACCTTCTTGGGCGCCTTCACGACGGGCGGATGATCGAGGTCGGGCGCGCAGTTCGCGTTGAGGAACACGCGCACGTCCCCGTCGTAGTAGGACGCGAGGGCGAGATCGTTTCTGAGATCGTCGTCGAAGTCGCCCGTGGTGACCCCGTAGAAGGAACCCGGCAGGTCGGTCTTGGGCGCGAAGCCACCCGTGCCGTCACCCAGTAGAATTGACGCGCCGCCCCCCGAATTGCCCGTCACGATGTCGGGATGGCCGTCCCCGTTCAGCTCGACGAGCGCGATGTCGTACGGATAGTACGAGGTGGGGAAACTGCGCTTGAACCCGAGACCGCCGGTGCCATTTCCCAAAAGAACGGTCACATAGGCCGAATAATAGTTCGCGACGGCAACGTCGCTCTTTCCGTCCCCGTTCACATCGCCCGCGGTGATCGCGATGGGGTATTGGCCGGTCGGATAGTCGGTCTTCGATCCGAAGACTCCCGCTCCGTTGTTGAGATACGTGGAAATATTGTTCTGGTAGGTATTCGCGGCGACCAGGTCGGGCGCGCCGTCACCATTCAAATCAAGAAGCGCGATTTGGCTGGCGCTCGCCCCCGAGGCAACGTTCGTCGCGGCGAGAAACGTGCCGTCTCCAACGCCCCGAAGCAGGGAGATCGTGCCCACGTCCGTATTGCATACCAAGAGATCGATGATCCCATCGCGGTTCACGTCCGCCGCTGCGACTCCACGCGGTCCTGACCCGACGGTGTAGGTCCGGCGGGTGGGGAACGCACCGGTGCCGTCCCCGGTATAGATCGAGATCGTGCCGGAATAGTAGTTGGCCACGGCGAGGTCGGGCGTCTCGTCCCGATTGAAATCGGCGATCGCGCCGGTGATCGGACCGAACCCCGAGTCGAGATCCGTGGGTGAGCCGAACGTTCCGTTCCCGTTTCCCAGCGCGGTTACGAGGCGCGGGACGTCCGGCATTTCGACGACCAGGTCGAGAACGCCGTCGCCGTTCAGATCGGCCGTTTGGATGTCGAACACGCCCGCACCGAGGGCCGCGTTCAGCGGCGTGAAGGAACCGGCAGGGCAAAGCGCAGGGAAGTTGCCCAGCACGACCGTGATCCCGAACGACTTCGTGTCCGTGATCGTGAAGTCCGTGGCGGCAATCACTCCCGTTGCCGTTCCGACATCGCCGATGCCAGGCCGAAGCGAAACGATCGCGGTGGCGGTGCCGTAGTTGCTGTTGGACTGGAGACTCATGTAGGCGGGGCCGCTCACGCGATACATGTAGATGTAGCTTCCATCCGCATCGGTGGCGGTCACGGTTTGCTCGTTGATCTCTCCCGCCGTCGCGACCATATCCGCCGGTTGCGCCAGAATGGGGCCGCTCAAGGGAGGGGTCACATTGACGGTGAAGGACTTCTCGTCGAAGAGGACCCGGTCGCTGACCCGAACCCACACGGTGTCGAACCCGGCGTCGGATTCGAGCGGGCTCACGTCTGCCCGACCGTAGGCATAGCCGGGATAGTTGGAGTAGTCCTCGATGGTGACGTAGTCCGGCCCGCTCGCCTTGGAGAGGATCAGGATGGCGTCGTTGTCGGGATCCTGGCCGTAGAGGTACTGAGAAGCCGTCGTGCCCGCGCGGAGCTGCATGCTATAGGGCTGATTGAGAACGGGCGGGTGGTTCGAGTGCACCGTGACCAGGAAGAACCGCTCGGCGCTCAGCTCGCCGTCGCTCACGGAGACGAACGCGGTCATCGTGTCGTCCAACGATGGAGCCGGCGTGAAGCGCATCCTGCCGAACGCGGTCCCATGACCCGGATCCGTCGTGGTCACGTCGAGATAGGCCGGTCCCTGCACTTTCGAGAACGCGAGCGGGTCTCCATTCGCGTCGGTGGCCGTCAGGGTCACGTCTCGAATCTCTCCGCCGCGAAGAATCTGTTCCGGGATCACGGGCATTACCGGACCGACCTCCACGCGGGTCACCGTGACCGTCAGCGACTTCTCGTCGCTCGCCGTTCCGTCGGTAACCCCGACGCGCACGGTCGCCGACCCGGCCACCGCGTACGTCGGGTTCAGCCGCAGGGATCCCAGACCGATCAGGGGATCCTCGGTGGAGACCGTGGCGTAGGACGGACCCGAAGCCAGGTAGAACGTGAGCTCGTCGCCGTTGGGATCCGTCGCGTGGAGGGCCCGCACTGCCGAACTTCCCGCGCCGAGGGTCACGTCGGCGACGGGATCGAGGACCGGTGGCTGCGGTGGCGTCGTGACGCGAATGTCGAACGACGCTTGGTCGGACAGAATGCCGTCGCTCACCGAGACGCTGCCCTGGGTTTGCTCTGTGGTCGAGCCCGGGGCCAGGTGGATGTTCCCGGTCGCGTTTCCGGTCCCGGGGTCGGTCGTCGTGACGGTCATGTACGCCGGCCCGAACCCCTTGCTGAACGTCAGCGGGTCTCCCTGGGCGTCGGTCGCGTGCAGCGTCTGGTCCGCCGTCTGGTTCACGAGTACTGTCATGGCGCTCGGAGGGCTGAGGACCGGTGCCGCGCCACTCACTTGCGACGCGCGCTGGGCGGCGCTGGCCGACAGGGCGACGTCCGCCCCGGCGGATGCATCCCGAGCGGTGAGGGCGGTGCCGGCAAGCGTTGCGAGGAGAACAACCGGGGAGAGGACGTTCGAAGCGAGCGCGAGAAACCGGGAAATAGGACGGGGCCGCATGGGGCGTTCCTCCAATTCCAGCTCGTGATGGCCAAGGCGCGTTCGGAGCAGGGCGTGACCTTGGGATAACGTCGTGCAGGAGGGAATCGAACGGGGTGTCGTAGCGGGAATGCGGCCGGGGGCGCGGCGTCCACCTCCCCCCACGGCGGTCGCGATGCCCAACTAGATGTATCGCATTAGTTTACACCAATAGCGAGGCCGTTTCAATGGCCAAATTCGCTAAATACTCGTCCGAAGATCCACCCGGCCGCGTGGATCGCGGCCCCCTGCGAGAAGGCGTACTATTTCGCGAACGAGGGGAGCGCCGATGAACAAGGTGAACCTGGCGGAGAAGCTGAATTCGTTTTCCGAGCATTGGAAGCCGAAGATCGTGGGCGAGTGCAATGGCCAGATGGTCAAGCTTGTCAAATTCCAGGGCGAGTTCGTCTGGCACAAGCACGACGTCGAGGATGAGCTCTTCCTCACGGTTCGCGGCCGATTCCGGATGGAATTCCGTGACCGGAGCGTCTGGCTCGAGCCGGGGGAGTTCCTGATCGTGCCGCGCGGTGTCGAGCACCGGCCCGTCGCCGACGAGGAGGCGCAGGTGCTCCTCTTCGAGCCGGCTTCGACGTTGAATACGGGGGACGTCCGGAACGAGCGGACCGTCGAGCAACTGGAACGAATCTGAGGCGAAACCGAGGAGCGCGAGGTCGCATGATCTACGTCGTCATCGAGCAGTTTCGGGGCGGTGATCCGGTGCCGGTCTATCGCCGATTCAGAGATCAGGGCCGGCTGGCGCCCGAAGGAGTCCGATACGTGGCGAGTTGGGTCACGGAGGATCTCCGATGCTGCTATCAAATCATGGAGTGCGAGGACCGAGGGCTTCTCGACCAGTGGACCGCCCGCTGGAGCGACCTCGTGGAGTTCGAAATCATCCCGGCGCTGACGTCCGCCGACGCGGCCGCGCTCATCGCCCCCCGATTGTGATCCCGAAACGCGGAGATCTGCCCATGCCGACGACGGAAGAACGAACGAACGAAGTGGATCAGTACCTGAGTTCCCTGTTCGCGCCGCACGATGCGGCCCTTCGGGGGACGCTCCAGGCCAGCACGGCGGGCGGCCTCCCGGAGATCCAGGTTTCGCCCGTGCAGGGGAAGCTCCTCCACATGCTCGCGCGCCTTCAGAAGGCGCGTGCGATATTGGAGATCGGCACGCTCGGCGGCTACAGCACGATCTGGCTCGCGCGGGGCCTCGCTCCGGGCGGGCGCGTCGTCACGCTCGAATACGATCCGAAGCACGCGGAGGTGGCGCGCGCGAATTTCGCCCGCGCCGGGCTCGCCGACTCGGTCGAACTGCACGTCGGTCGGGCGATCGACATCCTGCCCCGGCTCGCCGCCGAGGGGCGCGGTCCGTTCGATCTGGTCTTCATCGACGCGGACAAGGCGAGCAATCCGGATTACTTTTCGTGGGCGCTCAAGCTCACGCGTCCGGGCAGTCTCATCCTCATCGACAACGTGGTGCGGGACGGCAAGGTGACCGACGCGTCGAATGCCGACCCCGACGTCGCGGGCACGCGTCGCGCGCTCGAGATGATGGCGTCCGAGCCGCGCGTCTCGGCGACCGCGATCCAGGTGGTGGGCGTGAAGGGATGGGACGGGATCGCGATCGCGCTCGTGACCGGCGAGACGCGCTGACTTCCGTGCCGGCGGTTCGGCCGCTCGTTCCAGACGACTTCGTAGCCGTGCGGCGGTTGTGGGCGGCCACGGAGGGCCTGGGCCGCGGACCCGGCGATTCGGTGGAGGGGCTGCACCGATTCGTGGCGCGAAATCCGGGGCTTTCTCTCGTGGCGCTGGATGGCGGGACGATCGTGGGCACGATCCTCTGCGGCTACGACGGGCGGCGCGGATTCATCTACCACCTGGCCGTCGCCAGAGAGCACCGGCGCCGCGGCCTGGCGGCCGAATTGGTTCGGCTCTGCCTGCTTCGGCTGAAGGGTGAGGGTATCGAACGCTGCCTGATCGTCGTGGTGGAAGGAAACGAGGACGCGATCCAGTTCTGGAAACGTGTCGGCTTCCGGATGCGTCACGATCTGACGGCGCTTTCGATCGACCTATGAGCCTCCGAGCGGGATGAAACGCCCCAGCCCAGGTCGCTTCCTCGTTTCCGTCGGAATCGTCGCCGCGGCGCTCGCGATCGCGTGGGTGTGGCTCGGCCGGATCGATCCCGTTCCGGACCCCGGCGCGTCGCACCCCGCCGCGTCCTACGCGGAGGCGATCGCGCGAATCGATTCGATTCGCGCGCACGAGGGAGACGGCGTAAACCCCGTGTGCCACACCCGGGTTCTCACGAGCGGGGCGAAGGTCGCGAACGTCATCGTCCTTCTCCACGGCTTCACGAACTGCCCGAAACAATTCGATAGCCTCGCCGCCGGCTTTGCGCGAGGCGGCTACAATGTCTATCAGCCGCTTTTGCCTCGCCACGGCGCGGCCGACCGAATGTCCACGGAACTGGCCCGTCTCACCGCGGATGAACTGACGCGGGCAGGTCGGGACGCCGTCGACATCGCCCGAGGCCTGGGCGACCACGTCACGGTGATGGGGCTCTCTTCGAGCGCGATCGTCACCGCGTGGCTGGCGCAGCATCGGCCGGACGTGGATCGCGCGGTCCTGATCGCGCCCTCCTTCGCGCCACGCAAGATGCGACCAACCGTGGCCCGGAGACTGGCGAACGTGCTCCTGCGCATCCCCAACTTCTTCGTCTGGTGGGATGGGACGGCCAAAGCCGACGTCGCCGGCCCGCGCCAGTGCTATCCACGCTTCGCGAGCCGTGCGCTCGCGGAGGTTTACCGGCTGGGGTTCACGGTCCTGGACGACGCGGCGCGATCTCGGCCCGCGGCCGGGAAGATCGTGATCCTGACGACCGCGTTGGACGAAGGAGTGAACAACGATCCGGCGAAGGACCTGGCCCGCCGGTGGCGGGCGCGAGGAGCGGAAGTGCGAACCTACGAATTCCCGAAGTCACTGGGAGTTCGCCACGACATGATCGATCCCGAGCAACCGTACCAGCGGGTGAGCGTCAGCTATCCGGTCCTCGAGCGGATGGCGATCGGCGCCGACGACGCTCGCTAGGACTCCGGATTCGGCGCCCGCTCGACCCGCGCCATGAAGCAGCCGGCGTCGCGATTCCGAAGATGCACGTGGTCCACGCCGGGACGCTCGAACATGCGCGCCACGACCGCTTCGGCGGGCTCCGACGCCACCGGCTCCTGCGCCACGAGCCAGCCGCCCGCGCGGTATCCCTCGACGACGATCGGCAATGCGCGAAAGTCCGGCGGAAGGTGGTCGCCCTCGTAGCGCGAGCACGGCATCGCGTGGATGAAGACCGGCCCCGGCTGCGGCAGGGCTCCCGGTTCGGATTGTGGTTGGTAGGTGAAGAGCAATCGGTCCTCCCCGCCGATGGCGAAGGTCCGCAGACAGACCCGGCACGGGCCGTAGCCCTTCGCCCGGTCCTGAAACGCGGGGTGGCCGTATTGGGGGGAGCGCTGCTTGACTCGCGCCTCCTCCGCCAAGGATTCTGGGATGCCGACGTAACGGAATGCAGGCATGATCTCTCCTTTCCAGTGAGGGACCAGGAGAGGGTACTCGCGAGCTCGGTTCGGGGCGCTCCGCTTCTTGCGCTCGAATTTCAGAGGAGAGGCCGCACATGAGAAATCGAAGCGCGCTTGCCCTTGTCTCCACGCTCCTCCTGGCCGGATTCGCCGCCGACGCGGCAGCCGAGACCGCCTCGTTGGCCCGGGTCGTCTGGATGGAAGGCTGCTGGGAGTCCGTGTCCCCGAAACGTACGATCGAGGAGAATTGGACGGCGGCCCGTGGCCATACGATGATCGGCGTGGGCCGCACGGTGCGCGGCGACAGTCTCTTCGAGTACGAGTTCCTGGTGCTGCGCGAGAAGGGCGGGCGACTGGCCTACGAGGCGCATCCCTCGGGGCAGCCGACGACGACGTTCCTGTCCATCGAGGTTACGGATTCGACGGTCGTGTTCGAGGACCCGGCGCACGATTTTCCGCAGCGCGTCGGGTACCGCCGCGCCGGAGCCGACTCGGTCGTGGCGTGGATCGAGGGAACGTCCGGCGGGAAGGAGCGGCGGATCGAGTTCCCCTACCGCCGCGCGCGCTGCGCGGGCCGCCAGGGGTTGGCCCCTTCGCCCATGCCGAAGAGAACGCGCCGATGACCCGCACGACCTACAACCATATCGCCGGCACGAGCCTCGAGCGGATCGCGGCGCTGAGCGACGGACTCTTCGCGATCGCGATGACGATCATCGTGCTCGAGATCCACGTGCCGCGCGTGGCCGGCATCCACACGGATCAGGATCTGGCGCGCGCTCTGGGCGCGCTCGCGCCGCGCATCGTCACCTACCTTCTCAGCTTCCTCACGCTCGGCATCTTCTGGGTCGGCCAGCAGACCCAGCTGAACCACCTTCGCCGCGCCGACCGGCATTTGACGTGGCTCCACCTCGCGTTCCTGGCGACGGTCGCGACGATGCCCTTCTCGACGGGACTCCTCGCGGAATTCACCCGGTACCGGCTGGCGCTCCTGGCCTATTGGGGGAACATCGCGCTGCTCGGCGTGGTCGCTCACGCCGCGTGGCGCTATTCCGAGCATGGCGGACTGATGAAGGAAGGAACGTCGCCCGAGGTATGCCACGCGATCAAGCATCGGATCGTCATGGGGCAAGTGCTCTACGCTTTGGGCGCCGCGCTCTGCGTGATCCACACGTATTGGAGCATCGGGTTCATCGCGCTCGTCCAATTGAACTTTGCGATCGCCCCGCGGTTCGCACCGGCGCGGCATCACCGGGCTTGAGGACTCGATAGAGCGAGTAGTACTGGGGCTTCGGCCGCGAGAGACCGAGATTCTCGATGCGCGACGAGAGCAGGAGCTCGTGGCGATCGTCGGCAAGGACGCCGGCACGCGGCGCGCGGTCGACGAGATAGTCGGGCACCCCCACCTCCTCGTACAAACCCCCTCGCATGATCTCCGGAAGGTCGTGGCGCGCGAGAATGGGCGCCATCGCCGGCGTGACCAGGCCGCCCACGTCCAGAACGTACCGCTCGCCGAAGAACCCGATCGCGCCGATGTCCGGCGTCGCCACGACGGCCTCGGGCGCCGCGTTCGCCCGAAGCCATCGGCCGATCTCCGCCGGACCCCGGTCGAGGCCCCGTGTGAAGGCATCGATTTGCGGGAAGACCATGAGGAGGAGCACGGCTGCCTGCTGAGCGAAGTAAAGCGCGCCGAGCCCGAGCCGGGTGCGCTGTCCGAACGCGCGCTCCGCGCCGATCCAGGCGGCGGCGCAGAGCGCGGGCGTGGCCGGCACCCAGTATCTCGAGATGAATTGAACGCGTGCGATCAGGAAGAACGCCGCGAGCAAAACCGGCCAGAGGAGGAGGAGGGCCAGCGCCCCGCGGGTGGGGGCTTCCGGGGCCAGGCGGCGCCTCGCGACGTGCCAAAGAGCCGCGGCGCTCGCCAGGAGAAGAAGCGCGTCGGTGATTCCGGCGACGGCGAGGAAGTAGCCCGTCTCGTGGGCGGCGCTCGAGAGCGTCGCCGCCTCGTGGACCCGCTTCACGGTGTACGCCGTCGGGACCCAGGAGCCCGTTCCGGCGTGGACCCAGGCGGCCCACGCCGCGAGGATCGCGCCGCCTGCGAGCGCGCCGGCCAGAGCCGGGGGCGCCGACCCGCGCCGGTCGGACGCGAGCGCCCAGCCGGCCGCGAGGGCGAGCGCGAGAAGCGCCTCCGGCCGCGCCAGCGCGGCCAGCGCGAGGATCACGAGGCCGACCGTCGAGGCGCGCGGGCTTCGGATCACGCGCTCGAAGCCGACCGCGGTCAGGAACGCGGCGAGCGACGTCTCCATCCCCGAGAGCGACCAGCGCAGAAACCACGCGTTCAGGGCGAGGGAACCGGCGGCCGCGCAGGACGCCCCCGTCGATGCCCCGGCCGCCCGCGCCAAGCGAAACGTCGCGAGGACGGCGAGCAACGTGAACAGAAGACCCAGCGTTCGAGAAAGCGCCAGCCAGTCGGGAACGAGCGTGTGCCCCGCCGCGAGGAGGAGCATCCAGAGGGGGCTCGTGAAGCCGTACACGGCCTCGCCGGGATTGAACGAGAACCCCTCGCCGCCCGCGAAATTCCGCGCGAAGACGAGGTGGATGTAACTGTCGTCGGTGAAAAAACCGGAAACGCGGACGAGAGCCGCCGCGAAGAGGATTCCCGCCAGGATCGGAAGCGCCAGGCTTCGGGCGCGGCTCACGTTATCTCCGAGAGGGTCCGCGCGAGCTGCTCGGTGAGCCGGCGGCGCGTGAACGACTCGCGGTCGGCGGCCGCGATGCCGGCCCCCGGGCTGGACGCGGCGCCCGACGCGGGCCGGCGAGCCCACGCCTCCTCGAGCGCCGCGGCGATCTGGTCGGGCCGGTCCGGATCCGCCACCCACCCTAGGCCGAAGCGACGGACGAGATCGGCGGCGGGTCCCTCCGGGGCGATCGCGAGCACCGGCTTCCCCGCGCCGATGTACTCGTAGAGCTTTCCGGGAACGAGGTCACGGTAGTGCGCGGAGCGGCCCTTCACGAGGAGGAGGACATCGGCGCCGGCTTCCATCGCGAGCGTTTCGGCGTGGGGCCGATTTCCCTCGAAGCGAACGACGCCGGACAACCCCGCCCTCACGGCGATCCGGGCCTGGGCCGCGTCGTGCGGGCCCACGAGCACGCACTGGACGGCGTCACGTCGTTTGGGATCGCGCGCCAGAAAAAGCTCGAGCCCGCGCGCGAAGGGCTCGAGGGTCCGGTCGTCCGACAGGCGCCCGGCGTGGAGCACCGTGAAGCGATCGAAGCGCCGCGGCGACACCGCGCGCCACTCCTCGTCCTCGAACCCGTTCGAGATGACGGACGAACGCCCGGCGATCGACGGCTCGACGCCGGCGAGCCAGCGGCGCGTCCCCTCGGTGGCCGCCACGACCCGGGTCGCCTGGCGGAGCACGCCTTGGAGGAGCCGCGTGTGTTCGGCGCGATGCCACGGTGTCGGCGGGTTCCGGTAGCCAAGCCCGATCCAGGGATCCCGAAAATCGGCCAGCCATGGAAGTCCCGACGCGCGGTGGAGGTCGAGCGCCACGAGGTGATCGGTGTCGGGCGGCGAGGTGGAATAGATCGCAGCGATGTCGTCTCGCGCGATTCGTTCGAGGCCGGCGCGGACGGCGTCGCGCCGCCACGCGGCGTAGGAGTCGGGAATCGCGACCCACGACGCCGCGCGTGCGAGCGCCGTGATCCACGCCGGCCGGGCCGAGCGAGAGCGCGCGGCCGAGATCGCCGACTCGCGTCCGGCGCGCACGACCTCGACGGTGGAGACCTGCGCCGAGAGCCCGGGATCTGCGTGCTCCGTGTCCGCGTTCGGCCCGGTCAGTACGACGGGTTCGAATCCGAGCGCGGGGAGATGCCGGGCAAAGCCGATGGTCCGGTAGACGCCGCCTCCCGTGATCGGCGGGAAGAAATAGGCGACGATGAGGACGCGCTTCACCGCGAGTCGATCGCGCGAAGCGAAATGCCCGTGGCGGTCCGCACGAGAGGCATGGCCGCATTGTACGCCAAACCGCCTAGCCCCGCCGGGCGTGGCCTGCTACGGTACCGAGCCATGGCCTCTCTCGCGCTCGCCTCGATCTCCCTGACCTATCCGAACGGCACGCGCGCCGTGGACGCGATCGATCTCTCGATCGCCGACGGCTCGTTCCTCGCGATCCTGGGGCCGTCGGGATGCGGCAAGTCCTCGCTTCTCCGGCTGGTCGCGGGACTCGAGTCGCCGACGTCCGGCACCATCGCGATGGACGATCGCGACGTGACGCGGCTCGAGCCCAGGGATCGGGACGTGGCGATGGTGTTCCAAGGGCTCGCGCTCTATCCGCACATGACGGTGGCCGAGAACATGGGGCTCGGCCTCCACGCCCGCCGCGTCCCCGCGGCGGAGGTCGCGCGCTCCGTGCGCGAGGCGGCGGAGACGCTCGGACTCGCCGGCCATCTCTCGAAACGACCGCGGGAGCTCTCCGGCGGGGAGCGCCAGCGCGTCGCGCTCGGACGGGCGCTCGTTCGGCGGCCCAAGATCTTCCTCTTCGACGAGCCGCTCTCCAGCCTCGACGCTCAGCTGCGGCAGGAATTGCGCGAGGAGCTGGCGCGGCTCCACCGGTTGACGCGGACCACGTCGATCTACGTGACGCATGATCAAAAGGAGGCGCTCTCCCTCGGCGATCAGGTGGCGGTGATGCAGGGGGGACGCGTTTGCCAGCTCGCGACCCCCGAAGCGATCTACCATGATCCGCGCGACCTCTTCGTCGCACGCTTCGTCGGCGAGCCGCCGATCAACCTGATCGAGGGAGAAATCGGAAACGGCGCGGGCGGCGTCGCGTCGTTCCGCGCGCCGGGCCTCACGATTCCGCTGGGCGGCCGGACGGCGCGGCCGGGCCGCGCGATCCTGGGCGTCCGCCCCGAGACGGTGAGCCTGGGCGGCGGGGTCGCTGGCACGCTGGAACGGGTGGAACGACTCGGCGGCGAAGCGCTCCTCCACGTTCGCGGCGACTGGGGCGCGATCGTCGCGCGCGTGTCCCCCGACCTGGCGCCGCGCTCGGACGCGGGCCCCGTCACGATCGGAATCGCCGCGGATCGCGCGCTCCTCTTCGACCCCGACTCCGGGGCCCGGATCGGGTAAGCGTAGCGCCCCTCCACGCGTTCGGCGCGGCGACGGCGCTACGTTCCCCAATTCTCGGGCGGCGCCTGCCGTGTCTCCTTCCAGTGCCAGTACTCGCGAAGCTCGCGGCATCGGCCGTCCGGCGCGAAGATCAGGTACAGCCCTCCCGGAAGGGTGCCGAACGTGCCGTCGGCCAGGTCCATGATCGCCCACCATTCCACCGCGACGCGGCGCCCTCCCGGCTCCACGATCGGCGTGCCGAACCGAAGGTCCAGATTCCGTTGATCTCGCGTCGCGATCGTCCAATATTCCCGCACGCCGTCGGTTCCGACGTGCGGCGTTCGAAACGGCGACGAGCGATAGACGGCATCCTCCGTGAAGAGGCGCGACGCGGCCTCCGGATCACGGTCCCGCCAGGCCTTTCCGTACGCGTCGATCCATTCCTCAACGGTCACGGGCCCCCCTCTTGTGCGTAGTTTCGGTCATACGATCGGGGCGGCGAACCCGCCCCCGATATGGTAAACTAGCGGTTCGCTGAATCCGCCTCGCGCGGCTCGATCCTACCCCCGGACCGGTGCCTCCCAGAGACGAGAGAATTCTTCAAAACCGGTGATTCTCGTGGAGGAGTGCATGTTCCGGGCCCTAGCGCTCGACCCTCGTCGTAATTCATTTCCGCACTTTACGTTGGCCCTCCTGTGCTGCGCTCTCGCGGTCGCCTTTGCCGGTTCGCCGGCCACCGCCTCGCCGATTCCCGGACGCGAGCGCGCGATCGACCAAAGGGACTTCGCCCGCGGCTTCCCGGCGCCGGGCTTCGTCGAGGGCGAGCTGCTCGTGAAGTTCCGCCAGGAACTGGCGCCCGAGGACCGGTCGCGCGCCGCGCGAAGCGAAGGCGATCGAGTGGAGCGAACGATCACGACGGACGGCCTGGTCAAGGTGAAGCTCGGACCGGGACGGCGGGTCCTGGACGCGATGAACCGCTGGAGCGCGAGAGGCGACGTCGAGTACGCCGCGCCGAACGCCATCGCCCGCGCCTTCTTCATGCCGGATGATTCGATTCTCACCCAATACGACATCGCCTGGAATCTCCGCGCGGTACGCGCGTATGAAGCGTGGGACGTCATTCGCGCCGGGGATCCGAATATCGTGCTGGCGATCATCGACAGTGGGGTCGCGTACGAGGACCGATTGATCCCCGAAGCGGAGCTCGCGTTCGTGAGCCCGCGGGCGAGGTCGTATCGCCGTTCCCCGGAGCTGATCGGGCCCTTCGTGCCCGGGTATGATTTCGTCAACGACGACGCGTTTCCGGACGACGACTATGCCCACGGCACCAACGTCGCCACCATCGCGGCCGGCGCGGGGAACAACAAGGCCGGGAGCGCCGGCATGGCGTGGGGTGTGTCGATCATGCCGGTCAAGGTGCTCGACTACCGGGGCGACTCCAACATGGAGTGGATCGTCGCGGGAATCCGCTTTGCCGCGGACCACGGCGCCCACGTCGCCAACCTGAGCCTCGGATTTCCGCCGCTCGGTTACTTCCGCGCGATCGGATACCCGCCGAACGTGATCAATCAGATGTTCCGGCCGCTCCGGGACGCGGTGGATTACGCGCAAGCGCACGGAACGATTCTCGTCGCCGCGAGCGGAAATTTCGACGCGCCCGAGGTGAGCCTTCCGGCCGGATACGCCAGCGTGATCGCGGTCGGAGCGACCAACGTGGACAACCGGCGGTCGTCCTACTCGTCGTACGGAAGCCGGCTCGACCTGGTCGCGCCCGGTGGGGACTTCACCGACGTGAACGGCGACCACATCCAGGATCAGATCGCGCTCATGAGCATCAAGCCCTACCGGTCCGACGGATCGCTCGCGAACCCCGATTCGCTCGACACCTTCTTTTTCATCGGAACGTCGGCGGCCTCGCCGCACGTCGCCGGCGCGGTGGCACTTCTCATGTCGAAGGGGATCACGCGCGCCAACGAGATCGAGCAGATCCTCCGCTCCACGGCGGTCCATCCGATGAGTGGCGAATCCGATCAGTACGGTTCCGGTCTTCTCGATCTCTCCGCGGCGGTTCGCTACGGCCGGGGCAAGAATGCCACCACGGGCGCCGGCAACGACGGCGGGGACACCGGCGGCGGCACCGCCGATCCCGTCTTCCCCGAGCTCTTCTCCGGAAACCCCTCGGTCGGCGACGCGTCCATCGGCTTCCAGGTCCGCCAGGGAGGCACGGTCCGCGTCCGAATCTTCGACGCGCGCGGCCGGCTCATCCGTACCCTCCTCGATGGGTATTCGACGATGGGTGCTCGCAGGGCTCGGTGGGACGGCAACGGCCTGGACGGGTCGAAGGCGCCAAGCGGCGTCTATTTCTTCCGGATCGAGACCCCACAGGGCAGCGCCACGCGCAAGTTCGCCTTCCTGCGCTGAGCGGTGTACAGTCGGGCGAGTCTTCACCATCCATGGAGGGATGAGTTCATGAGACGACGTCTCGCCCGCGCCGCCCGCCTCGCCGCGCTCCCGATCCTGCTCGTCACCTCGATGGCCGCCGTCGCGTTCGGCGACAATGCCGTCACGGGGGCGAACCGCGCCGTCAACACCAAGGAGACCTCGCTTCAGCGGATCCAGCGCTCCGTTGCCCGCATCAATCATGAGGCGTCGACTCCCGAGGGAGAGGCCATCGTCGTCGATCGCATGGCGAGCCAACTCAAGATCACCCCGGAGACGCTCCGTTCGCAGCACGACGCGTGGTCGCTCGGGTACGGCGAGATCGCCATGGTCTACGGATTCGCCCGCGCCGCCCGGCGGCAGCCGACCACGCCCGAGAGCGTGGTGGAACGGCGCAGAATGGGGAGCAATTGGGACGTCATCGCGAAAGATCTTGGTGTGAAGATCGACACCGTCGCGTCTCGCATCCGGAGGCAGGAGCCGCCGAAGCGGAAGAAGTAGCCGCGGCCGCTCCGAGGGCTTGAACGCGTGCGCTCCGAGGTCTCGATCTGGATCGCAGCCCCGCCCGAACGCGTCTTCCCGTTGGTCGCCGACCTGGCGCGATGGCCGGAGCACCTTCCCCACTACCGATACGTCCGAATCCTGGCCCGGGAAAACGGGACGGTGCGCGCTGCGATGAGCGCCCGCCGAGGCTTCATCCCCGTCTTCTGGCATGCGCTTCAAACGCCCGATCCCGTCACACGTGAAATCCGGTTTCGCCACGTGCGGGGAGTCACCCGCGGCATGGACGTGCTCTGGACCTTGACGCCCGAGCGAGGCGGGACGCTGGCCCGGATCACGCATGCGCTCGACCTTCGGTGGCCCGTGTTGGGCCGCTTCCTCGCCGAGCGGGTCGTCGGCCCCCAATTCATCGAGCCGATCGCCGGGAAGACGCTACGGCGGTTCAAGGCGCTCGCGGAATCGGAGAACGGCGCGTGATCGCCCCCGTCGGTCATCGCCGGTGCGTGGTCACCGGGCTCGGCCTGATCACGCCGATCGGCACGGGGGTCCCCGCCTTCTGGCGAGGCGTGGTCGAGGGACGGCGGGGCGTTCGGACGATCACCCGATTCGACGCATCGGCGCTCAAGACGCGGATTGCCGGCGAGGTGCCCGATTTCGAAGCGCGCGATCACCTGGACGCTCGACGGCTCCATCGTTCGGACCGATTCTCTCAGTTCTCGATCGCCGCCGCGCGAATGGCGCTCGAGGACGCGGGGCTCGCGATCGGAACGGGTCCGGGCCGCGTATCCGGCGACGACGCGGCGGTCGCGATCGGGTCGGCGCTGGGCGGCGTTCCGAGCGCCGAGGAAGATCACGCGACCTTCCTCGCAAGCGGCCCCCGCTCCATTCCGGCGAGCCTGGCGCTCCGCGTGTTCGCGGGCGCGGGCGCCTGCAACGTCGCGATCGAGTTCGGCGCGCGCGGGCCCGCGATCGGGAACTCGAACTCCTGCGCGTCGGGCGCGATCGCGATCGGCGAGGGCCTGCGGATGATCCGAGACGGCCTCGCCACGGTGGTGATCGCGGGAGGGGTCGAGGCGCCGCTCGCGCCGCTCTGCTTCGCCGCCTTCACGGTGATCCGCGCGATGTCCACGTCCAACGAAGAGCCGGCGTCGGCCTCCCGCCCCTTCGACGCGCGGCGAGACGGCTTCGTGATGGCGGAGGGCGCGGCGCTCCTCATTCTCGAGGAGATGGGCCACGCGGTCTCGCGCGGCGCCCGGATCTACGGGGAACTCCAGGGGTTCGCCACGACCAATGACGCGCACCACATGGTCGCGCCGCACCCCGAGGGCGCGGGCGCGATCCGCGCGATGCGGCTTTCGCTTCGCGACGCGCGACTCGCCGTCGAGGAGGTGGAGCACGTGAACGCGCATGGCTCCTCGACGCCCCTGAACGATCGAATCGAAACGCTCGCCATCAAGGAAGTCTTCGGAGAGAGGGCGCGGCGCATTCCCGTGAGCGGCACGAAGGGGATGCACGCCCACGCGCTCGGCGCCTCGGGAGCGATGGAGGCCGCGATCGCGGTCCTCACGCTGCGGGAGCGTTTCCTGCCGTCCACAACCAACCTGACCGAACGCGATCCCGATTGCGACCTCGACTACGTCGCCGGCGTCGGCCGGCGCGAGCAGGTGCGCACGGTGCTCTCGAACTCGTTCGGATTCGGAGGCTCCAATGCTTGCCTGGTCTTTCATGAAGCGGAGTGAGCGCCGCAGTTCACTGGCCTCGAGCGCGATCGTGACCGCCGCGGGGGCGGCGCTCGCGCTGGTGGCGCTGGCCGGATGCGGGGGCACGCCGGGGTCGAAGGTAGGCGTCAACGAAGTGACCGCGCGGACCGGCGCGGACGGGGTTCAGGCGGTGGACATCGAGGTCCACTCGTTCTACTTCAAGCCGAACCGAATCGTGGTGGAGGCGGGAAAGCCGGTGGAACTCACGCTCAAATTCAAGAGCCTGTTCGCGCCGCACAACATGACGTGCAAGCATCCCGACGCCGGCATCTCGATCGACAAGAGCAAGGGCATCATCTCGTTCGATCCGACGAAGCACGTCCGGTTCACACCGACGAAGGCGGGCGAATACGAATTCTTCTGCGGCGTCGGGAGCCACATGATGAAGGGGATGACGGGGACGATCGTCGTGCGCTGATGCCGCTACTTCGCTCCCGGTTTCTTCGTCGCGGTCCGTGAGGACTTCTTGGCGGTCGGCGGCGAGGCAGGCGGCTTGAGCACCAAGTCGGTCGCCGCCCAGATCGTCTCCTTGAGGCCCGCGTAGCGTGTGAACCAGATGGTCTTGCCGTCGTAGGACCAGGTCGGCTTGGCGCAGTTGCCGAAGGACGTGATCGGGAAGAACGCCCCGGTCTTCACTTCGTAGAGCCAGATGTCGGTCTTGGTGCCCGTCCGACTCTGCACGGCGATCCACTTGCCGTCGGGCGACCAATTGGGCCACACCTCTTCCGACTGCTCCTTCGCGGGCGCATTCACGCCGGTCAGCTGCTTCGGCTCGCCGCCCTCCACGGGCACCTTGAAGAGGCGGTAGACCGAGAACATCGCGTTCTGCTTCGCGGTCATTCCGGGGCCGACCTCCACGGTCTTCGTCGTGTCGACCGCCTTCGCGACGAACGCGACCCACTTCCCGTCGGGCGCCCACACCGGATGCCCGGGGCTCCCCTCGTGGTTCGTGATCTGCTTGGCGTCGCGCTCGCCCACCTTCTCGCCCGCGCCATCCATCACGTAGAGATTGAATCCCCAGAGCTCGGTCGGCCGGAGCCGGTTCGAGCTGAAGACGATCTTGGACCCGTCGGGGGAATACGTGGCGAATCGGTTGCCCCCCTCCGCGTTCGACATGGGAACGGCCTCGCCCCCGTCGAATGGGATCCGGTAGACGTTGTACTGCTTGGTCCGGGTCGTGATGTAGAGGAGCGACTTGCCGTCCGGAGCCCAGGTCGGCGTCGTGGCGCGCGCGGAATCGGGCTCGTGCGTCAACTGACGCGACTCCCCGCCCGCGATCGGCCGAATCCAGACCTGCTTCGAGCCGTCCCCCCGCTCGGTCGTGTACGCGAGCCACGCGCCGTCGGGCGACGGCGTGGGATCCGTCTCGGTGTACGTCGTATCGGCCGTCATCTGCGTGAACTTGGTGGCCCCCGCGGGGCGCGCGCACGCGCCGACGTGGAGCAGTGCCGCGATCGCGAGCGCGCCGGCGAGGCTCTTGGCCATCGAGTCTTGGAGCGAAATGCGGTTCATATGGGTCTGTTCTCCTACCCCGGCCGGGCCGGGCGGTTCCCTAGGGACGCGGCGTAAATCCTTCTCCCACAGTCAATACCTCATACGAGGCGACGCTGAGCGCGTGTTTGCGGATCTGGCTCAGCGGTCGGTCGAGGACATGGCACTTGAGGAGCGCGAGCACGATCTGGTGGCTCACGACCGCGACCAACCCGTTCCCTTCATCGTGACGGGCCAGGATGTCGCGCATGGCGGCAACGGCGCGGTCCCGGACCGACTGGAGCGGCTCCGCTCCGGGGAGATCGCACGAAGCGGGATCCTCCCGCCAGCGGAGGTAGAGCGGCAGGTCGGGCAACTCCGACTCGGCCAGTCCCTCCCATTCGCCGTGGTGGATCTCGTTCAGTCGCGGCTCGGTCGTCACGCCGAGCGAGTGCGGACCCGCCACGTAGGACGCCGTCTCGACGGCCCGCGGGAGCGTGCTCGAGTAGACGGCCTGGAGCGGCACTTCCCAGAGGAGCCGCGCGAGCCCTTTCGCCTGCTCGCGCCCGGCGTCGTTCAACCCCGCGCCCTTCGAGCCCTGCACGCGCCGCTCGCGATTCCAGTCGGTCTCGCCGTGGCGCACGAAGACCACGTCGCGTCCAACGGTGAAGACGGCCACGTCAGATCCTGCCGTCGCGCGCAAGGATCTCCGCGTTCAGGATCGCGGCGCCCGCGGCGCCGCGGATCGTGTTGTGCCCCAGCGCCTCGAACTTCCAGTCGAGCACGGGGCAGGGACGGAGCCTTCCCAGCGTGACGCCCATGCCGCCCGCGCGGTCGGCGTCGAGACGCGGCTGCGGCCGGTCTTCCTCGGGACGCAGGAGCAGCGGTTCGGCCGGCGCGCTCGGAAGTCCGAGGCGCGCCAGCGGGCGAAAGGCCGCGATCGCCGCCGCGATCTGCTTCCGCGTCGCGCGGGCGCGCAGGCGAACGCTGATCGCCATCTGGTGCCCGTCCAACACGGGAACCCGGTGGACCGCGGCGCTCAGCGGAAACGGCGCGGGCTCGAACCCTGACTTTCCGAGGCGGCCGAGGATCTTGAGCGTCTCGCTCTCGATCTTCGCCTCCTCGCCGCCGCCGATGTGCGGGACGATGTTCCCGAGGATGTCGAGCGAGGGCACGCCCGGGTACCCGGCTCCGCTCACGGCCTGGAACGTGGTGACGATCAGCGCCTCGATGCCGAACTGGCGATGGAGCGGCGCAACGGCCAGGGCGATGGCGATGGCGGAGCAGTTGGGGTTCGTCACGATGCCGCCGCCCTTCGGGTACTTCTGTCGGTCGAGCATCTCGAGGTGATCGCGATTCACCTCGGGGATCACGAGCGGGACGAGCGGATCCATCCGGTGGTTTCGGGCGTTCGACGAGACGAGGTGGCCGGCGCGCGCGTAGTGGGTCTCGACTTCTCCGGCCACGGAGGCGTCGAGCGAGGAGAAGAGGATCCGCGCCGTGAGCCGCTCGCCCGGCTTCTTCACCTTGAGCCGGCGCGCGGCGTCGGGGATGGATGAGGAGAGCTTCCAGCGAGAGCCGACCGCTTCTTCGTAGGTCTTCCCCGCGCTCTGGTCGGAAGCCATCACCTCCACGACCCGAAACCAAGGGTGCGCGGCCAGGAGATCGATGAATCGCTGTCCGACCGTCCCGGTGGCGCCCAGAATGGCGGCCGGAATCCGGCGGTCCCTCGCCGGGGCCGCCTTGGCCGCCGCGACGTGCGGGCGGCGTCTCGAAGTCGTTGTGGTGCCTCGTCTTCTTGCGCGCATGAGACGGCCATGATACGGTCCGGCCGCGCGGTTCCGCAATCCCCTTCCCGACCGATCCGGAGACCCCGACGGTGTCGCAACGAATCCAAATAGAGTGGGGGCTCCGGGCCCTGTGCTCCGCGGCCCTCCTCTGCCTCGCCGCGACCGCGTCGGCCGCGCCGATCCAAATCGCGACGTACCCGCGGGATGGCGAGGAGTACGTGCCGACGAACGCGGAGCTCTACTTCGTGTTCGACCAGCCGACCGCCAAGGAGGGTGCCTTCTCGGTGGCCGACCTCGATTCCTCCACCCTCCCATTGCTCAATCTCGAACAGCCCCGATGGTCCGCGGCCGGCGACACGGTCTTCTTGAAGCCGTCCCAGCCCATGGCCTACGGCCATCTCCACGGGATGCGCGTCAATCTGATCCGCGGTTTGCCCCTCGGATCCAACGACGCGAACGACCTGCCCATCGTCTATTTCACCACGTTCCCTCGCGCGAAGCTGGAGCGCGTGGTCGGGAACGAGCGGCTCGAGTCGTTCACGCTCGTCCCGGACCGGCCCACGGAGATCGGCATCTCGGTGAAGGAGACCGCCGGGAACGCCGTCACGCTCACGATGGCCACGGTGGAACTCTGGGCGGAGGAGCAGGTCACGGCCGCCGGCGGGCCGATCACGGACCTTCCGGCACGCACGTTCACCGTCCCGCTCTTTACCCAGGTGGCGCGGTTCGGCGCCGCGCGCCTCGAGGTGCCCGTCACGGTTCCGCGCGATCTCGCCCGGCTCTCTCCCGACGGGCGGATCGGGCTTCGAATCGTCTTCGAGGGAACGGACGAGACGGGGCTGCCGATCCCGCCGTTCGAGGCGGTTTCGTACGACGTGATCACGACAGTCGGGACGGCGCGCTTCATGAGTCCCGGGATCCTGACGCCGCCGATCGCGGGCAACGTCTCGGTGGAATCGGCCGTGCTCGAGTGGCCGCTCCCCGGCGCGACGCTCGCCGCGGGCGACACGCTCCGGCCGCGCGCGGTCGTGACCGGCATCGGCACCGGGCCCTTCCGCGCCGTCTTCACGCTCGACGGGGACGTCATCGGGATGGAGGAAGGATTCATGGAGTCCGGCCGCCCCGTGACCGTGGAGATGCGGGGGCCGATTCCCACCAAGCGGTTCGGCGAGCGCCGCCTCCAGTTCGTCGTGGAGTCGCCGCAGGACGTGGCGGCGGCGCCGATCACGATCCTCCTCGTCCCGCCCGCCCATGGGCTGACGCCCGACCGCACCCTGACGGCGCCGATCCCGGAGCCCGAGTTGGAAGCGCCGCCCGCCCGGTTCACGGTGGAGAGCACGTGGCTGGCCGCCGCGAAGAGCCGCTTCCGCGAGGAGAGCGGCTCGGTGACGGGATGGGCCACGTGGCGCGCCGGTTATGACCTCGCGCCGGGACGGAAGCTCACGGCAACCATCACGAGCCGAGTCCGCTTCGACGATCCCGAGAACGGCACCGCATCGCCCGAGCAGGTGAACCTTCGCTACACGCAGGACCGCGCGAGCCTCGAGTGGGGCGACCTGGCGCCGACGCTCGCCGCCGGCGCGCCGCTCCTCGCCGCGAGCGTGCCGCGGCGCGCGGCCCAGCTCGCGCTCGCGAACGCCGGACTCGGCGAGGTCCAAGGCTACGTCGCGCTGGAATCGCACCCGCGCTCGGCCGGCGGGCCGGCGCGCGAGATCCGGGCCGACCTCTACGCGGGCCG
>Ga0070699_100000732_pt1 | contig 30416 bp, 22 predicted proteins | sample KBSK1503metaG_FD_65473 | JGI IMG/M metagenome (GOLD analysis project Ga0070699, IMG submission 65473) | Corn, switchgrass and miscanthus rhizosphere microbial communities from Kellogg Biological Station, Michigan, USA - KBS K1-50-3 metaG | ecosystem: Host-associated > Plants > Roots >...
TCCCTGGCCGGGCAACATCCGCGAATTGCAGAATGTCATCGAGCGGGCGGTCATCGTGTCCGATACCAATACCCTGAGCATCGATGAGCGTTGGCTCGTGCGGCAGCGCGTCGTCGAGCCCGATGCCGCAACGCCGCTGGATGACGAATTGACAGCCCACGAGCGATCGCGAGTCGAGGCGGCGCTCGCCGCTAGCAAGGGCCGCGTCTCCGGCCCGACCGGGGCGGCGGCGAGACTTGGGGTCCCGCGATCGACGCTCGAATCGAAGATCCGCTCGCTCAAAGTCGACAAGCATCGCTTCAGGGGCATTGAACCGTAGCGACAGCACATCCCGCCGTCGTGGCCAGGTGATCGATGCCCTCTCGCTCGATCAGGGCTTGGAGAGGGTCGTCCCCGATCCGGTGCTTCAGGCTGTCGGCACTGTTCCACCGTCGATGACGTACTCCGTCCCGGTGATTGCCCCCGCCCGCGGTGAGATCACGAACGCGATGAGATCGGCCACCTCCCGCGGCGTCGCAGGGCGTCCGAGCGGAATGCCACCGAGGGACTTCATGATGATCTGCTTGCCGCCCTCGTAGTCCGTCCCCGCTTCGGCGGCGAGACGCCCAGCGAGCGCCACCGCCGCTTCGGTCTCCACCCAACCCGGCGAGACACGCACCACCCGGATCCCCTTTGGCGTCACTTCCTTCGACAGTGCCTTGCTGTACGTCGACAGTGCGGCCTTCGCCGCCGCATACGCAGTGGTCGACTCCGGGAGCGGCAGCTCATGCTGGATCGACGTGACATGGACGATCACACCAGATCCCTGCTCGAGCATGAACCGCAGCAGCGCGCGATCGAGTCGCACCGCCGGCATCAGATTGAGATCGATCTCTCTTTTCCACACCTCGTCGTCGAGCGCAGCGAATCCGCCGGCCGGCGCCTCCGAGCCGCCGAGCACGTTGACGACGATGTCGATGCCGCCGAGGTGGTCGAGCGCGCTGTGTGCGACAAGCGTGCACCCCTCGGCCGTCGTGATGTTTGCCGCGACGTAGTGCACGCCGGCAGGTGCGTTGTGCGGGATCGAGCGAGCCGTCGTCACCACGTTGGCGCCGTTCTCTCGCAAGACTTCGACGACGGAGGCCCCCACCCCCTTCGTCCCGGCTGTTACGAGCGCTCGCTGGCCGGAGAGTCCGAGATCGAAGCTCATGCCGTGATCTCGAGCCTCGCGATTGAGGCACCCTCGAGCGTGAAACGGTACTGCAGTGTTACGGGACTGCCTGGGAAGTCTCCGGTGACCCGCGCAGTTACGGTGACGTCCGGCCCCGCGACATCGACCGCGAGCGGCTCACTTGTATAGTGGTACTTTGCGAGGGCCTCGGCCCTCCAGCGTGCGATTGCCGGTCTGCCTCGGTGCTCGCGTCGCTCGTCGATCACGATGGCGCTTTCACGGAAGTACCGAGCGACTACTGTGGCGTCGGACGTGTTTGCCGCGAAATAGGCCGCGATGGGTGGAGGAAGGTGAATCGGCGCGTTGGCGTGTGTCGACATCGAGGTACTACATATCTGGACACGCGATGACACCGCAAGAGCGCACGCGAGAGTGAGGAACGCACCCGTGAGTAAGCGCACACACACGCCCGCGTCGGCTGCCGCCGGGATCGAGCAGGCCATCCGAAGGTTGGATGGTCGCTGGAAGCTCGTCATCCTCTTCCATCTCTTTGGCGGCAAGACGCTGCGCTTCTCCGACCTCGAGCGCGCGATTCCCGGCATCTCGCAGAAGATGCTGGCCCAACAGCTTCGCCAACTGGAGGGGGACGGCATCGTGACGCGCATTGTGCACGCTGAAGTCCCGCCGAAAGTCGAGTATCACCTGACGGCCTGGGGGCAGTCTCTCTGTCCGGCTCTCGCCAAACTCCTGACTTGGGCCGAGCAACAACCGGCACGCCGAATGCCGCCAACCGCCCACGGCTAGGACGATCCTGACGCCACGTCCGCCGCAGACCACGTCCACCTGCTGAAGGTCGAGCGCCTTCAGACGCCTGGATTACTGTCCGAAACTTGTATACACATTCGGACAGCCCGGCTCGGCGCCAGCCGGCGCTCTTGCGGATTGCTGAAGGAACTGGCGGATTCAGGGCCGGCGAGTTTCACGCAGCACGGATGAGCCAGTTGCGGAAATCGTCCCTAACACCCAGCCACGCAAATCGCCCTATGTTTTCAACAATTTCCAGCACAGGGTGATTTCGCTCTCGAACTCGCTGCGTTCGCGACGGCATCCTTGCGTACGGCTAGCGCCGTGCGTCCCGATGTCATCCGGCGACGTGGCCTACGTCCCAAGAACGAACGCTCACCTTCGAGTCCCCTCCCGGTGATGCTGCGAGCCGAAATAGGCCTCGGCCCAGTCTTCGTGCTCGCAGTGCGGACCGCGGGGTCGGCGGCATCCGCGGCGGTGGCGACAGTCCAATGCAGCGTGCGGTTATCGCGCACGCAGCACATAGCGTCTCTGCCGGGTTGGGTCTCGGTGATGAGGCCCGCTTCGTTGCAGCCCGCTCTCAGTCGCCCGCGAACTTCAGGTCGCGCACGTCGGGTGGGTTGATGAGCACGAAGGGGTGTCCAACGTCGCGCGCCATAGCGTGAACGTGGTATCAATGTCACCGGATTTTATCCATGCCCGACGAGACCGCTTCTGACGACGACCTGCACAAGCTTGTAGCCGATGCGCGGCGGGCTAGCGCGGACCGCCTCCGGGGCTATCGGGCCCGCGCTTTGGTATTGTTCCCGCCCGTCTGTGCAAAATGCGGTCGCGAGTTCAGCGGCAAGCAAATTCGCGAACTGACCGTCCATCACCGAGATCATAATCACGACAACAATCCCCCGGATGGCAGCAATTGGGAGCTCCTCTGTTTGTACTGTCACGAGCAAGAGCACTCGCGACGCGACGTCGCCCACACAGGAGCGAATTCATCAAGCGACGAGAGTCCACAGCGGTCAACATATCAACCGTTTGCCGGCCTCGACCAGTTGTTGAAAAAAGCGGGCGATAAATCGTAGAGTCAGCCATATCTTCCGCGCCGATTGAGGGCGGGACACCCTGGGAGACCCGTCCGCGGAGAGTCTTGATTCGGCTCAGCTCCGAACGCTTGCTTGCGTCGTAGTCAGACGTGATCTCGTCCTCAGACAAGGGTTGGACATGACGTTCAGCGGTCGCCGCAAGGTGAGTACGGCCTTTTTGGTTCTGTCAGCATTGGCCGCGGACGCGCGTGCGGTGCAGGTCCAAGAGGCCAGTGGTCGTTGGGCGGCGTTCGTCGGCGAAAAGAGCTATCTCTGTCGCGATCGGTCCGCCGTGTGGGTCTGGGCTCCGACAGGCTCCGCTGCTCGCGGCCACGACGCGGCGCGTGGCAATGCTGACACGCGGAGGACCGTCGACACAGGAGAGACCGATGTCTCCTATGTGACCTCTGCCGGCGAGTCCCTCGGTTCGTGGCAAGTACCGGGCGACGTCAACTCGACGTACGTGAGCGAGGATTGTCGAACCGCGTGGTTTGTCGATGCCGACGCGCTACACATTTTCTCGATCCGTCTCTCGGCCGACCCGCGTCCGATCGCCCTCGCGGTGGGGCAGAAACTGGTCGCTGGTGTGAACGACCTCACGGTGTCCGCCAACGGTCTTCGCGCGTGGGTCAGGTTCTCAGACGACACGTCGGTCGCGTTGGCAGAGCGAAGACCCGAAGGTCTCGTGATCTCGAGGCCAAGGGATCTCGAACGGATAGTTGGTGAGACGGCTGTTCAGGGGGCCTTTCGTAACGAGCGCGTGTGGATCGTTCCGGACAAGCAGGGTTTGTGGCTCGCCGACTTTCAAGGCGCGCACGCGTACCAGTCACTGTCGAGCGTCAACGTTGCGTCTACCTACGCGGCGAACGAGGGCAGGCTCGCCTGGGTAATTCCGACGGGCAAAGGTCTCTATCTGGTGGACTATCGAGACGCGCTGAGTATCAAGGGCGCCCGTAGGCTTCTTCCCGACGAGAATGTCTCGTCGGTCCGGAGCGGCATCAATGACACAAACGCGGCGCTCTCTGGACAGTACGCTTGGGTGCTAACGCAGTCCCACAACCTCTATTGTTTTAAGACAACAGTCGCAGGCGACGGCGTTGCCTCGGTAGAAGCACTCAACGGTGGCAAACCGATAGGGAGCCCACAGTCCATTTCGGCCTTGCCAATCGAGACGGTCATTTGGACAGGCAATGGCTCACGCGTATGGGCGGTGTCAACGAGAGGCAGCGGCTCGCACGTCTGGGCGAATCTATGGTCGGTGGCTGCGACAGATTCAGGCGAGATTACCGCGACTCAGTTGCCGCCACACCTGTACGGCAATAAGCATCTCGGCAGTATCTATACGGACCAAAGTCCTCAGATGTTGTGGGTGCGCACCAATGATTTGTTCCTCTACGAGATTGATGCTGCACAGGCGCGGAGCATTCCGAATCCGTTTCGCTCTTTGACGATACAGAACATTGCGGAAACAGACAGGCCATCGCGACTCTGGCTGGACACAACGGCCGGCCGCTATCTCGTCGGTGAAGCGTCGGACGTCGAAGCCACGACAACGGTAAGCCTGGGCGGCCAGATTCTTTCGAGCTCGCGCAAGGACACGACGCTGAGCCGTCAATTGAATGCTTCTTCCGCAGAAGTTCAAATCGGACTGCCCGTTCCCGCTGAAACGGGTCATGTGGTCTTGTCGGTCTTCGCAACAGACGATACAGGACAAAGCAAACGGCCGCTGAATACGGTGGCCTATGGTGAAGGTACGCTGGCCCCGAACGGAAAGACGTCGTTCCCCATGTTCATTCGGGAGCCTCTTCAAGCGGGGCGCCGCTACGACGTACAGCTGCACTACAGCGACGAGAGACTTTTCGATATCCAGTTGACGTGGCCTGGGGTCACGTTCAGCGGGCCGTGGTACGAGCGCCCTTACATCCGGGGGGTCTGGCTGCTCATCGTTCCGGTCGTCCTGTTGTGTCTGGCGACTCGCCGGTCGTGGACCATTCGGCGGTGGATTCCCATTGTCGTGCCGGGAATTGAACTTCTCGTTCCGCAGATGTGGCCGAGCCTACCGTCGATGACATTGCGGGAGTTGATCACAGTTTCTGCCGTCAGCGTTGCCGCGCCTCTCTTTGGAGCCGTGTGGTCGCCCCCGCTACTGCGTTCCATCGCGGACGTGCACCCGTTTCGGATCCTCGTACCCGCCATCATGCAGCTGTCGATGTGTCGTCGGCGTTTCTACTCGGGATATGCCGAGGACTTGCGTCGACGCGTTGTGCGTGCGCGCGCCGACGCCAGCAATGAACGTTACTTTCCAGTTACTTGTGGGGTCGTCGATACGTCGCTGCCCGATTTCCAGAGTGGCGACGTTCTTCCTGAACGGCTGGCTCAGATGGTGTCGGCCGTCGATCCCGCGGAGAGGGTAAACCTGCTCATCGAATCGCCCGGGGGCCGAGGTAAGAGCGCTCTGCTACATGAGCTGATGCAGCGGGCCCTTGATCAGTTCACCGCCAATCCCACAGCGCCGTTGCCGGTACTCGGTGATCCGAACGCGGCGACGATCGAGCAAATGGTCGCGGTCGGCCTCGGCCGTCACAGGATTTCCGACGAGTTTATCGCCACGCAGCTGCGGACCGGCAATGTCTGCCTGTTCATCGACGGAATCGGCGACGGCGGAGCGAGCACAGGCGCGATCGACCATCTCTTCGCGGCTCCCGACTCAGGAGACAGGACGCGCGTGTGTGCGACGTGCAGGCCAGGCGGCACGGCGCGCGAAACCCTTCGAAGGTCCGACCGGTGGATTGTGGTCAGCCCGGATCGTCTCAACGACCGAACGGCCGAGGCATTCGTTCTGCAATATGCCAAGAGCGATGGGGTCGAGCCAGAGTCCCTGCCGATTGGCAAGATGGTCAGAGTGGCGCGATCCGCGGACGGGACTTACTTGCCATTGCTGGTGCGGCTCGCGATGCTGACGACAACAGAGGAACTCGAGTCAGTGGCCGACCTGTACGCGGCCACCCTTGAGCGACTCGTCGGGCGAGCGGTCGAAAGCAAGGACACCGACGCCCTTGTCGACGCGGCCGAGGCCCTTGCCCTCGACACATATTGGAATGCGGGCGAGCGGACGTTTAGGTTCGATCGCCCGGGCTACAAGGATCGCGGCGTGATGGAGCGACTGTTGGCCGTTGGCTTGCTCGTCGGAGCCGACCCAGGCACATCGCGGTTGAGGTCCGGCCCGAGGAATGTCAGGTTCGTCCATGACTCAATGCAGTCCTACCTGGTGGCCCGTGCGCTGTTCGGGAAAGGCGACTGGGCCGTGCTGACACGAACGGCAGGCGACCCGACATTCTGGCGAGCCGAGTCCGAGCTGCTGATGGGTCAGGGCTCGGAGCTGTTCCAGATGTGCCTGCATGTCTTCGGGCCACAGGTGCAATTGCGCGACTGGCTGGTGAGCGCTCTCCGATCTTGGTCCGACATATTCGGAACCACGCTGGCCATCGAGCAAATTCGCGGCGCGATTTCCCAGCCGCTTTTAGAGTCAGTTGATTTGAAGCTTTCGCAGAAGATCGCGGCCGGCGACTACCTGGAGCGGGTTACGACGCTCCTGGTCGAGGACTACGACGACTCCGTTATGCACCTAGGCAGCATGTTTGGTGTTCTGGCGCGAACCTTGTGGAATCGCGACCCACCGAAGACAGCGGCCGTCCTCGAGGTGGCCTGACGCGGTTCGCGCTTGTCGATTCGACAGCCGAAAGCACAGGTCGGCGCGAATGTGCATGCCATGTGCTCCAGATGCGAGCGCCATTGTTCGATGGCCGCACTCGAAAAGTGTTCGGAACTTGCGTGCGCCTTTCGGACAACCTGAATAACCCCTCGCCCGACGAGCGAAATTACAGTCCGAGAATCTGTAATTAATGCAGCGGCAGATTCATGCGGTAGTCAACAGCCAGGGTCGAAAATCGTCCCTAACACCCAGCCACGAACCCGCTGCGGAACAATGTGTTGCGAGTTCTAGGATTCGCAGCTGATCGCTCGCGGACGCCGGTGCGATCCTGGATTAACGAACATCGTCGCGCGATTCGGCGCACGGGCGCGTACTCCCGAGCCAGGTCGGTCGTCCCGCTGCTGCTGACTATAGATCGCGCGTCAAGCGATACGACATCGCCCTCGTCCTCTTCTTCGCGGTCCGCATCGTGCCTCACTGAGGAACACGGCGTATCGCTTCAGAAGCTGTAGCGAGCGGTCACGCGCACGTGGGAATTGCGGTGGTACTGACCGAAAAAGTCGGCGCTCTTCCCCATGATCCCAACACCGGCGAACGTGGTGCGCCAGTGCTGTCCGCGCGCGTGTGAGTATTCCGCCTTCACGTACGCACCGTCGCCGGTTTCCCTCACCGCCCCTTCGAATGACAGGGTCCGATTCGCGTCGATGTTGAACGATGTCCGTCCGACGGCCGCGTGGCTCATGCCACGATCGGGGGCAAACGTCAGTACCTCGTGTCGACGCGTCACGGCCTCGCCGACGTACCCACCGACAAACAGCCACTCGCCGCGTTGCCGTTCGACCTGCACCACATACAGCACGTATTCATCGGTCGACGGCGACGACGAGGTCACGTACACAGCCTCCCCTTTCACCGCGAGCCAACGGGCCGGCATGGCAAAGTCAAGACCGAACGTCCGATTGGCCGGGAAGATCCGTTCGATCTCGATCTGCGCGGAGGCTGGCGCGCCGGCGCGAACGTCGACGGCCATGTCCGGTAGATGATTGAAACCATCGTAAAACGATAACGAATACTCAAGTCTGTCGGCGATGTGTCCCCAGCGGACACCACTCTGCGATCCCGCAGGGAGCGAGGGCGGCGTCTCGACGATCGACGCGCCCGCCGCTTCGGGTGGAAGGACCGCCCATCGTTGTTCCAGGAAAGGGGTCCGGCTCGGCGTGAATCGCGGCGTCCAGACGGCCTCGAGCGTGTGGTTGCCCAACTGCACGCTGCCACGCACGGCGGTGATCGCCAGAAACTCGGAGTCGACAACATTGAGGAAATCCCGCGGGGCGAAACGGTCCGTCGGACTCACGAGGTCAGTCTTGCCCCATCGAACAAGTTGCTTTCCCACGTCGATCGTGACGGGTCCGCGCCGGACCGTCGCTGTCAGCCTGCGGACCGCCAGACGCGAACGCCGGTTGCCGCGGTCGGAAAAATCCAGATCCCACTCGTCAGCGACCTGATCGTGCGAGTTGGCGCGGAGATCCGCGCCTGCGGCGAACCGCAGCCACGCTGTCGGCGCGACAAAGACTTCATCGCGAACGAGCAGGTCGGTTATGCCGCGCGTCGGGTCGTTTGGCGCCTGCTGCGGGAAGAGGACGACGGAGCCTTCGACGAAGCCGCGATGCAGAACGGTCTGGCCGCGCGCTGAACCGGCGTATCCCAGCAGGAGCAGCAGCCCGAGGCATACCACGGTCGGCGCGGAACGCATCTAGCGGGAGTCCCGAGGGTCACTGGCGGCGAAGTGCCTGCACCGTGAAGTCGTCATCCTCGAGCGTCGCGTTGTACTGCAGCTTGTCGAGCGTCAGGCGTGTGCGGCTGCCGCGAGTCAGGTCGACGACGTCAATCTGGCGCGCGGTCCAGATGCCTTGAACGTTCTGGAGGTTCGAGTAATCCAGCCGACGCGTGATCGCCGTCTTCACATAGTTTTCCGTTCGCGCGATGGCGTAGTTGTCCTTGCGGATCCACAGGACCGATCGCGTGTACTGCGACGATTTCGCTTCCCTCGGCGTCGCGCCGACCTTCCAGCACGGAGCGCCGTCGATCGCATCCTCGCCGATCAACGTGTAATCGAACTGGTCGACGTCCCGCTCTTCGAGATCCTCGAAACTGAAGTCCGTGCCGAAAAAACGCGTCGAACGATCCTGCAGCGCAATCCGGCGGTCGCGTTCGACGGCCGGCGTCCACATCCATTGATCGGAGGCGCGGTCGGCGTGGTCGACAATTAAAAGGGCGACCCCTTTCACTTCCGCCGGTGAGGTGAATCGCAGCACGGAGCGGCTGCGCCCATGCGATCCCAGCCGCTCGAAGGTCCAACGCTTGTCGGCGACTCTGCCTTTCGCGTCGACAACCTGCAACAGTCCCTCGTATTGCTGCGACATCGTATCGGTACGGCGCTGCACTTCCTCGATGATCCGGCGGGCGTTGTCAGCGGCGTACGGCGTGGCCAGAGCCAGGATGACGGAGGTTGCGGTCAATCCCGCGGCACTGACGGGCCGGCGCCACATGGCGACGAGGCTATTCATATTCCAGTGCCTCGACGAGCGAGCCGCGCACCGCCGATTCGGCTGGCCAGAGCGCGGCGACGAACGCCGCAGCGAACATCACCGGCATCACCGCCAGCGCGACGCCGATGGGAAATTCGTAGTCCAGCCGCATGCCGGCGACATCCTGACGGACGATTTCCAGCGCGTAGTATAGGTTGATCGCACCGAGCGCGTAGCCGAGCGCAAGGCCGAGCGCCGAGGTGCAGAGGGCTTCCATCCAGATTGTTCGTCGAATCTGGTTGTTGGACGCCCCGACCGCACGCAGCACGCCGAGCTCCCGCCGGCGATCGGTAATCGACACCGTCAGCATGTTTACGATCCCGAGTACGGCAATCAGGGTTGCGACGGCCACTTGCACGTACGTCAACGCGAACCATTGCGTGGCGATCTTCAGGATGTAGTCTCTGAGTTCGCCGTTGTTCAGCACGAACACCTGACGTCGACCGGCGAAGCGCTCCAGGATGCGGCGCTTCACGTCGGCGAGCGATGCCCCCGAGGCAAGGTACACGCGGAAGAAGTTCACCGAGTCATCGTTCCAGTAGCGCTGAAAGACCGTGCGATCGATCAGAATCGATCCCTGTTGATCCGAGTAATCGACGATGACACCAACGATTGGCAGCCGGATGACGCCGGCCGGCGCGGGCAACTCGAGGAGGTCTCCGACTTTGAGACGCCGGAGCTGCGCGAAGTTATCCGACACGAGGATCCCTTTGCCGGCTGCACCCGCCCGCACCATGTCGGATGCGTTGCCGTCGGTCACGCGGGCGCGCGCCGTCCGCTCGATGCTCAACAGATCCACCGCGAGCAACATGATTGGTGTCTGCTGGAACACCACGCGAGCCTGGCGGACGACTTGCACGGTCTCAATCCCGGGCAGCGCGGCGAGCTCGTCGGACATCGTCGACGGAAACCGGACATTTCGAACGGCTATGTCCGGTGACGGCATGACGAACAAGTCAGGATTCAACGTCGTGTTCATCCAGTCCACGAGCGATCCGTAAGTAGACCGTGCCATACCGGCAAACGCCACGACGAGTGCGAACGACAGCATGAGCGCGGCGACGCTGCCGGACGTCCGGCGCGGCGCCTGAATCAGGCTGTCGGCAGCCAGCGTCCCTTCGACCGGTCTCACCCATTTCAGCAGCGGTCGCAGCAACCGCATCAACCCGACCGAGAGGAAAGGCGTCAGCAGCATCGCGAACAGCGTCGCCAAGACGTAGCTCGCATAGAACAGCGCACCCGAGCGATCGAGGAGCAGGCATCCCGTCGACCCGAGCGCCGACACGGCCGCCAGCACCAGACGGGCCCGCGTCTCCCCGGAAGACAGCGACACGTCGCCACCTTTTTGGAGCGCCCGGACCGGATCCACGGCCGCCGCCGCGCGTGCCGGAATCCATGCGGCAATCATACTGGTGCCGATGCCGATCGCCAGCGACACGGCGAGCAGCCCGGGCGTCGCGGTCGCGTGGACGGCTTGCCGCGCAACGCCATAGACGTCGTGGATGAGGCCCCCAATCGAGGCGGCGATACCGCGCGCGATGAAGGTGCCCGCGATGATGCCGGCAAGCGATCCGACCAGGCCGGCGACGGCACTCTCGAGAAGGAACAACAGGCGAACCTGCCTGCGCGACGCGCCAAGCGCGCGCAGAACGCCGATTTCCTTACGCCGTTCGCTGACCGCAGTCGCGAACGAGTTGTAGATGATGAACATGCCGATAAACAGCGCGAACACGCTCGATGCATTCATCATGAGCGAATAGCCGGCAATCATCGACTCGAACTGCTGGCCGCGCCCGGATGGCGGCGCGATTTGAAATCCACTGCCGAGTGCGGTTTCAAGCTCGCGCGTACTCTCGGCGATCGTGCGTCCCGGCGTGAGCGCCACGTCTATCCGATCGAACGTGCGACCGCGGCCGAACATCTTCTGCGCCGCGTAGATGTCCATGACGGCCAGATTCCCGCCGAAGGCGCTGGCGAGGCCACCCGCCTTCATCACTCCGCGAACACTAAATGTTCGATCTCCTTCCGCTGTTCCCAGCGTGAGCCGGTCGCCGGCGGCTATGTGGTTCTTGTCGGCGAACGCCCGCGACAGCATGATCGAATCGGGTTGCGCGAGGAACACGAGCGGATCGTCGATAACGGCGTCGTCGCCGCTCTCGAGATCGTAATCGCGCAGGTTACGATCGCCGATCAGATCGACACCGAGGATCAACAGGCTGCCTTCGCCTCGAATGTGCGGATCGGCCACCGCCTCGATCACCGGCACGGCCACTCGCACCGACGGGACACTCTGCACACGGTCGAGCACGTCTTCCGCGAAGCCTGTTTCGCCGGACGTGACCTGGAGTTCCGCCCTTCCCGCAATCTGGTCGATGGTCTGCGAGAACGCGCGAAGCACGCTCGCGTTCGCGCTGTTCATGCCGACGAATACCGCAACGCCGAGAGCGATGCCAGCCAGCGTCAACATCGTTCGCAAGGCGTGCTTTCGCACGTACGGCCAGGTGATGAGACGCAGCAGCATCACCGGCGCAGGTCCTCGACGACGCGGCCATCGCGCAAGGCAATCGTGCGCGGGCAACTGGCGGCGACCGTCAGGTCATGGGTCACGATCACGACGGTCGAGTTCAACCGCTCCTGCAGGTCTCGCAACAGCGCGAGGATCTGCTCGCCGGTGTGCGTATCCAGGTTCCCTGTCGGCTCATCGGCCAGGATGACGGGTGGATTGATCGACAGCGCCCGAGCGATCGCCACACGCTGGCGTTCCCCTCCGGAGAGCTCCTCTGGACGATCGTGCAGCCGCGAACCGAGCTGAACGAGCGTGAGCAGCTCCCGCGCTGTCGCCTCGACCCGGCGTCGAGGCCACCCGCGCAGATGCAGCGGCAGCCCGACATTTTCGAGGCAGGTCAGCGTCGGCAGCAGGTTGAAGAACTGGAAGATGAATCCAACCGTGTCTCGGCGCAGACGGGTCAATTCGTCGTCGGAGAGATCGTGGAGCGCTTGTCCGCCCACTCGGATGTGGCCGGACGTGGGACGATCGAGTCCACCGATCAGGTTCAGGAACGTCGACTTGCCTGAGCCGGATGGTCCGACAACCGAGACGATCTCGCCCCGTTCTATGGTGAGGGTGACATCGTCGAGTGCGGCGACGCCGCGCGAGCGCTCGAATCGCTTGCCGACGTGTTCGAGCTCGATCATGCACGGCTCACCGTGGACGCGTTCGGGACCGGCGCAGGAGATCGCGCAAGGGCGGCAAGAAGCCCCGCTCGACCGTCGCGCGGTACGGCGTGTCCGGCCGGAGCGTGGACACAAGCATTCGATGGACGCGGCCAAGGTTGTGATAGGGCAGAGAGGGAATCCAATGGTGCAAGGCGTGGTAGCGCAAGCCGACTGGCGCGGCGAGCGCCTGGCACGCATCGACGACCCGCGTGAATACACGTCCGTTATTGGTGATGGTGCAGGAATCCAGAAGTTGCTCGATCATCGACAGCTCACCCGAGTCGTGGTCGTAGCGATGCGCCGTAAGTGTGCGGATCGCGTTGATCCCCGACACGGCAGCGCTGACAGCGGCCCAGCACCACAACGCCGAGGCGGGAATCCGGCCGCTCCACCAGAGACCGACGGACAGCCACAGTACGACGCACGCGGCGGCTTCTTCCGCGCGGCCGGCGCGTCCGATCGGCGCGCGCCGTACGTAGCGGGGATTGATGACCAGCGCCGACCAGCGTTCCGCCGTGAGCCGCCGAACCGCCGGGAGTGCCCAGCCCAGCGGAGCCAGCACCCCAAAGCGCACGACGAGCGCCAGCGGCGCGAGCAATGACGCCAGCGTCAATCCGATGATCAGCGCCGGAGATCGCCGGCCAAAAGGCAGGTACTCCGGATCGGCTTCAGTGCCGTAGCAACTCTGACGGTGATGGTCGGTGTGGACTCCTTGGTAGAGAAACGAAGGAACGAGTAGCGGCACGCCTACGAGCGCATTCCAAACGAACGCAAAAGCGGTGAGGTCTCTCCCCGCACGGTGTGTGATTTCGTGAATGAAGAGCACGGCGCGATACAGCGCGACGACCGCGATCAGCAGGAAGGCGGCGCGAGACCAGCGATCCGCAACGACAGCGAATACGAGCGACGTCCAGCCCAAACCCGCCGACGCAAGCATGTCGACCCAGTACACCGCGAGAACCGGTCGGAACAGCGCGAGCGGAATTGCGTGAATGGCTTCATCGAGAGCACGGTTGTTCCGCGCAGCCGAGACGACGGGGGAAGATTGACCCACTGCTCTCCGATCGTACTGGGCGCATTCCGGTGTTCAGGCTGGCCCGCGCCCGGCCGTGTACCGGGCGGCGGCAGCCGTCAACGCAGCTCTAATCCTCGAACTCCCGCTGTGTGTCTGCGGCCTTCTCTCTGGTGGGCCGGACGATGCAGTCGTACAACGTGATCTCCGGATCGCGCACGAATCGAGCGAGCAGCGCGGTCCACGACGTGTAGGAGTGAAGCCCCTCGTAAAATTCCGGCGCGATGCGGCGCACTTGCGGAAGACGGCACCACGGGATCGTCACGAGGTCGTGATGCTCGTTATGGTAGCCGACGTTGAACGACACTTTGTTCAACGGACCGTAATACGAGTACGTCTCCTGACCCGGTGCGAGGGCGAAGTGCTCTTGAATCCAACGCGCCCCGAGCGGGTGCAGGCCGATCGCAAAGACAGTGGAGGCGACGAGATACTTGAGCGGCCCGCCGCCCGCCCACACGATAAAAAGCGCCATGAACCCGATTTGGACGACGATGTTCACGACAGTCCAGGTATCGAGCAGCCTGACGCGCGTGAGGCGCTTCGGGCGCACGACGCCCTGGATCACGATCGTCGCCGAAACCCACGCAATCTTTGCCACTCGCGAGCGTCCCACGACTTTCGACTCTGTGGGGCCCGGTATGCCCGCGTCGAGCTCGAGATCCCCCATGTTGCGATGGTGGAGAAGGTGGTACTTGGCGAATGAGATCGCTCCGGGCACCACGAGCGGCAGGTTCGCGAGAATAGCGACGACACGATTTGCCGCGCGCGATCGAAATACGAGGTTGTGGGAGCAGTCGTGGATCAGCGCCCATAACGCGTGGTCGATTGTCGCTCCGACGACGTAGGCGCACGGCAGCCAGAGGAACCACGGCCGCGAGCCGACGAGTAAGGCGAGTCCGGTTTGTGCAAAGACGAGGCCGAGGGTCCAAGCCGCGCTTGCCCGAAACGGCCCTGCGAGCGCGCGCAGTTCCGGATGTGCGGCGAGCATCTGCCGGGCGCGTGCCGCGTGTGGTTCGGCGTAGGTCACATGGACGTAGTCGAGCGACGCCACGGCGGATAAAGTACTCTCCCGTGACTGGCGGTTCAAGGGCGGATTTGCCAACTCGATGCACGTACCGATGGATTTACGACCAGCTGCGCGCGCTCGGTGATTCGATTCGAGCAATGATCGACGTACTCCGCGTCGCCGACCGTCGCGATCTCGGCCGATTCATCGACTACCCGTACGCTCGGAATCGCCTCGATCCCCATTGGATCCCGCCGCTGCGCATGGCCGAGCGCGAACGCCTCTCGGCCAGAACAAACCCGTTCTTCGCACACGCTGATGTCGAGCTCCTGCTCGCGGTGCGCGAGCGCCGTGTCATCGGTCGCGTCGCGGCGATCGACGATCGCCTGCATCAAGAAGTGCACCAGGACAATACGGCGGCGTTCGGATTCTTCGAGGCCGAGGATGCGAGCGCGGCGGAGGCACTGCTCCGGCGGGTCGAGCAATGGGCGCGGCAACGCGGCCGCTCGCATGTGCGCGGGCCGCTGAACCCGTCGCTGAATGAGAGCGCCGGGTTACTCGTCGACGGGTTTGATACCGACTCAATGCTGATGATGCCCCACAACCCGCCGGAGTACGCCGGTTTCATCGAGGCGGCTGGCTATCGCAAGGTGAAAGATCTCTACGCGTGGTTGTGCGACGTGGACACGCCGATCGATCCGACGATCGAGAAGCTCGCCGCGCGGGTGCGGGACAAATACCGCGTCGTCGCGCGGCCGCTGAATGTTCGCGAGTTCGAACACGAGATCGAACGCGTGCGTCTCCTCTATTGCGGCGCGTGGGCGCGCAACTGGGGATTTGTCCCGCCGACCACCGAAGAATTCCGTCGGATCGGCGCCGAGCTCCGGCAGATCTTCGATCCCCGGTGTGCCATCTGCGCCGAGATCGACGGTCGCATCGTCGCCTGCGCGGTGGCCATTCCGGACATCAACCAGGCGCTGAAGGGCACTGACGGGCGGCTGTTTCCCTTGGGTCTCATCCGGCTGCTACGGCGCAAGTCGATCATCGAACAGGCCCGGGTACTGCTCCTCGGCGTTCTCCCGGAGTATCGCGCGGTTGGCCTGTTCCCATTGCTCATCTGCGAGCTGCGTCGGCACATTCGAAGCAACCCGCGATACCGAAGGGTCGAGTTCTCCTGGGTTCTCGAGGACAACCATGACGTGAATCGGGCCGTCGAGCGGCTCGGCGCCGAGAAGTACAAGACCTATCGCATCTACCAGAAAGCGCTGGTATGAGCCTGTCGGTAGCCGTGACGGGCGCGACCGGTTTCATCGGCCGCAACCTGATTGCGCAGCTCGTCGGGCAAGGCGTCGTCGTCCGGGCCGTCGTGCGACCGCAGTCGGCGGGCAACGTGGCCAGGGGCGCCTCGGTCGTTCGAGCAGCGCTCGAGCCGACCGCCTTGCGCGAGGCGTTCGAGGACGTTGATGCCGTTGTTCACCTTGCCGGGGTGGTCAACGCACTCGACGAAACGGAGTACACCGCCGTCAACGTCGAAGGTACCCGTGCCGTCGTCTGTGCCGCCGCCGCCGCTGGTGTGCGTCTGGTGCACGTATCGAGCCTCGCGGCTGCAGGTCCGGCCTCCGCTAGCGCGCCGCGCTCCGAGGACGACGTACCGAGCCCGCGGACGCCGTACGGCCGCAGTAAGTTGGACGGTGAACGAGTGGTCACAGCCATGCGGGGATTGAGCTGGACGATCCTGCGCCCGGGCGTCGTCTATGGTCCAGGCGACCATGCGTTGTTGCCGCTGTTCAAGTGCGCCCGCTTGGGCCTGCTACCGCTCGTCGGCCGGCGGGACGCCGCGTACATGTTCGTCCACGTGGACGACGTCGTCCGGACGATCGGCGCCGCGCTTGCGAAGCCAGGTAGCGGCGACACGGTGTTCGTCGCTCATCCGCGGCCGGTGACTGGCCGGGACGTCCTCGATGCCGTTCGCCACGCCGTTGGACGTCCGGCCGTCGTGATTCCCGTCCCCCAGCCGATGACGCGTTTGCTTGCCGCGGCATGCGATGTGGTCGCGCACGGCCTCGGCAGTCCGCTGCCGCTCGGTCGCTGGCGCTACGCGGAGCTTGCGGCCGAAGGATTTGTCTGCCGCGTGGACCGGCTGCGCGAGCGGCTCGGCGTGGTTGCCGCGCTCGACCTGCGCGAGGGGATGGCACGAACCGCCGAGTGGTATCGCACGGAGGGGTGGATTACGCGGTGAGGCTGGCGCCCACGTTGACGCGGTCGCATATCTCGAGCGCCTGCATGATGTGTTCGACTGTATGCGCGGCCGAACAACTCGCGCGCAGCAGGCACTCGTCCGGTGCGCAGCCGGGCGGCACGATCAGGTTGACGTAGAGCCCTTCGGCGAGCAATTCCTGCCACAGCGCGATGGTGCGCTCTTCTTGCCCGGTGAAGATCGGCACGATCGGCGACTCGGTCGGGCCGATGCGGTAGCCTCGCTTCAGCAGCCCGTCTCGAAAGCATCTGATGTTTGCCCAGAGCCGGTCGCGAAGCTCCGGGTGATCGCGGACGACACGGACGGCGGCACGCACGCCGGCGATATTCGCGGGCGATCCGGACGCCGTGAACACGTACGGGCGGGCGAGAAAATGCAGCGAGCGCAGCCCGGCGTGGTCCGAGACGCACACGCCGCCGACGCCTGCCAGCGACTTCGAGAACGTACCGACGATGAAGTCCACGTCCGTCAGGACGTCCTGTGCCTCCGCGCATCCGAGCCCCGTCGCGCCATAGGTGCCCAGCGAGTGCGCTTCATCAACCATCAGATACGCTCCGTATCCGCGGCACACTTCGACGATTTCCTTCAGCGGCGCCACATCGCCGCGAATGGAATACAGCCCTTCGACGACGACCAGACGATTGCGCTCGCCGGCGGGGAGCCGCTCGAGCTTCTTGCGCAGGCTATCGGGCGAGTTGTGCCGGAAGGCGACCACCTGCGACGCAGTCTGGCGTGCGGCGTCGTAGATGCTCGCGTGGCTGTCGCGATCGATCAGGATAATGTCGTCGACTCCGCACAATCCACCGATGATCGACAGGTTTGCCTGATAGCCAGTGCTGAAGATCAGCGCGTGGCGCTTGTGGAACCACTCAGCGAACTCTCGCTCGAGTGCTTCGTGGAGCGACAGCGTGCCGTTGGCCGATCTGGAGCCTGTCGTTCCCGTGCCGTATTCGAGAAGCGCGTCCCGCGCGGCCGCCACCACCGACGGCTCGAGGGTCAAGCCGAGGTAATTATTCGACCCGAACATCAGCGTGGCCTTACCGTTGATGACGACTTCACACGGCCCGAGCACCCGCTCGATTGCCGTCTCGCCGGGGCGGGCGCCCCCCGACGCGCGCATCGCGCGCCGTTTGTCCACAGCTTTGAGCTTGTCGAGCAGGTCCTTGCGGTCGTCCTTCACGCCTGCAGTCCCGTCTGCCCCCCGGCCACCACTTCGAGGGCGCCTCGCTCGTACTGCTGCTTGGTCGCGGCACGCCGGACTTTACCGCTCGTGGTGCGTGCCACCATCCCTCGACCAACCAGCACCACGTCGTGAATGAACAGTCCGCAGAAGTTGGCGATGCGCCGACGGATCGCGTCCGTGAGCACATCCGCGGGTACGGTGCCGCTCGGTTCAACCACGATGACGGCGCGTTCCGAGCATCCGAGTAACGCCATACCGAACGCGGCCACGCGGCCGCGCCGGATGCCAGCCAGATCGTCGATGCTCCACTCCAGGTCCTGGGCGTGGTGTTTCCGGCCGTTGATAATGATGACGTCCTTCACCCGGCCGCAGACGAACAACTCGCCATTCGCCAGATATCCCAGATCGCCTGTGTGCAGCCAGCCGTCTCGGATGTTCATCGCCGTGAGCGCGTCGTCCTTGTAATAGCCCGGCGTGACCGACGGTCCGGCCAGGCTGATCTCGCCGACAGCCCGCTCCGGCAGGGCGTGCCGCTGCTCGTCGACAATCCGGATCCTGTGGCCGGGCAGTGGAGGGCCGCAGCTGACCACCGTGACCTGCCCAGGGTGGCTGCTGGACACCCTCGTCGCCACTCCGTGAGCGGTCAAATCGTCGGCCGAGAGATGTTCGAATCGAGGCTGCCGGCCACGCGGCGCAACGGTTGCGGCCAGCACGTGCTCGGCGAGGCCGTAGCTGGGAAGAAAGCTGGTCTCTCGGAACCCGGTCGTGCGGAATTTGTCGGCGAACGCGGCGAGAGTCGGCGCGTGAATCGGCTCGGCCCCGCACCCGGCCACACGCCAGCACGATAAATCCAGATCTTCGAGATCGCCTTCCTTCACTCGCCGCGTGGCGAGGTCGTACGCGAAGTTGGGGGCGAAGCTCACGGTGCCCCGATGCCGCGAGATCGCTCGCAACCAATCGACGGGCCGCTTGACGAATGCCTGCGGAGTCAGCAGCACGGCCGACAAATTGCCGTAGACCGCGCCGATCGCCATGCCCACCAGACCCATGTCGTGATACATCGGGAGCCAGCTGACGGCGCAGTCCACCGGCGACGATCCCACGCCCGCGGGTCCACTGAACGCGTCGATGTTCGCCGACAGATTACGATGCGTGACCACCACACCCTTCGGTGCCGCCGTCGAGCCCGATGTGAACTGCACGAACGCGATATCGTCAGCGGATACGTCGGCGCAAGGCCCGGACGGCTCAGCATCGAGCGCCTCGCACGTCACCACGAACATCAGGTCTGGACAACTGGCCCGCAGCACGTCGAGGTGCGACTGAAGGCTGGCGGACGTCACGACCGCCCGTGCCCCGCACGATCTCAAGATGCCAGCTGTCGCCGCCAAATACCGCGGCAGATCGCTGGTGAGTGCCGGTGGATACAGCGATGCGGGAATGACGCCAGCCATCGAGGCTCCGAAGAGCGCCGTCAGGAACTGTTCGGAGTCGCCGATCACGATCGCAATCAAATCATCGCGACCCAGGCCCAACGCGCGAAGGCCCGCCGAGACGCGCAGCGACGCTGTGTACATCTGCGCATATGAGCGTCGCGTTTCCGCGCCAGGCCCGACGAACACATACGCTGCGTTTCCCTCCGCCGCCGCGGCGAGCGCTCGAGGAAGCGTGCGGATGGGTAGCATCAGATAGCCGTTCGACTCTCCACGAGCGCGGTCACGCGAGCGACGACCTGCGCGACCGTTCGCGTGGCCGGTACGTCGTTGAGCGGAATGGACACGTCAAAGTGATCTTCCAGCTCCGCGATCACTTCCAGGATTTGCAGGGAGTCGAGCCCGAGATCGGCCATCAAGTCGCTGCTGATGGTGGGCTCGATGGCTTTCCGGCCGACGCGTTTCAGGATGTCGATCACGCCGGCTTCGATCGAACTGTCGGGCGAACGAGTCATGGTCGATCTCGTGACATTCTCGCCTTGATTGGCATCTTTGTGTTGTTCCGGCATGCCTGCTGGCCCGACTTGGCGGATTATGCTGCAGTTCTCGTCCGAAAAAGCGTTGGTGAGAGCACGCGCAGCCTTGGCGCGGCTACGACGCCTCGAGAGCACTCGCCAGAGACGCAGCTTCGGTCGGGACGGGCACGCACCCCGCGGAGTTGCCGTGGCAGATCTTACGTTCTGAATCGTTCGGAGCGGTACGCGAGCTCTGGCCTCCCTCACTCTCGTACGCGAGCTGCCTGACGAGGAGCGAAAACGCTCCATGTACCGGGCAATTCGTCTCGTTCATGATCCGAGCGTTGCCCTTGAACGAGCTACGGTCGGCAAGCGGCAGCCGGCTCGCGTCTTCAGACCTCAAGCAGCTCGCGTTCATTCGCCGTTCTCGACCCGAATCCCATGGCTGCCGGCCCTGCCTTCGCGACTAGAACGGCCGAGGCCAGATCGCCTGTCGTGTTGAGCACCGTCGCGAAGATGTCTGGAATAGCGTCGACGGCAATCAGAATGCCGATGCCTTCGAGCGGCAGGCCAATCGACAGGAACATCGGCGCCAGCATCAGGAACGCCCCGCGGGGCACACCCGGTCCGGCGAATGAGAGGAAGACGATCGTCAAGGCAATCGTCAGGTAGGCCATGGGTCCGAGCGGGACCTGATAGAACCAGGCGATGAACAGCGCGCCGAACGTCCACGACACCGGCGCGGCGAACTTGAAGACCGAGACGGCCAGCGGCAGCACGAATCCAGTGACGTCCTTGGGAAGCTGCAGCTCGCCTTCGGCGCCGCGCACCAGCGCCGGCAGCGACGCGATCGACGAGCTCGACGAGAAGGCGATCGTCTGCGCGGGCAGCGCCGCGCGCGCGAACGCCCGCATCGGCAGGCGCGCCGCGATCGCGACCGTCGGGTACAACAGCAGCATGAACCCGATGCAGGCAATCGAATAGACCGCAATGTAGAAGCCCATCGCACCCACGAACCCCGCGCCGCCATGCGCGCCGAGGCTTAGCATCAACACGAAGACCCCCGCCGGCGCCAGCCAAATGATCCAGCCGACGAGCACCAGCATCGCATCGCCTAGTCCCTGGAAGAACCGCAGCACCACTTCCCGTGATTCCGACGGAATGCGCGTCAACGCCATCGCGAACGCCAACGTGAACACGACGAGCGGCAGCATCTCGCCATTGGCAGCGGCGGCAATGGGATTCGTGGGAATCAACGACTGGACCCAGTTCCAGAAGCCGACCGGATTGGGACCGGCGGAGAGCGACGCGGCGGCCTCGGCAGCGCCTGGCGGAAGCCCCGGACGCACGGGTACGAGGTGCGACAGCCAGGAGAAGGCGGCGATTCCCAGCGGAATCGCCAGGATAGTTGCGCCGACGAGCATCGCGAGGAACACCAGCAGCGTGCGTCCGCCGATGCGGCTGATCGCCCCGACGTTCGACGTCGATGCGACACCGGTGATCACCAGCGACACCACCAACGGGATGATCGTCATGCGAATCGCGTTCACCCACAACGTGCCGGCAGGGGCGACCGTGTCTACCAGGCGCACGAGCGTGCTGTTGTGGCTGGCGGCAATCGCCAGGCCGAGAACCAGCCCTGCGCCAAGGCCGACGAGAACTCGTCTGCTTTCTTTCATCAGCGTGCCTGCGCCGACTTCACGCGCTCCCGGACGACTCGCCAGTGCTGGTTCCGACGCCGTGAAGGCCATCGATCGGCCCGACCAGTGGAGTCGGTCTTTTCGACGGCGCGCACTGCCCAGGTGCCAAGTGTTCTCCTCAGCATCTGCCTCGACTGAGTTAGGGACACCGAAATCTATCACGCACGGATGAGCCAGTAGCGAAAATCCTCCCGGATTTGGGCTCCAAAGGAGGTCTGCGTCAGTGCTGTAGATGTCGATGTCCCGCGACGGGTACATTGCGTGACCGAACGACGAACCGGACAAGCCTAGCGCAGCGAACACTCCGATAGGCGGAGGCTGTCTCGCCGTAGCCCGCGTAAGCGGGCGAGGGCGGAAGTGTTCTTCGCAGCCAATTCATCAGATCTCTTGGCTATTCCTGAGTAGATTCTCAGATTGTGAAATGAATAGAGTCCACGTGACATTCCCGCGCGACGTTGAGTCGCCCAGTCCAGAACACCCGGCGACGCCGATAGCGGGATGAGTCATGTCGAATCTGCCGACCAATGGATCAACCTTCGCGAATGTTCGTGGCAGCCGAAGCCGCTACTGAGCGCCGGCGCTCGTCAGGACTTTCCCGTCCTCGAGCTTCCCCGTCATGAACATGCCGCCGGCTTTCCCGTCCCGGAGCGGCCGGAACGTCACGGCGATCCGCATGCCGGGCAGCAGCGACGTCCGCGTCCAGCCGCGGCGCGCGAGAAAGTTTGGACTCATCCCTTCGAATCCCCACGTCTCCACCTGAGCTGACGCATTCTGCACGTCAAGCCAGATCCAGATATGCGGGTTCGTCCAGTCCACCTGCTTGACGACGCCCCTCACGGTCTTTTCCGCATTCATGTCGAAGACGGGCGCGGCGGCATGATGGGACCACGCGAGGGTGGCCACTCCGCAGATCATCGCGGCAACACACAGCGCGCGACCGGTTGCGCATGCGATCGGCCTCATCGCCTACTCCTTCTTCGCCGGAGGGGTGAGTTTCACACCGGCCTTCCCCTGGGCGTCGAGGAAGTTGCGATTGTTTTCTTCGCAGATGTACTCCCGAATCGTCCATTCCCGATGCCGCGCCAGCGTCCTCGTCGTCGTCCACGGCGTCATCAGTGCCTCCGGATCGGTCACGGTGGTTTCGATCGACATCGTGTCCGGCCCGGTGAGGCGGAACCGCTCGACGATGCGCATCTTGTCGCTGTGCGGTGTATTCCGCGCAATGGTGGTGAGGGGCGAGAACGCAATCGTCTCGACGACGAGGGTGTCGCGGTCCCAACGGCCGATCGAGGTGCCGTTGAATGTCGGATCGGGATCCGCCGGCAGCGGCCGGCCATCGGTATAGATGTGGCGAACCTGCATGTAGGCTTCGCTGACGATCGTGATCTTCCCCGGCGTCAAGAGAAATTCGTACGGATAGGGATGCCCCATGATCGCCGGCATTCCCGTTGGCAGACAGTTGGCCGCTTCCGTGTCATCGAGGTTGCGCGCGTCGAGCTCGCGCTTCTTTGCCGCGTAGGCTGGTGTGAGCTGCGGCACGGGCGGCGGTCCGGCGGCAGGCCCTCGTCCACCGCGGCCGACGGTCGGCGCTTCCCAGACGCCGGTCAGGTCTGGCAGCTTTGCGAGGGCGGCCCAGTCAGCAGCGGCCGGCGGCGTCGGCTTCGATTCCTGGGCCGCCACGGAGATCGTCACCCCCGTGACCATCAGCAGAACGATGCGCGTGGCGTGCTTCATCAAGGCTCGAGGAAGACGATCATCGGGCTTTGTACGTTTTGGCGAACCCGTTCCGCGAGTTCGTCACCGTGAAGGTGCCGTCGGCCGACACCGCCGCCGTGATCGTGTACCCCTGGTCGGCGGCTCCCTCCTCCAGGTTGGCGATCATGTCGGGCGCGGTGTTGTGCGCGGGGTCCGCGTCGAGCAGTGACCGGTGCCCTTGCCAGATGCCTTCGATGCCGGGCAGCTTCGCGAGCCGGAGATACGAGTTCAGCTCGTAGGGGGCGGGCGTCTCGCCGGGCCGCGTGACGTACTTGACCTCGGCCTTCTGTCCGAGACCCTTGCGCGGTCCGTTGTTCACCACGATGACCTGCGGCTGAATGGCGCCCAGCAGCGCGGGCGCGGCCGAGTTGTCGAGATTGCCGTGCCGGTTGATCGTGTACAGGTTGATGCGTCCGAGCTTGTTCACCGGGCACGCCAGCTCCAGCTCGCGCGACCAGTCGGCGTCACCCAGGGTCGCCATCTTGAACGACCCGTAGTTGATCGCCAGCCCGACCATCCGGATGTTCTCCGGCGCGGCCGGCTCCTGCCGTACGGCATTGGCGCACAACGGGTTGGCCGCACCGCCGTTGACGGCGTCGGCAATGACGGGGCCTTCGGCGACAAGCACGCGCACGCGCACGTCGCCGAGCGTGATCGTCTCGCCAGGTTTGGCGATGTGTCGCTTCGTTCCCGCGATAGTCTTGTAGCCTTCGTACAGCGGGCGGTCGGCCTGCTCGACGCCGTCCCCGTGATCGTAGAACGTGCCGAGCGGAAGCAGCTTGGCGAGCGCCGGCAGTCCGCCGACGTGATCGCCATGCCAATGGCTGATGACCACATGGTCGATCCGCGTCAGGCCCATCGCTTTGGCTGCGGCGGCGATGCGCTTCGCGTCGCGGTCGTCGTTGCCCGGGAAGCCGGTGTCGAACAGGAGCGATTGTCCGTTGGGCGCGGCAAAGAGGGTGGAGGCGCCTCCCTCGACATCGATCCAGGAAATCCGCAGACGACCGCCGCCGGTCTGAGCCAGTGGCGAGCAGACGAGAACGAGCAGGCCGACGAGTATCGCAGCAAGTACACGTGTCATGTGCGTATCTCCATCGAGCGGGTTGAATCGCTCATCGCGCAAGCGGCGCTCATCGCGCGAGCGGATCGGGACGAAGCTGGAACTTGACCAGCTTGCCCCTGGTGCCCTTTCCACCTTCGATGTGCCAGACGAAGTGCGTTCCGTAGTTCGCGTAGAGGGCGCGTCCCTTCCAGCCGGCGTTGGGAGCATCGATGCGGCCGTCCATGCCGCGTGAGTAGAACCCGAGCGGATAGGGCACGCGCATCGTGATCCATTCGCGCGTCTGCGGGTCGAGCACGAGCAGGGAATCCGAATTCGATCCCGTTGCCAACGGCCTGTTCGCGCCGAGTCCGAGGATGCCGTGCTGATCGACCCAGTTGAAATAGTGGAAGTCGGCGGGAATGTCGGTGCCCTTCAGCCTCGGGCCGTTCGTCTGATAGAGCGTCCAGCCTTCGCGGCACTCGCTGCCGTCGATCCTGCGGCCGACGGTGCCCTTGCATTTCCGCCGATCGAAACTGGCGAGATGGCTGCTTGCCGCGAGCGCCGTCCAGATGACGCCGTTGGTATCGACATCGACGCCGCGCGGATCGAATCCGGGCTCGGGCACGCGGAACACTTCGGCATGGCAGCTCTCGGGCGGATTGCCGCCCCGATCGACGCGCACCAGATAGCCCGGGAAGCGTTCGGACACGCCCCAGATCGAGTTGTCGACTGGACTCGGCACGGCCGAGTAGAGGTTGAAGTCGACCTCGGTATCGAGCGACGGATCCAGTCCGCCGCCGCCGCGCGCGTCCGTATTGGCACCGCCGGCCGCGGTATCGCCCTGATAGAGGATTGACTGACCGCGACCGGCGACACGGTTCCATGGACGCGTGATCCGGCCGTCGCCGTTGGTATCGACCACCTGACCGCACCAGCCGACCGCTTTCTGCTCGTCTTTCGTCTCGTCGAAGATCTTCGTGTCGATCCAGCCAAGGATCGGACCGGTCAGCTCGTTGAAGTAGACGGTTTCATTTGCATCGTTGTCGAACTGCAGGTGGTGCGTCGAAAAGCAGGTATCGATGAGCGTGAACTGCTTCGTCTTCGGATCGTAGACGGACGCCTGCCGTCCGCTGTTGCGCAGCGGGAACCACGCCGCGTACTTGTTCGAAGGATCGCTGCACCACGACGGATCCTGATTCGGACGAATCTTCGATGTGATCCACACGCGCCCCTTGCCGTCGAGCATCGGGTTGTGCGGATCGGCGGGGTTGTACGGCGGATTCCCCCACAGATGGGTGTCGCCCCACCAGAGCGACGGACGAGTCGGTTTCGGAAATCGGGAGGGCACCAAGGCGCGCGGCGCGCGCGTCGGAATCTCGATCTCCTCGGTCCGGTTCGTCAGCGGGTCGAGGATCACGAGCGTCCCGTGACCGGCCGACACCGCGTAAATCGGTCCGAATGCGTTTACCGTCGGATGACGTTTGTCGGTCGCGACCTCGTCGTGCATGAACGAGTGATCCGTGCCCCAGTCCCACAGCGTCAGCACGACGTTGCGCTCCTGCCCGCTGGGTCGCGGCGGCGGCGGCGGAACTTCGCCCTTCGCCACGCGTTCGGTCCAGTCGGCAAACGTCCGCAGCGGCCGCACTTTCCCCTGGTTGGTCAGCACCGAGTACATCGCGGTGCCGCGCACGCCGGTCCCGAGCCGCCACTCCCACGCTTCCTCGTGCGACTTCAGATCGGGCTTCGCCTTGAAGATGTGATCGACGCTGCGCGTGAGCTGATTGCCAAGCTGATGGCAGAAGTTGCAGTCGGACTTGAGCGAGTTGATCCAGTGGTTCTGCGTCAGCATCGCAGGGCCGAGGCCGTTCGTCCCATTGCCCGGGAACTCGTGCCCGGCCGGCGGCTCCATGAGCGACAGCCAGTAGTTGCCGGGATACACCTTCGCTGCTTCCTGTGGCGTTCTCGCAGGCGTGGCGATGAGCGTCAGCGCCGTCGGCCCCGGTTTCATCTGAACCTTCGGCGAGTCGACGAGGCCGTAGCCGCGCACCCAGACGCTGTAGGTGGCCTCAGGCAGTTCCGGCAGCATGAAACGTCCGCGATCGTCGGTGACGACAATCTTCGTGAATGGCGTCGGCAGATCCTTCGTCTCGGCGATCACCCACACGCCGGCTTGGGGAACGCTGTCGCTGCGCACGACACCGGTGATGTAGCCCTGCGGCGGTGCCGGGCGCTGGCCCTGCTGCGCGCTCAGCGATCGCAGCGACGCCGCCCCAACCAATCCGCTCAACGCGGCGCCGAGCGCGAGGATCCGGATTCGGCGATTCGTCAGTCGCAGCATGGCCTTCTCCGTTGCGCGTATGTTACCCCCCTCCGGGGCCCGCGTACCCGCCTGTCAATCAAGCGGCGGATAATGATAGTGAGAGCCGCTTGGCAGTGACGTTCGTCTTCTCGCGTCGGCTCTTCCTGCGCCTCCTCGGCATCGTCTACCTGATCGCCTTCGCGTCGCTCGCCGTGCAGATCACCGGTCTCGTGGGCGCGCGCGGCATCCTCCCGACTCGCGAGTTGCTCTTGCGGGCGCGAGACGCGTACGGATTCGGAGCGTTTCATGCGTTTCCGACGCTTCTTTGGCTCTCGAGCGGCGATGCGATGCTGCTGTGTCTCTGCTGGGGTGGCGCCGCGCTGTCGGTGCTGCTGATCTGCGGTGTCGTCCCGGTTCTGGCGTCCGCACTGCTATGGGTTTTCTACTTGTCGCTGACGGTCGCAGGGCAGGTCTTCCTCGAATTCCAGTGGGACATGCTGCTGCTCGAAACAGGCCTGCTCGGATGCCTGTATGCGCCCCTGCGATCACCCGATGCGGAGCCCAACCCGATTGTGCGATGGGTCGTCTGGAGCCTCGCGTTCAAGCTGACGTTTCTCTCCGGCATCACGAAACTCGCGAGCGGCGATCCCACGTGGGCGGCATGGACCGCGATGACGTACCACTACTGGACGCAGCCGCTGCCGACATGGACAAGCTGGTATGCGTCCCAGTTGCCCGTCGCCTTTTTCTACTGGTCGGTGCCGGCGATGTTCGCGATCGAACTCGTCGTGCCGTTTGCGATATTCCTGCCTGCGCGCTTCCGCAAAACGCGGCTGATCGCCTGCGTGCTGATGATCCTTCTCCAGGCCGGCATCGCAGCAACCGGCAACTACGGATTCTTCAACCTTCTCGCCATTGCTCTCTATCTCGCGCTGCTCGACGACCAGACGCTTCAGCGACAGCCTGTCATGCGACCAGAGAGCGACTCTCCGCGCCCGGAACCAAGGGCGTGGCGAGCGGCGATCAGCATCGCGGCCGTGGCGATTGCCTGCCTGAGCACGGTCGCCCTCGTTCGCGAGATCCAGCTGACAGCCGGAACACGCGCGCAGATCGCGCGCTCCTGGCCCGGTCGCATCCTCGACTCGGTCTCGCCGTTCCGATCGATCAACGGCTATGGGCTGTTCCGCGTCATGACGACCGAACGTCCCGAGCTCGTCATCGAGGTCAGTGACGACGACCGGAACTTCCAGGAATATGGCTTCCGATGGAAGCCTGGAGATCCGAGGCGGCGGCCGGCATTTGTCGAGCCCCACATGCCGCGCCTCGACTGGCAGATGTGGTTTGCGGCGCTCGATCCGCCAGGTGCGGCGTACTGGCTCGACGCGCTGGCACAACGCATCATCGAAGGCGACCCGGAGGTTCTCCGCCTCGTTGGACCGAGCCCGTTGGGCGCGGCGCCGCGCCGCGTGCGGATTGCTCTGTACGACTATCGATTTACGACGCGAGCCGAACGCATGCAGAGCGGTGCGTGGTGGGTCCGCACATTCAGGCGCAATCTGAACTGACCTTCTCGGCGGCCCTTCGGAGAATCGAGGGAGTGTGTTGGCGCGCAGGTGTATGATCCGCCGCATTCCAGGCAACTCGAAGGATAAGGAGCTCGCCATGAGATCGCGCACAGTCGTCTGGTCTCTCGTTGGGTCCCTCCTCGTCGTTCTCTCCGCGTTGGCGCAGGCCCAGGCACCGGCGCCTGCAGCGCCGCCCACGAAGACACTGCGGCCGGTGCGCAATTTCGTGACGGTGACGGATCAAATCATCCGCGAGCCCAAACGTGAGGATTGGCTGATCTACCGCGGCAACTATCAGGGCTGGGGCTACAGCCCGCTCGACAAGATCAACAAGACGAACGTCGAGAATCTGCAACTCGTGTGGTCGCGGGCGATGGAGCCGGGCATCAATCAGGCGACGCCGCTCGTTTACAACGGCGTGATGTATCTGGGAAATCCTGGCGACGTGATCCAGGCGATCGACGTCGCGACGGGCGATCTGATGTGGGAGTACCGGCATCCGCTGCCAGACCTGGCCTCGATGCGCAACCCGCTCGGACAGCGCAAGCGTGCCATCGCACTCTACGGCGATTACGTCTATACCGTGACGTGGGACAACCACGTGCTCGCGCTCGACGCCAGCACCGGCGAGAAGGCATGGGAGACCGATCGCGGCGGCGATCTGTATGTCAGCAACTCGAGCGGACCGATCGTGGCCAACGGCGTGGTCGTGGCCGGCAGCACGTGCCAGTACGCGGGGTACGGCTGCTACGTCTCCGGTCACGACGCGAAGACCGGCAAGGAGCTGTGGCGCAACACCATGATTCCGCGCCCGGGGGAGCCCGGCGATGAAACGTGGGCTGGCTCACCGTACGAGAGCCGGTGGATGACGGGCGTGTGGGGGCATCTCACGTACGATCCCGACCTCGACCTCGTGTACTACGGATCGAGCGGCGTCGGCCCCGCCTCCGAGGCGCAGCGCAAGATGCCGGGCGCGACCATGGCGGGAACCAACACCCGCTTCGCCGTCCGGCCGAAAACGGGTGAAGTGGTCTGGAAGCATCAGGTGCTTCCGCGCGACAACTGGGATCAGGAATGCACGTTCGAGATGATGCCGATCACCACGCCTGTCAACCCCGATCCGGCGGTCATGCTGTCGGTGAATCCGAACGCGCGCCGCGGATCGCGAAAGACGCTGACCGGCGTGCCGTGCAAGACCGGCATCGCGTGGAGCTTCGATGCGGCCACCGGTGAGTTCCTCTGGGCGCGGCCAACCAACGAGCAGAACATCGTCGCGAAGATCGACGCCAAAGGGCTGGTCACGGTGAACGAGGACACCGTGCTGAAGGAGCTGGGCAAGACCTATCACGTCTGCCCGACCTACAACGGCGGACGCGACTGGCCGTACGGCGCGTACAACCCGCGAGCCAACGTGATGTACATCCAGCTGGCGAACGTCTGCATCGACTCGAGCGCGCGCATGGATCGCGGGCCGCAGCCGGAGTTCGTCTACAACACGAACAATGTCGGGAAGTTCGCCGCCGGCAAGGATAAGGCGGGGCGCATCGATGCCATCTCGGTCGAGACCGGCAAGACGATCTGGAGCTGGGAAACGCGCGTCTCGAACTACTCACCCATCCTGGCCACCGCGAGCGGCGTGTTGTTCAACGGGTCGATGGATCGCTACCTGCGCGCGCTCGACGCCGACAAGGGGACGGTGCTGTGGCAGACGCGTCTGCCGTCGCAGGTGGTCGGCTCCCCAATCTCATTTGCGGTCAATGGGCGTCAGTACATCGCCGTCACATCAGGCGGCGGACCGATCGCCGCGACGCAGACGGTCGTGACGCCGGAGGCCGACACGGCGAGCGGCGCCAACGCGGTGTACGTGTTCGCGCTGCCGCGCTGAAGGCCCGGGGTCGTGAGGGCGAGCCTGACAAGGCTCGCCCCACAGCATTCGCCAACACGTCACGGCGGCTGAGGCCGGAGCGGCCCCGAGTGTTCGAGGCAGTGAGCAGTTCACGCTTAGGCATCGGTGTCTCCGGTGTCAGGCATTGCCGTGCC
>Ga0070699_100000734_pt1 | contig 30386 bp, 25 predicted proteins | sample KBSK1503metaG_FD_65473 | JGI IMG/M metagenome (GOLD analysis project Ga0070699, IMG submission 65473) | Corn, switchgrass and miscanthus rhizosphere microbial communities from Kellogg Biological Station, Michigan, USA - KBS K1-50-3 metaG | ecosystem: Host-associated > Plants > Roots >...
GACACGCATCCGAGCGTTGGTTCGGTGGCCGTCTGGCACGGTGGGGAGAACGGTGCCTGGTGGGGCGGCCACGTCGCCTATGTGATGGCGGTTGACGGCGCCGGAAATGCGACCGTTGAGGAATACAACTGGTCGCACTACCTGCGCTACGGGCAACGGACGACGCGGGCGCCGCGATACATCCACTTCGTTGGTGCAGCGGCGGTCCGGCCGATCTCGATTCCCGCGCCAGCCGCACCGGCGCAACCCGCCGGCCATCCTTATCGGACGACCGATTTCGTTCGGCAGCGCTCCGGCCCCGGCACCGGGTTTAGCAGTCTGGGCATTCTGCCCGCCGGGCAGCCCATCATGGTGGTCTGCCAGGTGCGGTCCGCGAGCATGATCAAGGGCACCGGGATCTGGGACCGACTGAGCAACGGCTCCTACGTGACCGACTATTACACGTCGACGCCGGCGTTCAACAACTACAGCCCAGGGCTGCCGCGCTGCTAGATTCCTGCAGATAAGAGGGCCGCATCGCGTGGCCCTCTTTTTATTTCTCCAATTCGCCGCGCCGCAGCCGCTCGAGACGCTCGCGCGTTTCGGCGTCCAGCCGATCCTCGAGCCGGCGGGCGATATCGGAGCGCGCACGGCTATCTCCCATCTGCTGGTTCCGGCTGGACAGCACGGCGTCGACCTGGCTCTTGAGCGTCAGCGCCGACACGGTCTTGATCTGCCGTCCCAGTGCAAAGTCGCGCTGGAGGCCGTCGGACGTGGCGACCGTGAGCTCGTCGTTCGATTTGGCGTCGAACAGCAGCCGCTCGATCACGTGGTCGGCGCTGGTCTTTCGCCCGGAGTAGACGACCTGGACACCGTTCACGTCCTGGGTCGATGCCTCGGCGTCAGGACGGCGATGCGAGTCGAAGACGACCGTGACCTTCTGCCGGGTCATCGCCGCGTAATCGGCCATGGTGGCGATCAGCAGCTCACGCGCATCCTGCAGATTCACGTCCTTGAGCGCCGAGAGCTCCGGCCACGCAAAGATGATGTTGTAACCGTCGACGATCAGCCGCTCCATGCGTCCACCCTACCCTCTCCCGCACGCGCGGGAGAGATGCCCCTCACAGACCGAGCCGGGACGCCGACCGAACCAGCTCGACCTTGGCCTTCAGCCCTAACTTGCTACAGAGATTGGCGACGTGGGTCTCGACCGTTCGCTCCCCAATATGGAGTTGAACGCCGATCTCGCGCGCGGTGTACCCCTGCGCCGCCAGCACGGCGACCTCACGTTCCCGTTTGGTGAGCATCTCAATGCCGGTTCGGCTCGTGACCTCCGCGCGCCGCGCGGGCGTCTGCCGGGAAAGCAACTCCGCGAGGCTGCCGGCATAGAGGCGGACCACCAGGCCAAGCACCACGTAGGCGGTCGCCTCGGAAACCGCCGTCGGGATGCTTACGGCGCCCAGCGCCGCCGTCAACACCAGCTGGCCCAGCGCCACCACGGCCACGGCCAACGCCAGCCGGTTCGAGAGCAGCCAGGCCGCGGCCAGCAATGGAATCAGGCCGAGCGCCGTCAGCGCCACCTGGACCGGCGTCACGAGATCACCGACCAAGACCATCAGCAGCAGCAGAATGCACGCGGCCCCGACCGCGATCTCGTTTGACCGCCCGGCCAGGGCAAACGGACCCGGCAGGATTCGAGCCAGGTTGCCACCGCGACTGACGGGAATCGTCGGCATCAAACTCTCCCACGAAATCCTACGATGTTCGACCCGTACCCGGTCCGGAGTGCGCCAGAGTACGGAATCTCGCGGGCTCCGTACAAGAATCCGTACCGAGTACGGGTGGGGGTTTGGCAGTGAGGACCTAGCGTGGGCTGAAGAGAATGCAGCCGCCACCGGACGGCCACCACCCACCCGAAGCGATCTCAGGGAGCGAGCTTCGGCGGGACGTTTCAGTTTGGGGCTCCTACATGTGGGGCTACGCCGCCGTCGGCGCCGACATCTACACCGCCCTGGGCATCATCACGCTCGCCGCCCTCGGGCTCGCCCCGCTCGCCTTCCTGGCAGCCGGCATCGTGTTCGCGCTGGTCGGCCTCTGCTACGCGGAGCTCGCCTCGGCCTATCCTCTTGCCGGCGGCGGCCAGTACTTCACGCTTCGCGGGCTCGGTGACCTCTCGGGATTGGTCGCCGGCGCTGCCCTGGTCCTCGACTACACGATCGACATCTCCCTCTTCACCGTGGTCGCCTTCGGCTACTTCAACTATTTCCTGCCCTGGATCACATTCGGCCACCACATCACCGACTTCACCACGACCATCGGGCCGATCCACCTGGCCTGGCTGTGGCTGGTCGAGTCGCTAGTCGGCATTCTGGTCTTGATCTGGCTCAACGTTCGAGGCATCAAGGTCTCGACCAACTTCAACGAGATCATCGGAACCATTGCCATCGTGGCGCAGACGGTCATCGTCCTGGCGGGGTTCGTTCTCGTATGGAAGCCCGAGCTGGTTTCCCACGAGTTCCTGTTCGACCGCCCATCGTTGAGCCAGTTCGCGTTTGGCTCCTCACTGGCGATCATCGCATTCGTGGGCCTCGAGACCATCTCGCAGGTTGCCCAGGAGACCCGCCGGCCGGCGACCATCATCCCGCGAACTTCGATCGGTCTGGTGATCTCCGTGCTGCTGTTTGCTATGGCCTTCTCTGTCCTCGCGGTCGGGCTGGTTCACCCGACCGAGTTCCGCGGCCATGAGGGGGATCCCGTCGCCCTGATCGCCAGCAAGATCCCGGTCATCGGCATCGTCGCGGCCCCACTGACGGCGGCAATCGGCGCCCTGATCGTGTTCATCTCGGCCAACTCGGGCGTAGTCAGTTCGTCGCGCTTGAGCTATTCGATGAGTCAGTTCGATTTGCTCCCGGCCTGGTTTTCACGCGTGAGCAAGCGGTTCGCAACCCCGGCGCGCGCCGTGGTCGTCTTCGGAGGCGTGGCGCTGTTGCAGACCATCTTCGCCTTCTTCACGCCGGGTCAGCCGGGCAAGAGCGCGGCGATCGATGTCCTGGCCGATCTCTATGCCTTCGGAGCCACCACCGGCTACTTGCTCGTCTTCATCTCGCTCTTCGTGTTGCGACTGAAGGATCCGTTCACGCCCCGTCCTTACAAGATGCCTCTCAATATCCGGATGACCTACAAGGGCAACCAGGTCTGGTTCCCCGTGCTGGGCCTGCTCGGGTTCCTCGGCGTGCTTTTCTTCCTCGTCATGGTGATCCTGACCCACCAGTACGCGCGAATCATCGGACCCCTCTGGATCGCCGCCGCTGTCGTGCTGTTCATTGTTTACCGGCGTAAACGCGGTCTACCGATGTTCAAGACGCTAACTCGCGACTGGGAGACCGCGACCAAAAAGGTGCTCCTGGAAGCGGAAGAATTCAAGTCGCTCGAGGAGTATGAGGCCGCCCTCAACGAACATCGCGTGCGAACCGCCAAGCTGGAATGAAGCAAGGGGTGCTCGCGCTCGAAGGTGGCGTCCTCCTCATCCTCGGTGTTGCGAGCATTGTCAGCGGTCGATTCCTCGCCGCGGCGATCCTCATGGGGCTCGCCATGCTGGCCGCGGCCAGCGCCTGGGCGCTCTGGACGGCCGATCACTAGTCGGCCGGATCATCGGCCGCGCTGGCGGAGGACTTCGTACAGCAGGACAGAGCCGGCGACGGCGGCGTTGAGCGAGCTGACCTTGCCCAGCATCGGCAGGCGGACGAGCGCATCGGACTTCCTGCGAAGCAGATCGTGCATCCCCTCGCCCTCGGCGCCGATCACGAGCACCAGCGGGCGCCGGTAATCGAACGCCGTGTAAAGCGTGGGGGCGTCGCCGCTCAGGCCGACGATCCAGAAGCCGAGATCCTTTAGCGTGTCGGTCGCCTGCGCGAGGTTCGCGACGCGCGCGTAGCGGAGGTGCTCGGCGGCGCCCGCTGACGCCTTCACGACCGACGGCGTGACCTCGGGCGAACGGTTGTGGGAGGTGATGATTCCCCCTACGCCGGTTGCCTCAGCGGTCCGGCTGATCGTGCCGAGGTTCTGCGGATCCTGCAGGCTGTCGAGCATCAGAAGCACGGCGTCCGGCCGATCCTCGAGCGCGGCGCGCGCCATCGGCTCCAGCTCCCAGTACTTTCGCGGTCCGACGTAGGCGACCACGCCCTGGTGGGCCTCCGAGTGGGCGATATCGTCGAGCTTGCGTCGATCCGTCGGCTCGATCGTGATCTTGCGCCGAGCGGCCAGCTGGCGCAGCTCCTTCAGTCGCGGTTCCTCGCGGAGTCCCTCGGCGAGCAGCAACCGCTTCACGGGTCGGCCGGCGCGGAATGCCTCGAGGACGGGATTGCGGCCATAGATGATGTCGGGAGGGTTCGGCACAGCCAGGAACTAATTCCCTCCCCCTCCGGGGGAGGGTGGGGGCACTCGCTTCCAGCGGGTGCCGTCCTTGGTGTCGTCCAGCTGGATGCCCATCCGGAGCAGTTGCTGCCGGATCTCGTCGGCGCGTGCGAACTCACGCCGTTCCCGGGCTGCCTGTCGCTCGGCGATCAGCCGCTCGACGTCGGCGTCGACCAGGCCCGGGAACTCGATCACGTCGAGGATGCGGTTCGCATGCTGCAGCATCGCCATCGCATTGGCGCGCTCCTCCGGGGTCGCTTTTCCCGACTCGAGCCGCGTGTTGAAGGTTTTGATGAATTCGAAGAGGTGGCCGACCGCCGCCGGTAGGTTGAGGTCGTCGCTCAGGGCCTCGTCCCAGCGCTTGCGCACGTCGGGGGTGGGCTGACCCTCCGCGGGAATTGGGCCGAGGCGGACGGCGAACTCGTCGAGGCGCTTGATGGCGCTGTCCGCCGCCTTGAGCAGCTCGGCAGAAAACGCCAGTGGGCTGCGGTAGTGCGCACCGGTGAGCAGCGCGTAGCGAATCGCGCGCGGCTGATAGCCCTCCGCGACCAGGTCGCGAAGCGTGGTGAAGTTCTTGAGGCGCTTCGACATCTTCTCGCCCACTGCGTCCTGCAGGTGCTGGGCGTGCAGCCAGTAACGGACGAAGGGCTTTCCGGTTGCCGCCTCACTCTGGGCAATCTCGTTCTCGTGGTGCGGAAAGATATTGTCGACGCCGCCGGTGTGAATGTCGAAGCTCTCGCCCAGGTACTTCATGCTCATGGCTGAGCATTCGATGTGCCAGCCAGGGCGTCCGATGCCGAGCGGCGTCTCCCACGATTGCTCACCCGGCTTGCGCGCTTTCCAGAGCACGAAGTCGCGCGGGTCGTCCTTGCCGTATTCGTCGACATCGACCCGGGCCCCGGCCTTCAGGCCGGCATGGTCAAGGTGGGCAAGCTCGCCGTACCTTGGAAAGGTGGCGATCCGGAAGTAGGTCGAGCCGTCGGTGACGTACGTGTGGCCTTTCTCGTTCAGCAGGTCGATCAGCGAGACCATTTCGAAAATGTGCTCCGTGGCCCGCGGGTAGTGCTCGGCCCGCTCGATGCGCAGCGTATCGAGGTCCTCGAAAAACGCCTCGATGTACTTCTCGGTGAACTCATCGATCGTCTGGCCGTGCTCGGCGGCCTTCTTGATGATGCGATCTTCGACATCGGTCAAGTTCATCACCTGGGTGACCTTGTACCCCTGCTGCAGCAAGACCCGTCGCAGGAGATCCTCGAAGAGGAAGGTCCGGAAGTTGCCGATATGCGCATAGTCGTGAACAGTGGGGCCGCACGTGTACATTCGGACGTGGCCCAACTGGATCGGCTTGAACTCCTCCACTTGCCCGCTGATTGTGTTGTGGAGGCGCATCGCCATCAATTGACCTCGCGAAGCAGCACCACGGCCTGGGCGGCGAGCGCCTCGCCGTTGCCGATCGCGCCGACGTGGTCAGTGGTGGTCGCTTTCAGCCCCACAGCAGCTGGGTCGATGCTGAGCACGCCGGCGAGGTTGTTGCGGATGGCTTCACGGTAGGGCGATAGGCGTGGCACCTGCGCGAGCAGGGTGACGTCGACGTTCTCCACTGCCCATTTGGCGCGCCGGCAGTGGTCGACCACCTCGCGCAACAGGTCGAGGCTGCGGGCGTCCTTGTACTTTGGATCGTCATCGGGAAAGAGCGTGCCGATGTCACCGATGCCTGCCGCGCCGCAGAGGGCGTCGATCAACGCATGGCAGATGACGTCCGCATCACTGTGGCCCTGGAGCCCCATATCCCAGGGAAGCTCCACCCCGCCGAGCACCAGCCGTCGACCGACGACCAGCCTGTGGAGGTCGAATCCGGATCCTACACGCACAAGGGGTCGGCCGCAACCAAGGCGGCGACCATCAGCGCATCCTCATGGGTCGCCACCTTGATGTTGATATTGGAACCGGCAAAGACCTTGACGGGCTTCCCAAGTTTTTCGATCAGCTCCGCATCGTCCTCAACGACGATCCCGTTGCGCACCGCCTTCGCGTGCGCCTCGAGGAGCCAGTCATAGCGAAAGACCTGCGGGGTCTGCACCTGCATCAGGTCGGAGCGCTCCACCGTGCCGTGGACGAAGCCACTGCTGTCGACGTGCTTGTACGTGTGGTGAACCGGAATGGCGGCGGTAGCCGCACCATGCTGGCGGGCCGCCTCGAGCCCGGAGTGGATCAGCCCATCGCTGACCAGCGGTCGGGCGCCATCATGCACGATGACGAAGTCGGGCGGATCGCTGCGCAGGCTCTCCAGGCCGATGCGGACTGAATCCTGCCGGCGCTCGCCGCCAAGTCGGATATCGATCGCCTTCCGCCAGCCGTCGCTTTCGAGCTCCCGCGTCACCTCGAGCAGGTTCCGCTGGGAAATCAACAGGGTGATGCCGGTGATTTCGGGACAACGATCGAAGGCCTCGAGCGTTCGGCGGATCAGTGACCGGCCCCCAACCGGCCACAAGACCTTCGCACTGGATTCACCCTGATGAAGCCCGGCACCGGCAGCCGGGATGATGGCCTGTACCTGCACAGTTCACCCCTTTTGTATTCGCGGATTGGTGGGTTGAAGTATAGGTCGGCGGCCTGGCGGAGCCTAGCGCCGGGTCTTGAGTGCGATGACGGACAGGTATTCGGAATCAAGCACCAGACGGCCGTCGGTCGCCACGTTCATGCTCCGCATCAGGCTGGCACCCTCAGCCCGCAGCTCCTCGTATCGCTCCGGCGGCAACATCGTCTTGAGCGCCATCAGCGGCGGGTTGGTGCGCTCCCAGAATGCGAATCCAACGTCCACCGAGGGGAACGCAAATCTGACGGTCCGCGTCTCAAGCCGTAACGACGACGCCCTGCCAGCGAACCGGCGCCGAACCTCGGCTGGGTCGCCCCACTCGAACGGCGAGGGGAGCTGTGCGCCACCAGGCGGCGCCAGCGAGTATTTGAGCAACAGGTCGGTGAAGCTGCCAAGAAATCCCGCGTGCGAGTAGTTCGCCATCGCCACGATCCCGGACGGCTTGATCACCCGGAACAGCTCGGCAGCGACACGCTCGGGCCGGGGTGCGAACATTGCACCAAAGACCGACGCCACGACGTCGTAGAAGTCATCGGGAAAGGGAAGCTGCTCGGCGTCGGCCTCCTGCCAATCGATGTCGAAGCCTTCGGCCGCGGTGCGGGCACGACCGAGCTCGATCATCTTCGGTGTCAAGTCCGTGGCGATCACGTGCGCCCCACGCTGAGCGGCGGCAATCGCGAAGTTGCCGTTGCCGGCCGCGACGTCGAGGACATCCATTCCCGGCCGGATATCGGCGGCAACAGCGAGCGCCTCAGCATGGGGTTGCAAGTAGCGCGCGACGTCGCGATAGTCGCCGAGGCTCCACATCCACTTGCTCGCGTCTTTCAGCCGTTCAAATGGATCCATGCGTGACCTCCCCTTATGAGCGGCCCCGGTGTGAATAGGCCGCGTTCGTTGCGACTCCCTCTACCCAGAATGTCAAGCCTCGAATCCCGCCCGACCCTCTAGCATTTCGCGAGTGATCGAGCCGAATATCTGGCGTCCCTCGGGGTCGGGGGCCTGGGCGAGTGCCACCACCCCGCTCATCCTGTTCATCGCGCTCGGGCTGCCGGCCGGTGCGATCGGGGTCGCGTGGCCGCACATGCGGGCGTCGCTTGGTGCGCCGCTGGCGGGTCTCGGACTCCTGCTCGCGGCGTGGACCCTCGCCTACTTCCTGGCCAGCACCAGCAGCGGGCCGGGCACCGCCAGCTTCGGAACATCCGTCCTGTTGCTGACCGGCTGCATCCTGGCAGGCGGCGGTGCGCTCGGTCTGTCCCTCTCGACCCGCTGGTGGATGATCCCGCTGGCCGCCGTGACGCTCGGCGGCGGTTCCGGATTCATCGACGCCGCGGTCAATGCCCACGTCTCGTTGAATCGGGGGGTTCGTTATATGGGTTGGCTGCATGCCGCGTGGGCAGTGGGTGCGGCGGTGGGTCCCCAGGCCATCGTGGTCTCGCTGGCCGCAACCGGCTCGTGGCGGGCGGCGTTCGCCGCCATGGCCGCAACCTTCCTTGCGATCGGCCTCGTGGTCGGCGCCCGGCGCAGTGATTGGGCTCATGCCGCGAGCTCTGACCCACGACCGCCACCAACGAGTCCGAGCCCCGGGTCGCAGTATCGACGGGCGCTTCTCTTGCTGGCTGGGCTGTTCCTGGTTGGCGCCGGTCTGGAAGCCACGGCGGGCGACTGGTCGTACACCCAGCTGACCGCGGGGCGTTCCATGCCGGCCGACCTCGCGAGCTGGAGCTCCTCGCTGTTCTGGGCTGGTCTCGCTGGTGGACGCGCTGGGCTCGGACTGTTCGGCAATCGAGCGAGGCCGACCCGGCTGCTTGATGCCTCGGTCGCCCTGGCGATGCTGGCGTCGCTTGCCTTCTGGCTCGGGCCACCGCTGGTCGCCGCCTTCTTGGCCTTACCCGCGCTGGGCATCGCCGTCTCTCTGATCTTTCCGCTCCTGCTATCGCTCACGCCGGAACGCGTCGGTAGCGCCATGACCCCTCACACGGTCGGCTATGGGCTGGCGGCGGGCAACCTCGGTGCCGGCGCGATCCCGGCACTCACCGGCCTCGTGCTCCAGTCAGCCGGCGTTCTCGGCCTGGGCCCTATACTCGCGCTTCTCACCGTCGCGATGGCAGCTCTCCACGCCGTCAGTCGGTTCAGTGGCTCAGCGCGGCGGCAATCTCTCTAGCGCGCGCGAGGTCGTCGGGCGTCGTGATCTTGATGTTGTTCGGCTCGCCTTCGATCACGACGACGTCACCGCCGGCCCATTCGACGACCGAGGACGTGTCGGTGCCGACGAAGCCCTGACGGGCGGCCCGGTTGTGCGCTTCGAGCAGCCAGGTCGCCTGGAAGACCTGGGGCGTCTGCACCGCCCATAGGTTTGTCGGGTATGCGGCAATCCAGCCATCCGCGGTGAGGACCGTCGCCGGCCCCACCCGGAGACCGGGGATGCAGCCGACCGAATCTCCCAATCCAGCCAGAAGGCGATCGAGGAGTTGCTGGCTAGCGAACGGGCGTACGGCATCGTGGACCAGCACGGTGTCGATGCTCCCGGCGTCGATGTCGCCGGCCAGTGCCTGGATCCCGGCAAATTCGGAGCGATGACGGACGTCTCCGCCCGGCACAACCCGCTTCAGCTTTCGAAACCTCTTTTTCAATGCTTCGCACGTCGTGATCTCGAGCGCGCGAGCCACCAGCACAACCTCGCTCACCTGCAGCGTCGACTCGAAGAGCGCGAGCGATCGCTCGAGAATCGAGCGGCCCTCGATCTCGAGGAAGACCTTGTTCTTTCCCGCTTGCATACGAGCGCCTTCACCACCCGCGACGACGACAGCCGCCGCGCTCATTGCGGGATGAGCACACGGACCCGGAGGCGAGCCGCTCGGCATAGGTCGATCAGGTTGCTGATATCCGAGCCGGTCCCGACACGGTCGAGCGCCTGCATCAAGGCCTCGCGTTGGAAGGCCCATGGTCCGCGGGCGTCCACCAGCGTGTCCCTTGGAATCGTCCGGCGCACCAGCCCGTCGACGACCTCCTTGCAAGTATTGGTGACCGGCACGGCGACGACGGTCGCGTCAGCCCCCGCCCTGCCCTCCCCCAGAGGGGGAGCGTATTTTTCCGACTGTCGTGTCTCGGTGTAGATCACGAACTGAAGGGCGTTGGGAGCATCGCGAACCGCATCCCGGACGCGCGCAACCAGACCGGGACCTTCGTCAACGGTCCGCGCCGCGACGTCAGCGTCCGGTGCCGCCGCCGCCCTGGATCCTCCGCAACGGTTTGGGCCGTCCGATGCTCGACTCGCTGGCGGGCGTGGCGAAGATCATGCGGCCGGCCGCGGTCTGCAGCACCGAGGTGACGATGACGCCGATGGTCTGGTTCATGTAGCGCCGGCCATTCTCGACCACGATCATGGTGCCGTCGTCGAGGTAGGCGACGCCCTGGTTTTGCTCCTTGCCTTCCTTGATCACCTGCACGTTCATCTCTTCACCCGGGATGACGACCGGTTTCAGGGCATTGGCCAGGTTGTTGAGATTGAGGATGCGCACGCCCTCGAGCTGCGCCACCCGGTTCAGGTTGTAGTCGTTGGTCATGATCGCCGCCTTTCGCCTGTTGGCGAGCTTGATCAGCTTCAGGTCGACCTCGGTGACGTCGGGGATATCTTCATCGATGAATTCGATGTCGACCAGCGGCTCCTTTTGCAGCAGGTTGAGCACCTCCAGCCCGCGGCGGCCGCGATTGCGCCTCAGCGCGTCACTGGAGTCGGCGATGTACTGGAGCTCGGCGAGCACGAAGTGCGGGACCAGGATCTTCTCGTGCAGGAAGCCGGTTTGGGCGATGTCCATGATACGGCCGTCGATGATAACGCTGGTGTCGAGCAGGACGCCCGTGTCCAACGCGTGGGTTTCGATCAAGCCGCTGGCTCGGCCGGGACCGAGGACGAGGGCCATCATCTCGTGCCGCCGGTTCAGCCCGAGCGTCACGCCCCAATAGGCGAAGACCAGGGCCACGATCAAGGAGATCACGAAGCCCAGGTACCACGGCAGCTTGGCAAGGAAGAGGCCGACAAGCGCTGCCAGCAGCAGCCCGACCAGGAGTCCAACTGTCGCCGCTACCAGATCTGGCAGCGGCGTCACATTTAGCTTATTTTCGAGCCAGAAGAACGGCTTGGTCGTAACGTATGGGAGCCCAAAGAACCCGAAGAGTGCACCCGCCAACGCCGTCAGCAGCAAGACGACCGCTCTCAGCGTGTAACCCGAAATGGGGGCTTCGCGGATTATGAATGAGGCGTACTCGATGCCCGCTATAAGTCCAAGCAATAGGCCCAGGAGCCGGAAGACGCGTTCCACGCGCATTGCGATCACCTCCTTTTTCCAGGATGGGACGTACAAGCTCGCGGAGTCGCGCAAACAGGGGCGCCATCGTGCCCTAATTAAAGCATGAAAATCGCGGCCCAACGGAGGGTTGGGCCACTCCGTCCAACTCCGCTGGAATTGAGCTGCTGGTTTGCCGCCTGGCTCATGGCGGTGGCACTTGCGACCTCCCCCGCCCCACCCGCCGCATCACTCGCCCAGCCGGTACGGACGATCGGGGTCCCGCATTCGCCCGATCTGCTGGCCTACCGGCAGCACTGCATCGATCGGGTCCTGGCCAGCGACCTCGGGATGACCGAGGAGTCTGTTGTGCGCAAGATCAACCAGCAGTGCTCAACTCGGCGGCGGATCGTGACCCCTCCGGCGCTGCTTACCTGCGGCCGTCTATTCGTGGGTGAGTTGACGCCGATCGCCAGGCGAATCACCGGCTGCATCGGCAGTTAGCCGAAGCAGATATCGATCGCCGCCGAGATCGTTTCGACCCGGTGAATCGTCATCGCTTTGAGCTCAGGATCGCGCAGCTCGACGGCGGCGGGGATGATCGCCCGCTTGAACCCGAGACGATGCGCCTCGAGAATTCGGCGCTCGAGCTGACTCACGCGGCGCACCTCGCCACTGAGGCCGAGCTCGCCGATCGCGACCAGGTCAGCGCCGGCGGGCCGGTTCCGTTTGTTGGACGCGATCGCCAGCGCCACCGCGAGATCGGAGGCCGGCTCGCCCAATCGCACGCCGCCTGCCGCGTTGACGAAGACATCGTCCTGTCCCAGGTCGAGTTTGGCGCGCCGCTCAAGGACCGCAACCAGCATGTGCAGCCGGTTGAGGTCAATGCCGTTGACCGACCGGCGGGGCGCCCCGAAGCGGCTCGGGGTGGTCAGACTCTGAAGCTCCACCAAGAGCGGACGGCTCCCCTCCAACGCGACGTGCACGACGTTGCCGACCTCGCTGAGCGAGCGGTCCTGCAGGAATGCGCGGCTGGGGTCGCTGACTTCATGCATCCCGCTGTCACGCATTTCGAAGACGCCGATCTCATCGGTGGAACCGAACCGATTCTTCTGGCTCCGCAAGATGCGGAAGCTGTGGTGGCGCTCGCCTTCGAGGTAGAGGACGGTGTCGACGATGTGCTCGAGCACGCGCGGCCCGGCGATGGCGCCCTCTTTGTTCACGTGCCCGACCAGGAAGATCGGAATGTGGCTGCTCTTGGCGAGCAGCATGAGGCGTCCGGCACACTCGCGCACCTGGCTCACGCTCCCGGGCGCCGAGGTGATGCCGCCCAGGAAGACGGTCTGGATCGAATCGATGACAGCCATCATCGGCCGGGCCTTTTCGAGATGCTCGATGATGCCCTCGAGGTCGTTCTCGGCCAGCACCATCAAGCCGTCGCCCTCGACCCCGAGCCGCTGCGCGCGCAGCTTCAGCTGCTGAACCGATTCCTCGCCAGAGACATATAAGACTGGTCCGTAGGTGCTGGCCACCTCGCTGGCCAACTGCAGCAGCAGCGTCGACTTGCCGATCCCCGGGTCTCCTCCCACGAGCACCAGGGAGCCGGGCACAATGCCGCCACCGAGGACCTGGTTGAGCTCGCGCATCGCCAGGCGGAGCCGGTTGGCCTGGGCAAAGCGGACCTCGGACAATGGCATCGGCTGCGCCGTCGAGACGCTGACGCGGCGTGCTCCACTCGCATGCCTGGCGGGCTCCGCGCGGACCTGCTCTTCGACGTAGGTGTTCCAGTTGCCACACTCGGGGCAGCGCCCTACCCACTTGGAGGATTGGTTGCCGCACTCCTGGCAGGCGAAGATCGTGCGCGGGCTCGATCTCACGCTCGCCATTCCACTATCACGCGGCCTTTCCACACCGGGGCCGCTTATGTCCGGGGCTCGCCGATAGCGTCTTCACGTCCGGCAGTAACTATAGGGGCGCAATCCGACAGCTGCGTGTCGAGATTGGAGGACGCGTCAGCGGAGAATGCGGGCCAGGATCGGGGTCTGGCACACCGACCTAATCGACGCACCAACGGCATCAGCCACTGCAACGAGGATGACGATCGGAAGGCCGTGATCTACGACCGCCTGGAAAAGCGTTGGTGAAAGCGCGGTCGTCACGGCGCCGGCCAGTGCCCCGCCCAGTATCGTGGCCGGGATCCAGAGCAACGCAAAATTGCCAGCAGTCGTCCGCAAGACCAACGCCTGGGCTGTTCCTACGACAAGCCCTCCGGTTGCGAGCGCGACGGCGCCAAAGATAACTGCGCTATTCGCATTGACCGGGCCAACGCCACGACCGAGGGCCAGATTGATGACGCCGGGTACGACGATCGCGGCGGCGACAAGGTTCCCAGCGATCGTGGCAGGCACCCACCAGAAGGCATCGAACTGGTAGTGCCGTAACACCAACCACTGGCCACCCGCGAGGATGAGCGCGCTCAGCAGCGTCGCCGCCGACCCAACCAGGCCCTGCTCAAGCGAAGGACTCTGCACAACCAGCGACCGCGTTTCCCAAGCGACACTGGCTCCGATCCCAGCGCCGAGGATGGAAACGACGATCCACAAGGCCCCGGCCATACGCTGGTTGGGCCCACGAATCTCGACTACGGATCGGTGCACCGCCGGCTCTGGCGTGCCCATCGCGGCCATCGTACCGCCCGTTTAGCGCGCAGCGGTTACGAGACCGTAACGAGCAAAGAAGGAAACGGGCCGGTGCCCACCCGGCCCGCTTTTTCTCGCTGGCTTCTAGCTACCGGATGCCAGCTGTTGTGCTCGGTTGATGATGCTTTGCGCCCTCTGCACCAGCGAGGCGACTGTGCCATCGCTGATCTGGGCGTGGTTGAAGACTGCCGCCTCGAGTTGCTGGGAGATCTGAAGCGCGACCGCGTCGCGGTCGTTGGTGAGGCTGTTGAGCTGGTTTTCGAATGCCAAATATAGGCCATCGTTGGCGCCATTGCCGGTCTCCGCGGCCCGAGTGTCAGCGTTGACGACGTCGGTACCGAAGGCCCCAACCGTCGCGTCGAGCTGCTTGTAGACGTGACCAAGCTGGAGCAGCGCGTCGCGATTCGCATTGACAGCCACCGCTCCCCCATCGAGCACATTGAGCAGGACGCGGCCGTCGTGCCGGTAGTCATCGTGCAGGCCGACGAGCGCCATGATGGTTGGCCTGGTATCGGTGTGATCCGACCAGATCTGGTTGTTGACGCCGAGGTTGCGGACCCCAGGACCGACGAGCCCCAGCCAGGTGGTCGTGATCTGCGGCTGGATGTCGCCGTGGTGCCAGGTTTCGACACCCTGGCATTGGATCACGGTGTCCGTGGGGGTTCCGCAATCGAGTCCGCCGGCCACGCCCTCGTAGTCGGGATTGTTGAATTGCGTGAAGGTGGGCGTCCTTGAGGGATCGGACGTCACCATGTGCAAGGCCCGGAGCGTGGGGCGATCGGCCAGACCGTCGACCAATCGTTGGCGCTGGCCGGTCAGCGGGTTGGTGACGATGAGATTGCCGGCAGCGCGCTCGAGCTGGCGAGTCGCGGCATCGTTGGGTCCGGGGTTTCCGTTGACGTAGTAATCCGGTGCGGAATCGCCCTTGAGCGCGAAGTTGCTCCCGAACAGGGTGTCAAGCGCGACCTCGACGCTGCCCAGTTTGGTGGGGTCGTAGGTGCAGGTGACCACCACGCCGTTGCAGCCAGGATTGCTGGGGCCGACGCCGACGAAGTGATCGTTCTCGTCCGCCGTGACGATGAACAGAGTGTTCGACTTGTTGATCCCGTCCGCGGCGAGGCGCGCGAAGAATTTGCCGAAGGCCTCGTCGTAGTTGCGCAGGTTCTGCTCGTAGATCGGATCACCCGGTCCAAGCCCGGTATCGGCTTTCTCGTGAACGGCCGAGAGATACGCCGTCGTGATCGGCACGCCGTGCTCCTGCATCGCCGCGACATAAGCGAGGGAGACCGCCGCCGACATTCCGTTGAAGCCGGGGAAGCCCGGGTAGAGCGTCCCGTCCGGAGCGGCGTTCGCGATGACGTTGCCGTCCAGGTCCAACATCGGCAGGGTGGCGCTGATCTGCGGCGCTACGTACTTGTGGCCGAAGAGGCCGTTGAAGCCGGCATAGCCGCCCGGCTCAGCCGGCAGGACATCGGTAACGCCCCGATTGGATGAGGCGCAGAGCGCGGCCCCCTGTGGGCAGTGGATGGCGACGCCGATGAAGTCGGCAGTCGTCTTTGCGACTCCGTTGTCGCTGGTGTCCGCCGCCTCGGCGGCCTCGGGCGACGTCGCGCCGTAGACCGTCGCCACGTTGGCGACCCGCTCCAATTCGATATTCGCGGTGCCGACGGCGCCAAAGTTGCAACCCGCTCTCGTGTAGGGCACCCAGGGCGCCGGTGGATTCTTGCCCTGGGCATCCAGCATGTTGAACTTGTTCTCCGCCGTGCCGTCGAAGGCCTGGGCGAGGTCGGTCCAGTAGGCAAACGAGAGGGCTTGATGAGCGGTGCCGTCAGGTCCATAGAAGAAATACGTGTTGCTGACCGGCTGACCATGACGATCCGGATAAACGCCCGTCAGGGTGGTCAGGATGTCAGTGCCAGTGTGCGAGATCAGCGGCGTGTGGTGATTGTTGAGCACGGTGCCATTGCCGACGAGGAAGTTGTAGAGGCTCGGCATCTGCTCGATGTCGGACGGGACATTCGGATTGTCGCGCCGGAAGTGGACGTTGTCGAATTGGAGCTGGATGACATGCCTGATCGCTCCGCCTTCCGAATTCAGCTGACAACCCGAAGACGGCTGCGCGGCCCGGGCGGGGAGCGTTGTCGCGGCGATGCCGAGCGAGGCGGCGGGCAGTGCGGCGACCGCCAGAATGTTTGCAAGCGTGCGACGAAGTCGACCGTGCTCAGAACTCATACGTTCCCTCCTTGTCGCCAGGGGAGGCCGGCGAGGTGCCGGCCTCTCATCACTCAAACATTAGGACGCCGCGAGCGCGTTTGCCTGGTCGAGCAGCGACTGCGCCTGGGCGATCCAGTCCTTCGCCGACTGTTCGTTAATCGCCTGGTCGTCGAACGCCGCCGCGTTCAGCGCCGCCTTGATCTGCGCCGCGAGAGCGTCGCGCTGCCCTGCCAGGCTGGCGATCTTTGTCTCGATTGACTCGTACAGCGTCTCATCGGTGCTCTTCAACGCCCCGGTCGACGCGCTCAAGAGATCGAGCCCAAACTGGCCAAACGATGCATTGACCTGCTCGTAAGCGTCGCCCAACCGAAGCAGTGTGGCTCGATGGGCGATCAGGGTTTGTGGCAGTGCCCTGGTATCGATCGCCTCGATCAGGACTCGACCGTCGTTGACATAGCTGTCGCGAAGGCCGGCCAGCGCCAGCATCGTCGACCGGACGTTGGTGTGGTCGGTCCACGTCTCGGAGTCGATGCCCTGGTTCTTCACGCCCGGGCCAACCAGCCCCAGCCAGTTGGTGGCGATTTCGGGCTGGATGTCGCCGTGGCTCCAGGCGAAGTGGTAGTCGACGCACGGGTTGCTACCACAGCTGATATTGCCGTCCGTGACGAAGTAGTCAGGATTGGCGAATGCCGTGAAGCTGGGCGTTCGTGCTGGATCGGTGTTGACCATGTGCAGCGCCTTCTCTCCCACGCTGTCCAGCATCTGGAGGAAGACTGGTGTCGGGCTGCTGCTGAGGTAGGGATCGATCGCGTTCAGCCCAGCCACATCCCGCTCGAGCTTGCGGAGCGTCGGGTCGGCCCGACCAGGCTGGCCATTTACCCAGAACGCCGGCGACGAGTCGCGGTGAATCGAAAAGATCGGACTCCCTGCGGGGAGGACCGGTTGGATCTTGAGATTGACCTCGCCGATCTGGTTCGAGGGGCAAGCGGGCGTCGTCGTCCACGAGCAATTCGAGTGGGCGTAGGCGAGCGAACCATCCGCTTGCAGGATGCCGGCGCCACCTGCATAGTGGTCACCCTCGTCGGCCGTGACGACGAAGAGCGTGTTGGCTTTGGTGATGCCGTCATTGGCGAGCCGATCGAAGAAGGTGGCGAAGGCGTCGTCATAGGCCTTGAGCTGCGCCTTGTAGTCGGCCTCCCCAGGACCCGAGGCCCGCGGGAAGTTCGGATTGAAGGGAGCCGGGAAGGACGACGTGTGGTTGTCATGCGCGTCCGAGATGTAGGCGTACGTCACCGGTACGCCGGCTTCCTGCATCTGCGCGACGTAGCCCAGGGTGTTCTTGGCCAGCGCCCAGTCAAAGCCCGGGAATCCGCAGCGTCCGAATGGGTCGGTGACGGGCTGACCCGACGTGTCGTTCACGCAGGTATTCCCGCCGGTGATCGCCGGATTGACATATTTGGCGCCGTAGAGCGCCAGGTAGCCGGCATAGCCGTTTGGCTCGTCGGGAAGCTTGTCAGCCCTCGAGTTCGTGGTATTGGTCGCATTCGAGGTGCAGATGCCGCCGCCATTAGCGCAGTGGATCGCAATTCCGACGAAGTCCGTTAGCGCCTTCGCTCGCGCCGCCGTTCCGAACGGGGCGGCATTCGAGGCAACTGCATCAGCCCATTCCGGTGAGCCGGTCCCGAAGGCCTCGCTCATGTCCCCGAAGGGCCCGGTTCCGGTGTTCTCGAGCTCGATGTTGGCTGTCGAGACGCCGCCGAAATTGCACCCTGCCCGGGTGAACGGAACCCACGGTGCGGGCGTGTTCTTGCGGCCGTCAAAGACCATGTTCGGAAGGTTGTCGCGGGCTCCGGTCGAATCGTCGACCAGGTCGGTCCAGTACTTGAAGGAGGTGCTGAACTGCGCCTTGCCCGTCGGGTCGAAATAGAAGTAGCTGTTTGAAACGGTCTGACCCTGCCGGTCGGGGTACAGCCCGGTGAGGCTCGACAGGATGCCGCCCGCGGTGTGCGAGATCAAGACCGTATGGTCGTTGGTGAGGAGCGATCCATTTGATGTCAAGAAGTTCATGAGGTGCGGCATCTGCTCCAAGTCCGACGGCACATTCGGATTGTCGCGCATGAAATGCGTGTTGTCGAAAACGAGGTAGATGACGTGCTTGACCGGGCCCGAGAGCTGACACCCGGTGATGGGTACGGACTTGCCGGCCGAGGCGGTGACTGCTGCAAGACCGGCAACACTGGCGGGCAGCAACGCCAGTGCCAGGACACGGGCCATCGAACGCGCGAGCGATGGGCGAAGATTCATGACTCCTCCTTCCCTGATTGCGATCCCCTAAAGACTCTCGTGGCCCCGTGGAATGCTTTGGCCAAAGCCGAATGAACGTTCGGTTAAATCACGGTGTTAACCGCCCTGTATTGTGGCAGAGAAAAGCGGATTGGTCTAGACACGGCGCAGCATCGATCCCTCTGGCTGGAGTTAGTGGAGAGAGTCCAATTCGTGCTGGTACGTCACTTAGAGAAGGTTCAGGCGGGAGGCGGCCGCGACCGCCTCCGCCCTGTTCCTCACGTTCAACCGGAGCAGGAGATTCTCGACGTAGCCCTTGACGGTGCTATCACTCAGGCGAAGCCGGTTCGCGATCATCGTGTTCGAATAGCCCTCAGCAACCAGATGGAGCACCTCGAGCTCTCGTCGTGAGAGACGAACCACCCCATTGGCGCCAGGGCTCGGTGCCAGCGTACTGTGCCCATTCGGGGAGGGTTCGGTCGCAAGTAGGCGGGTCCGCAGGACCGCGACCAGCACAACGGCGACCGTGCCGACCAGCAGCACGGAATTCAAGGCGCCCGGCCCATCGAAGAGGCGACCGAAGACCGGCAACGCCAGGAGGACGACCGCAAGCATGCAGGCCACGAAGATGCCGACGGAGAGGATCGCCCCCAAGGCGCCGAAATACGCCACGGCCTCGATAGTGGCCATTACGTACCCGCCGAGGGGCTGACTCCCCGCGACGTGGGACGAGTAGATCCCCAGAAAGGTGAAGCAGAACAGCTGATCGACACAGGTGACGGCAAGGGCGATGCGCCGCTCCCAGGCGGCGGGAGCCCGAGCCAGCACGACCATGATGGCCGCGTTGTAGGCGGCGGCCGCTGCCAACAGGTAGAGGAGAAAGCCCGTTACCTGCGGCGTTAGCATGCCTCCCGCCGCGATCACCGCGACCAGCACCCAGCGCAGAAGGATGCCGAGGTGAAGGTGGCGACGGGTCTGTACGGCAGTAGACGGCGGAAGCAGCTGAGCTAGCCAGGTAATAAGCCCAGGCGCTTCGAGCCTGCTCACAGGAGCTGCAGGCGGGCGGCCGCAGCGACCGCCTCGGCTCGATTCCTCGTTTTCAGCATCACGGCGCGGATCTGGTCGGAGGCGAGACGCGGTGTCAGTTCCGGAAACGCAGCCGCCAGCCAGCGCACCGCCCTGCCGTCCCTCCTTCGATTTCTCGCCAGGCGTCGCGATGACTAGTCTACGTTAGGGCTGCGATCGGTTAGCGAATGCGACGAGAACTATTGCTGGATGCGCTGGCGGCCGCTGTAGACGTTCAGGCTGCGGCCCCGGAGGAAGCCGATCAGCGTCTGGTTGGACGCCTGGGCCAGGTCGCGGGCCAGGCTCGACGGGGCGGACACCGCCACTAGGACCGGAATGCGGGCTTGGAGGGACTTCTGGACGATCTCGAATGAGGTACGGCCGCTGACCATCAGGATGTGGCGATCGAGCGGCAGGAGGCCACGAGCGGCGGCGTGGCCGATGACCTTGTCGACCGCGTTGTGCCGGCCGATGTCCTCGCGGACGGCGACGGGCTCCCCCTCGAGCGTGAAGAGGCCGGCCGCGTGCAAGCCGCCGGTGCGGGCGAAGATCGCCTGTTCCGCTCGCAGCCGCGCGTCGAGCCCATAGATCACTTCGGGATCGATCGCGAGTTCGTCATTCGGAAGGGGCGGAGCCGCCTCGTGGATCGCCTCGATGCTGCTGACCCCGCACAAGCCGCAGCTCGAGGCGGACAGGAAGTTGCGTTGCCAGCGCCGGTCGACGCCGGGTGCCGATGGCGATAGCGTCACGTCGATCACGTTCTCGAGGTCGGGGTGCTCGCCGTTCGGTACGACCGTGAGGGCGGTGACGTTGTCGGCCGAGCGAATGATCCCTTCGCCGTAGAGGAAGCCGAGCGCGAGGTCGCGGTCGTGCCCCGGCGTCCGCATCATCAGGGTCAGTGGTTGGCCCGCGATTCGGATTTCGAGCGGCTCCTCGGCGGCGAGCTGGTCATCCACGCGGGCGCCGGCATCGCCACCGTAGCGAACTACCCGAGCGCGGTGGGAGCTGCGGTCACGCACGAAACGATCCTAGCGAACGTTCTCCCATCGGTAGGGAATCGTGCCCCCGCTGAACGGGACGTGCAGGCTCGGGCGCACCAGGTAAGGCTCGACGCCGCTGTACAGAGGAATCAACCGGTTCTGCGCCAGCGCCAGCCCCTCGGCTTGCTCGTATGCCTTGAGGGCGTCGTCCCAGGTTAGCGCCGCGCGACCCTGGTCGAGCGCTTGCTCCACACCATTGTCGAGAAGCCGCAGGTTGTTGAACGGCGAGCTCGATCGCAGCACGTTCTCGAGGAAATCGGACGGGTAGGGCACATCGGCGCTCCAGGTATCGATAAAGAGGGGCAGCTTGTCCAGTGCGGCTTGATTGAAGAAGTCACCGGTCGGATGGAGGACGATGGTCCGGCCGGTCGCGGCGCTCAGCTGGTCCTGCAAGTCGGTCGCCACTCGCCCCACCGTCGCGTTGGTCGAAAAGTAGAGGTCGATCCTCGGCCCAAATCCCGCCTGGTCGAGCGCGTTACGCGCGGCGGCAGGATCATAGGCCGGCAACTGCCGGTTGAGATGGCCCGGCAGGCCGGAAGGAAGTAGATCGGTGGCCGGCGCCGCCAGCATCGACCCGAAGAGCGCCAGGTCGGTCACGCGCGACCGATCGATCGCCTGCGCGATCGCCAGCCGGTCGGTTGGGCCGTAGCCGCTGCCGGCGATCGTGTTGAAGCCGAGCCAGGTGGTGCGCGGGGTCGCGACCTTGTGCAGCTGGGCCGCCTGGTTTGGATCGCGTGCAAAGGCGAGCAGCTGCGGACCGGTGAAGCCGTGGGCGATGTCGACCCCGCCGATGGTAAATCGATCCAGGCGCTTGACGTTGTCGGGCTCGACCTCGATATCGACCTTGCGCACGGAAGGCTTCGGCCCCCAGTAGTTGTCGAAGGCCGAAAGGTGCAGCGCCCGGCCGCGCTCCCACCTGTCGAGCCGGTATGGACCGGTACCCGAGGCCGGTTGTTTGGGGTCGGTCAGCCAGTAAGGCGGCAGCGCGAGCAGTGTGAGCAGCTCGCTGTCGGCCCGCGGCAGGTGCAGTCGGAGGGTGGTGCTATCGACCACTTCCACGATGGTCAACGGATCCCCGGGGTAGCGAGCCCCCAGCGCCGCAAAGAAGACGGTGTTCGGACTGGCGGTTGCGGGATCGAGCGCCCGGGTCCAGGCGGTGAGCGCGTCCTGTGCCTGGACGGTGGCGCCCGATTGATAGTGGGCCGCCCGCAAGTGGAAGGTGTAGGTCCGGCCGGCGTCCGTGGTCTCCCACCGCTGGGCGAGTGCCGGCACCGGTCGCTGGTTGAGGTCGAGGGAAGTGAGTCCCTCGAAAATCTCGCTGCCGATCTGCAATGAGGTCGGGTCATCGATCAGGGCCGGATCGAGGGTCTGGGCATCTTCCGCCTCGATCAGTTGGAGATGAGTCGCACCCGCCAGCGAGGCGGAGGGCGATGGTTTGGGCGTCGCGGAGGTGCAGGAGCTCGCCAGTAGCGTCAGCGCCAGCCCTGCCGCCGAGGCGGCGCGGACGACCATGTTCATAGAGGTCGCGGATTCTTCCGCCTGTCGGATACTAGCAAGGTGCCTTCTCGCCGCCTGGCGCTGCTGACGAGCGCGCTCGTGATGGCAATGTCGGTCGTGTTGGCGTTGGGCGCGAGCGCCGCCGGCGCCGCGACGCTGGTCTCGGGCACTGTCCTCCCAAACAATCCGCCGATGGATGGGATCGTCCGACTCGACCTGCAAGTACGCAACGACACGTCAACCGCGTGGAGCGCCACCGACCTCGTCCACCTCACATGGAAGAGCCCCGACGGTAAGACGACGACCGAGGATTCGCATCAACTCGGGCAGCCAGCGGCGCCGGGAGCGACCGTGCCGCTGTCGCTGGTCACCCTGGCGCCGGCCGCGGTTGGGGATTTCTCGCTTGCGACCGAGCTGGAGACGAACGGCGTCAAGCTGGCCATCGGCGTTCCGACCTCGTTTCATCTGACCGGCTTTCTCTTCAAGGGTCGCGGTAACGGTCATGGCCTCGGCATGAGCCAATGGGGCGCGCGCGGCCGCGCTGCCGCGGGGCAGGACGACAAGACGATCTTGTCGACCTATTACACCGGAACGCGGATCGATACGCGCGACACCTCCGGTCTGGTGCGGATTGCGCTCACCGACGCTCCCATCGACCTGGCGCGGCCCTGGCCGCGGCTCTTCGGTCCACTGGCGTTCGTCGCCGGGCCTCTAACGGTCGAGGGCCTGCCCCAGCTCCAGGCCGCCGCGGGTTCGTCACTCGGCTTTGATGCCAACGGTGTCGGGCAGCCGACCGCCTTCGTCATCACCGCCGACGGGTCGCGCGGAGCGCCAGTTGTGATCGCCAGCACGTTGACGATTCACACCACCAGCCCGGCCGGTCTTCGCACCAACATCATGCAGGTCATGGGCGGCGACTTCCGCAGCGGCGCCGAGCAGCGGCGTTATGCGGGGCTGCTGCAGATCATTCCCAAGGGCGGCGCGACGGTGCTTCCCGTGGACGTGCTCCCGATGGAGGACTACCTCAAGGGCGTCGTGCCGGCCGAGATGCCAGCCTACTGGGGCGTCGAGGCGCTCAAGGCGCAGGCGATCGCCGGACGCACCTATGCGATCGGCCGCGTCGGGCGCGGCGGCGACTTCGACCTGCGGGCTAGCGAGTCCGACCAGGCGTATAGCGGGCTCACCGACCAGCGCGCCGAATCCAACGCCGCGGTGGACGGGACACGTGGCCAGGTACTGACCTACCAGGGCCAGCTGATCACCGCCTTCTACATGGCCTCCGACGGCGGGCACACGGTCAGCAGCGAGTATCGGTTCGTTCAATGGGACCACGGACCAAAACTGCGCTCGCACCTCGGTTACCTGACCGGCATTAGCGACCCGTTCGACCGCGCGCCGTCGTGGCAGGTCGGCCCTTTCTCCGCCGATGGCGCGGCCGTTCTGCTGAAGGACAACGGCTTGAACCTCGGCGACCGCCTGCTGGCGATCGACGTGCTAGCCAAGGAGCCATCCGGACGCGTCGTCGGCGTACGACTGCGCGGCAGCAGTAAGACGGTCGAGGTCAGCGGGCCAACGCTCCGCTTCTATTTCGGTTTTCCCGACACGCTGGTCGAGATCATCGGTGGGGGTTAAGCAGCGCGGGGATGGTCCGCCGGAGGTTGCTGCTTCGCCAGCTTGCGCTGCTTGCGCAACTGGTTCGTCGCCAGGATGGCCTCGCCCAGCACCGCGAGGATGATCAATCGAATAAACGAGAAGTGGCCAAGGAACATGACAGCCAGGGTGTCCAGGAAATAGAGGAGGCCCCCGACAATCGCGGCCGGGAAGGAGCCGGCTCGAACAAAGAAGGCGATCACCAGGAAGACGGCCCCCTCGGCCGCCCCGTACCAATTGAAGATACCCTGTAGGGGCGTTAGGTCCGCCAGCTCGGCGACCGCGCCCAAACCGAGGTTGATCCCGCCGAAGGCGGCGTAGATCCAAAAGGCGCGGCGCACGCCCTTCCATGCCTTATCGAGGTCAGTCTTTCGAATCGCGCCGGGACTGGTCGCCCAGCTCGCGGCCGACGAAGCCAGCTCCCCAGCTCCGGCTGCCTCTTTCGGTGCCGTCCAGACCGGCTGGGCCGGCGCGATGGCACCGTACGTGGCGCATATCTCGCACGCCTTGCTCCCGAGCGGGATGGCAGCGCCGCAGCGCTTGCAGACAGCCATGCGCATATATCGTCCCGACTGCTCGAACTGCCGTGACGATCGTGCTACAAAACCGGCGCCAAGCGTTGCTGGGCGTGGGCGCGGGCTTTCGAGGAGGCTCAGGTGAAACTACCCCCGATCTGCGAGATGCAACTGCACTACACCTGGATCGATTATGTCGCCTACGGAGTAGGCGGACAGTACGTCGGCACCCTCGAGGGCACCGCCACCGGCGACCGGTTGCGAGGGACCGTCAAGTCCGTCAATGTCTCGACGCGGCGCCCGGACAATGTCAATTGCCCGGCGTTCCGCGGCCTCATCTCACCGATGATGGGGCGAAGATCTATTTCGAATTCAACGGCATCACGCTCCTGCGGCCCGAAGACAAAGCGCGCGCGTCTTCACTACCTAGCTATCGCTGCGAACGGGTGATGCACGCTACGCGCGGGTCAACGACACGGTGGGCGCCGTCGAGGGAATCCTGAACACGAAAACCGACCAGGCGATCGTTCTGGCCTACGCCTGTGTGAACGAACTCGCGACTGTTCCGGTCTAGCCGGCTGGTGTCGCGCGTAAAAGGACCGCCCGGAACTTCTCAACGGTCTACCTCTTCGGCCTTTAGCTCTCGCTCTTGCTCTTGCCGAAGACGCGAACTTGGGCTTCTGCGCTTGGCCTCGCAGGGCTCCTCAACGCCCCGATTGCCCGAACAGGATCTCACAGACAATGCCTCGTCTTTCCTCAGGAAGTTTGCTGAAAACAGTTGATACGAATTGGGCTGCCCCCGCCATGCCAATGGTCTCTTGCGCTGTGGCCTGAATTCGCTCTACGGCGGTCGCCAGCGGATCCCCTGCATTGAATTGATGCGCAGCGTCTGCTGCGGCTGTAACCAGCTCCGGTACCGCGGCGGGATCGAATTCCGTCGAGTTTATGGAAAGAGCCAACAAAAGGCCCGCCAACTCAGTAACCCCTGAAGCAAGACGTTGAGCCCCTCCCAAAATGCTTACCTGTAGCCAATGAGGCAGCTGCGCCGGCGCCTCTACAAAGACGCTCCTGAAAATGCTTTCAAATAGGGTGAATGCCGACGCATGGTCCGACCATATTCCAGCGCGACTGATTGCAACCGACACGGGACTAGGCAACCACGCGTGTTCCCGCGCGACCTCGACGATAAGATCTCGATCGAGAGGCAGATCAACGATTAGGCCGTTAAGCAGGGATCTCTTCCACTCCCTGAGCTCGGCCTCATTCAATCTGCTGGACTGGGCTAACGCCAAGGCAAGATCGTATGTACCGAAGGCCGAGATCCCTAGTTGCTGCGCGAGGCCTCTCGCCGCCGCGTCGTCAGACCACAACGCAAGTCGGTTCTCTCCGGCAACTTGTAGCGGCGAAAGCCAAGGCAGGTGGCGCTCAATTTCCTCTATTCCTGGAAAGAGCGGAAGGCTTTGACAAGCGACTTGCTCCAGAGATCGCATTCGCTTCGCTAGCTCCGTGATCTGATCCCTCACCTTCTGCGAATCCTCCTCCGGCACGGAGTACGGACGTGCTTCCCGTGTGTTCGGATCGAGTCCGATGCTAAGGGTACTTTTAGCCGAAGCGTCTCTTTCTGCCCAAATCGCATCTCGAACGGCAGAGTCAGTAACCAAAATCCTGTGGAACGCGCCCAACAACAGCTGCCACGAACCCTTGATAGCTGCACTTACGATCAATGCGGAGGTATCGGCAACGACGCTTTTGTCGAGGGAGTCCACCGCAGCCCGCAGACTCGCCTCGTCGAAAGTAGGATTTGGCAGTCGAGCGACTATACAGCCGACATCTCTGGATGCGAGTGCAAGCGCATACGAACGGTGACGCATAGAAGCGAAAGCCCCATACGGAAGTTGGCCAATGCTGACCTGGCGAGCCATGTCGCGCAATTCATCAAAGCCAGGCTCAAGGATCCCTCGCATTTTCGACAGCGACTCTTCAACCGTCGCGAACGTAATCCTTCTGAGCACTTTGCTGTCCGGATAGCGGTTAAAAAAGGCCTCCGTAATTTGGTTTAGATGCGACTGCAACGAAGGACTAAGTGGATCGGTCGCCTGCATCGTATAAATGGAGCCGAGCCCTATGCCCCAAAGGAGCTCGGAATCAGGAAATCGTTCCAAGATCTCCAAGATCGCTTGGACTGACTCTTGGCCGGGATCGAATTCTGACTGGAGGCCGACGAGAAGACGGCCATGAGCTTCGTCCAGTGCAACCAGTTTTGGCGACTCCGTAATAACTTCCCATGCTTCCTGACGCTTTCCCTGGTTAACTAGTGCACCGATCAGTGCCCATCGGGCGCTCGGCGAGTCGCTCTCCCTTCGCAAAGCAATTGCCCTCTCTTGCAATGCACCCCAATCACCCCTGCGTCCCGCAAGCTCGACAAGGCGACCCAAGACATGCGCACGTGCTGCGGTGGCACTACCAGGCAGCCGTGCAAGTGCTTTGGTAGCCAGGTCCTCGGCCTCCTTGCCCATTCCAGCCTGCGTTGCCGCGTCCATGGCATCGACAAGCAGATGCGGCATGTTGAATCTCTCCGCCACATTCACCCATATTTCCACGCCACTCAGCACATCGCCACTGTCAACGTATGTGCTCGCAAGAGCTTCCGACGCCTGTGGCGATGTTGGGCTCCAGCGGCGGAGCCGAGTTTTTGCGGCCTGATATTCGCCCCGAACAACCTCGCTTCTTGCCATTACAACATCCGCACGTTCAGGATCCGATACAGCCAACTTGTTCATGGCAGCTGGGAGAGGCCAGACTCCCAGATCGGCCAGTTGATAGAGCGCCGTGAATTGGTCGCTGGCATCGTTAGCCATAGTTAGCGCGTCCTGGAAAGCTGAAACTACCGTGTCCGTTTTCCCATACTTTCGCTTGAGAAGAATCGCCTCGAAGATCGCTCCAGAGAATGTGCGGGGCATCTTGGCAGAGAGGGTTGCAACAAGATCGTGCCTTCTAGCTATCAATGCAGCTTGGGATGCGGCGCGGAGAACTTCCGGGCTCCTCGCTTCCTCCGCTGTCGCCTCACCCACAGGTGGCTCTAGAGCAAGTTTCAGCACCTCGTCCTCTTGTGCTGCTGAGAGCGCCGCCTGGCAGGCGATGCTCACCGCTTCCGATGAATCGCCGCCCCAACTCCGCAGGCGATCCCGAGCATCAATGGCAAGATTCCTTATGCGCTCGAGATCCGAGACACGGTCCAGTGAAATGTTGGCAATTACTCTGCTGATGAGGAACCTTGCCTCCTGTAACAGTGGCGATGCTCTTTCCGGGTATCTCTTGGCCAAGCTTCCGAAGAGCTCCAGGGCTCCGGATTGGTCTCCGGACCTCCATTTTGCTGTTGCGAGGTAGGCGTCTAACAGCAACGTTTCTTCTATGTCCAAGCCTGAACGATCAGTCAGCCGCAAGAGTGTCGCCGTGTCATCAATGACGGCAGCCTTCACGGACGCTACGAAAACGTCGCCTGCACCGATCTGCTCTGCTTCACGCAAAAGCCTGTCTTGCAAGGCTTGATCTCGGTCAAGCCCCGCAGCTAAGGCAGCCTTCGCCAGCCATCGAGATGGAAAGGGCCCGCCGAGCTTGGCCACGCGTTGAAAGGCAGCGGACGCCGCGTTTCCGGCTTGGTACGCCTGGGCGAAGTAACCCACTACCGCCCAAGCCGGAGCAGGTGCCGCGTCCAGCCACGGTGGCGGCGACGAGACGAGTTCGAGAACGCCGGCTCGAGCACCACCAGAAGGAAAAGCGAGCGAACTGACCAGACGATTCGCCAAAGCCACGTCAATCTGTACAACGAGGGTTAGGGCGTGACGGCATGGAGGTGGCAACCTCGGATCGGGTTCAACTCGAATTCCCCGGCCGCCGTCGTGGTCCCAGTCGAGTTGCGCGAGGATCTCGAGGGCGAACGCTGTCGCGTTCCTCGCGGCCTTCAACTGGTTGCCTTTGGCATCGGCCTTCGCCTTACCGCTGATCAGATCCGACACGCCACGAATTACGACCGCCCGAGTCTCAGCCAACTCCGAAGCCGCCAAAAACCCGCGCCCCTCGGTTTCGATGGCGACGGCGTCGCTGAACTGCGTACGGATGAACTTGTAGATCGGCCCGCGTTTGCTGGCGGCGATTTTCTCGCCGGCCGCGATCGGCCCCACAAAAGCTCGCGCCTCCTTCGCAGTATCGGTCCGAGACAACCACTGTTTACGGCTGGCAACGTGCCGCGCGATCTGAATGAGCCGGGATGCTGACCTAAACCCCTCGGGTCGCGGATGGAATTGGCGGCCTTCCTTCCCAGATTCGTAACCGTAGACCCTCGTGCCCACGACCACGTCACCGAGGGCAACGTCCTTGAGTCCGCCAGCGACCCCAATCAGCATGACCAGGTCCGGCGCAACATGGTGGATACCGTGAGTCGTCAGGACCGCCGCCATGTCGTTCCCCGGACCGGCTTGAAGTATCGCGATGTTCCAAACGTTTCGGCCTTCTCCAAAGATCGCGTGCGTATAGACGTTTCCGTGCCGATCGGTAGATGTGCCCGTTGCGCGGAGCTGCTCCATGACAGCCTCGTATTCCGGCGGGATGGCCGTAAGGATCAATGCTGATCGGCGGGCTGGGCGAGTTGGGGCGGTTGTCGAATCAGTCCGGGGCCGCTTTGGACGTCCGGGACGCCGTTGACGGGCCAGAAAGTCGTCGAGATCGGCGCGGTCAATAGTCCAGCTGCTTCCGAGGCGGACCGCGTTGAGTCTGCCCGAGAGGATGAGCTGGCGAATCCTGGCATCCGTTATCCCCAACTCTGACGCCGCATCCGCGGTGGTTAGCACTTTCGGGCGAGACCGGGCGGCCACGACGCGTAAAGCTTACGCCTGCGTAATAGTTAAGTCAATCTCCGCGTGAACAAAAACCGCCGGCCCAAACCGGCGGCTTTCCTGCAGAATCAGTCTCTAGCTTTCGCCCTTGCCCTTGCCGGCGACGGGCTCCTTCGGCGGCTTCTCGGGTTTCTCGGGCTTGTCAGGCTTGTCCGCCTTGACCTCGCGCGGCTTGGCGATGATCGGCGTCAGCTTGATCTGGCCGTCGGCCATCTCCACCAGAACCGAGTCACCCGCACCGAACTTGGTGGTTAGCAGCGTCTCCGACAGCGGATCCTCGATCAGTCGCTGGATCACGCGCCGCAGCGGACGGGCGCCGTAGATTCGGTCGTAGCCCTCCTTGGCCAGGTAGTCCTTGGCCTCGGCGGTGACCTCGAGCTTCAACTCGTGCTCCTCGAGCCGCTGTGCCACCTTGAAGATCAGCAGGTCGACGATCTGCCGCATCTCGGGTGCTGAGAGCGCCTTGAACACGACCACGGCATCGACCCGGTTCAAGAACTCGGGCCGGAAGGTCTTCTTCAGCTCGTCCATGATCTTCTCGCGCATCTTGCCGTGCTCTTTCTCTTCCTGGCTTGTGCTCGGCATCGAGGGCTGGAAACCCATCGAGGTCGTCGCCTGCTGAAGATTGCTCACGCCGATGTTCGACGTCATGATCACGATCGTGTTGGCGAAGTTGACCTGCTTGCCCTTGGCATCGGCCAGCCGGCCGTCCTCCAGGATCTGGAGCAGCATGTTGAAGACTTCGGGATGCGCCTTCTCGATCTCGTCGAAGAGCACCACGCTGTACGGCCGCCGGCGGATCGCCTCCGTCAGCTGGCCGCCCTCGTCATAGCCCACGTAACCGGGCGGCGAGCCGACCAACCGCGCCGTCGAATGACGCTCCATGAACTCCGACATGTCGAGGCGGATGATCGCTTCCTCGTTGTCGAAGAGGAATCGCGCCAGCTGGCGAGCCAGCTCCGTCTTCCCCACGCCGGTCGGTCCGAGGAAGATGAACGAGCCGATCGGGCGCTTCGAGTCCTTGAGTCCTGCCCGCGCGCGGCGGACGGCTTGCGAGATGACCTTGACCGCCTCGTCCTGACCGATCAAACGGGCATGGATGTCGTCCTCCATGCGGAGCAGGCGGGTCGACTCCTCCTCGACGAGGCGGGAGACCGGCACACCGGTCCAGGCGCTGACGATCTCGGCGATGTGCTCCTCGTTGACCTCGGGCACGGTCGCGCCCAGCTTGTCGCGCCACTCCATCTCTTCCTTGACGTA
>Ga0070699_100000735_pt1 | contig 30369 bp, 37 predicted proteins | sample KBSK1503metaG_FD_65473 | JGI IMG/M metagenome (GOLD analysis project Ga0070699, IMG submission 65473) | Corn, switchgrass and miscanthus rhizosphere microbial communities from Kellogg Biological Station, Michigan, USA - KBS K1-50-3 metaG | ecosystem: Host-associated > Plants > Roots >...
CCTGCCGCCCTGCCGCCCTGCCGCCCTGCCGCCCTGCCGCCCTGCCGCCTACCCAGTAATCAAATCCACCTGGGGCTCCGCGGGCGTCACTCGGGCGCCCTCAGTCCCTATATGCACGTTGATCTCGCTCCGAACCCCAAACCGCCCAGTGAGATAGACCCCCGGCTCAACGGAAAACCCGACCCCCGGAAGCAGTCGGCGGTCATCATGGGTCTCATAGTCGTCCAGGTGGGGGCCGGACCCGTGAAGGTCCTTATCAATTGAGTGCCCGGTCCGGTGCACGAAGTAGTCGCCGAACCCGGCCGCCGTTATTACCCCCCGGGCCGCCTGGTCCAGCTGGAACCCCGCGACCGGCGCCCTCCGGCCCTGGGCCTCCCGCAGAGTCGTCACCGCGGCATCCCGCGCATCCCGCACCGTCCGCCATACCAGATCCACCTCGTCGGGAACCCGGTCCCCGGCAAAGCCCATCCAGGTCTGGTCGGCAAAGACGGTCTCCAGACTGCGGCCACCCCACAGGTCCAGCAGCACGACCTCCCCTTTTCGGAGCTCGGCATCGCTGCCCGGGAGAGGCTCATAGTGGGGGTTGGCGGCGTTAGCTCCGAACCCCACGATGGGCGGCGCGTTGAGCATGAGTCCGCCCTGCTTCATCGCCGCGATGACCTCGGCCTGGAGGGTGGACTCCCGGAGGCCGGTCCCCCCCAGCCGCACCGCCCGTTTGAGCGCATCCTTGGCCACCCGAGCCAGCACTTCGGCCGCGAACAGGTGGTCCTCCAACTCCTGGGCGCTCCACCCCGCCGCGAACCGGCTCACCAGGGGAGCCGAGGGAATCACCTTGGCCCCCAGCCGGGTAAGCAGCTCGACAACGCCATGGGGCACCCGGTCGAGGTAGGGCACCGCGTCCTCGGGAGAGATCTCCATGGCGAGGGTACGGCCCTCGACCAGCGGGCGCAGCGCATTGTGCAGCTCCTGCCATCGCGCATAGGGCACCACCTTGCCCGGGAAATCAGCCAGCGGCTGAAGCTCGATCTTGTGACCTACCGCCACCAGGTCGCCGGTCCTGGGTAACAGCACGAAGACCCGGCGGGTCCCCATGCCCCCCAGGCTCAACATCCGCCCGGCCACTGGATTGAGGCCGTGAAAGTCGAACAGGAGCCAGGCATCGGCTCCGATTTCTTCCAGCGTAGTCTTGAGGGCGGCACGGTCCAGCGTGGAAAGAAGACTCACGGGAACTCCGGACATTCGGATGAACAGGTTGAGGGCGAGCGGGCGCTACCGCTTTAACGCCGATGCACGCCGAAAAGCGCCGATTGACTCCGATGTAAACTCGACTTGGTTCACCCCGGGTAATTGAACCAAAACCAGACTCGCAACCTGATGCAATCAGCGCGTTTCGGCGCAGATCGGCGTTGAAGCGGTAGCGTACCTATTCATAGTCCGCCGTATGGGTCCCTCGCCACTGACACACGGCATCGCCCTTCGCCCGGCAACGCTGGTGCAGCATGGCGCCTTCAAATCCGATCTGGTGCCGGAGCAGCTCGCCGAACGCGGCAGCATAGAACGCGCAGCCACCACCCATCCCGGCCACCTTGGCGGAGAGCGGAGAGCTGACGGACGCCTCGGCCAGCGGGCCCTTCAGCTTGAGTTCGCCGCCGAAGACCCGGCGCGCCACCCTGGCGGCCCGCCGCATTCCCATTGCCCGGCCGACGAACCCGCCCCCTCCCGCGAGCGAGCGGGCCCGGAAGCTGCCCACCTTCAGTCCGTGCCGGGCCGCGCGCCGGCCGGCGTCGGCGAACACCAGGGCGGCATCGGGCCGCCGGTCCACCAGCCGGAACACGCTCAGCGCTTCGTCGTCGCTGACCTGTCCGTCCTTGCGGGCGATGTCTTCGTAGCGGCCGATCTGCGCGGAAACGGTGGGCGAAAGGCCAAGCCGCTTGGCGACCATTTCACCGGCCAGTTCCTCCAGGCCGTCTTCAACGGGGGTGTCGAGGTTGCGAATAGCTTCTAACAGACTAAGCGGGATGATCGCGTGAACGGCGAGAGTGTCGGGCACGGGCGTCGAAATCTTTCGGGCAGGGCGGAAGAATTGTAGCGCGATTTGAGCCCGGCAACAACTGGAACACGAAGAGCACGGAGCCACTCATGATACTATTGAAAACCAGTACAAGTTGTTCTTCGTGGTTTCCGCTTGCTTCGTGCCCTTCGTGTTCCAGTGGTGCCGGGCTCAAGAATTCTGAACGGTCTCAACCCACCTACATCGCCATGATTAGCTTTACCCGTCATGACCGCCCCGACTCGCGCCGGCTTCGACCAGGAGATCCTGCCCCACCTGGATCTGCTCTACCGGGTCGCGCTCCGGTTCACCCGGGAGCCGGCCCGGGCGGAAGACCTGGTGCAGGACACCATGGTCAAGGCCTACCGCAACTGGGAGAAGTTCGAGCCGGGAACCAGCGCCCGGGCCTGGTTGTTGGCCATCCTACGGAACACCTTCATCAACGCCTACCGCCGGGAGAAGCGCGAGCCGATCCCCATGGACCACGAGGTGCTGGACGCGCACATGGCGGCGCACCCCGGCGAAGAGAGCGATCCCGAAGGCGCGTTTTTCGACAAGATCGTGGATGAACGGATTCTCAAGGCGCTGGATACCCTGCCCCCGGAGTTTCGCGAAGTGATGGTGCTGAGTGATGTCGAAGGATTGCCCTACGCCGAAATCGCCCATGCCCTCGCTATCCCGGTCGGAACGGTGAAGTCGCGGCTGTTCCGCGCCCGCCGGCTGATGCAGACCGAGTTGTATGAGCACGCGCTCGAAACGGGGATCATCACGGCCCGGAGCGGACGATGAGCGCCGACGACGATTGCACCAGGGTCCGCGAGCAGCTGATGGACTTCCTGAAACAGGAGCTGCCGGCCAACCTCGCGGCCGACATCACGCGGCACCTGAACGAATGCCCGCCCTGCGGGGACTGCGCCGAGTACGAACGCCGCTTCGTGGCGCTGCTCCGGCGGCGCTTGAGCGGCGACTGCTGTCCCGACGCGGTGCGGGCCCGGGTACTCGACGCTCTCCGCGACGCCACTCCTCCCGCCTAAGAACCCATTCCCGAAGTCCCGGAATCCCATATTCCTGGCCGATGGAATTCGGGACTCCGGGATTGTGGGATCATGGGAATGGTCCTGAGGTGAAATGAGTATCGGTCTTGCTCTTATTACGGCGGTGGCCATCGCACTGGCTGCCCTCTTTGCCCGGGCACTGAGCCCGGGCGGCGCCATCGCCGCGGCCCTGGTCGGCACCGCCGTGCTCTCCGGAACCGGGTGGGCGGGCGGTCTCGCCCTCGGCGGCTTCTTCCTGGGCGGCACCCTGGTTTCCCGCAGCCTTTCCGATCCGTCAGTCGAACAGTTCGACGCCAAGGGCACCCGGCGAGACGCCGGCCAGGTCCTGGCCAACGGAGGCCCCGCGGCGATCGGCGCCCTGCTCGGGTCTCCGGGAATGGTGGTTGCCAGCCTCGCCGCCGCGGCGGCCGATACCTGGGCGACCAGCCTGGGAGCCACCAGCTCGCGACCGCCCCGGCTCATAACCACGGGAAGGCCGGTCCCCCCGGGAACCAGCGGCGCCCTTTCCTGGCCGGGCACCGCCGGTGGCTTGCTCGGCGCGGCAACCGTCGGCGCCGTTGCCGCGCTGGCGTTTGCCTCCCCCAAGCTCTTTTCGGTGGCCCTCGGGGTCGGACTGGGTGGCATGCTGCTCGATTCGCTGCTCGGGGCAGCGATCCAGGCCCGGTTCAGCTGCCCAACCTGCGGGGTTCTGTGCGAACGCCCGGTGCATCGCTGCGGCACCCGGGCCGTCCACGTATATGGATGGCGCTGGTGCAGCAACGATATGGTCAATGCCCTGGCGACATCCGCTGCGGGAATCGCCGGAGCGTTGCTGACTCGGTAAGCGCTGAGCAGTAAGCAGTTAGCGGAAACTGGAACGAGGATTGTGACCCATCCCGCTTACCTCTTACCGACTAACGCTTACCTTTCAAATGGCAATGAGGAAGCGAGCAATGACCCCGAAAATCTGGCGGCTTGGAGTCATAGTCGGCCTGGCGAGTGCACTGGGTTGTAGCGGAGACCTGCGCGATCCGGTGGGCCTCGTCCCGTTCGACACCAGCGGCGGGTTCGTCGGTGGCGGCGGCGGGGGAGGCGGTGGGGGCGGGGCTTCCGCCCTGGTGGGGAGCTGGAGCGCGACCTTCATTATCCGCTTGATGAACGACGTGCAGTCCCAGGTCACCACCTGGAGCTTCCAGTCCAATGGCACCTGCAACCGCACCGTGGCGGTGACCTCAGTGCTGGAAGGCCGGACTCTCACGACCACCCTGCCCTGTACCTGGTTCACCAACAGCAATGACATCAGCATCATGTTCGGCGGCAACGTCGGCAGCGTGACATTCCGCTGGGGCTTCGAAAACTTCTCTCCTGACCGCCTGGTCCTCGACGGAGTCACCTACGTCCGTATCGGCTGAATCCACCCGCGAGGCTGACGTCCTGGTCATCGGTGCCGGCCCCGCGGGGAGCGCTACCGCGTGGTGGTTAGCGCGCGCCGGCGTGAAAGTCATCCTCACCGATCGAGCCCGCTTCCCCCGCGACAAACCCTGCTCCGAATACATGGGCCCCGGCGCCGTGGCCCGGCTCGACCGGCTCGGCGTCACCGCTGCCCTCTGGGCCCGGGGAGCTCGGCCGCTGGAAGGAACCCGGGTGGTCGCGGCCCATGGGGCGAGTCTCACCGGGCTGTTTCGGGAGAATGGGTCGGGTGCGCCGAGCACGGGAATCTCGCTGGCCCGCACCGAGCTGGACGCCGCGCTCCTCGCCCACGCGCGAAGCGCCGGTGTCAGCGTCATGGAAGAGCACACCGCGGTCGACCTGGTGAAGGATGAGCACGGAGTGAGAGGTGCGCGGTTCCGCACGCCGGGCGGCGGCGAGATCGAAATCCGGGCCCGGGTCACCGTCGGCGCGGACGGCCTCCGCTCGATCGTCGCCCGGAGAATCGGCGGGCTCGAGTACGGCGCGCCCCACCGGGTCGGCTTCGTCACCCACGTCGCGGGCGTCACCCAGCTGGGCCGCACCGCCGAAATGCTGGTGAGCGATGCCGGCTACGTGGGAATAAATCCCCTGGGCCAGGACGTCGCCAACGTAGCACTAGTGGTTCCGCGAGAGCGGGCCCGGGCGGCGCGGGGCCGGCTCGAGACGTTCTTCCTGGATGAATTGGGCCGTTTTCCCGGCCTCGCCGACCGAATCCCCGCCAGTGGCGTGCTGCATCCGGTCCATGCTACCGGCCCCTTCAGCGCGCGGGCCCGCCGGGTCGTGGCGGACGGCGCCCTGCTGGTGGGGGACGCGGCCGACTTCTTCGACCCGTTTACCGGAGAGGGAATCTTCTCCGCGCTGGTCGGCGCGGAATTGGCCGCGGCAGTCCTGCTGCCCGCGCTGGAAGCCCCGGGATGGGTTACCGCGGAGCGGCTTTCTTCCTATGTGAAAAGCCGGCGCCGGGCGTTCCTGGGAAAATGGGCGGTGGAGCGGCTGATTGGGTTCGGAATGCTGGCTCCCCGGCTCTTTGATCGCGCCGTGGCCCGGCTGGGACGCCGGGGTCGGATGGCGCATACGCTGATTGGCGTCACCGCGGATGTGCTCCCCGCCCGCCGGGTGCTGAATCCGGTCTTCCTCGCCCGGATGGTCGTCTGATGGCCGAGGTCGAACCCGCCCGCTTCCGCCAGCTGCTGGGCCGATTCGCGACCGGTGTCACCGTCGTTACCGCGACCGGATCCGACGGCAACCCGGTGGGGATGACGGCCAATACCCTGGTCTCGGTCTCGCTGCATCCGCCGCTCATCTCGGTCTGCATCGACCACGCGGCGGACATGCACCAGACCCTGCAGCAGACCGCCGCCTTTACCGTGAACATCCTGTCGGCCGGGCAGGAAGCGATTTCGCGCCGCTTCGCCGAGCAAGGCAGCAATCGGTTCGACGGCCTTGGGTTCCAGCCCAACCCGCATGGCGGCGTCCTGCTCGATGGGGCGATCGGTTACCTCGAGTGCGAGCGGGCCTCCCAGGTTCCCGCCGGCGATCACTCCCTGTTCATTGCCCGGGTGGTCGGCGGCGAGACCTTCGAGGGCACGCCGCTGCTTTACTATCGGGGCGGCTACACCGGGCTCACGCCATGAGCAACTCGCTGGCGACCAGCCCGGTCGGCGTGGAGCTGCTGGACGATCCGGCGGCCGATCCCCGCTTGGTGGAGGAGTCGCTCAAGAGCATCGCGCGGTCCAACCGCTGGTTCGGCGGGCGCGCGGCGATGCGTTTCGGATTGTCCCGGGCGCTCAGGGGCGCCGGACCGGGACCACTGACGCTCTTCGACGTCGGAACCGGCGCGGCGGATCTGCCGCTGGACGCCGAACGGTGGGGGCGGAGGCGGGGGTTTGCGATCCGGGGCATCGGGATCGATCAGAGTTATCCGGCGGCGCGGGTGGCTCGCGGCAACGGGGTGGCCACGGTAGTGGGATGCGCCGGAAGCCTGCCGTTGCGGGAGGCTTCGGTGGACCTGGTGCTGGTGAGTCAGGTGATTCATCACCTCACTCGATCCGCCGCGATCCAGCTGCTGGCCGAGAGCCGGCGCGTTGCGCGACGGGCGGTGATCGTCTGCGACCTGCGCCGCGCCCGGCTGGCCCAGGCCGGCTTCTGGCTCGGATCCCGGGTTCTCCAATTCGACCCGGCGACCCGGGCCGACGGAATCACCTCGGTCCGCCGCGGTTACAGCGTCGCCGAGCTGAAGGACCTCATGGCCGCGGCCGGCCTTCCCGCTCCGGTCTGGACCCGGCCGGGATACCGGCTGGTTGCGGTCTGGCGCCGCGACTGATGCGCACCGTAGACCACCTGGTGATGCAGGCGCCGGCGGACCGGGTGTTCGCCGCCGCGGCGAATGTCGAACGCTGGCCCGAGCTTCTGCCTCACTACCGATGGGTGACGATGCGGGAGCGCAACGGATCCGGCGGCATCGTCGAGATGGCGGCCTGGCGTCCCTTCGGCATCGCGCGATATCCCACCTGGTGGGTGTCTCGCATGCAGGTGGATCCGGAGCGGCTGGAGGTGCACTACGAACACATCGCCGGAATCACCCGGGGAATGCAGGTGGTGTGGCGGGTGGTGCCGGCCGGCGCAGCGACCGAAGTGACCATCGTCCACGAGTGGGCGGGTCCTTCCTGGCCGCTCATCGGCGGGCCCGCGGCAAACCTGGTCATCGGCCCGGTCTTCATTCACGGAATTGCCTCGCGCACCCTCCGGGGGATCGCGCGATTTGTGGAGCGGAATCATGGTTGAGCTTCGACGCGTCGTCATTACCGGCCTGGGAGTGATCTCCCCGATCGGCATCGGCCGGGAACCGTTCTGGGAGGGGCTGCGCCGCGGCGAGTCCGCAGTCCGGGAGATCACCCGGTTCGATCCCACACCGTTCAAGTCCCGGATCGCCGCCGAGGTAGACGGGTTCCACTCCAGCGACCACATCGAGGAACGGCGGGCCCGGCGGCTGGATCGCTTCTCCCAGTTCAGCATCGCGGCATCCCGGCTGGCCCTGGTGGATGCCGAGCTGGATCCCCGCAAGGAGGATGTCGACCGGATGGGCGCGATGATGGGCACCGCGCTGGGCGGGGTGGCGGAGGCGGAGTCGCAGCACCAGGCTTATATGAAAGGCGGAGTGAAGGAAGTGGACCCGTCCCTGGCGCTCAAGGTTTTCGCCGGGGCCTCCAGCTGCAACGTGGCGATCGAGTTCGGCTGCACCGGCCCGAACTCGACCAACGGGATGAGCTGCGCCTCGGGCACCATCGCGATCGGCGACGCAGCCCGCTGCATTCGCCGCAACGAGGCCGACGTCATGCTGGCCGGCGGCATCGAGGCACCGCTGGCGCCGCTCTCCTTCGGCGCCTTTGCCATCATCCGGGCCATGTCCACCCGCAATGCCGATCCCGGGAGCGCCAGCCGCCCCTTCGATGCCGGCCGTGACGGGTTCGTCATGGCCGAAGGCGCCGCGGTGCTGGTGCTGGAGGAACGTTCCCGGGCCCTCGCCCGGGGCGCCCGGATCTACGCCGAGGTGTGCGGCTACGGCCTCACCAACGATGCGCACCACATGACGGCGCCCCGGCCCGACGGCCGCCAGGCCGCCCGGGCGATGAAGCTCGCGCTGGCGGAAGCCGACATCACGCCGACGGTGGTGGGGTACATCAATGCCCACGGCTCATCCACGCCACTCAACGATCCGACTGAAACCAGCTCCATCAAGCAAGTCTTCGGCGACCACGCCTACAAGATCCCGCTCTCCGGCACCAAGGGGTATTACGGCCATGCCCTGGGCGCGAGCGGCGCCATCGAAGCGGCCATCTGTGCCCTGGCCTCCTCCCGGCGCTGGCTGCCGCCCAACGTCAACCTGAGCCAGCCCGATCCGGCCTGCGACCTGGCCTTCCTCCGCGGTGGCGGGCAGGACGCCGATCCCGAGTACATGCTGAGCAATTCATTCGGGTTTGGCGGCATCAATGCTTCGCTGGTATTCAGGCGAGCGGATTGAGCCTCGGTCAAGGCGGGCCTACGGCCTGACGCGAAGGCGCCAAGCCGAGAAGAAACAACCCATTGTCTACCGTTGCGCCTCTGCGTCTTTGCGTTGGCAGTTTTGATTGAATCTGCTATACTTTCCGCCGGATTTCCCCCTACCAAAAGGACCTTTCGATGGAATCCCTTCTTCGCCGGTCCGTGGCGGAAGCGGTCGGCACCTTCGGATTCATCTTCGCCGGCGCCGGCGTCGTCATCGCCAGTGTCTTTCCCGGCGCCGGCTATGGGTTGCTGGGTATCGCGCTGGTCCACGCCATCGCGCTTTCGATCATGATAACCGCCACGATGAACATCTCGGGCGGACATATCAATCCGGCCGTCACCCTCTCCCTGCTTGCTGTCCGCCGGATCAGCCTGCAGACCGCGCTGACCTACATCGCGGCCCAGCTGATCGGCGCCGTACTGGCCAGCCTCGCCCTCAAGATGCTGCTCCCGTCGCAGGTGGTGCGCGGCGCCCTCTCCGGGGTTCCCACCATCGCCAGCACCATGACGATCGGCAAAGCCATCGCCCTCGAGGCGATGCTGACCTTCTTCCTGGTCTCGGCGGTCTTCGGCACGGCGGTCAATCCGGATGCGCCCAAGGTCGGCGGATTCGGGATCGGCCTGGTGCTGTTCTTCGACATCATGATCGGCGGCCCGCTCACCGGGGCGGTTATGAACCCGGCCCGCGCCTTTGGGCCCGCGGTAGTCTCCGGGACCTGGACCGGGCAGGGGATCTGGTGGGTGGGGCCAATCATCGGTGGGGTAATCGCCGCGATCCTGTGGGACCGGGTGCTGCTACCGAGGCATAAAGCCGCGAGTTGAGTCGGGAGAACGTGCATTAGAGTAGTCGTGGATTCAGAGCTTCGAGGCGCTTTACCGCCGAGGAACGCAAAGCAAACAGCGAGGGCCGCCGAAGATATCCTGCTTCTTCGGCGGCCCTTTCTTTTCGCACGGCGTTCTCGGCGGTAAAGCGCATCAGAATCACGTGGTGCTCCGATGCCACAGCACGCACTCAGACTACTGTTTCTTGAGTTCTCGTCTCGCCCGAATCCAGAGCGACAAGGAATACAGCAGGTAAATGGCCCCGGCCACGATGTACGCGGCCTCCATGTACTGCCCGTTGACTGGCGTCAGGTCAGGACTCATGCTGCGCCTCCTCCCGGTCGAACTGCCGGATCGCCAGCCCGTAGCGCACCATGACGAAGCCGATGTACAACAGCGTCGCCACGCCGAACGAGCACAGCAGGGTCTTCAGCATTTCGGGCGGCAAGGACGGTTTGCTGGGTTTCATCAGGATCGGCATCGGGTGCATGGTGCGGAACAGGTAGACGCTGATGTGGATGAATGGCACCAGCAGCAGCCCCATGATGCCGATGACCGCGCTGAACCGGGCCCGCTCCGAGCGGTCGGTGAGCGCGGCCCGCAGCGCCAGGTAACCCAGGAAGATGAAGAAGAGGAGCAGGGTGAGGGTGAGCCGGGGATCCCAGGTCCACCAGGTCCCCCAGATCGGCTTGGCCCAGATCGGTCCGGTGGTGAGCATCACCAGGCAGAACGCCAGGCCGACTTCGACCGAGGAGGCGGCGAAGAGATCGAGCCGGGGATCCTGCAGCCACAGATAGAGCACGCTGACCATTCCGACCAGCCCGAACGCGAGCAGCGCCGACCAGGCCGCCGGCGCGTGGAGGTAGAAGATCTTCTGGGCCAGGCCCTGGCGGATTTCGACTGGCGTGTGCTTAAGCGCCAGGACGTACACCCCGGCCAGCGCCAATAGCCCGATGGCGGAGACCGCAAGTCCGCCGCGAATCGCCCCCCGCCCACGGGTGCCAGCGTTCATTCGTCCACCACCGCCCAGAAGACCAGGGCAGACAGAGTCAGGAACACCAGATCATACACGGCGAGAAACCTAAGCCAGCCGGCGAAGTCACTCAACGGACGGCCCGCCAAGAGCCGGGTCGTGGCCATGGCGGCGCCAATCAACGGCGGCACCATGAACGGCAACAGCAGCACCGGCAGCATCAGCTCGGCGAACCGGGTGCGAACCACCATGGCACTGAACACGGTGCCGACGCCCACGAAGCCGATCGTGGCGAGCAGCGTGATCAGCAGGATGCCGGGTAGCGCTCCCGACAGGTCCACGTCGAAGAACAAGATGAAGAGCGGCAGGGTGACTGCTTCCACCAGGCTTACGAAGACCAGGTTCGCCAGCAGCTTCCCGAGGTAAATCGCTTCGCGTGAAATGGGCGCCAGCCGGAGCCCGTCAAACGCCGCATTCTCCCGCTCCAGGTGGAAGGCCCGGTTCAGCGCCACCATAGCCCCGAAGGTGAACGTCGCCCACAGAACGCTGGGCGCCAGGTCGAGATTGGAGACGGTGGTAGGGTCGCGCGAGAAGTTGAAGATGATGAGCACCAGCGCCGCGAACATTGCGGCCGAAATGATGCCGGTCTTGCTCCGGAACTCGAGCCGCAGATCCTTCCCGGCCAGGGCCAGCGCCGCCCTCAGGGTGTCAGACACGAATCGCGTCCCGGTAGCGGGGAAGGAACCCTTCCAGGGTGGCCGGCCGCGATTCCAGGATTGCCCAGGTTCCGCCGGCCAGCACACCGACATCGGTGGCAAGGTCCCACACCTCGGCGGGCTGGTGGGTGACCAGCAGGATGCCGCAGCCTTCCCGGGCCCGGCCCGAGAGCCATTCCCGGACTCGATCCGCCGAGCCCGCATCGAGAGCCGTGAACGGCTCGTCCAGCAGCAGGATCGGCGGCCGATGGATAAACGCTCGCGCAATCGCGGCCCGCTGCAGCATCCCGCGGGAAAGACTTCCCAGCCGGCTCTCGCCCCGTTCCGCCAATCCCACTCCCTGCATCGCCGCCGCCGCCACCAGGTGGGGTTCCTTCAACCCGTAAAGTCGCGCGGCGAAGACCAGGTTCTCCTGCAACGAGAGTTCGTCATACATCAGCGATTGATGGGAGAGCAGGCCGAGCCCGCGCCGGGCAGCGGGATCGCTGCTGCTGAAGGGCTTGCCGCCTAGTTGAATGGTTCCGTGGGTGGGCCGGAGCAGTCCAGCGAGCAGGCGGAGCAGCGTGGTCTTTCCGGATCCGTTCTCACCCAGGATCAGCACCACCTGTCCCGGCACCAGCGCCAGGTCCACGCTGCGCAGCACGGTGGAAGGGCCGAAACGGCGTCCCAGCCCCCGTGCCGCGAGCAGCGGCTCAGCCGATGGCATCTAACCGGACTTCGAGCTCGTTCAAGCGGAAGGGTTTAAGCAGGTAGCCGGTGTAGGTCAGGCCGAGCATCCGGAGTTGTGGCTCGACGCTGAGGTAGGAAGTGGTAATGATCACGGGAAGGCTGGAATCGGTCTCGCGCACCTGGCGGAGGATCTCGATGCCGTTGGTATCCGGCAGCCGCATGTCGAGCACCATGATATCCGGCTTCTCCTCCCGGAGCCGGGTCATGGCCTCGGCCCCCGTGGCAGCGAACACCAGGTCGTAACGATCGCTGAAGAAGCGCTGGTAGCTGATCCGAAGGGAGGATTCGTCTTCGACGAACAAGACCTTCCGGCGCGGTGCCGGTGCTGTCATACGACCCCATACTACGGTCCGGGTGAATCAGATCCTGCGAGGAAACCGGCTCGCAGGCCCCGCCCACGTGAGTGCGGGAAGTATAACGTGCCCGGGAAGGGGTGCTACGGCAGAAAGGCTGGAATCAGCGGCTGGAAGATTCCAGCTCGAAGAGGTCGTCCAGCTTGGTCAGGACCAGCAGGTAACGCAGCTCGTCGCTGGCATTCCGGAGCGCCACCGCCTGGCGCCGCTCGGCCGCCCGGCGCTGAATCAGCATCAGCGCGCCCAGCCCGGCGGAGTCGACCTTGCGGGTCGCGCTCAAGTCGATGATCAGCCTTCCGCCGCCTTCAGGGAGCTGCTCCAGGATGGCGACGGCGGCCTGGCGAAATTCATTCCGCGAGTCCAGGCCAAGGTGTTCCGGTGCTGCAATCATGATTGACCTCGAGTGAGCGGACACTTTCTCCCTCCGATGCCCGGCACACGAAGTGTTGGCTTCGCCGCTTTTTTTCCCAAGACGAACACATGCGCGTGGGCGCTGTATTCCACCTTCGGCACCGAGCTATCTCACCGGTCCTGCGCGAGACCTCTAGTTTTGCGGCCCCGGATCACTCCGAGTGTGCTCTTATCGGGCGGACAGTTTCAGTTACGGCCATTCGGCCGATACCGGTTATAGCGAGAGCGGTGCCATTCGTTTAAGCCATTGATATATAGCAGGTTACGATGCACCGGGACAGGAAGCGTTCAGGGTGCAGGGTGCAGACTGCGGGGGAGGTGCAGAGTGCCGAGTGCGGGAGATCACACAGTGCACATGTCTTCATCGCAATCCCCTGCACTTCGCACGCATTTTCCATTGCACCCTGCACCCCGCACTCTGCACGCTGTTAGTATTGGCACTCCCGCAAGCCCACTCCTATTCAATCTCCTATGACCGAGCAAATCGACACCCTCCTCCAGGAAGCCCGCCGCTTCCCTCCTTCACCCGAGTTCGTGAAGCAGGCCAACGCGACCGCGGAGCTGTACCGGAAAGCCGCCGAGGACCGGGAAAAGTTCTGGGCCGACGAGGCTCGTACCCTGGAGTGGTCCACGCCGTGGTCGAAAATCCTCGAGTGGAAACCGCCCCATGCCCAGTGGTTCGTCGGAGGCAAGCTCAATGTCTCGTCGAACTGCCTGGACCGGCACGTACGCACCGCCCGGCGCAACAAGGCGGCAATCGTGTGGGAAGGCGAGCCGGGGGATCGCCGGGTGCTCACCTACTGGGACCTCTGGCGCGAGGTGTGCCGGGCCGCCAACGCGCTCCGCGCCCTCGGCGTGAAACGGGGTGACCGGGTGGCGATCTATCTCCCCATGATTCCCGAGGCCGCCATCGCGATGCTGGCCTGCGCCCGGGTCGGCGCGGTGCACAGCGTGGTATTTGGCGGTTTCTCGGCCGAATCGCTGCGGGATCGAATCAATGACGCCGAAGCGGTCTGCCTGATCACCGCCGACGGGGGATATCGCCGGGGGCAGATCCTGCCCCTCAAGCGGTTCGCCGACGAAGCCATCGAACAGTGCCCCACTATCCGCCACGTGATGGTGGTCCGGCGCCGGGCGGGCGGCGAAGGCGACGAGAGCTTCGCCAACATGAAGGAGGGTCGCGACCACTGGTGGCACCGGCTGCTGGACCAGTCCGGCTATGATTGCCCGGCCGAGACGATGGACGCCGAAGATCTGCTGTTCATCCTCTACACCTCGGGCACCACCGGAAAACCCAAGGGCATCGTGCACACCACCGGCGGCTACCTGACCCAGGTGGCCGCGACGACGAAATACGTGTTCGACTTGAAGGAGCAGGATGTCTTCTGGTGCACCGCGGATATCGGCTGGGTGACCGGGCATTCCTACGTGGTCTACGGTCCCCTGGCCAACGGGGCGACCGTGGTGATGTACGAGGGAGCGCCGGACTGGCCGGAGCGCGACCGGTTCTGGAAGATCGTGGCCCGCTATGGGGTGACGGTGTTCTACACCGCCCCGACCGCGATCCGTGCCTTCATGAAATGGGGTGAAGACCATCCCGCCCGGCACGACCTCTCCACCATTCGCCTGCTCGGTACCGTCGGCGAACCGATCAATCCGGAAGCCTGGATCTGGTACCAGAAGAACGTCGGAGGCGGCCGCTGCCCGATCGTGGATACCTGGTGGCAAACCGAGACCGGGGGAATCATGATCACCCCGCTGCCCGGCGTCACCGTGACCAAGCCTGGATCCGCGACGATTCCGTTCCCCGGCGTGTCGGCCGAGCTGGTGGACAACAAAGGCAGCGCGATGACCACCGGCGGCGGTTTCCTCACCCTGACCGAGCCGTGGCCCGGCATGCTCCGGACCATCTACCGGGACGACGAGCGATACCAGCAGACCTACTGGAGCCGCTTCCCGGGCCGGTACTTCGCGGGCGACGGCGCCAAGGTGGACGACGACGGGTACTGGTGGATCCTGGGGCGGGTAGACGACGTGCTCAACGTGGCGGGGCACCGCATCGGGACCATGGAAGTGGAGAGCGCGCTGGTGGATCACCCCGCCGTTGCGGAAGCCGCCGTGGTTGGCCGAACGCACGAACTGAAGGGCCAGGCGCTGGCCGCCTTCGTGACCCTCAAGGAGGGCCAGCAGGCCACCGCCGCGCTCAAGGACGATCTCAAGGAGCATGTCGCCAGGAAGATCGGCGCCATCGCCCGGCCCGACGACATCTTCTTCTCCGCCGATCTCCCCAAGACCCGGAGCGGCAAAATCATGCGCCGCCTGCTCAAGGACATCGCGGACGGCCGGACCCTGGGGGATACCACGACGCTAGCGGATCCGAACGTGGTGAACAAGTTGAAGGACCAGTACGAGTCGGAAGAGGGATAGGCGGTAATAGGCGGTAGAGGGCGGTAATGGGCGGTAATAGGCGGTAATGGGCGGTAATGGGCGGTAATGGGCGGTAATGGGCGGTAATGGGCGGTAATGGGCGACGGAAGCGATAGAAACCCGGAGGCTGTCATCCCGAGCCGGTGGTCAGGGATCTTACTCGTTTGAAGAAGAACCCCGTCTCACTCGGGATGACAGCCTTTAGACTTTACCGCCTTCTATCGCCCATTACCGCCCTTTTACGCCTCACAGTTGAATCTGCGCCCCCATCTCAACTACCCGGTTGGGCGGCAGGTTGAAGAAGGCCGTGGCGCTCTGGGCGTTCCGGGTCATCACGATGAACAACCGCTTGCGCCAGCGGGCCATTGGGGACGGCCCGGTCGGCAGCAGGGTCTCCCGCCCCAGGTAAAACGTGGTATCCATCACCTTGACGGTGAGCCCGCCCAGGTCCATCGCGTCGCCCTTCATCGCCAGCGCCTGCAGGACCGCGGGAACGTCGGGCGACTGCATGAAGCCGTAGGATGCGGTCACCAGGTAGAACTTGTTGCCCAGCTCCTTGAAGTCCACCCGGTCGGTCTCGGGAACCTGGGGGATGTTCTCCGACTGGATGGACATGATGATGACTTTCTCGTGCAGCACCTTGTTGTGCTTCATGTGGTGCAGCAGCACCGGCGGGGCGCCTTCGGGATCGGACGTCATGAAGACGGCGGTCCCCGGCACCCGGTAGGGATTGCGCCGGGCGCAATCCTGGATGAAGAGATCGAGCGGGAGCGAGCTGTCGCGCAGGATGCCGGTGAGGTACTGGCGGCCCCGCTTCCAGGTGGTCATCAGGGTGAAAACCGCCAGGGCCACCACGATGGGGAACCAGCCGCCCTGTTCGATCTTGACCAGGTTGGCGCCGAGGAAGGCCAGGTCGGCCACCAGGAACAGTCCCGCCAGCAGGACGACGCTGGGAAGCGCCCAGCCCCATCGGTTCCGCGCCACGTACGCGAACAGCAGGGTAGTGATGGTCATCGTCCCGGTCACGGCGATCCCGTAGGCGGCAGCCAGGGAAGACGAATCGCCGAACCCCACCACCAGTCCCACGCACGCGACCATCAAGGCCCAGTTGATTTCGGGGATGTAAATCTGGCCCGACTCGGTGCTCGAAGTGTGGGTCACCGTCACCCGGGGCCAGTAGCCCAGTTGCACTGCCTGCCGGGTGAGCGAGAAGGCGCCGGAGATCAACGCTTGCGACGCGATGATCGCCGCGGCGGTGGCCACCACCAGCATGGGATAGAGGGCCCAGGAGGGAACCAGCGCGTAGAATGGATTGGTCGCCGCGGTAGGATCGGAGATCAACAGCGCGCCCTGCCCGAAATAGTTGAGCAACAAGGCGGGGAGCACCATGGTAAACCATGCCAGGCGGATCGGCCGCTTGCCGAAGTGTCCCATGTCGGCGTACAGCGCCTCGCCGCCGGTCACCACCAGGACCACGGCGCCCAGGATGAGAAACCCCCGGAGACCGTCTTCGACGAAGAACCGGTAGGCGTGGTAAGGATTGATCGCGCGGAGAACGTCGGGGTGCCGGCTGATGCCGGCGACGCCGAGCAGGGCGATCGAAACGAACCAGACGATCATGATCGGTCCGAAGATTTTGCCCAGCCGGGCCGTCCCATGCCGCTGAAAGGCGAAGAGCAGCAGAATGATGACCGACGAGGTGACCGGGACGGCCCAGTCCGGCAATGCCGGCGCCGCGACCCGCAAACCTTCGATAGCGCCCAGCACCGTGATGGCCGGCGTGATGACCCCGTCGCCGTAGAGCAGCGCCGCGCCGAAGAGTCCGGCCATGATCAGCATCAGGCGCAACCCCTTCGCCCCCTCCCGGGGAATCAGGGCAAGCAGGGCGAGGATGCCTCCTTCGCCCCGGTTGTCCGCCCGCATCACGTAGATCAGGTACTTGAACGAGACGACGAAATTGAGGGCCCAGAAGATGAGCGACAGGACTCCGAGCACGTTGGAAGGCGTGAGCTCGACGAAGTGCACCCCGCTGAAGCATTCCCGCAGCGCGTAGAGCGGGCTGGTGCCGATGTCTCCGTACACCACCCCCAGCGCGGTGAGCGAAAGAATCGCCAGCGCGCGGCCCCGGGGAGGAGGAGGCGCCTGGCTCTCGTCGGTCTCGTTACCGTGATTGATCAAGAGCTTAAGAGGCCCGCCCCCGCCGCCATCCGTAGAAGGCCACCAGAAACAGGAGAAGCACGATCACCGCGGAGACTACGCACCAGCGGCAGATCGCATGGATCAGGAACAGCTCGGCATAGGTGAGATAGGCGCTGAACAGGAGGGCGCCGGTGGCCAGCAGGAGCAGGGCGCTGGCCGGCCAGCGGCGCTGCTGCAGCGCCGGTTGCACTCCCGCCAGGCTCACGCCGAACATGGCGAGGTAGCCCAGGACGCCGAGCAGCGAGACTTCGACTCCGAGAAAGCGGCTCCACCGGCTGGTCTGCACCAGCTCGCAGGCGCCGGTGCCGCACACCATGGTTCCCACGATCCCGATCTTGTAGAGATAGAGATAGGTCGCGACCATGAGACCGACCAGGCTCAACAGGGCCGCGACCATGCGGAGCTTCATGGCGTCGCGGGTGGGGGCGCCAGCGAATCGACCAGGTGCTTGAGCTCATCGGATGTCAGGCCGCCGGGATACAGCTTGCCGTCGATGAGGAACGTCGGCGTAACGCCCACGTTCAGCTTCAGGGCCTCGTTCTGGCTGGCTTGGATCCGGCCGGCGTACTTCGCGGACGTCATGCAGGCGTCGTAGGTGCCGACATCGAGGCCGATGGTCGAGGCATAGCGGTGGAAGAACCCGGCTGCGTCTCCCGCACTTTCCCAGTCCGGCTGGCCGGCGTAAATCGCCTGGTGCATCTCCCAGTATTTGTTCTGGTCCGAGGCGCAGGCGGCGGCGTGCGCCGCAACCCGGGTATGCTTGTGAATATTGTCCAGCGGGAAATCCCGGTAGCGCCAGCGCAGCCGGCCGGTTTCGATGAGCTGGCGCCGCACGGTCGGGAACTGCATCATCTCGAACCGCTGGCATCCGGGGCACTGGAAATCGGCGTATTCGGTGACTTCCACCGGGGCCTGGGCCGAGCCGAGGAGATAGCCCCGGAATCCGGCGGTGTCGGCCGCCAGCACGGTCACATCGACCGGAATCGCCACCGAGTTATGGGGCCGCAACGCCATCCAGCCGATCGCACCCAATCCCGCTACCGCCACCACGCCAAGCGCGGTGTAGAAAGGCTTCATTCCTCCTGGGGCCGCCGCCATGGCGCATCATCCTCCGGTTCATCGAGTGAAAAGGACGTATCCGCCCGCCGCGCCTCGTCCACGATCCTGCGATTGTCGGCGATTTCGGGGGTATCGTAGGTCGACCGCACCTCGTAGTGGAACAATTCGCTGCGCGCCTCACCCATCAGCCGGAGCAGATCGGGTACCCCGCCCAGCAACTGGCCATCCCGGTCGAGGTGCTGGATGCGCTCCGCGAGCTGGCGCAGCAACTCCATCAGCCGCCGCTTCCGCTCCTCGCCGTAGACCTCTTCATGCTCTTCCATACCGCCTCAATCTAATCGAGTCCCAAAGGGGTTCTTGGGGTTTGTTCGGTTTGCACCTAAGAGTGCAATGTGCTTATATTTAGCCAACCCCCTTGGACCACTGGAGGAACCGCTTGAGTAAAGTGAGTAAGAAGCCCCGGCCGGCGCCTGAAGCCCAGCCATCGTTCAACCAGGCGCGAGACGAGATGTTCAGCCACATCCTGCGTTGCGGAGTCCTGGAAGCAGAGCCTGAGCATCAGAAGGACTGGTTCGACGACACCATGCAGTACCTTACCGAACGGTATCAGGACCTGACGGCAGAAGATTTGAATCAACTCCGCACGCTGGGCGAGCGGTATTGCCGGCCGGTGCAGAGCCGCAGCAGTGAAGTGATCGGCGCCGGCCTGCCAGAATAATCGCAGCGATCGGATTGTCGTAGGGGCGGTAGGGGCGCACTGATGTGCGCCCGGGGGCACCCGCCCCCGTCACCGCCGAATCCGCCGCCAGCGGTATCCCAGCAGCAGCCGCACCCCGCCGCCGATTCCTCCCTCGATGACCCATCCGGTAGCGCCACCCGGTTTGCTCTCGTAGCCCAGCAGGAACAGCAGGTAACCCTCGTCCCTGGGGCCCGCTAACCCGGCCAGTCCGCCGCCGGCATAGAGTCCCGACCGAAGGCTGGCCGGACTCAGGATGAACTGGGCGGTCAACTCGCCCCGGCCGGCCAGTTCGCCATCGACGGCCCCCGGCATGAGGGAGAGTCCGATCCGGGTGCTGCCCCCGGGACGCCAGCCGCCCCAGACTCCTCCGCCGGCAAAATCGAAATCGGCGAATGTCCCGATCCCCTGCACCCCGAATTCCCACCCGTGCTGGGCAACGGCTTCCGGTGCAACCAAACCACTCAACATCGCAAGGATTACCAGCCATCCGCGCGCTGTAGGGGCGCACAGCCGCGCGCCCCTACAGCAGCTCGAGCTCATAGCCGATGCTGATGTCGGGGGCGAGAGAGTGGATGACCGAGCAGTACTTTTCGAGAGAAAGGTCGATGGCGTGGCGGGCCTTGGTTTCATCCAGCCCATGGCCCCGGAGCCGGTAAGTGAACTGGATCGCTACATAGCGCCGGGGCTCCTGTTCCCGCCGGGTCCCTGCGACATCGATCCGGAATTCCTCGAGGTCAACTCGCTTCTTCCTGAGAATGCTGACGATGTCGGACCCGGTGCAGCTGGCCGCCGCCAGGATGAGGGTCAGCATCGGGCCCGGGCCGAGCCCATTGTCCCCGTCGATCAGGATTTCCGGCTTTCCCGGCTCGCCGCCGTGAAAAACCAATTCCCTCTGCCAGTGCAGCGTGATGTTCTTGATCTCTTGCGGCATTACAGTGGTTTCCCCAATTGGCGCGCCACGTGGTTGTAATCCCAGATCGCATAGATCCCGATCGCGGCTGTGGCCCAGGCGAGGGGCCGGAGAATGCTGGCGTTGGCGATGAACGCGAGGAGCGTGAGCATCTGCGCTACGGTGACGGCCTTGCCGCCCACCCGGGCCGGAATCGCGGTGGGGTGGCCGGTGTAGATGGTCCACAGGAACGCGACGGTGGCCCAGATATCACGGATCAGCACGCCAACGATTTCGTAGACCTGGAGCCGGCCGGAAAACGCCACCACCCCGAAGGCGCAGGCCATGAACAGCTTGTCGGCGATGGGATCCAGCACGGCGCCGAACCGGGAGCCGCCGATCCGGCGGGCGATGAACCCGTCCAGCAGGTCGGTGCCGGAAGCCAGCACCAGCACTGCGAGCCGCTGCCACGGTCCCTGGGCCAGGACAAACAAGAGCGCCAGCGGCAGCCGGAACACCGTCAGCACATCGGCCACGGTCAATCGCCGCCGGGCTTGCTCCGCCCGTGGGCGGGGAGTAGTTTCGACTTGCTGACCCATTCCCAAAGGTAATTGATCCCCATGAACCTCGAACTGCTGAAGAAAACCGCGATCTTCGCCGATCTCGATGAGGGCGAGTTGGCCCGGGTCGCGGAGATCTGCCAGGATCAGACCTTCAAGTCAGGCGAGGTGATCTTCAAGGAAGGCGATGCAGGCAACCGGCTTTTCGTCATCGCCAGCGGCGAGGTGCGGATCAGCCGCACCATTCCCGGGTCGGGAGAAGAGGCGCTGGCGATCCTGAAGGCCGGGGCATGCTTCGGCGAGATGTCGGTCTTCGACCGCTCCGAGCGGTCCACCGATGCGATCGCCAACGGCCCCTGCACCATCGTCACCATCTCCCGCCCCGATTTCGAGCTGGTGCTCGACTTCAATCGCGACCTCGCGTTCAAGGTGTTGTGGTCCGTGGTGCGGCTTCTTTCCATGCGGCTCCGGGCCACCAACGACAATCTCCGCTCCCTGCTCGCGATGTCGATGTTCTAACAGCAAGGTGACAGCGTGAGGCAATGACGGCAGGGTGAGGCAGGGTTCGCCCGCCGTTTTTCCTTGCCTCACTTTGCCCCACCTTGCCTCACTCTGTCTCCTTTATGCTAGATACTGCGGTCATTCCCTGTGGCGGCCTGGGAACGCGGCTGGCGCCGATGACCCGCTGGATTCCCAAGGAACTCCTGCCGGTCGCCCTGAAGCCGTTGCTGCACTGGACGCTCGACGAGATCGCCGGCGCCGGCCTGCTGCACGCCATCATTGTGCTGAATCCCGCCCGGCCGGCGATCGAAGCTGTGGCCCGGGCGTGGGCCGGCCCCCTGGAACTGGAGTTCGTCCCCCAGGATCGTCCCCGCGGCCTGGGTGACGCGCTGCTCCGGGCCCGGGATCTCCTGGCCGGATCGCCCTTCATCACAGTCCTCCCCGACAATCTCTTCCAGGGCGACAATCCCACCCGCCGGGTGCTGGAGTCATGGCAGCGTACCCGCCTGGCGTCGGTGCTGCTGTCCGAAATCAGCCGCGAGGATTCCCGTTCGAAGGGCGCGACCGGCAAGGCGAAGGTTGAAACCCGTCCCGACGGCACCATCATGGTCACCGACATCGCCGACAAGGGAACCGGACGGTTTCAAACCGGCGGCGCAGCTTCTGCCGTCACCCCGATCGGGCGCTTCGCGCTTGGCGGCGATGTCTTCCGGGATTTCGAGGAAGTGGGCCGCTCGCTCCCCCCTGATGCCGAGCTGGATGACGTGCCGGTGCTCCAGCGGCTGGCGCGGCGGGGGGCGCTGGCCGGGGTCATGTTGAAAGCGAAGTTTTTCGATGTGGGAGTGCCGGAAGGATACCGCGAGGCGGTCTGCAGCTACCCGCCAAGCAGCTAGCGGGGCCTCCGCCCCCTATTTGGGGAATATCGTATCTGCGGTGGTTGGAGCGGTAACCAGAAAAGCTCGGTGGTGCTCTGACCCGACGACGGTTCCAGAGGCCTCCGCCCCCTGAATGGGGAATATCGCTTCTGTATTGATTTGGCTGGTAACCCGAAAAATGCAGAACGGTCCAGAAAAACGTGACTGTCTCCCACCGACTCACCACCCTCACCGGCATCCCCGGCCAACGGCTCGGAGATCCGGAAAGCCTGTCCGCGGTCGCCATTGCGGCCGCCGCCTCGGTGGGCATGTCGTCCTACGGAACTCCGATCGTGAAGTCGGGGCCCCGGGGAACCGTGGTGGGCCTGCTCTGCCATGGCGGACATGTCATCGTGCACGCGATTCCCGAAGAGTCACGCTGCCTGGTGGACATCCTGGTGATGGCCCCGGGTAACGCTGCCGACCGCGGCATCGAGGTCATTGCGCGGCGCCTGGGCGGGAAGCCGGAGTAGCCGACCCTCGAATCACACCCTCCGACCGTTTCTCCGGCACCAGGAACTCCGCCGCGACGTTCAACACCGCCTCCGCCGTCACCTCCCGGTAAGGCCGGCCGGGATCGGCGGTCTCTTCCAACCCGGTTCCGACCAGCCACGCCTCGATCATCTCTCCCAGCACCGAGCCGGCGCTCTGCCGTGCGACCTCAGACTGGCCGGCGAGATAGTTCACCGCCTGGTCCAGCTCCGGGTCGCTGACCGGTTCCCGGGTGAAGCGGGCCAGCTCCTTGAGCATTTCTTCCCGCGCCTCCGGCTCCCGCTCCGGCGCGGTGGCGATGTAGGTCAACAACGCCCCGGCGCCGCCGCGCTGCCATGAATTCGCTATCACCGTATAAGCCAGCGACCGCCGGCTCCGGAGCGATTCAAAAAGCCGCCCGCCCAGCCCGCCCGCCACCGCCGCCCAGACCTCGGCCGCGTGCCGGCGGGGATCCCGCCGCGATGGACCCGGGAACAACATCGCCACCGCGGTCTGCGCCTTGTCCCGTTCGATCGCGCGCTCGCCGGCTGAGCTCATCGCCCAGGCTTGCGCGGTGCCGCCCGCACGGGTCGGGCGATCCTGAAGATCGCCGAAGATTCCGGTCAGCTGGTCGGCGACGGCTTCAGGATCCAGGTCTCCCACTGCGGCCACCGTGATTCTCCGCTCCATGCTTCGCCGGTAGTACTCCCGCGTCCGGTCAACCGTGAGATTCGGCAGCGTCTCCGGCAGTCCGCCAACTGGCAGCCCGTAGCCGCGCCGGCCGAAGGCGTTGCCAAACGCCAGCTGCAACGGGTAACGGACCATGTCGTCCGCCAACTGGAGAGCTTCGTCAGTCATCAGCCGCCGCTCCCGCTCGACATCGCCCGGTTCCAGCCGGGCTTCCGTCCGCACCGCGGAAAGCAGCGCCGCGGCTGCCTCCAGCCGGTCGGCCAGCACGCTGGTGCTGAATCCGAGCCAGTCCGCCGAGGCGGCGACACCCAGCGCGCCGCCCAGCCGCTCGAACGCAAAGGCGAGTTGTCCGGAATCGTACGGACCGGCCCCGCGCACGGCGCTTCGCACCGCCAGGGCACCGATGCCGGCTTCCTCAGGGTTCTCGATCCCATCGCGCACGGCGTAGAGGCCGAGCGTCACGGTCGGCACGCCGGTCTTGCGGCGAATCAGCAGGTCGGCGCCGGCCAACGAAACATGAAGCACCTGGTCCACCCGCCGGCCCGGAGGCGATCGGCGGCGCGGATGCGCTGGAACTTCCGGCTCGCTCGAGGCGGCCGGTTTCGCCGGCGAGCGAAATCCGCTCCGCACCGTGTCGCCATCGAGGTCCGCGCCGGCCTTGTCCGGTTGATACACGACGGCGGACACCCGATCCTGCCCGAGATAGCGCTCCGCCACTTCCCGCACCTGCGCGGCGGTAACTGCCTCGAGCGCGGCGTACTCCTCATCCAGGTACGAGTAGTGCCTGAGGCCTTCGGCCTCGGCCAGCGCGGTGGCGCGTCCGTCCATGGACTCGAGCCGGCGAGCCCAGCGGGTGAGCAACAGGGTCCGGGCGCGCGCCAGATCTTCCGGCTCCGGTCCCGACTGAATGAGCCGCGCGACCTGGCCACCGGCTCCCCCGAGCACCGCATTCACCGTGTCCGGCTCGGTTTCGGCCGACACGCCGAAGATGCCTACTTCAGTCGGAGCGTAGAAGTGCGCCGACGCCGAGGTGGCGAGCCCGGTCTCCCGCAGCGCGCGATAGAGCCAGGATCCACGACCCATGCCGAGGATCGCGGCGGCCATGTCGAGCGCCGGCGCATCGGGATGCAACGGGGGGACGGCGTGCCAGCCGAGCGCCAGGTGGGCATGGGTGACATCGCCCCGGAGAGTGCGGACCCGCACTCCCTCGTGGGGCGGCTCCTCGGGAGAACCGTCCACCGCCCCGGCTGCATCCGGCCAGCCGCCATAGGCGGACTCCGCCAGCAGGAGGGCGGAATCCTCGTCGATCGCGCCGACGATCGATACCACGGTGCGCCGCGGCACATAGCGCGACCGATAGTAGCCGAACACGTCGTCCCGGGTGAAACCAGCCAGCACCGCTTCCTGACCGATCCGCCAGCGCCGGATGCGATGCCGGTCGAACATGACGGCATTGAGCGTCTCGTGTGCCACCGCCGAAGCGCTGTCGAGCTTGCGCCGGGCCTCCTGGATGATGACCTGGAGTTCCCGGGCCAGCTCGCCGGGATCGATCACCGAGTGCTGCAGCGCGTCGGCCTGGATATCGACGGCCGCCTCCAGGCTCGAGGCCGGCAACACCACGAAGTAGGACGTGTGGTCGTAGCCGGTGCCGGCGTTGAGATAGCCGCCCGCAGCTTTGGTCTCCCGCGCGATGTCGCCGGGGCCGCGCCGCTCGGTCCCCTTGAAAAACATGTGTTCCAGGACGTGGGAGATCCCGGCCCAGCGATCGGGCTCGTCGAAGAATCCGGCTTTGACATGGGTCACGACCGCCGCGGCAGGGGCGGAGTCTTCGCGTTGGACCAGGACCGTCAGACCATTGGAGAGGACTGTGCGGCGGACCCGGTCAGTCCAGCGTGTCACGCCCGTCCGCCGGCGCCGAGGGGGCGCCAGCGAAGCACGGCGAGCGCGGCGAGAACGAGCCCGGCTCCATAGAGGAGCACGTGGGTCAGGTCGGAACCGGTAAGCGGTGGCGCGTTCAATCCGGTCAGGTGGAAAGGCGGAAGCAGCTGATACACGAAGACCCAGAAGGACGACAAATCGATTTGGGGCGAGTGGTGCAGGGCGTTGAGCATGCTTTGCAGCATGAATACCATAAGTCCCAGCAGCCAGTCCGCCCGCAGCACGGTGGACACCAGGAAGACCAGCCCGCCCAGGAGAAGATAAAACGACTCGAGCCGGCCCACGAGCGACCACTCCATGGGGATATGGCCGAGGGCGAGCGAGAATGCCAGGGTGTACACCGGCGCCATCACGGCGACGAGCAGGGCACCGAGGAGCCAGCGCTGCAGGTAATACAGTGGGGGACTCACCGGCCGGGAGAAGATGCTGCGATAATAGCCCTGGATGCGATCCCCGCTCACCATCTCCGACGTGCACAGCAGGATGAAGATCCAGCCGCTCTGCTGCACCATGTTTCGAATCCAGTCCGGGCCGATCGTCGCCGGCGGCCGCGGGGAGATCCGGACGGTAATGACGTAAATCAGGAGGCTGATCGCGAAGAGCACCAATCCCTGGGTCCGCAGCAGGTCGCGTAGCATCCAGGGCAGGTAGCGAATGGGGATCCGGCTCATGACTCGCTCTCCCCCACCGCGGCGCGGAACTCGGTCTCCAGCCGGCTTTGTTCCGGATAAAACGCGACAAGGGTGATTCCCGCTTCCATCACCTCGGCGAGTCGCTGATTGAGCTGCTCCAGCGTCCCGCTCACCCGGAACTCATTGGAGCGTCCCTCCACGACTGTTGCATCGGCGAAGAACTCGGCCAGGCGGGGGGCCGGATGGGCCAGGACCAGGCGGTACACCCCACCGGTATGGGCACCGCCCGCCGTCACGATCCGCTGCAGCCGGCCCTGGTTCAGGATGCCAACCCGGTCCGCCAGCCGCTCCAGTTCATCCAGGTTGTGCGAGGCAATCAGGATCGTGCGGGAAGGCCGCCGGAGCTCGGTGACGATGTCGCGGAATTTCTGGGTCCAGACCGGATCGAGACCGTGAGTCGGCTCGTCGAAGATCACCAGGTCCGAATCGGCGAGCAGGGCCTGCGCGATGCCCAGCCGCTGGAGATTGCCCTTGGAGAGCTGGCGAACCTGTTTCTTGCAATGCTCCTCGAGCCCGAGGGTATCGATGGCGTGGCGAACCCGGTCCCGGGCCGTAGGCTTCGGCAGGTTGGACAGCGAGGCATAGCGATACAGCGCGGACTCGAGGTTCCAGCGGGGCGGAATGGAAACCAGCTCGGTCAGGTAGGAGACCCCGCTCCGCTCGACGTACTGCCGCGGATTGTGGCCGTCGAGACGGGCCTGTCCCGCGGTGGGCCGCAGGTAGCCGAGCAGGATGGACAGCATGGTCGACTTGCCGGCCCCGTTGGGCCCGGCGATGCCGAACACCTCGCCCCGTGAAATGCTCAGGGTCAGGCCGGCGAGGGCCTCCACTCGCCGGTTCCGGAACAGTGAGATGTAGGTCTTGGAGACGTTCTCGAGTTCGATCACTGAAGAATGCGAAGGACGCCGGCCTGGGCACTGGCCTGGAAGAACGTCTCAGCGTCAGTGACCGGAATAACGATGCCGGTTTCAGCCCGGCCCCGTTCGGCCAGCGATGTCATGAAGTCGGCCAGGGTGGCATCGGCCCACTCCTCGTCAGCCGCCTTCATCTGGAAGAGGATCTCGTCCCAGCTGCCCTTGAAGGTGCGGCCCGAGAGCGTCGTGACCTGGTGCCCGTCGCCGATGCTGGGCTTCTTCTGCATGGTGTGCAGCTCGGCCACCAGGGTGCCGAACAATTCCAGCTGGTGCGGGTCCCGCACACTGCCGTCCGGCTGCTGTGCCTCCACCTCGGCCAGCAACAGGTCCACCGAGTCCGGCTCGCCCGCCACTTCCAGGAGCCGGGTGAGCCAGGGCGCCAGCTCGGGGTCGTCGTCGGGCAGCCGGTACAGGCTCTTCTTCAATTCGATGTAACGCCAGAGGCCCAGCTCATCGAAGTGATCGTCGGGAACGGTGCGCTCCAGCTGGTACAGCGCCGCTTCCGACTCCCCGCGGTCGTAGAGCATGTTGGCCAGGTAGATCCGCGATTCCGAGTGGTCCGGATCCAGCTCCAGTGCGCGGCGCAGCCAATAGAGCGCGGTGCCGTCGTGCCCCAGGCGGTGGGCGGCATACCCGGTGCAGGCCGCGGCCTCGGACGATTCGGGCTGCGCGTTCACCGCCAGCTCGAAAAACCGGTGAGCGTGGTGCAGCAGGCCTTCCCGGAACAGCGCCCGCCCGACCTGGAGCATGAGATCGTGGTCGTCCTGGAAACCGAGCGCAAGAATCCGCTCGAAGGCCGCGAGGGCCCCGACCCGGTCGCCCAGCTTGAGGAGGATTTCGCCGAAGCCGGCCAGCCCGTCTTCGTGATCCGGCTCGAGACAGAGCGAGCTCTCGAAGCTGCGGCGAGCCCAGGCGTATTCCTCCCGGGCCAGGTGGGCGTATGCCTTACCTACGTTGAGTTCGACAGCCTGCGGATAGAGGGAAAGACCCTCGTTCAGCATGGTGAGTGCTTCTTCGTAGCGACCTTCGTTGTAGAGTTGGTGGGCTTTCTCGTCAAAGTCGTCGGAGCTCAAAAAACGACCCGACATCAGCGGCCTTTTCGAGGAGTTATAACAAGTTAGAAAGCTTGGGCGGGTACAGCAAGAGAATGTACCGCTCAAACCGCCTGTTCGGCTCCAATGCGCTCGGCGCGGCCCAGCTTCTTGAGCAGGTCGCGCAGGTGATTCTGTTCTTCGGGCGACAGGATGGCGAACAATTCACGGACTTCGCTGGCGTGCCGGGGAAAGATCCGCTCGATCATCGCTTCGCCCTTGGGCGTCAGCCGGGCGTAGATCACCCGCCGGTCATTCTCGCAGCGTTCCCGGCTCACCAGGCCCAGCTCGACCAGGTTGTCCATCACGTACGTCACGTTGCCGCTGGTGACCAGCAGCTTCTGGCCGATTTCGCTGAGCGGGAGGGAGCCGAGGTGGTAGAGCGCTTCCATCAGCGCGAACTGCGGGGTGGTCAGGCCGTAGGCACGGATCATCCGGTCCGTCGCCCGGCTCACTGAGGCATAGCATCGCGCCAGGGAGATCCAGGTGCGGAGTGCACGATCCTGCTCGGGAGGGTAACTGCGATCGGGGTGTGTTTTCACCTCAAGCTTAAACTACTGCCCCCGATTGCGGCGTCAAGTTATTGCGGCGCTTTGCTTTCTCGCCCCGGCGCGGGGCGCGAGCAGAAACAGCAGGCCGAGCAGCGATGCGTAACCCTGAATTCCAAACAGCCAGGGCCGCCATTCCAGCAAGTCTCGGGGAGTCAGCACCAGGGCAACGGCCATCGCCGCCAGCATGATGGCACCACCCAGGCGGACGTGGCGATAGGTCAGCAGCATACCGGCCAGGCCCAACACGATCAGCTCGACGGTGAGTTGCAGGCGCGGGAAACCGACTTTGCCTTCGGCCAGGATCATCGAGAACAGCAGCACGAAGCCCAGGAACCCCAGGAACGCCAAGGAGCGAACCGTGTGGACGAAGTGGCTGCGGGGGTGCGGCAGCGGCGGCTTGTCCAGGGGAACCATGATTTCCAAGTGTGCTCCTTGATTCCCGGCCGGGTAAACGCATCTTGTACGGCCCAAAGCTAACCCATACCGCAACCGGAGTTCTCGATGCTCACTACCAAGAGCGTGCGGGGTGCAGAGTGCAGGGTGCACAACACCAACGGCGTGCAGAGTGCAGAGTGCAGGGTGCACAACACCAACGGCGTGCAGAGTGCAGAGTGCAGGGTGCTGGGGAGAAGACCAGGATGCAGTTCCCCTGCACCTCGCACCCTGCACCCTGTTTCCTCCGCACTCTGCACCCTGCACCCGGTACGCAGTTTGGTCGTGCTCCTCGCCCTGACATCTCCACTCCTGGCTCAGACCCCACCCCCCACCAGGATCTTGATACACGTCGGCCGGCTCATCGACGGCCTCGCCGACCAGGCTCGGTCCGACCAGGGCATCCTGGTCGAGGGAGAACGGATCAGCGCGGTCGGTCCCTGGGCCGAGATGGCCGGGCGGGCGGCCGGGGCCACCGTGGTGGACCTGCACGATCGGACCGTGCTGCCCGGGATGATCGACAACCATACCCACATCCTGCTCCAGGGCGACATCACTGCCGCCGACTACGACGAGCAGCTGCTCAAGGAATCGATTCCCTATCGCACCATCCGCGCGGTCGCGGCGGTGCGCATCGCGCTCCTGAACGGCTACACCGCCATGCGAGACCTGGAGACCGAAGGGGCCATGTACGCCGACGTAGACGTGAAGCAGGCCATAAACCGCGGCATTGTGCCGGGGCCTCGCATGTTTGTCTCCACCCGCGCGATGGCGCCCACCGGCATGTACCCGCTCAACGGCTATTCCTGGGAGCTCGACGTCCCCCACGGCGTCTGGATCGTGGATGGCGTGGATGACATCCGGAAGGCGGTGCGGGAACAGGTGGCCCGGGGAGCGGACTGGATCAAGTTCTACGCGGACCGGCGCTATTACATCGGGCCGGACAACAAGCTGCACAGCTGGGTCAACTTCACCGACGAGGAGATGAAGGCCATCGTGGACGAGACCCACCGGCTGGGGCGCAAGGTGGCGGCGCACGCCATCGGGTCGGACGGGATCGATGCGGCTCTCCGGGCCGGAGTGAATTCGATCGAACATGGCGACGGGCTCACCCCGGAGCTGATCGATCGGATGGTGCAGCAGAAGGTCTACTGGTGCCCCACGATCTTCGTGGGCGCCTACGTCGCGGAGGGGCGCGGGGGGATCTGGCCCCGGATGGTGGAGATCGAAAAGGCGGCCTTCGGCGAGGCGCTCCGCCGCGGTGCGCTTCCTTATATCTCCTACGGGACCGATGCCGGCGGGTATGCCTGGACCGAGAACCAGGCCCAGGAGCTGGCCTACATGGTGCGCTACGGGATGACGCCGATGCAGGCGATCAAATCAACCACCAGCGTGGCCGCGGCACTGCTGGACCAGAGTGCCAATCTGGGCGCCATCGCGCCGGGACACTATGCCGACATCATCGCGGTGCACAGCGACCCACTCGCGGATATCACGGCACTGCAGCACGTGGACTTCGTGATGAAGGGCGGGGTGGTCTACAAGGATTGAAGGGATTGAAGGGATCCCTCAATCCTTGCTGTCTTCCATAAACGGATACCGGTAGTCCACCGGCGGCACGAACGTCTCCTTGATGGTGCGGGGCGAGATCCACCGCACCAGGTTCAGGATCGATCCCGCCTTGTCGTTGGTGCCGCTGG
>Ga0070699_100000738_pt1 | contig 30317 bp, 30 predicted proteins | sample KBSK1503metaG_FD_65473 | JGI IMG/M metagenome (GOLD analysis project Ga0070699, IMG submission 65473) | Corn, switchgrass and miscanthus rhizosphere microbial communities from Kellogg Biological Station, Michigan, USA - KBS K1-50-3 metaG | ecosystem: Host-associated > Plants > Roots >...
CGCTGTGGAAATGACGCTCCGTGGGACCTATGGCGGAATCGTTGCCGAAGGTTTGTTGTTCGTCCCACGGAGCTTGGAAACCGGCACCAAACGCGGGTTTCCACATTCCCACAGCGACGGTTAACCCGGTTTGGTCGGAACGCCACCCCCGCTAGAATTGCGTGCTCTGTCAGATTCCTGCACAGAACCGGAAAATGCTTGAGGTTCCCGGTCACGAGGAAGTGGGCCATGGGCGGCCTGCGCGCACTCGAGGAAGATGTCGTCATCCGGATCTGACCAGACGTGGACTTTTTCCGAAGGCTTCACCCACAGTTCCTTGCTCCCGAATCGCCCGAAGCGCATCGGCAACTTCATCTTCATGTCGCATGAACCGCGGGCGGCGGATGACTTCTTCGTACTCCGCATAAATGTCTGCGCTTACGCAGAGCTGGACGATCCCGCCAGCGACAGCCAACACAAGAACCTGTTCGGGAAGTCCATCAGCCCGGAGTAAGGCAGAAACGAAAATGTTCGTGTCAATGACTACCCGGATCATTTCTCGGCATGATGCCGCTCGCGACGGGTCTTCCGGACAGCAGCGATCTCGACGTCAATCTCTTCCGAAGAAAGTCGATCCACACCTTGCTCGTGCGCGGTTTCCCAAGACCGCCTGAGCCACTCCGGCGCAGAGTGTGAGCCGGTGGTGCGAATGATGATCTCTTCATTCTCACCAATGGCGCGACCGAGCAGGCTTTCGATGGCAAGCCTCTGGTCCGGTGAAAGATCTTTGGCTTTGTGAATCATTGATAGTTCGCTTATTCCTGCTTCAAATGAGAACTGTAGCACAGTTTCGATTTCAATTCTTCGGCCAAGCGTCGGGGCGTCGGGACCGGTCCGACAGCACGGAGCATCTTGTCGGAGTCGGCGCCCCCTGTCTTCACCACGGAACTCTTGCTCGGCAGTTTCACCTCGGAAACATGAGGGTTCTCCCGAGTGCAATTGGCAGCAGAATTAGCTCACTCAGTTTGAGAAAAAGCGAACCGCCAAGATATAAAGCACTCCATACAATGTAAGTATTTGCGTTTTCAATGAATTGACTTTGGTGGGCAAAGCCGATATCTTCCGTTCAAAGAACTCAGGTTCGCGACGGAGGCGCTGTGCCAGCGACCACATCCCAGGCTGTCAGCGAGCTCCTAGCCAAATGGCGGGACGGTGACGAAGAGTCTTTACAACGCTTATTGCCGTTGGTTTATAACGAACTCCGTCGATTAGCGCACAACTACCTTCGAAAAGAACGTCCTGACCACACTTTGCAGAGCACAGCTCTTGTGCATGAAGCCTATCTTTGCCTGATGAAGCAGCCGCCAAAGGACTTTGAAAACCGCGCACATTTCTTTGCGGTTTGCTGTCAGTTAATGCGGCAGATTTTGGTTCAGTACGCGCGTCGTCGAAACGCAGCGAAGCGGGACAGGACGGAGGGTACAAGCTTACGCTGGACGAATCGATTGCACCAGCCAGGAGCCGAAGCCAGGAGCCGAAGCCAGGAGCCGAGGCGTAAATCTGCTAGCCCTCGATGACGCTCTGAATGAACTGGCCAAGGTCGACCCGCAGCAGTGTCGGATCGTGGAGCTACGATTTTTCACCGGCCTTTCCATTGAGGAGACCTCTCAAGTCCTTGATGTATCGCCAGCCACAGTGAAGAGGCACTGGAATACTGCAAAACTTTGGTTATACAACCAAATCCGCAGGACTAATTGGTGACCCTTGAGCCAGATGCTGCTGGTCGGCTTGTAGAATGTGATTGGGCGTGGACTCACGGGCGCCCTAACATTCCCGGAACGCGGGCGATTGTTGCGTTGTTTTCCACCTATGCAAAAAGATTTCCACGACCGCTGTCACGGCAGAAGGCTGCTCGGCAGTTCGACTGACATTCCATCGGCCAGTTAACTTGGTAGACTCGCTTCCAAAATGGTCTTTCTTAAAGGTGTGCTTAAATGCCGCAACCCACTACCACAAGTAGGTTGTAGGTTCGATTCCTACCGCGCTCACCACCTTAACCCCTTGTAAGCCCCGTATTTCGCGGTGTTGGAGGACTTTTTCATTCTCGCACCGATCATACCGCCAGTAGCGAAAAGTGACGCCCAGTAACCCTGAGTCCCCGAAAATCCCCCGAGTTTTCTCACCGGGGTCCCCGAGTTTTTGACCTCAGTGAACTGCACCAGGTGTAGGCGGATGATCCCCATTTGAGGGAATGGCACCCATCCTGGCCACTCCAAGAACGCGCCAAGAAAAGTTTCGGAAATAGAGCCAATCAGGTGAAACAACGGATTTTGAGCTTCGGTAAGCGTCTCGGGCCGCCTTGGACGCAGGATGAGAAAAACGCCGCGTTAGCCGCCGCCTTAATCCTGGCATCCTAGCAAGTGGTTTCCAAGAGAATGTGCGGTCACCGCCTGTCGTAGTTGTCCCTTCGGAGCGAAGGCCGTGAGGAAGTCGATGGAACTATGCAGGAGGTCGCCGCTTTGGAGGGAAAGATTGCCTATGAGAGCAAAAAAGAACGAAGCAGGAAGGGTTGCAGGCACGAAACCACGTCAAGCTCCGCAACTTCGTCCGATCGGTGTGATTCGGTCGAGACTCAAAGAGCGGAGCAAAGCTCCCAAGCAGGGCTCAGAAGGTGCTCCTGACGTCTGGCTTGACGTGCGCCCATCTGCTGCGCAAGGGCTTGACGGGCTGGCGGTCGGCGACGAGATCATCGTCCTGACCTGGCTGCACCGAGCGTACCGCGAGATTCTGCAGGTTCATCCACGCTCAGACCCGAGTCGGCCGCTCACTGGTGTGTTTGCAACCCGGTCTCCCGACCGGCCCAATCCAATCGGCCTTCATCGCGTGACGGTGCACAAGGTTGCCAAGAACCGTTTGCGGGTCGGTCCAATGGAGGCCATCGACGGCACACCAGTGATCGACATCAAACCAGTGCTTTGTGAAGTCCAAGAGAGCTAGTTGCACCCCAGCTTGGCGCAGCTTTCGCGCACTCAACAGCCGCAAGCCTTGCCGCGCATGGCTTCGCGAGCCTCCCGGGCGATGAGCGGCAGAATCACTAGGGCCGCGATTGGATCCGCCCACCGAAAATGCCAGATGCTGTTGATTGCGACTCCCAGCAAGGCAATCACTGAAAGGTAGGCACAGATGGCTGATTCCGCGGCATCTGCTCTGAGCGCGGCACTGCCCGTAGACGCTGAGAGTCTGCGTTTCTCCCTTGCGAGCCACGGCATAACGACTGCAGCCAACAGCAGAATGGCGATACCCGTTATGCTTGGCTTGGGTTCGCTGTACCCAAGCAAACTCATGGTTGATGCCACGACCACATAGGCGGCAAGCGCGAACAGCAAAGCTCCTGCGATTCGTGTGGCCCGTCGTTCCGCATTCTCGTCAATGGCGGTGGTACGGAACCTCCAGAGCACAACAACAGCAGAGAGGAGTTCGACCGCACTGTCTCCACCAAAGGCGAGGAGCGCAGGGCTACGAGCTCGCCATGCCGAGAACAGGGACACAGCGGCCTCAGCAACCATCCACGCGATCGTGATGGTTTGTATCCTGCGAACTCGCTGGATCGTGTCTGGGGCAGCGACCTGCACTACTGAAGCCATTTAGGTGAGGATTATTGCACGGTAAACTATTCCTTGGCTTCCTCTGTTCTGCCGGACAGAAGTAGCTAATGTGTGTCTTTTCAGATATTGCCTGCGCTATGGCTGAAATGCTAGGCTGTAATGTAGCGAATAGAAAGCGAATACAATCCTGGAAGCCAAAATTCGGGCACGTCGATGCTCCACGGGATTCCGCCCAGAACGGTGAATCGAATGGAGGAAGGAAGAAAGCGTGTGTTAGGGATCATCGCCGGCATCCTTGTCGCGCGTCATTTGAGGACCACAGAAGACTTGCACGACAGCCGTCCTAGCCCACGTACGGAGTCGCTGGTTGCGTCCGCAGTGCAATGGGCCGACCGGATCATGAGAAGGATCGACGGAGTGTTCGCGGACGCCGCCGATAATAGACGACGGCCAGGAGGTTAGAAGACCTGACAACTTTGATCCGTCGACGAGGAGATTGGACAGGAAGTCAGTAGAATCAAAGGAAGATTTGCAGAGGTTCTGTGATGAAGGGTTCGGGTGTCGAGGATTCTCCGAAGCGGTCTCGGGTTCTAAATGCCGTCCCACTGCAAAATGCGGTCTTGTGTGCCGAATGCGACGTTTTCAGTGACAGCCCGCACGACACTTGCCTGGTCTGCGGCAGCCATTCGCTTTTGAACATCGCTCGAATGTTCGGCGGCAATCTTCCGAAAGGGCGGGCGAGCTTGATTACTCAGGAAGCAGTCGAATTTCCGTCGCGGCATTTCGTGTTGGATTTCCCAAAGCCTCACCGATTGCGGAAGAGGGCCACAATGGGGTCGCGACAACTCCCTGTGATCGCGCCCGAGGATAATCAAACTGATGAAGTTGAGCGTGGAATGTTACTCGGGCCGAAAGGCCGATGAAGACCTGTTCGGTTCTCGCCGGAAGGACGGGAGTATCAGGTCGAAGCCTCGCTCGATCAGTGGTACGACCCAGAGACCATCTCCTTCAAAGTTCGGTCGCTGACGGGAATGTCTACATTCTTCGACAACGAACTCGACGCCTGAGGCACCGTGGAATTTGGCTTGGTTTCGCCGGACAAACAACAAACGCTGACACGCTGATGTTTCAGCAGGTGAAGTCAGGACCGAGGGGATGTAGGGGCTATCTCAGGCGAGAGCTCCAGATTTGTCGGCCGTAGACCACAAAGTTCAGAGCGCAGACGATAACACCGGCAATTGTCAGAACAGTTGGAGAGAGGTCCGGATAGACCAACTTATCCACGTAATGGAGCAGGAAGCCACCATGGTACGGCTCAACTCCCGCCTTCCCTTCAAGCCAATTCTCCAGCAGCGTCAAAGGACATGGCCAAGGAAGCAGTTCGGTGAGGATTCCCCAAACCAGAGATGCGATATGCAGCCAGCGAAGAATCGGGCGCGAGCGCGTCAGCAAAGCGCCAAAGATGACCCACAAAATGAACAGTGCATGCACGACGAGGACGGCACTCGCGAGTGCAGAATAAAAGCTCGAGGCTGCATGCATTCTTAGAATCTACAGCCGCGCCGGTTCACGAACGGCCCGAGTCAACGCGTTCTGAGGCACGGGATAATATTGGTTCCGGTAAACTGTGCGAAAAGTCGTCCACATCGACATGGACGCGTTTTACGCCTCCGTGGAGCAGCGCGACGATCCAGAACTGCGCGGCAAGCCAGTGATCGTCGCGTGGAAAGGCAATCGCTCGGTCGTCTGCGCGGCCTCGTACGAGGCTAGGGCTTTCGGCGTGCGTTCAGCAATGCCCGCAGTAAAAGCGGAACGATTGTGTCCTGCCGCGATCTTCGTTGCGCCAGATTTCAGCCGCTATCGGGTCGTATCGCAGAGCGTGCGAGAAATCTTGAAGCGCCATACCGACCTGATCGAACCGTTGTCGCTCGACGAAGCGTATCTGGATGTGACCGAGAACAAGACCGGATTGCCTACGGCTACGATGGTGGCGCGCACGATCCGCGAACAAATTCGCCGGGAAGTGAATTTGACGGCCTCTGCCGGTGTGGCGCCCAACAAATTCCTAGCAAAGCTTGCTTCTGACTGGCGAAAGCCGGATGGACTTTTCGTGATCCAGCCTGAGGAGATAGACGCATTTCTGCGTCCTTTACCGATTGGGCGTTTGCCCGGGGTCGGAAAAATCACCGAAGAAAAGCTGGCGAAACTCGCCATAAAGACTGTCAGCGATCTGCGAAGCTTGGACTTACCGGCGCTGGAACACGAATTTGGGCGCTACGGTGTGCGCTTGTACGAACTCGCGCGTGGTGTTGACGACAATCCGGTTATTCCAGACCGGCCTACCCAATCGATCTCTGTCGAGGACACGTTCGAGCATGACGTGCCACTCTCCGAAACCGAGCCCATGATCCGGCGCCTTGCAGAAAAGCTCTGGTCTGCCTCGCGCAAGGAATCGCGAACAGCACGGACGGTCGTTCTCAAGCTGAAGACGAGCGAGTTCAAAATCCTGACGCGCAGCCACACTTCAGATCGTCCGCCATCTTCCTGCGCAGAGCTGACGGACGTCGCCCTCAAGCTGCGAGAACGAATCGATCTTGGTCCACAGCAACGCTATCGGCTCGTCGGTGTTGGTCTCGGCAACTTTCGGCAAGCGGAAGAGATTGCATCACAACCGGCTCTTTTCGACTGAAGATAGATCAGTCGGCGGCCGCCGCGCCCGTCGGTTGTTGGCGCATCATCTCCTCCATTCCCTTTTTCATTTCTTTTGTCGTCGGTTCCGCCTTGTGTGTACCGACCATCCAGGTATAGCCGTCCGGATCGACAATGCTGCCGCACCGGTCACCCCAAAACATGTCTATCACCGGACCTTGACTGGCAGCGCCGAGTTTGGTCGCTTTCTCGACGACCTTGTCCACATTTTCGACATAGATGTAAAGCCCCGCCGGCGAAGCGCCAACGCTTTTGGCAGTGCGTTTTCCCATCGCCGCATTCTCCGGGCCGAGCATGAGTGTTGCGCCGCGGAGCGTGAGTTCTGCATGAATGGGTTTGCCATCCGGGCCATTCATGATGCCACGTTTAGAGAAACCCAAGGCCTTCTGGTAAAAGCTGACCGCAGCTGGGATGTCAGAGACCGTGAGCATCGCGGACACGGCACCGTACTGTTTCTTGTTCAGAGGATCGATCTTTTTCTTTGCCATAGTGCTCCTTTTCCTGCGGAGGTTATTTTAGCGAAAAGAAAGGAGGGGCGCATCGGCTCAGGCAACAGACGATCACGGCTACGCTGCTGAAGCTGCTATTATAAGCCTTAGAATAAGTTTGCGGATCAGTTCAGGGTCGTGCTCGCCAGCGGCACCTGACAGACTGTACGACCGTTCAAATCCATTTGGTCCGCCAACTCGCAAGTCCCGGTTCGATGCGGGGTCAGCAGTCGTGGCCAGGTAGGTTCGCTGGTCCTCATGAAAAATTGAAACTGGACTGCGACTCTCCTTCACTGCCATTGTGGCCAGCCGCTCCAGATTCTCCGAAAACATTGTGTTTCGCGGCAAGTTTTTCACTTCCAGAAGATGATACTTGCAGCTCAATTGCTGAAGATTGGAGATCGGGAACTTGGTTCGACATTTGACAGCCTCACACAGAGACGTTGGAATTTGCAGAATTCGCAGGACATTGGACTATTAGCGTAGCTGTACTCAGCGATGGTCGCACCGCTCAGGGCCTGTATTTCAGAGATGCTTGCAAATGCGAAGTCTTCAATCTTAAGAAGTTCGTTTTGATCGAACGTGTATTTGGTCAACTTGCGCTGAAGCAAGTTGGCCTCGACAAGACGAATATTGTCGGGTCTAAATCATCGCCAGCGATTCAATGCTGCCAGTGCGTATATGCGTAGTTGATGTGAATAATCTGTCCCTCGCCATTATTCAAAACGCACCGAGAACGGTGCGGATTCAGAGAGGACATTGCTCACGGGCGTGGCCGAGCGTCATGTGTAAACGCTTAAGTTGCGATTGCATTTCGGGTATTGGCTTGAATGAGTCACACTTCTCCCCAACCCGTCGATACGGCCGTTGTCGAAAACAGCGATTTTAGGCAGCTCGGTCGTAGCGATGGTGCAACCCACCTAAGCGTCGTCGGGAGATCACCCGCCCGCGCTCGACAGATCGGGCCCGACTCCCCGGTGTTCCTTTACCCAGCCCGAGGTGGGTGCGGTCGTCATGGTAGTAAGAGACCTACTGAGAGAGGAACCGCTTCAAGTGTCGCTCGTTCAGCGGAATGACCTGATCGAGCAGTTCGCGCCGGCAGCTTCCCACCCAGAGCTCCGCGAGACCGTTTTGCCAGGGACTTTGAACGGAGGCTTGCACGCGGGCGATCTTCATGGATCGAATCGCAGCCGGAACGTCCAACCCGTACTTTGCGTCGTGGTCAAAGATGAGGAACTTGGGCGCGGACTGAAAAGGGAAGGCTTCGCGCAGCTGCTGTATGATCCAAGGGCTTGTCGGATGCCGAGTTACATTGAAGTGCAAGATGCGGCGACGGTCGTGGCTGATGATAAAGAAGCAGTAGAGCACGTTGAACGTGAGAGTCGGGACCGTGAAGAAATCCATCGCCGCGATGGCTTCGCGGTGATTACGTAGAAAGGCCAGCCAACGCTCGGCGGGCTCTGGATGCCTTGGTGCTCGCCTCATCCAGCGGGATACGGTTGTCTCCGATACCTCGAAGCCAAGCATTAAGGAGTTCACCGTGGATGCGAGGCGCACCCCAGGTTGGATCCTCGCTCACCATTTGGAAAATCAAACCACGGAGCTCTCTGGAAATTCTCCGTCCACCGCCGACACGTTTTCACACTCGGCAGAGCATCGTCCAATACAGCTCGAACCCGGATCGATGCCAGCGCACAACAGTGTCCGGTAAGACGATAACGAGTGCCTCTTTCCATTGAGGCCAGAAGCGGCGGGCTCCGAGCCAAAACAGTTTGTCGAGCGAGCCCAGCCTTGGCCTCGGGTGCTTGCGTTTCAAGACGACCAGTGGTTGGCGAAGGGCGAGGTCTTCCAGCACCAAAGCTGCGTTGCGTACGAAAAATGCGAAGAATGGCTCCGAACCAGAGCCGAGACAGGGCAAACATGGCAGCAAATTTATAGCAGACCGGCTTGCCGGCTGCCGCCGCGAAGTTGTTGATTTCAAGGCCGGACAGAATTGCGACAAGGGACAGTCCTGTTTTCTCTATTAGGTTCCTGGAGAAACCTTTTTACTCCCTCTGTTCATGTTCGGCCTCCTAATTAAACAGTACAGCGGGCCCGTCCCGCAGGTCACCGATCATCCGTGGGTGAGTTCCGCGAAGAGCACGACCAGCGAGTGGCGACCGCTGCGATAGGTGCGACTCGGAATGAGTGGTGCGGCCTGCCATTCCTCGATCTCGTGCGGCGAGTCCAGAGCTGTGTCGATCCACCGGCGCCAGGCAATCTCGCTCTGGTGGTCCGCAGGCGGCAGCTCGAACTCAAGCGGCTCCCAGTAGGCATTCAGGATCATGTGAAACAAGAGGTTCTCGTTTCTGGCCTCCGCGGTGAATGCCAGGCTGTGGGAGGAGTGGCCCCAGTCCGGTTGCCCGAGCTTTACACCATGCCAGGCTCTATTCGCCTTCAGGAGGAGCTGGTTCAGACTGAGGCGTTCGAAATCCGGCTCGTCAGCCAGCCACAGCCGTCGTGCATTGAGCAGTGATACAAACCGACGTACATCTGCGTGCTTCGTGACCAGCGTCCAATCAAACCAACTGGTCTCGTCGTCCTGGCAATAGGCGTTGTTATTACCACGTTGTGTGCGCCGGACCTCGTCACCCATCAAAATCATCGGCAGACCCAGCGAGAGCATCGTCACGGTCAGAAAGTTCTTCACCTGCCGGTTTCGTATCTTTTCAATCTCGGGGTCATCCGTTGGGCCTTCGACACCCCAGTTCCGGCTTCGGTTGTCGTTGACGCCATCCTGGTTGGCTTCACCGTTCGGCTCGTTGTGCTTTTGGTCGTAAGAGACAAGATCGTTGAGCGTGAAGCCGTCGTGACATGTCACGAAGTTCACGCTTTGATCGGCCTCACGTTCTTTGTGACCGTAGATCTGTGGACTGCCGAGCAATCGGTCGGCAAGATTGGCTACCGATCCGTCGTCCCCACGAAAAAAGCTGCGGACATCATCGCGGAACCGCCCGTTCCACTCCCTCCAGCTGTCGCCGACGAAGCTGCCCACCTGGTACAGCCCGGCCGCATCCCAGGCTTCAGCAATGAGTTTCGTGCCCGCGAGCGCCGGGTCCGACTCGATATCCCACAGTACCGGAGGCCTCGACATTAAATTGCCCGACTCGTCACGCTCCAGGATTGACGCCAGATCGAACCGGAAACCATCCACGTGCATCTCCTGCACCCAGTAGCGGAGACTATCCACGATCATCCGGCGGACGATCGGGTGATTGGCATTGAGGGTATTTCCCGTACCGCTGTAGTTGGTGTATTGCGAGGGGTCCTGGCCGAGGATGTAATACGTGCTGTTGTCCAACCCGCGCAGGCTCAGCGTCGGCCCTCGGTGGTCTCCTTCCGCGGTGTGATTGAAAACGACATCGAGGATGACCTCAATACCCGCCCTGTGCACGGCTTTGACCATGTCGCGAAATTCGTCCACAGGCCCAAGCGGATCTTGACGCGAGCTGTAAGCCTGATGCGGAGCAAAAAAAGAGACCGGTGCATACCCCCAATAGTTGAGTCGCCCCGGCGGAGCATCCTGAGCGTCGAATTGAAAGACCGGTAGAAGTTCGATTGCAGTAATTCCGAGTTGCTGAAGGTACGGGATCTTTTTCGATTAGACCAGCGTAGGTACCTCGGAGCTTGTCTGCTATGCCGGAGCCAGGATGGCGCGTGAAACCTCTAACGTGCATCTCGTAAATGATCGTCCTAGAGGGCGGGCGATGCAGCGGTGTGTCGCCTTCCCAATCGTAAGCGTGAGTATCGACCACGACGCTCTTCATCGCGGTCGCTGCGTTGTCGCCTTCGAAGCGAGCAGCATTGCGGCTGTAATTCCTCGGAACGACTACGCCGCGCCCGTACGGGTCAAGGAGAACCTTGGCAGGATCAAAGCGCATCCCGCTCGCGGGGTCGAAGGGACCGTGGACCCGATAACCATAAAGCTGCCCGGGCCGCAGGCCAGGCACGAACATATGCCAGTAGTGGTAGGTACGGTTGGCTAAGGGGTCGAACGGAATGACGCGCACGGGTCGGGGATCATCTTCCCGGTCAAAGAGTAACAATTCCACGGCGGCCGCCCCACGGGAAAACACGCTGAAATTGGCTCCACCAAGAAAGATCGTTGCCCCCAAGGGACAACTGTCACCCGTAGCGCTGGCGGCTTGTGCGGAGACGACGCTCACGATATCCCAGCCTTACTGTAGGAGGTGTCTATGACCGCCCCCCGATTTCAAACCTGAAAATAGCGGGTGTCACAGGCCCCCTCTGCAGAAGACGCAAATCGGTTCACGATACGGCCTTAAGCACAATTGCGGACTGCGGACTTGACCGGTTCGAATTTCTTGTTAAATCTCGAAGCCATTCGAAGGCTCGATCGGAAAGCATCTCGTTCGTGGTGCGCCAACGCCAATTGCCTTCAGCCCGGCCGGGCACGTTCATCCGAGCCTCCTTTCCTAGATTCAGCAAATCCTGCAACGGGGCCATAGCAAGTGCAGCCACAGAGGACCATGCCAGGCCCATCAATGTCGGTGCAGCTTCACCACTCCCGCTATGGAACTGCTTTACGTACTTCCACACATTCTGTCGTTGGTCATCCGGCAATTCTTCAAACCAGCCGAGACTTGTAGGATTATCGTGTGTACCGGTGTAAACCACCGTGTTGGTGATGTAGTTGTCAGGGAGATAGGGGTTATCCGCACGACCGTCGAAGGCGAACTGCAGGACCCGAGTCCCCGGAAGGCGAAACTGGTCGCGGAGTGCAGATACGTCAGGTGTGATCAGTCCCAGGTCCTCGACAATAAACGGCAGACCGCCCAACTCACGATGGACTGCCTGAAAGAAATCGGCTCCTGGACCGGGAACCCACTTTCCCGACTGTGCAGTCGGTACGCCAGCGGGGACGTGCCAGGCCGAGGCAAAGGCACGGAAGTGATCCAGGCGAATCACATCGACGTGGGCCAGCAGCGAGCGCAACCGAGAGATGCACCACCGATAGCCGGACTCGCGAAGAACGTCCCAGTTATATATGGGGTTGCCCCAAAGTTGTCCATACGCGCTGAAGTAGTCCGGAGGAACACCGGCAACGAAGCGCGGCCGACGCTGCTCGTCCAGCAGAAAGAACTCCGGGTGTGCCCAGACGTCGCTCGAGTCGGGAGAGACGAAGAAGGGCAGATCGCCGATTAACCCCAAACCTTTACTGCGAGCATGCGCCTTGAGCCGCTCACCCTGGCGGAATAACAGAAACTGTGCGAAGGACACACGGCCTATCTCATCCGCCAGTTCGTGTCGGACCCGATTGATCGCCGCCGGATCGCGCTGGCCCAACTCTGCGGGCCACTCGAGGTAATACGCGTCGTTGAACCTGGTTTTGAGCGCACGGAAGAGCGCGTAGTCTTCCAACCAGTCCGCCTGATCATTGCGGAACTGCTCATAAGCCGGCCACAGATCGGCGCGAGCGCCGGCCATGAAGTTGGCCCAGGCTTTCTCGAGCAGTCCGTGTTTGAAAGGAATGACGGCGTTGTAATCGATTTGGGTTTGGGAGAACGAGCCCGGCTGACAATCGTCCGGTTCTAACAGTTCATCCTCGATGAGCCAGTCCGGACTAATGACCAGTCCGTTCCCGGCGAAAGACGACAGGGATTGATACGGCGAGTTACCGTAACCTGTGGGCCCGAGCGGTAGCGCCTGCCACCAGCTTTGGCCGGCTTCGTGGAGGCGATCGATCCACGATAATGCCTCGGGTCCTACATCCCCAATACCGTAAGGTGACGGTAGCGACGTGACGTGCAGCAGCAAACCGGAAGCGCGGTATTCCGAAGGAAACGGTGGTAGATTGCCGTTATCGGACCTCATGCTCGCCCTTTCGGCACGTTCAGAGCGTTATTCACAATCTCTTGAGCCTCGCTCAAGATCGCGTCCAGATGCCACTGGTCCTTGAAACTTTCCGCGTAGATCTTGTAAACGTTCTCCGTGCCGGAAGGTCGCGCGGCAAACCAGCCGCCACCGGTGACAACCTTCAAGCCACCGATCGGAGAGTTGTTGCCGGGAGCGCGCGTCAGCTTGCCGATGATGGACTCGCCGGCCAGGCTCGACTCCTTGACGGCGTCAGGCGATAACTCCTTGAGCCTGGCCTTCTGCTCGGGCGTCGCAGGCGCGTCGATGCGTGTGTAGTATGCCGTACCGAACTCGGCAGTGAGTTCACGGTAATGCTCGCCCGGATCCTTGCCTGTGCGAGCGGTGATTTCAGCTGCGAGCAGATCCATGATGAGGCCGTCTTTGTCGGTAGCCCACACGGTGCCGTCGCGCCGCAGGAAACTGGCCCCGGCACTTTCTTCGCCTCCAAAACAGTACGAACCGTCCAACAAGCCCGGCACAAACCACTTGAATCCCACAGGTACCTCAGACAACCTGCGGCCCAGCCGTTGGACCACTTTGTCAATCATGCTGCTGCTCACCAATGTCTTGCCGACTGCAGACTGCCCTGGCCACAGAGGACGGTTCATGAGCAGGTAACGGATGGCCACCGCGAGGTAGTGATTCGGGTTCATCAATCCGACAGACGGCGTAACAATTCCGTGCCGGTCGGAGTCCGTGTCGTTGCCGAATGCAATACGATATTCATCTTTGAGGCCGACGAGTCGTGCCATGGCATAGGGGCTGGAGCAGTCCATACGGATCTTGCCATCGTGATCGACGGTCATGAACGAGAACGTCGGGTCGATTGTCGGGTTGACGACCGTGATTTTCAGTTGGTATTCAGCGTTGATGGGATCCCAGTACGGCAGGGCAGCTCCGCCGAGCGGATCGGCGCCGAGCTTGAGACCGGCCGCACGAATCGCATCCATGTCGACCACGTTCCTCAAGTCGCGGACATAAGGCAGGACGAAGTCTTCCTGGTGAGTCGTGGCTGCCTTGATTGCGGACTTGAAAGGCATGCGCTTCACTCCGGCATTGTTTCCTCGCAAGAGCTCGTTGGCTCGGTCCTCAATCCACCGCGTTACGTCGGTGTCGGCCGGGCCGCCGTTGGGCGGGTTGTATTTGAAGCCACCATCTTCCGGCGGATTGTGCGACGGCGTAACCACGATGCCGTCCGCGAGGTGCTGCTTGCGATCGCGGTTGTAGACGAGGATGGCATGAGAGATGACCGGCGTGGGCGTCACGCCGTTGTCTCGTTGGATTACGGTCTCGGCGTTGTTGGCCGCGAGGACTTCCAGCGCGGTACGCTGCGCCGGCTCCGATACTGCGTGCGTGTCCTTGCCCAGGTACAGGGGACCGTCAGTTCCCTGGCTACGCCGGTAATCACAGATAGCCTGCGTGATGGCCAGGATGTGGGCTTCGGTGAAGGCGCCGCGGAGAGGCGAGCCGCGGTGCCCACTCGTTCCGAAACTGACCATCTGGTTGGGGTCGCTAAGGTCCGGCTGGCGCTCGTAATATTCGCGTTCAAGCCGGGCCACATCGACCAATATTTCTTTCGGGGCGGGGCGCCCGGCTAGGGGCGAAATGATTGCGGCCGGATGGTTTTTTTCTATTACGCTACCGGGCATGGCTTCACCTCCCAAATCTCGGTTGCGTATTCAGCGATCGTCCGGTCGCTGGAAAACTTCCCAGAGCCCGCCACATTCAAAATAGCCTTGCGTCCCCACGTCTCCGGGTCGCCGTACGTTTCACACAGGCGCTGATCCGCCTCGAGGTAAGATCTCAGGTCCGCTAGATGCATATAGTGATCACCGTTTGTCAACAATGTGCCGCGTAACGGCTCGAAGATGCCGGGTTCGTGGCGGCTGAAATAATCGGAAAAGATCAAGTCTAAAGCGGCTCGGATTTCCGGATCGTGTTCATAGTGCCAATGCGGGTTGTACCATCCGCGGCTGCCGGCCACTTGACTCGCCGTCAGGCCGAACAGAAAGAAATTCTCCTCGCCCGCCTCTTGCGCCATCTCGATGGTCGCACCGTCGCGAGTACCAATCGTCAAGGCGCCGTTCATCATGAACTTCATGTTGCTGGTGCCGCTGGCTTCGTAGCCGGCGGTTGAGATCTGGTTCGAGACATCGCTCGCGGGAATCAGCCGCTCCGCGAGTGAAACGTCGTACTCGGGCAGGAACAGGACCTTCAGTCGACCTCGCATGGCCGGGTCGGCGTCGATTGTGCCGGCCAGGTTCTCGATGAACTTGATGATGAGCTTGGCAAGCTGGTAAGCCGGCGCCGCCTTGCCGGCGAAGAAAAATGTCCGTGGCGCCATCTCGAGTTTCGGATTCTCGCGCAGCCGGTTGCACAGCACGACGATGCGCAGCGCATTGAGCAGTTGCCGTTTGTACTCGTGAATGCGCTTGATCTGGCAATCAAAGATAGTTTCCGGGTCCACCGTCTGACCGGATGAGGACTTGAGCCAACTTGCAAACTGCGATTTCGCCTCGCGCTTGGCCCTCCGGAAGCTGTCGCGAAGCCCGTGATCGTCGGAAAGGGGCTTGAGCTTGCTCAGTTGGCTGAGATCAGACACCCACCCGTCGCCAATGACATCCGTGATTACGCGGGCCAGCGCGGGATTCGACATCAGCAACCAGCGTCGCGGGGTGACTCCATTAGTTTTATTGTTGAAGCGATCAGGAAACATCTCTGCCAGATCCTTGACGGTGCTCGTGCGCAGCAGCTCCGAGTGAATCGCGGCCACACCGTTGGTGCTGTGTGAGCCAACGATGGCGAGGTTGGCCATACGGACATGCCTGGCTGGGCCTTCCTCAATCAAACTGACTCGCTGAACCCGTCCCTCGTCGCCCGGGTAGTGGCTCCGGACCTGATTGAGGAATCGCCGATTGATCTCGAAAATGACCTCCAGGTGGCGTGGCAACATCTTCTCAAACCACTCTACCGGCCACTTCTCCAGGGCTTCGGGCAGTAGAGTGTGGTTCGTATACGCCAGAGTTTTTCGTGTGATGTCCCAGGCCTTGTCCCATTCCAGGTGGGCGTCGTCGAGGAGAATCCGCATCAACTCGGGGACTGCCATTGTCGGATGTGTATCGTTGAGCTGGATGGCGACCTTTTCAGGAAGTCCATCCCAATCGGTATTGTTGCGTCGGAAGCGCCGTATGAGATCGGCCATCGAGCAGGCTACGAGAAAGTACTCCTGCACAAAACGCAACCCCTGCCCCATGCTGGTGGAGTCGTCGGGATAAAGAACTCGGGTGAGGGATTCGGCCTCGAGCGACTCGGCCACAGCTCCGACGAAGTCCCCGTGGCTGAACGCCGCAAAGTCGAAGTATTCCGGTGCGTTCGCAGCCCAGAGGCGAAGCGTATTAATCGTCTTGCCGCCGTAACCGACTACCGGCCGATCAAAGGGAACACCTATCAAAGTGGACGGCTTGCCAACGATCGCATGCAAACTTCCACCGCGCACCTGAAAGGAACAATTCAACTTGATTTCGACCTTCTCGTGCGGCCGCTCGACCTCCCATGGGTCCTGCCGACTTAGCCAGTTGTCCGGCTGTTCCTGTTGCCAGCCATCCCGAATGGCCTGCTTGAAAATGCCGTATTCATAGCGCAGGCCGTACCCAACCGCCGGGAGTTGCATTGTCGACATTGAGTCGAGGAAGCAAGCTGCCAGGCGCCCGAGTCCACCGTTGCCGAGGCCAGCGTCGGGTTCCTCCTCGAGCAGCCCCAGCCAATCAAGATCTCTCTCTCTGACAGCCTGTTTCACAACCGGATCGAGCAGAAGATTGGTCACATTGTTGGCAAGCGAGCGGCCGATGAGAAACTCCATCGAGAGATAGTAGATGCGCTTGGGATTCTCCCGCGTATAAGTGGTGTCAGTGTTTATCCATCGCTGCGCCAAGATATCCCGCACGGTACGGGCGATAGCCTCGAAACGCTCACGCGGGCCGAGAGCCGCCGGATCGACTACGTTGTCGAAGACAAGATGGCGTTCATACAAGATTTTGTCCGTGCCCGTCAACTCATTTGGGCCGCACGCGTATTGACTGCATAGTTTCGAAATGGTGTCAGACTGGGGTGACATCGGGGACGCGATTGCACTGGTTGTACTCATAATTAAAGGCTCCTTAATTTCACATGAACGCCGACAAGCCATCTGAAGCTGGGGAGGTCAGAAAAAATTCCTTCGAATGCGTGAATCTAAGCGCCGCTAGAGTCCAAGACGAATTCATCTGTTGCCATCCCTGGAATTTGCGAGCTGTTCTTTTGCTGCCGCAATCACATGGTCGGGTTCAAACCCGAACTTTTTCTGTAATTCCTTAAGCGGCGCCGAAGCTCCGAAGGTGTTCATGCCCACAACCTGGCCCGAGGTGCCAACATATCGTTCCCATCCCAAGGTAGAGGCTTGCTCCACGGCGACCCGTGCTTTGACATTCGGTGGCAGCACGCTCTCACGGTAGGCCCGGGGTTGGTGCTCGAAAATTTCCCACGACGGCATCGATACCACGCGCGAGCGAATTCCTTCGGAGAGCAGCTTCTCGTGGGCCTCGACTGCAAGGCTGACCTCACTGCCCGAGGCGATGATGATCACTTCCGGATTTCCGCCGGGAGCATCTGCGAGCACGTAGCCTCCCTGCGAAACGCCAGACGCGGGCGCATACTTACCGCGATCGAGAGTTGGCAGGGCCTGCCGCGACAGCGCGAGCACCGCCGGCTGGTGGCGCAGTTGCATGATGAAGCGATAAGCCTCGACCACTTCGTTGGCATCGCCTGGCCGCAGCGTGATCAGTCCCGGAATTGCACGTAGCGAGATCAATTGCTCGACAGGCTGGTGAGTGGGACCGTCCTCGCCATCTCCCATTGCATCATGCGTAAATACGAAGAGAGAGGGCAATTCCATGAGCGCCGCCAGCCGAATCGCCGGCCTCGCGTAGTCGCTGAATATGAAAAACGACGCGCCAAATGGCCGCAGCTTGGACAGCGAGAGTCCGTTGACGATGGCGGCCATTGCGTGCTCGCGAATGCCAAAGTGCAGATTCTTTCCCTCTGGGCTGTCAGTCTGGAAATCCCCTGCCCCCGCGTAAGTGAGAGTGGTTTTATTGGACGGACCAAGGTCGGCAGATCCGCCAAGGAACCAGGGAATGTTCTGGGCAAGCAGGTTCAGCACTTTTCCTGAAGCATCGCGACCAGCGATACCCTTCGCGTCGGCAGGAAACACGGGAAGGTTGCGGTCCCATCCCGTCGGAAGCTCGCGCTTCTGCATCAACTCAACTTCGACTGCGAGGTCTGGATATTGAGTGCGGTATGACTCAAAAAGTTCCGCCCACTTCTTTCGGGCTTCGCCGCCGCGTTTGCCGATGCCAGCTGTAAAGTGGTCGTACACGCCGTTGGGGACAAAGAACTTTGCATCTTCGGGAAATCCATAGGCCTTCTTGCACAACCGAACTTCGTCTTCTCCGAGCGGCTCTCCATGTGCGGCGGCAGTGTCCTGCTTATGCGGTGAACCGTATCCGATATGACTGTCGAGAACAATGAATGTGGGGCGGCCTTTTGTCTTCCGAAAGACCCCGAGCGCCTGTTCGATGCGATCGACGTCGTTCGCATCGCCTACTCGCAGGACATTCCATCCATACGCAATGAATCGCGTCTGAACGTCTTCGGTGAACGCGATGCGCGTGTTGCCTTCGATCGTGATGTGATTGTTGTCGTAAATCCAGCACAGGTTGTCGAGCCCGAGATGTCCGGCTAGCGATGCAGCCTCCGATGCGATACCTTCCATCAGGCACCCGTCACCACAGACCGTATAAATGTTGTAGTTGAAGATGTCGAAGCCCGGCCGATTGTAGTGGTGGGCGAGCCATTTTTCCGCGATTGCCATGCCAACGCTCGTTGCCGCACCCTGCCCGAGCGGTCCCGTCGTGGTCTCGACTCCCGAGACCCAGTGGTATTCAGGATGCCCGGGAGCCTTGCTGTTGAGTTGGCGGAAGCGGCGGATATCGTCGAGGGTGACCGAAGGTTGCCCCAATCGTTCGTAGTCGGCATTCACGGCTTGAACGCCGGTGAGATGGAGCGCAGACCAGAGCAACATGGAGGCATGGCCGTTTGACAGCACGAAGCGATCGCGATTGGGCCAGATCGGGTCCTGCGGATCGAATTTGAGGACACGATTCCATATCGTATAGACGAGCGGCGCGAGCGCCATTGGCGTTCCGGGGTGACCGGAGTTGGCCTGCTGCACGGCATCGATGGAGAGCGTGCGAATCGTGTTGATGCACAACTGATCAAGTTCTGCGGCGCTCAGATTCTCAACTGGAGCTATTGCGGTACTCATGACTGCCTCCGTGTAAGTATTCAAATTCGGTATCTCGACAGCTATGCGGGAATTGCCGAAGTCTGGGCTCCGACTTCGCTGGCGGCCTTCTTTTCGAGTCCGGCAACTTTGCTCAGACGTCTGAGATGGCGTTCGGCCTGGCTGAAGCCAGCCGCCAGAAAAGTTTCGACAAGGTCCCAGGCCACCATGGTCCCCATGACCCGGCCACCGAGACAAATAAGGTTCATGTGATCGTCCTCGACCCCTTGCCGAGCCGAGAAGTGATCATTGATCAGAGCGGCGCGGACTCCCGGAACTTTGTTGGCGCAGACGGAAGCTCCCACCCCGCTTCCGCAAACAGCAACCCCGCGCTCTACCGTGCCTGAGGCCACTGCCCGTGCCAACGGAGTGACGAAATCTGGGTAGTCGTCGCCTGGCTCGAGCCGGTTTGCACCGAAGTCGACAACGTCATGACCCGCGGCAGTGAGGCGGCTGCGAAGGTCCTCTTTCAATCCAAACCCACCGTGATCGGCGGCAATTCCAATGCGCATGTCCTCTCCTTTATTATTAGGTCGCAGAATAATCCGGCTTCACTCCAGATAAACCGCGTTCTCTCAAGCCACTTCGGTCTTCGATTCCTTAACACCTTGGCCCGCGGCAGCGCGATCTGCCAAAACCACGGCATGATTCCTGCTAACGCGGCCGGCTGGAATGGAAACATCTCCAGCTTGCAGGCGAGCAAGCATTCCAGCTTTTTCGGCTCCGGTCGCCAGCCACAGTACGCGACGGGAGCGATTGATGATCGGGTACGTTAGCGTCATGCGCCGCCGGTTCTGGTAGATTCCCGTGAGTGCAACGTCTGCATCTTTCACATTGAGGACCGGGTCTCCCGGCACCAGCGAAGCAGTGTGGCCGTCAGGTCCGAGTCCCAAATGAACGAGATCAAGCACAGGCGGTGAACCTGCGATTTCGTCCAGAGTCAGTGCATATCTCATCCAAGCCGCCTCGAGATTGGTAGCTTCTACTGGCATGGCATGGATTTGTTCGGGGCGCAGTGGTGCGTGCTCAAGCAAGCTCTCGCGCAAATGCGTAAGATTTCTGTCGGGGTCTCGCGCGGGCGCAACCCTCTCGTCTACCTGCCCTATAAGCACAGCGTCCCTCGGCACTTCTTCGCGCGCAAGATCACGAAGCATGAGCCACGGGGTTTTGTCGCCGCTGACTGCCATGACAAACGAGCCGCGAGCTGCGACCGCAGATCTCGCTTCTTCAGCGATGAGCTTTGCCGCTTCCAGGGCAACCGACTCGGCGTCCGCGTAGACTTCAATTTTCATCATGCGGCCTCGCTAGCGAGCGCCACGAGTTTCTTATCTCCGGGATTACTCCAACCCCCGGGCGGGCTCACGCGCTCGACTTCGTCCGGGCCCCAGGAGTTGGGAACATATTGATAAACCGGTGTGTTCTTTTTCAGCACGGGCTCGACGATGCGCCAAGCCTCTTCGACGTAGTCCTCGCGCGCGAACAACGTGCTGTCCCCCGCCATGGCTGCTCCCAACACACGTTCGTACGCGTCCATCTCATCGCCCCGCGGACAATGGCTGGCCACCATCTCGCCCGTCTGAAACGAGAGTCCTTCGGCGTCAGGATCCAGCGTCGTCATCCCCATGGCGATTGTCACTTCGGGACTCAGACGCAGCCGCAGATGGTTTTCTACCAATAGGCTGTCGGGAATCAGGGTCGGAGGCTTGTGAAACTTGCCGACAATTTCAGTACAAGTCGTGGGCAGACACTTGCCGGCTCGAATATGGAATGGCACGCCTTTCCAGCGCCAGGAGTTGATTTCCAATTTCAAGGCTGCGAAAGTCTCTGTCTGTGAATCTTTGGCCACGCCGTTTTCATCTCGGTAGCCGCGGAACTGACCGCGAACCAGGTTCTTCTCCTCAATGGGCGGGATCGCTTTCAGCACTTTTACTTTCTCGTCACGAAGCGACTCGCTATCGGAGCGGACCGGCGGCTCCATCGTGAGATTCGACAACACCTGAAACAAGTGGTTCTGGACAACGTCGCGGATGGTCCCAGTCTGGTCGTAAAAACCTCCTCGGCCCTGTACGCCGAAGTCCTCTGCCATCGTGATCTCGATGCTCTCGATGTAGTGGCGGTTCCAAAAAGCTTCCACAAAAGTGTTGGCGAAGCGGAAGGCCAGCACATTGTTTACTGCTCGTTTGCCCAGATAGTGGTCGATGCGAAAGATGTCGGCTTCGTCGAAGACGCTCAGCAGGACTTGGTTCAGTTCCTGCGCAGATGCCAGATCATGCCCGAATGGTTTCTCTACGATGACCCGCGCGCCTCGTCCGCAATTCGATTCGGCCAGATGCCGGACCACGGTTTCGAACAACACAGGCGGAATTGCCAGGTAATGTGCCGGGCGTTTCGCGTCGTTGAGTTCCTGGCGCAGCGCGCTGAAGGTGGCAGGATCTTGATAGTCGCCATCCACATACCGCAACAGGCCCACGAGCTTTTCGAAAGCAGCGGCATCCAGCCCGCCATGTTTCTCCAAGCTGTCTTTCGCGCGAGCGCGAAGTTGATCGAGATTCCAACCAGCTTTAGCGACCCCGACCACGGGGACGTTGAGGTGCCCCCGTTTCACCATCGCCTGCAAGGAAGGGAAAATCTTCTTGTAGGCGAGATCGCCGGTGGCGCCGAAGAAAACGAGCGCGTCCGAATGGGAATTAGTCATGAATTTCGTCTCCTTCAAGCCGCCTGGGATTTTGGTTTTTCCAAATGTCCGCCGAATTCAAAGCGCATTGCGGACAGGAGTTTGTCGGCGTAGTCAGCTTCGCCGCGTGAGCTGAAGCGTTCGTAAAGCGAGGCGGTCAAAACCGGCGTTGGCACTGCTTCGTCGATGGCGGCTTTGATCGTCCAGCGTCCTTCGCCTGAATCGGAGACACGGCCGGCAAACTTGGAAAGGCCGGGATCCTGGACCAAAGCAGTTGCGGTCAAATCCAGCAGCCACGACGCGATCACGCTGCCGCGGCGCCATACTTCCGCGACATCTCGCAGATTGAACTCGTACTGGTAATGTTCCGGATCGCGTAGCGGAGTTGTCTCGGCATCCACGCCGCGCTGTTGCTTGCCAACATTAGCCGAGCGCAACACGGATAGACCTTCCGCATAGGCCGCCATGATTCCGTATTCGATTCCGTTGTGGACCATTTTGACGAAGTGCCCGCCGCCGTTCGGGCCGCAGTGCAGGTAGCCTTGCTCGGCGGTGCCATCGAGTTTCTCGCGTCCAGGCGTGCGTGATATGTCGCCTATTCCAGGAGCGAGCGCCGAGAGGATGGGATCGAGGTGCTGGACGACGTCCTTCTCGCCGCCAATCATCATGCAGTAACCGCGTTCGAGACCCCACACGCCACCGCTGGTGCCTACATCCACATAGTGAATCTGTTTCGGGGCGAGCTCTTTTGCGCGCTTAATGTCGTCGACGTAGTAGGAATTCCCGCCATCGATGAGGATGTCACCTGCTTCTAGGTGCGGCAATAAATCAGCGATAGTTTGGTCGACGACCGCCGCAGGAACCATCAACCACACTGCACGTGGTTTCTGAAGTTTCTTTACCAGGTCGATCAGAGAATCTGCTCCGATCGCATGCTCTTTGACCAGATCGGCGACCGCCTGTGGCGATCTGTCGAACACGACACAGCTGTGTCCTTTCTTTATTAGCCGACGTACCATGTTGGCGCCCATCCGGCCCAGCCCTACCATTCCGAGTTGCATAAGTTCTCCTCTTCTGAAAATTGCGTTTGATTCACTGCGCTACCTGTGTCACTGCATTACCCAACGATTCCATTGCGGCAGCCACGCTCTTGTTAGCGGCGAATACTGACGTACCTGCGACCAACACATTGGCTCCCGCTCCGACTACCATTGGAGCCGTTGCCTCATCAATACCTCCGTCCACGCCCAGCTCACAGTCGGGCTTCATCTGCTCGATCATTTGGGAGACCCGCCGAATTTTGGGCAAAGTTGATTGCAAAAAGTGCTGATGCCCGAGACCCGGATTCACAGTCATGACCAACACCTGGTCGAGATCTGGGAGAATTTCTTCCAGAACCGCGGCAGGAGTAGCCGGATTAATTGCCACTCCAGCGCTTTTTCCAAGCGCCTTAATCCGCTGCACCGTGCGGTGCAAATTGTTGTTACCTTCCCAATGAACGAGAAATGACGTCGAACCGGCCTCGGCAAACTCGTCGAGGAAACAATCCGGATCAGAAATCATCAAGTGCGTCTCCAGCGGCAGGCGCGTGACTCGGCGGAGCGACTGCACAATCGGCGCTGCAATGGCGATGTTGGGAACGAAATGTCCGTCCATCACATCGACATGAATCCGATCAGCTCCCGACCGCTCGGCTTCGGCCACTTGCTCAGCCAGACGCGCAAAGTCAGCCGCAAGGATCGACGGAGCAAGTTTGATGCCGTTGTTTTGCATGTTGCGAGCGTTCTCTCTAGCTCACCGTCGCGGTAGCTTCGGTGCGTGCGTTTTCAAAAATGTTCACGTATTCGCGATAACGGCGGGCGACTTCGGTGACGGCCGCTTCGCGTGTGATCTTCTGCGCCCGCATGTCGAGCAGCGGGCCCCAAAAGCTGGTGCGTCCCACAGCGAATCCGATGAAGCCATCGACCGTGGCCGCAGTTGTGAGCCACTCGCGTACCTTTTGGTCGTTCTCTCCCCGGCCCAGAATGATGCAGCCGACATTGTCCCGCCCAGCGCGGCGCGCAGCGGCCACAACTTTTTCGCAGTCTTCCCGGCGGTCGAGTCCCTCGATTTTCCAGACGTCCGGTTCGACATGGGCATCCTGGAGTTGCACTATGGTCTCGGCCATCAGCCGGGGGCGAAGCTCCAGGTCGTAGGCCTTCTTGTCTCCTTTGAACTGATCGAGCTGTGATTTCTCCGCTGGCACCAGCAACTCGAACATGAATTTGCTGCGACCTGTGCTGTGCAGGTAGTCCGAGAGCTTTCTGAGTCGGTTTCCCTGGCGCTGATTTAGAGCACGATCGCCCTCGGGGTTGTAGCGAACCAGAACCTTGCAGAAAATTGGGTGCAGGGCGTCAATATGCTTGGCGAATTCCTCGCCGTACTCGAAGTCGAATTCTTCCTGACCGCTTTTCTCCGCCGGGCAGGCGGTTGCGTAGCCCTGCGCCGCGGCATCGCGAAGGATGGCAGCGCCGAATTGCTCGTCGACCAGGATTCCGGCTTTCTGCCTGGGCACTCCGGCTTGGAGCGCGGCCTTAAAGCCGTCATAAATTACTTGCTTCGTGGTGGCGATCTCTGCCGTCTGATGCGGACTTAGCGTGCCCTTCCATCCGAACATCTTGGTCTGGAACGACCCCCGATGGTCGAACGGCAAGATATATAAAGGTTGGTTAAAGCCGAGCGCGGTCATTGGACCTCCTTAAGCTTGCGGTACCGACGGATCAAATTGTTCGTTGAACTGTCATGGTTAAGCATTGGTTCGGGATCGTTTTCGAGTTCCGGGATGATGCGCTGTGCCAGAACTTTGCCGAGCTCAACCCCCCACTGGTCGAATGAATCAATGTTCCAAAGGACACCCTGCGTGAAGACGGAATGCTCGTAAAGAGCCACCAGTTTGCCCAGTGTTTCTGGAGTAAGCCGCTCCGCCAGAATCGTGTTGGATGGGCGATTGCCTTCGAAGACTCGATGCGGAATCAGCCAGTCTGGCGTGCCCTCCGCCTTCACCTGCTCGGGTGTCTTACCGAAGGCAAGAGCCTCGGTCTGGGCGAAAACATTGGCCAGCAGCATGTCGTGATGCCGGCCAAGTGGATTAAGCGGCTGCGCGAATGCGATGAAGTCGCACGGGATAAGCCGCGTCCCTTGATGGATCAACTGGTAAAACGAGTGCTGTCCGTTTGTGCCCGGCTCTCCCCAGTAGATAGGACCAGTGTCGCGAGCGACGGCTTTCCCATCGAGTGTGATGTGTTTTCCGTTGCTCTCCATCGTCAACTGTTGGAGATATGCTGGAAAGCGTTTCAGGTACTGCTCATAAGGCAAAACGGCCACCGTCTGTGCGCCAAAAAAGTCGTTGTACCAAACGGAGAGCAGGCCCATGATCACCGGCAGGTTCACCTCGAAGGGAGCCGTGCGAAAATGTTCATCCATCTGGTGAAAGCCATCCAGCATGGCGCGGAAGTTATCCGGGCCGATCGCGACCATGGTGGAAAGCCCGATCGCCGAATCCATCGAATAACGCCCGCCAACCCAATCCCAGAATCCGAACATGTTGGCGGTGTCGATACCGAACTTCGCCACTTCCGCTGTGTTTGTTGACACCGCGACAAAATGCTTTGCCACTGACTTTTCATCGCCTCCCAGTCCGGCCAGGGACCAGGCGCGAGCGGTCTGAGCATTAGTCATGGTTTCAAGAGTGGTAAAAGTTTTTGAAGATACGATGAACAGCGTTTCCGCTGGATCGAGGTCGCGTACCGCTTCCGCGAAGTCCGTGCCATCGACATTGGAAACGAACCGAAAGGTCATATCTCGCTGGCTATAGTGCTTGAGTGCTTCATAGGCCATGACGGGCCCGAGATCGGAGCCGCCAATGCCGATGTTGATCACGTTGCGAATGCGTTTGCCGGTATGACCTGTCCACGCTCCACTCCGAATGCGGTTTGAGAAGTCAGCCATCCTGTCGAACACGGCATGGACTTCGGGCATGACGTCCTTTCCGTCCACAAAGATCGATTTATCCTTTGGGGCACGCAAGGCCACGTGCAAGACGGCGCGCTTCTCTGTGATGTTGATCTTCTCGCCGCTGAACATGGCGTCGATTCGCGCTCGCAAACCGGATTGGTCGGCGAGTTGAAGGAGGAGCCTAAGGGTCTCCTCGGAGACGCGGTTCTTGGAGTAATCAAGATACAAGCCCACAGCCTCGATCGCCATGCGCTGGCCACGCTTGGGATCGTCCGCAAAAAGCTGCCGCAGGTGCAACTTCGAAGCTGTTTTGAAATGCGATGCGAGCGCGCTCCACGCCGAGTGCTTTGCCGCTGGCCGCCTTGCGGCTGGTTGAACGTGTGTTGCCATGTTTATGCTCCTTTCGTCTCCACTCTGTTGCTTCAAACCAGATAAGTTCAGGTTCGTTCCGCTCTAGCCGACGGCGTTCAACCTGACGCTCTTGTCAAGTGAAGCGCTCTTTGAAGAAATCACGGTCATTAGATCGTTCCAAGACTTAACAAACGATTCGGCTCCCTCCTTTTGAAGCTGGGCCGCCAAAGCGTTGACGTCGATGCCCGTCTGGGCGAACTGCGCCAGTACCTCTTCGCAGTTCCCGCCGTCGGTCGGGAGTAATTCTCCTAACTCGGTGTGAGTGGCCAGAGCGTGCAAGGTGGCCTCGGGCATGGTGTTTACAGTGAAAGGCGCAGCCAAGGCCTTGACGTAGAGAATGTCAGACGCTTTGGGATCTTTGGTTCCCGTGCTGGCCCACAACAGACGTTGCGGACGACCGCCGAGATTGTAAACACGCTGCCATCGGGCCGAACTAAGCAGAGCGCTGGCCGCCTTGTATGTGCGTTTAGCGATGGCGATGCCAAGCTGGTTGCGCAAGTTCTCCGGTACATTGCCGGCAACAGCGGCGTCCCAACGGCTGACAAACACCGATGCCACGGAACCTACAAGGGGATTAAGGCCCGCATCGATGCGCCGTTCAATGCCGCGCAGGAACGCCTCGGTCGCTGCCAGATAATGTTCGCGGGAGAACAGAAGAGTGACGTTGATGGGAATCCCAGCAAATGTCGCCTCCTCAATCGCGGGAAGGCCTTGCCTGGTGCCCGGAATCTTGATTAACAGGTTGGGACGATTCGCACGGCCGAATAACTCTTTGGCTGCAGCGAGAGTGCTGGCCGTGTCGTACGCAAGCAACGGGGATACTTCCAGCGAGACCCACCCGTCCACTCCGTTGGTCCTTTCATGAATTGGTCGAAAGAGATCTGCGGCGCGGGTGAGGTCCTCCAGGGCCAAATCGAAGAAAAGCGCCTCAGCCGATGTGCCTTTCTTTAACTTTGTAGTGATGGCAGAGTCATACGCCGCGCTGTTCTTGATCGCATGGTCGAAAATCGTGGGATTCGAGGTGAGTCCGGTGACGGACAGCTCGTCGACATATCGTTTGAGGGTGCCGCTCTCCAGCAGGTCGCGGGTAATGTTGTCGAGCCAGAGGCTCTGGCCTTCGTTGTGAAGCAAATTTGTCGCTTTCATCGTGTCACCTCGTTATTCGCAAACTGATTGCGGTCGCATGATTCGGTCGGAGCGTCCTGTACTTTGGACGGAAATACGTGATGGGTGTCGTTCCACAACCGGATGGCCGGGTGCGAGATGCTGTTTTCATAGCCAAGCATGCTCAGGCTTGCCGTGCCCAGCATGAGGGATCGTCCGTTGATTGGTTCGACCCCAATCCATCGTGTGGCCAGCATTCGCAAAAAATGCCCACTGGAAAAAAGCAGGACATCTCCCCCGATCTCTCGCACACGACTCACCACTCGATCAGCCCGTGTTGCCACTTGCTGTGGCGACTCACCGCCGGGACAGCCATCGCGGAACAATTGCCAGTCCGGGCGTTCCTTTAAGATGTCAACCGTCAAGCGGCCTTCGTATTCACCGTAGTTCCATTCGACAAGATCGCGATCGAATTGAGCCACAGATCCGAAGCCGGCCAGTTCACACGTCCGCATGGCACGCTGCAAGGGGCTGGTGAATACCTTCACGAACCTCAGTCCGCTAAGCCGTTCCTGCAGTCGCCGCGCATTGCGCTCGCCCAGCTCAGTCAGTGGTAAATCGGTAAGCCCAGTGTGTTGGCCGCTTACCGTCCACGCCGTCTCACCGTGTCGCGCGAGGTAAATAACCGGAAGTTTCTCGTTCATGCCGCCACCCCGGATTCGTGCTTATAGGTCTCCAGTCCAAAGCTTGCAGCTCCAACTAAAGCAGCGCGCGTTGTAATCACGCGAACTGGGATACGTCCCATCAGATCTTTGAAGCGGCCCTTTCTTGCGAAGGCTTGCATGAACCGCGACTCCTGCAGCGAGCCCAGCAGGTGCAAGGCAATCCCGCCAGCCAGATAGACCCCGCCTGTTGCTAAAACCTTCAGGGCGAGATTGCCGGCCTCGCTCGCGAGGATCGAAATCAGCATGTCGATTGTGGCGCGGCACAATTCGCTTGGATTGTTTGGGTCGCTGGCCGCCTCCACGATTGCTTTTGTGTGATCCTTGGCGGACGCGATCAACTGAGCGACCTCGGGCCTTTCTGGTATGTGCTCGGTGTCGCGAAGATATTCATAAATGTTAGGTACGCCGATTCCGGAGCAAACCCGCTCGACAGCCACGTGATCGAACCGCTGCAGCAGGTACTCGAGCAAATGGATCTGCCGCTGGTCGGTTGGCGCGAAATCTGAGTGACCGCCCTCCGAGCTGTGCGCCAGGTATTGCGAGCCATTCCAGGTGAGAAATGATTCACCCAACCCCGTCCCTGGCGCGATGACTGCAATCGTGCCCTTCGGGACCGGCTGCCCTTCATTGAGCGTGACGAGATCGATTGCCCGCAAAACCGGCACCGCCCGCGCGACCGCCTCCAGGTCGTTCATGAGGTGGACGGACTTGAGATTCAAGTCTTTGGCAAGCGAGATTTCATCCATCATCCACGGCAAGTTGGTCGTTTTCACGTGACCATCGATCACTGGGCCGGCAACATCGAAAGAGGCGTATGCGACGGGGAGCTTCACTTGAGCAAGAAACTCGGAGACCATCGCCTGCAGACTGTGATAGTCGGCACTATGGAATTCTGCCTGAGCCAGCGGTGCGTGGGGCCCCGACTCGATCGAGTAGATTGCCAGGTCGGTTTTTGTACCGCCGATGTCGCCTGCAATTAGCATCGCTAATCCCTTTCCATTCTCCCTAAGCGTAGCGTTCACTGTTTGGCTTCGAACCGCTCAGCGCGTAAAACAAGATGTACAAGTAGCAGATCACGGGCACAAAGAACGCGTGGTGAATCCCAATTTGGTCGGCAATCGCTCCCTGTATTGTATAAGGGGGAGAATCGCACGTCGACGATCGCCATGTTCAGAATACCGGATCCGTTTCCCGTCAGCGGCCCGAGTTCGGCGACTCCAAGACTGAAAATGCTGGGGAACATGATCGAGTTGAAAAATCCCACAGCCAGAATGCTCCACCTGGCGAAGTGTCCGTGAGTAAGCATGGATAGCGTGACCAGCAACGATGTGCAGACCGCAAATATTGCAAGCAGGTGTCCGGTTTTGATCCTGCGCAAAAGGCCCGCACCGAGAAAGCGCCCAACCATCGCACCACCCCAGTAAAACGAGACGTAACCCGCCGCCGTTTTTGCGGATAAGGCCGCAATATCCGCTTGGCCGAAATAGTTCACCAGAAAACTGCCGATGGAGACCTCCGCACCTACATAGGCAAAGATTCCAAGTGCGCCGAAAATTAGATTGGGATGTTTCCAGACTGAGTCGTTGACCTTCTCTCCCCGTTCTTTGGCCGCGGTTGCGATGGTCGGCAGCTTTGATGTGGAAATCAACGCCGCCAGCAGAAGCAATGCAATACCAATTACGATGTATGGCATCTTTACTGATGCGGCTTCTTGCACGCGATACAGGTGCAGCGCAGGCGGCGAGAGGGCCTTCGTTTCTTCGATGGTCAGCGGCACTGCGGTTAGGATCAGCAGTCCGCCAAGTTTTGGGGCTATCGCGGTGCCGAGCGAGTTAAACGCCTGTGGCAGATCCAGGCGGCTCGATGCAGTCTCCGGTTTGCCAAGAACCACCACGTACGGGTTGGCCGCTACCTGCAGACCGGTGATGCCCGCGGCAAGGACAATCAGGGCACCCAGAAAAAGTGGAAACGAAGCAGAAGAGGCAGCCGGCACGAACAGGAATGCGCCTACAGCCATACAGAGCAGGCCCACTACCATGGTCCTCTGATAACCGATTGTGTTCACGACTTTCGCCCAGGGACGAGTAGGAGTACATTCATCATGCCAATACCGACCTGCAGGAAGAGAAGGGCGATAAAGCCAACCACAGGTTGTGAGAATCGGTTTCGCCCGCTTGAGCTTCTGAAAATGAGCCACAGAACGTAACATGCCGCGAGCGCGGCTACAGCGGGATGCAGGAGACGAAAGCGCAAGAGGGCGGGTGTGCTTGAACTGAAATCTCGCAAGAGTGACGAGCGCAGTGATGTTGCCGGAAACAAGGTGTCGGCAAGTGC
>Ga0070699_100000739_pt1 | contig 30223 bp, 19 predicted proteins | sample KBSK1503metaG_FD_65473 | JGI IMG/M metagenome (GOLD analysis project Ga0070699, IMG submission 65473) | Corn, switchgrass and miscanthus rhizosphere microbial communities from Kellogg Biological Station, Michigan, USA - KBS K1-50-3 metaG | ecosystem: Host-associated > Plants > Roots >...
CGCGCCGATGACACGTGGCATGAACGTCGAGCGAACGATCAGGTAGCCGAGTAGCACACACCAGAATCCGAAGAAGATGATGTAGACGTCGAAGGTCAGCCGGCTCATGTTGATGAGGAGAATCGCCACGTCGCCCTGGTGCGGGTTGCCCTCGAGCACGATGAGCGGGCTCAGGTACACGACAGCAGCCACAGCCTGAATCGCGCACCCAACTAGGATCACGTACAGCGCCAGCTGGTTGATCGTCCGGTTCACCACGCTGAACAACTGATAGAGCAGCAAGGCCCACGTCACGTGGAAGCCAACAGCCACCAACGGGATGGCGAAGCCGAGGCGGTAGAGACCTTCGTTGGCCAGGATGTTGCGCGCGGTTGCGGCCGGGTCGCCGTTGACCACAAGCATGCCGAGGACAATGGTCTGCCCAAAGACGGCGGGCAAGCCTTCGAGCGCCTGGAACACTCCTGATAGTCGGGCTCTGGCGCGCGGCGAAAGCAATTTCATTGGCATACCGTGCACGGTTACGCTCAAACGGCGTGTGCTTGTCTTCCGCGCCGCGCCAGCGAGTTGTCTGCGTTCTCGCCACCGACCACAGGCCAATGTTGAAGAGGTTGCCCACGCTGAACATTGCATCCAGGACGGCGGCTGCCATGCCATGGCGTTAGCCCGCGTCGGACTGTTTCGATCGGTGTCTCGGGAGCCAATCTGAGTAAGACCCGCGGAAATTGTGACCCGGCTGTGACCCGGCGACTTCGGCTAGAGTCGCCGATGCAAGGATTCGTATTCAAAAATGGTCGGGGGCCCGGGATTTGAACCCGGGGCCTCACGGTCCCGAACCGTCTTAGTGGCGTGTCCTAGGGTGTCCGGCCGGCTCCGCGAGGGCCCTCCTGAACTCAAATGACGCCGCCCTTGTGTCCCTTTCTGTCCTCCTGTAACCGTCCAGTTGCGGAAATGCGTGATCCAGCTGTGATCCACCACGCGTGGTGCGGCTGTGATCCGGCGAAGGTCCGGTCATCGCCAAAGTCGAACGCCTTGACCCACTAAATCGCGGGGTCTATGCAGCTGAAGCTGGACGCGCGATCGTAGCGTCCGCCCCACCTCGGTTGACCAGCACACGATCATCAGCTCGTTGGCTTCATGCTCGAGAACTGCGTCGAGCGCCATGGGAAGGTCCGAGGCTGGACCGTCCTACGACAAACAACCCCCCTACGATCTAATTTGTGACTGAAGTTCAGCGCCTCACGTGGGAGCAGTACCTAGCAGGTGAGCCTTGTCGCGGCTGTGGTCGGCCAATGGGGGACGCCTCACTCTGGTCGGGCAGTGGCAAAGGGTTGATCCACTTGACCGAGGAAGAGCGTGCTCAATACGACACCGAAGAGCAGCACTTCGAGGTACGCCACGCCGATTGCCATGCGCACAGATGGAGCGTCGAAGGTAGCCTCACAACGCACTGTGGCAAGTGCTGTCCACCGCCTCCGATGTCCCCTGAGCAGACCGCCAGGATTGCAGCGCTGCTCCATCACGCGCTACGCGATCAACAGGGATTGAGGGGCCGCAAGTAGGGATCGCAACCTTTGCCCTGCTGGGGACTTCACGCCCACAGCGCCTTCGCCTGCGGACACTTCGTCGACCGACAGTGGCCAGGTAATCGGCCCAACTAGGCCCTTTGACCAGCTGTATAAAGGGCCCTGCGGTCATCCAAGCACCCAGGCATAGGGGCCGCATTAAACAGCAAGCGCACCGGACCGAGCCTCTCGCGCCGATAGCTACACTTCCGCACGGTGAGCTCGCAGTCGACCATCGAATGGACGGACGCGACGTGGAACCCAATCACCGGCTGCACGAAGGTCAGTCCTGGTTGCGCCCACTGCTACGCCGAAACGTTCGCGGAACGATTTCGTGGCGTGGCGGGCCATCCGTATGAGCAGGGGTTCGACTTGAAGCTTTGGCCCGAGCGACTGGGTCTGCCGCTGCAGTGGAAGCGTCCGCGCCGCATCTTCGTCAACTCGATGAGCGATCTCTTCCACGAAGATGTGCCGGTTGACTACATTCAGCGCGTATTCGCCGTGATGGTTGCCGCCGACCACCACATCTTCCAAGTGTTGACTAAGCGCGCCGAGCGATTGGCGGCGTTGGCTCCGTTCCTACCTTGGGCAGCGCACATGTGGGTCGGCGTCTCGGTAGAAAATCGGCGCTTCACGTACCGGGCCGATTGCCTGCGCGCGGTCAACACCGCCGTCAGGTTCATCTCCGCCGAGCCGCTACTCGGGCCGCTGACGAACCTCAACCTCGCGGGCATCGATTGGCTTATCGCGGGCGGTGAGTCCGGCCCGGTGCACCGACCGGTCAGGGAAGAGTGGATTCAGGAGCTACGCGACAAGTGCCAGGTCGCAGGAGTGCCGTTCTTCTTCAAGCAATGGGGCGGGCGCACGTCGAAGGCCGGTGGCCGAAGCCTTGAAGGGCGGCTCTGGTCGGAGATGCCAGAGCCCGTCACCGCAAGGCTTCAGTTGAACAGAGTGGGTTGATAGAACTGTTCGGTCGGATCTTCACCACGGACTTTGAACCATTCGATGACGCCTTCGCCCTCGTCGTAGCGTGCGTATCGCTCTTCATCGGCCGTGGTGCAAATCGAGCGAATCTGACCTTTGTCCCAGGGCTGCGTACCTTCCTCGTAGAGTTGGTCCACTGACGTCGGTTCGCCCGCGTAGCTAAGCCAGTAACGCTGCGCCGCGTGTGCCTTGGCGACCCCGTCAAGATGGCGCCCAGCGAGTATTCCGAAGTCCTGCGAGCGCAGGTACTCTCCGTAGAACTTTTCTTTGCCCGAATCTGAGTGGCACAAGTGGACGATGTGGCGTAGCTGGCCGTGGCTGGCTCGTAACGGATAGTGCGACCGATAGGTGAAGCCGGGAAACCTCTCGGCGTAGGCGGCGGCGAAGCGTGGTGCGTTGTCCCGAAAAGTGAGGCTGCGGTCAGCGATGTTCTCCCAATGCTCACGCCCACCGAACAGTTCATTGAGGCAGCTTTGCGCGTCGTAGTCGCCCAGCGTTACGGCATCCACGTTTTCGTCAACTTTCGCGCGAGCAGCAGCATCGACCCGCCACATGCCGAGCATGTCCAGATTGATGATTACCTCGGGACCCCAACGCGGTGTCTGCAACTGGCTCACTACTGAATATGGAATCTGCAAACCGTAAGGGTCAAGTAGCCAGAGGCTCGGCGCTTTCGCCCTGGTAGCCTCGTCGAGCAGCACAGGCAGCATGTCCTCGAATCGCTCTGGGTACAACTTCACATCGACTCGGTCGCGCTCATGCGTCGTCAGTAAGAAGGGCTGCACTCCTTGCAATAGGCGGGCAATCCAGCGCTTGTCGTTATCAACCGCGCGTACATGAACCGTGAGCTTCGGGTATCGCCGCTGGAGGCGACGCGCCTCGTGACACGCGATGAGTGGTGTGCCCAGAACCGCACCGTCGGGATGCTCTCGGCTGCCGTGACGCCCGGCCCCGCTATGCGTGTCAACGAAGAAGATGTCTTTGACTGGTGGGTCGAGCTTGGCCAGGGCGAGGATGTTTCCCCAAGCCCCAGCGTATCCACGATAGAAGCTCAGCTTCTGAGCTGTCTGGGCGTGGTCCTCAATGACGCGAAGTTCGTCGGTGTGCTTTGCCGATTCGTAGGAAGGACGCATTAAAGGGAGTCAGCTGATCAGCCTATCACCGGTCTATCGGGCTGTTAGCCGGCTGCCTGGGCACCTCCGATCTGCGGTGGCTGAACTTCAATCCACTGCCATCCGTAGTAGGGGTGTCGCCTCGCCCTGAGGACGACGAATTGTTGCGGAAACGCCTGCCCGAACTTGTAGCCACCATATGCCGCCGCCGCCGTGGCTATCAAGGTCACGAGCGGGTGCGCTTTGCCGGTCACCCCGAAAGCCGCGAACCCGCCCAGGACGCCGGAATATATGCCTACCTGCACAACCCGGGCGACTTCGGCCTCGACTGCTTGTATGAAGAACTGCCCAGCCGCCCACTCGACGGTTTGTAGGGCCGCGTGGTGCGAGTCGAACGGGTTCTCCCCACCAAGTTCGTACTCAACCATCAGATGGTCGAGCTGCTCTCCGATGCTGAGAAGTTGACCCGCGTCGCCCATACCGGCCAAAAGCCGTTGGGCCAAGGCGTCGCGCTTGGTCAGGGCGGCACTCTGGTAGTAGTTGTGCTGCAGCTTGACTGTTATCCGGTAGCTCATCTCGGCTCTCCTGGTCTCGGCTGGGTCTTGGCGGCGACTCTGCTGAGGCGTTTTGGGATTTGCTCGGATGCTACGACGCCGCCTCTCAACTGGCTTGTGGGTTATCCACAGCCTGACCTGGCTGGAATTCGTTGCCTATCTACGGCGGGGCTAGGTTCGCAGGCCGGACCCCGCGAGGGAACACCGACCTAGAAGGGAGGGAACACCGAACTAGAAGGCAGGATGGTTCAAGCCGCGAGCTGGGCTAGAACACGGTGTCGATACTCTTCCTTCGAAATGTAGTGGCTGTAATGCGTGACTCTGACGAGGCGCTTGTACCGACTTGAAGGAATGTGCTTGCCGGCGAGGAGATAGGCGTCGTTTCCGAAGGCGATGATTGTCGGTGCCGCGCAGTTGAGATCGTCGAACTCTTCGAGCAATCTGTGAATGTTGTCAGTAACCAGAGCTGGATTCTCAACGAGGTGACGCATGAGGTTGTTTGACTCAAGCATCACGACGCCTTTGACAAGATCGGTCATGTAGGCACCGTAGTAGGGCGTACCGGAGAACGCGAATCGGATCTTGTAGTCTTGGGCCACTGAGCTTGGATCGTGAAAGTTGGCGAGCGACGCCGGATTGAATCTAGATAGGTTCAGACCAACCATCACGACGTCATTACGCAGCCTTCTTAGCAGCGTCGAATTCCGATCCGGATCAAGCACGGTCAGGTCACCGATGCTCGACTTGGGTCCTCCAGTTGGCTCGGCCCAGACGGCCCAACTCGCGTACCCACCGTGCTTCTTCTTGATGATGTCGAAAGTCTCTCTATCGACCATCTCGGCGTGGATAGTACCTGGCGCCGGACTGGATCTTCTTGGATGACCGCTGGGCGACTTAGTGGTTGGCGGCTAAGAAGCTTAGCGTCGGTACACGAATTTAAGACCGAGGTGGTCAGACCACGTCCCGAAGGTTTTGCCTCTCAGATACTTTTCTGCGCCGGTTCGATACTTAAGCGTTACGAGGTAGGTCAACAGCAATATGTCGAATGCGGATGCCTCGACCCAATCAACGGCCCGTGTATAGCCCCATACCAGCGCTGCGCCGGTCTCGTTGACGAACTCAGGTAGGACTCGACGACTCGTATTAAGAGTTCCGAAGCTGCCCAAGTAGACGTATCTATCTCTGCACTTCCTCATCAAGCCGGAAGCGGAACCGAATGCCAGTGCCGACCATCCTTACCGCCGAGCGACCCTTGGTACTAAATGGATTTCTGAGCTGAAGGATTGAGCGAGTGGCGCTAAGTGCATCTCGGATGTACAAGATTCTGTAGGCGTCTGCAACCGACTGGGCCTTCTTCACCTCTGTTTCGCCCATTTCGAACTCGAGCTTCTCAGCGGATGGGCTAGCTTTCACCTCGAAGAAGTACTTCGACGCTTCTGTCAGCACTTCGAAGTCATAACCGAGGCTGTCGTCTCCCACACCGTTCTTGAGGTAGATGCCCGCGTTAGTAGACTTCCAGCTCGACTCATCACAGCTGGGGTACCGTCTCCGCAGCCAGTGGAACGCCGCAATTTCACCAGCAAGCCCGATCGCTCTTCTCTGGGCATCGGAAAGACGATCGAACTCGGCTCCACCACCACCTCGACCATGCCCGTCCCTGGGGATGCCTCGACTTTGAGTCGGAGACGTCTTCGCGAAGTTTCGACCTGAGCGCAGGAACTTGTCATTGATTGTTCCGCGGATGGCTTCAACGAACTGAGCAACGTCTGCGGCGCCGACGTTGTAAGTCGTGCCGCCAACCTGTAGGGAGTTCTTGGCTTCCGCACGCGCGGCTGCCTCGGTTGCAGCAGCCGATCGCTCCGCGGCGAGGTCTTCGGGCGTCAGCCCTAGCTCGGTAAGATCGAACGTCGACGGCATCCCGGACGGCCAGACGCCCAGGGCGGCGAGCCAGCGCAACAGCTCTTGGTCAGTCAGGGCCCTGAAATCGAATATCCCAAGGCTCTCGGCCTTTCGGACGACGCTCGACCGATCATCCTGCGACCAGCCTGCGGGCGTCTGAACGGCATGCTTCTTCGCCCAAGCGTCAATAGTTGGCTGCCCGGCCTCCAGCGCGCGAGCGAGCCGATCCCTGTTAGCGGCTAAGACTTCGGCGACGTTCAAAGGTTCATCGCCACGTCGCGGTGCTCCGGCTTCGTTGAGCTGACGTTCAGCCCGATTCGCTATTGCATGTTCAGGAGGAACTTCGAACTCGATGAGCCACGCTGGATCAGGAGTAATGAAGTGAAGGTCTCGCTCGGAAGCGTACCCGACAAATCACCGTACTGATCGAACGCAAGCGCGTATTTGATCGTGACTCTTGGGAGCAGGTGATCGCGATTGGCTCTAACCCAGGCTTCGACTGCTAGAAGATGGCCTTCTTCGTTCAAAAGTGGGTGGTATATGGGCTCCAAGGCGATCAGAGCTTCATTGAATTGCTTGTACCCGATTCCGAGCTTGTCGCGTACTTCTGCAAGGGTAAGGGGTTCTGAGCAGACAGCTATAACGTCATCCGGAAGACTTACGTTGGTCAGCGCATTGATTTCACGCTGAATACCTTCGGTCGTGGTCAGATCGTCTCGGTCAATAAAGCGCAAGGCACCGTCTCGGCCGGCGTATACACAGACGACCGGCGCGAGCCTGAACAGCACGCTGGCCATGCTGCTCTGGAACTCAGCCCGGGCTTCAAGCAGTTGCCGCACCTCGACATCCAATGCCTCGGCGAGAATTTCATCGTCAGGCCTCGCGAACGTCTGACTCAGCTGGCCGATCTTTGTGACCACCAGCTCGAGATACGACGACAACGCTGGCTGGCCAACGAGTTCGGACAGACCTCGCGCTCCGTGGGCCAACATGGACCAACTCCATTCACGTTCCTGCACGACGACCAAGGTCGGGTATTTGTCATCACGCAGGGCTAGGGGTCGATTTGGCCTAACACCGTTGCCTACGGGTGCGCCGCCCAGCATCAGTTGCAGCGTTTCAGCTCGCTTGACCCTAACGCGATCCAGAGCTTCGGCGACCCGACGCTGACTTGCTTGGGTGCGCACCAGGGCATCCGCCGCGCGAGGTTGAAACTCATGCACAAGCAAGACAAGATCTCTAATCCACACCCTGTCACCTCCGGTTAGCAACTCCGCCTCATCGCTTGGGCGGAATACCTCGGAGTCAACGAGAACTCGAAGATCGACTTCTGACGTCGGCCGGACACGGTCGGGCGCGAGTCTCTTGAGGATCTCTACCGCTGCCGCTCCGTCTCGCTCGAAGCGCATGTAGGGCCATGAGAGCTCATCGATAAGTCGAGTTACGGTGGACTCATCCGTGTCCTGGACGTAAACGTCAAAGGCTTCATCCTTTCTGAGCAAATCGACAGCCTCTAGGCGGCCCGATCGAGTAACAACCACCTTGGCAACTTCGGGCGACTCCCCAGCGAAAGGCTGGTGACCTGCGGCAATTGCGTCCTGCCACGCGCGCGCATAGGCCTTTTTGAAGGAGGCGGCTCGGGCCTCAGACGGATAATCGCTGTCGATCAGATCGCCCATGAACTCAATTTGGTCGCCCGCGTAGTCTCGGTCGGCCCAAAGCTTCAATCCGAGATCCAACAACTGCTGGCGTAGCTCGTTGTCAGCCCTAACTCGTCTTGCGAACTCGCCGGCGAGCAAGGGTGCGAAGTCTGGTTGCTCATCGGCGTCGTCCGCGTGCCACGTCTTTGCAGGACGGCCATACCGATAGACGTGACGTTCATTCGGGTGACCCATTGGAAGCCAGAGCTCTTCCTCGAGAAAGACCTGAGCTGGGGTAGGCCATTGCTGGGGATCGCGGGCATATCCCGTCGGTCGACCAATAGAGAGGTATCGTTGTTCGTCGCGGAGCGCGGGAACTGCGTTTAGAACCAGGACGGCATACAGCCGCTTCGCGGTGAGAGGAAGCCCAGAAAAGCTCTCTTGAGCGGGCCAGCGCCAAAGTTGGCCGGTGATCCGATAGTCCTCATATCGGTGCGTCTTGTACCCGTCTGCATCTAGACGGCCAACCCACCAGCTAGCTAGCACGTCAGACATTTCACTCCGCGAGGCGATCCAAGTCGGTGTCAGTTGGCCACCTGGGATGAGAGGCCAGGATGTCTCACCAGCAACTGGCCTTAGACCGCTCTGGACTCCAAGGCGCTTCAGGAAATCGACTGCCTCGCCATGATCCGCAATCGGGAAAGGGAGACTTGTCGGCGGAAGCAAGAATCGCTCCGGCATACGCGCGAGCTCAGGAATCGAGCCCGACGTTGCAGATATCAAGGCGCTCAGATTGGCGCCACCCTCATCCGCCCACTCCGGACCGAAAACTGACTCTGATGAAGCCACCCAGCCAGATCGAGTCGGTACACGCAGTCCGAGCCTATCCAGCGCAGGTGGCGCGTCGCCGCGCATCGCCTTTACCAGCCGATAGCTCCACAAGAGGAGATCGGATCTCACTGCGTCACTGCGGGTGCGAGCGCTGATGTCCCTGGTGTAGTCGAGAAGGGTCTCGGTTCGAAACTCCTGTACCAACCCAGAACTCTCAAGGAAACCACGGGCTGGTCGAGCTCGGCGGCCACCCGAGGGAAGGGACTCGAACCAGGTGAGGTGCCGATTCATATAAACCAGACGGTCTCTGAGGCTGGACGGTATATCCGCTGCGTTGGCTTCGCCTTCGGCAGACTCCGCCTGTCCGAGCTGAAGAGGTGGAAAGAAAACAGCCGCTGCCCGCCGATCTCCACGTCGATCCGAGCGACCCGCTCCCTCGCGTAGACGGGCATCCTCATCGATCAGAATCTTTCGTCCGATGAGATGAATTGCCGTTCGGTTAAAGACCCTCGCAATGTCACCGTAGAACTGATCCCAAACCTCCCACCCGACGTTGCTCCTTTGCGCCGCAGCAAGCTCTTCAGCCCACTCAGCGAGCTCCTCAGGATCTGGCGTCATGCTTCGACCAACGCGCTTTCGCATGATCTGTTCAAGGCGCTCAATACGATTGCTACCGAGCGAGCCATCGATCAAGCGGGAACCTGGGAGCTCGGAAACCCGATCCGGTCCAAACACGGTCGTTCCATCAGGCGCCCAATGCCGCGAATCTGTAAGCAGCAACCACCGGGCAGCCCTGCCATTTGCTGGTAGGACCAACGCTGACTCTTTCTGAGGTACCGCAGCGGCAGCTTGATCGAACTGGCTCGCGTACCGAACTTCCCACGCCGTAAAGTCCACGACCACGGCGGGATCAAGCAATGTAGAACGGGCCCAATACCCCGCTTCAATGGCAATGCCGGCTGCTTCGCGAATGTACAGCGCGTTGACGGGAACGTCGGGATCCAAATCCCGCCGGGCCATCTTCGTAATGAACGGAGCATTGACGTGAGATGCTCCCGGTGCCGCAGCGTGATCCATTGGGAGGTACGTGTAGAACACACCAGTTCGCCCGTCGCCTCCAACTGCGACGGCCATCGAAACCGTCACCGGTTCGTTCCACTCAAGCCACTCGTCGTCTAGGAGTCCGGCTTTCACTGTCGCCCCAATTGCCTCACGCACGCTGGAAGCTGGGACCACGCGACTCGCAAGAATGAAGGAGCCTCCAGGATCAAGGTCAACCTGGTCAATTGCCACCTCCCTCGGTGTCATCGCCAGGCGTCGGACTGCTCTGGTCTGCGCCACAGGAACGCCAGGCCTGATCGTCACTTCGAGACGGCCGATTCGGTCGAGGAAGAGAAGGAGTGGGCGTTCTGAACCCGTCAGCCACTCCACCTCTTGACGCACCATAGCCGCCGCTTCGCGACTGCGAAGAGGGAGACGGATGACAGTCGCTATGCCGCGACGGGAAAATACATCGAGACCGGCAGGGGTGTTGGTCATCGGCACGACTACGCAATAGGGCGAGACCTTGGGAACCACATTTCCCTCGGATTCGACGATGGCCTTTAGGCGATCGATATCAGTCGGGTGGGCAAAGCCGAATCGAAATCCAGCAAAGCTGTCATCCGCACCCGGCATGCGGGACGAGTAGATCTCCGGCCATTCGCAGATTCGGAGGACAGCTCGAAAGCCGACACCCTTGTTGCCCACACCTTGGTCAGGGCGCTTGTCGCTATTACCAATTTCTGAGATCGCCGCGACGTTTGAGACTCCGAAAGGGAAGCCGGCGTTTGCAACCCATAAGGTCCCAAACTGGCCGTCGTCAGGATCGAAATCAACGACGATCAGGCCGTCATTTCGGGTGGCTGTATGCGCGTCGTAGGCGTTCTGGATCAGTTCGACAAGAAACCTTCCCTCGTACTCGGCCGTCGCGGTCGCTGTGAGCTTCAGATCTCTGCGCCCAATTCGCTTTGGTTCCCTGGCGGCGAGGCGCAGATAGTCGAGCGCCAATGCCTCCACGTAGCTAGCTGGGTCGTCTGGAATATCGATCATTCGATCAGCTGTCAGCACGTCCTAGCTCCGCGACTCAGCACTGCCTGATAGGGGGTCGTGGATCCTTTCGCGCCGAGTCGATGAAGCGACAGAAAGCGTTGGCCAGGCGCATTTGATCGGGAGTCCGCGCGATCACGTCAAGGAGGGCCGGGCTGCAGACGAGGATCGCCATTCCCTGTGCGCGCGATATTGCCACGTTCAGGCGGTGCAGGCTGTATAGGAAGTCGATCCCCCGTGGGGCTTCGGCCGGGCTCGACGTCGCCATCGAGTAGATCACGACCGGCCCCTCCTGGCCCTGGAACTTGTCGACTGTCCCGACCCGAGCACCTGACGGCAGCTGGCCGGCCAACAGTGCAACGTGCGCGTTGTACGGTGCGACGACGAGGATATCTTCGATCGTCATCGACCGGAAGTTGCCGTTGCGGTCGGTCCACGGCCGGCCGAGCAGATCACTGAAGATCTCGACCACAACCGCGGCCTCTTCTGACGATGAAGTGCGGTTGCCGACGTGCACGACTGGTCGGTAGCGCAGGCCCGTGCCTGACAGTTCGCCCGAGGCTCCCACTCCCTGTCGCGCGCATTCCGGCGCCGACTCCAGACGGTTCTCGTATGCGATCTCCGAGATGTACCGGCACACATCCGGGTGCATCCGGTACGTCATCGCGAGGAAGCGACCGCGGTCGGGCTGGATCGTCTGGGCGCCGTCCAGCACGTGGTCGAGGGCCGACAGGTCGGCGCCCTCCGGGTGCGACCCCTTCGACGGCTGCCGCAGCTGGTTCGGGTCGCCAAGCAGGACGATGTTGCGGGCGCACGTCGAGGCCGCGATCACGTTCGCCAGTGACATCTGGCCCGCCTCGTCAATAAATAGATCGTCGAGCTTGCCTTCAAGCTCGTCGCGGGCAAACAGCCACGCGGTGCCGGCCACCACGTCGACCTCCCCCGCTCCGACCGCGTCGTCGACGTCGGCGTTGGTGGCGGCGGGCAGGACGACCGCGGAAGCGCACCGCTGGTCCGCCTCCGCCTTTTGGATCGCCCGCAATGGGTAGCCGCGGCGCTCCGCCTCGCGGCACACCGCATCCAGGAGATTGCTGATCACCTTGTGGCTCAGCGCTGTCAATCCGACACGGCGGCCGGCCATCAACCGCTCGACGATCATCTCTGCGCCCAGGCGCGTCTTGCCGGTGCCCGGCGGGCCCTGGATGGCCAGGTAAGAATCCTCCGGCCGGGGCGGCGCCAGCAACAGCAAGTCGCGGATCGCCCGGTAGTCGCGCGGGCCCTCGATGCCGTTTGCCACCACCGACTCGGCGACCCGGCGGATGGCGTCGCGCAGCACTCGGTCTTCGATCGGGGTAGGCGGAATCAGGGCCCTCGGATGCGGCACAGCTGATGCCTTACCCCGCCGAAGAACGAGCGTGCCCGCGACGTTGTCGATCTCGTGCACCTCGCCGGCCGGCTTCTTCGTGCGCGGGTCCACCGGCGACATTCCCACGGACAGCTTGTGGTCCTGCGGCGGGAACGTGTAGCAGTGCAGGAGCGAGTGCTTGTACGGCCCGGCCTCGCCGGCGTAGGCGAGGCCGCCGATCGACTCCGAGTCGGCGAGCAGGTCCTCATCGGTCATCTTCAGGCGCTCGTAGTAGCCCCACCAATCGGACTTCTGCTCCCGACGGTGCCACCACAGCTGCTGCGCCAGGAGCCACCGCGGAGACCCGACCGGCACACCGCCAGCCAGCCTTGCGAACAGGTCCTCGATGTCCTGCTCCCACTGCTTCATCTCGACCGAGGGCTCTGATGTCTGTGGCGCGGGCCGCGAGAGAACGATCCCGAACTCGGTTTCCGCTTGCGGCCTTCGGTCTTCCAGCCAGTCACGCAGCATCGACGTCGACCGCAGGTCCTGCTCGTTGTAGACCGCGATTGCGTCCAGGATCGACTGCTCACGGCGGTCGATCCAGCTCTCGTAGGCGACGATGCTCGACCCGGCCTCCGAGATCGCGTCCTGGCGCTTGCTCATATAGAGCGCCTCGACGTCCTTCAGCGAGTACGACTCGCGCGAGGCAATGAGCGACTGCTTGACCACGCGGTAGAGGTCGACCAGCACCTCGCCGCGTAGCAGCCGGTCGACCTCGGCCTCGCGGGTGCCGTGCCGGCCCATCAGTCGCTTCAGCGCGTTCGGCTCATACGGCGCGTAGTGGTAGACGTGCATGGCGGGGTTGGCGTCCAGGCGCGCGATGACCAGGTCGACGAGCTCCTCGAATGCCAACTTCTCCTGGTCGCGGTCGTGCGCCCATATCGGCTTGAAGTTGCCCGCCACGTCGAGGGTGCCGAACAGGTACTCGAGCCCACCATCGAGCGCCCACGGGTCGCTCTCCATATCGAACATCAGGTCGGCGTCGGTCGGCGGAGGCAAGAGGGCGAGGCCGAGGTCGGGGCGCTCCGGCCTGACAAGCACGTAGTCCGGCCGGCCAGTCTCGCGTTCCTTGACCTGCAGTTGCGCCTGGAGGCGCAGACGAGAAAGCGTGTTGGCGCCGATCCCCGTCGCGCTCAGGTCGCCGTCGGAGATCGCCAGCGCGCCCGCCGTGTTCACGCCCGCCGCATCGAGCTTGCGCGCTTGAGACCGCGACAGTCCGGCGACGAGCACGAGACTGTCGTCATCGCGCCACCGCTGCTCGCAGACCTTGGCCCACCGGCAGACTCCGCAGTGCTCGACCGGCTCGGGATACGTCTTGACGGGGGCGCCGGCGGTCACCGACTCAAGCCTCGCCTTGGCGTGGTGGAGGTAGGCCCGGTAATCGCTGACGCGGAATCGCGGCCGCGTTCCGTCGCCCAGGACCAGGCGCATCCACTCCGGGACGCGACCCTGCATGCCGGCGACGAGCTCTGAGTAAAGCGACGTCTGCAGCAGCGCCGCTGCCTTCGCGCTGCGCGCGAGCTTGGTGTCGACGACCTCGTAGCTGTGCGCTCCGAGATCGCTTGGTGCGTCGACTTTCTCGAGGAAGTCCGCGTAGCCGAGCCAGCGCCCGTCGAATAGGGCGGCCTGGTAGATCACGTCGTAGCCAGCGCGCATGGCCGCGACCGTCTCGTCGCGCGCTTTCGTGTATGCCTCGAGCGTGGCGCTGCGCGTTTCGATGACCGCGACCGACTTGCTCGCTCGCGCGTAGCCGTCGAGGTGCGCCTGCTCGTGTGCGGTGCCGTGGCGGGCGATCAGCTCGAGCTCCGGGTCTTCCCTCTCTGGCCGGACAAGCTCACCACGCGTGGCGGCGAGCTCTTGCTGCGTGAGGTGCCCGCACTCGAGAAAACCGGTGAGGTCGCTCGCACTGAGGATTAGCCGCCCGCCGGTCAGGTGCACGCAACCTCCCAGGTCACGCGTCGAACTCCAGCTGTTGCGGCCGCGCGTCGGCCTCGCGGGATGCCTGGGTCATGACCACCGGAAGCATGTCGAAGACGGTATCTCCGTAGGCCGCCCCGAACAACAGCTCAGTCATGCATGCGAGCTTGCGCGCCTCGTGCGGGAGGTAGTCGCGCCGGAAGTTCTTGCCTGGGCCGCCGCCCTCGAAGCCGAGGCAGCCCAGCGCGGTGACCGAGGTCTTGCGCAGCCCGCTCGACTCGGGCACCCAGTGGCGCGAGCCGACCTCGCCAAGCACCGCTGAGTCGTGGACGATGAACTGTACGTAGCGCTCTTTGTCGCGCGAGTCCTCGAACACGACGAAGTCGTGATCGCGCAGGTCGAACAGGAGCCGGCGCAGCTCCTTCTCGTAGATTTCCAGCCGCATCTCTCTTTCCATGCCAACAGCGTGCAGGGCCGTCGCGACAGCTCCCTGTCGCGGTTTTCGGACCGCCATCAATTTCGCCTCCGGGCCGGTGAAACGAAGCGGATCGGGCTCGCCGACTGGTGGGCCGGGAAGGCGCTGAGGTGGACGACCCGGCCTTCGTGGATCAGCGCGGCACCCTCAAGGTCGGGCGCCACGAGGGTGAGGTGCGACCCGACGCCAAGCTCGGGTCCGACGCTTGGACTGCCGGCGGCTATCGAACGAAACCATCGCCTGGCGGCGGCGTCGGCGCGTGCGCCGAGCGGCTTCGTATCCGACATCGCGGCTTCGGCCTGGTAGCTGGCGACCAGGCCGCTCCACATGGAGGCGAGCACCTCCGGCGCCTCGAACATGTCGGCGCACGCCACGCGACCGGCGACGCAGGCGATGACTCCAACCTGACCGGGTGCAGGTTCGACCGTCGCCGCCAGGTTGGTCAGCGGACGCGAGTGCCGGGCGAGGTCGGCGTATGAGCGGCTGGGGGCATCCGCGCCGTGGCCATCCAGGATCCGGTCGACGCCGGCCCAGACCGCACCCTGGTCGGACGCGAAGCTGCGGGTGCTGCGCATGGAGCGGGCGACGGTCACGGTCTTGGCCGCGCGGACGCTCGGCGCGAGGTTGACGGCGGCCTTGCCAGTCGCTTCCTCCGACACAGACTGCCAGCGCCCGGACTCGACGCATGACACGGGTACGTTGAGCACGCTCGTGGCCGGCACGAGGATCGTGAGGTTGAGCACGCGCGTCTGCTTCATACCGAGCAGCACCTCGCCTTCGACCAGTAGCACGGGCCGGTCGGCGCGATTCGCCACGCGCAGCGTGCCGACGGAGCCGGCCGTGCTCACCTCCTCGATGGAGACGAGCCCGGCGTCCTGGGCCTGCTGATAAAGGAAGTAGTGCGGAGGGTCCGCCACAGAGTGCCGGGCGGCGATGATTGGAAGCAGCGCCAGGTTGCCGGCCACCGCGGCCTGGCCGATTTCGAGGGTCGTCACGAGGTCTATCAAGGTCTGTTGGTCGTTCATAGGTCGATCGTCGGCCAGCCCCGCGACAGCTGGCTGTCGCGTTCGCCCGGCCCGGTCAACCAGGCTGTTCAACCGGTGACATAATGCGGCCCTCATGGCTCGAGACGACTTCGAAAAGCACGACCGCCTGATCCGGTTGATGCGCGAGCTGGCGCTGTTCCAGGCTCAGCCGCGAGGGCTGACCACGGCCCAGATCGGGGACAAGATGGGCATCTCGCAGCGGCAGGCGCAGCGCGACATAGCAGCGCTGGAGAGCGAGTACAAGGTGCCGTTCGTCAAGCAGGGCACGCGGTGGACGCTAATCGAGGGCTATTTCCTGCCGCCGGTGAACTTCACGATCCCAGAGGCCATGACGATGGTCGTGGGCGCGCGCTTGATGTGGCGGTATGCCGACCGCGCCAACCCGTTCGCGCAGGCTGCGTACGAGAAGCTGGCGGCTGTTCTGCCCGCGCCGATGAAGGAGCCAGTGATGGAGGTGGCGGACGGCCTGGGCGACAAGCGGGACGACGGCCTGTGGACGAAGGTGTTCGCAGCGTTGACCGCCGCGTGGGCCGAGCGGCGCAAGGTGCGGATCCGCTACAAGAAAGAGGACGGCACCGACTCCGATCGCGTGGTGTGGCCGCTGTTCATCGAGCCGACGCCGGCTGCGCACTCCCTATATCTGATCGCTTGGGACGAGAAGAAGAAGGCGATGCGGAACTATCGCCTGGAGCGGATCTCGGGCGTGGTCGTCCTCGAGGAGCGATTCGACCCCCCGCTCGGATCATCACTGCGAAAGATTCTGGGGCACGCTTGGGGCATCTGGACTTCTGACCATCCGGTCGAGGTCCTATTGCGGTTCACACCGCGAGTGGCGTCACGGGTAATCGCCACGACCTGGCATGAATCCCAGCAGGTGCGGGAGCTCGCTCACGGCGGGGTTGAGGTGAGGCTGGTCATTGCGGAGCCGACCGAGCTTCGGCCGTGGATTCTGGGGTGGGGCCAAGAATGCGAGGTTGTCTCACCAGTCGGACTGCGAGAGTCGATCCTCAGGGAACTCGTCGCAGCGGCATCGTTGTACGGCAAGCCCGTGGCTCGGGTGGCTGCCGCCGACGGCACGACCGTACACCTGCCGGCCGCGCGCGAACGGCGCTCAGCGGCCGGCTGACGCGCAATGGGCCGCGGGCTTGAACAAGTCGGCCACCTGACCCAGAAGCTTCGCGTCTTCTTCGGTAAGGGGTTCTTTGCGATTCACGGAGGAGGTACAGCGCCATCTGCTTGGCTATGCGCAGCTACTGTCCAACGCCTATTTCTGATCTGACAGCAGCCGGATGAACTCGAGGGCGATGAACCGCAAAGAGACCACACTGAGGTTGGCTTCCCAGTTTCTCCGGATTCCGTTCCGAGGAATGTTCCAGATTGCAAGCCCTGAGATTTGCCCGGAGTCATCGGTCAGGAACCTGATGTTGAAATGAGTGATTCCATTCCGGAGATACCGAGATAAACCCCTCAGATCGTTACCGGGCACCTCGCCGTACACGGTGATTGAAGGCCATCCAGCATCAATGAGTTCAGACATCGGCGTCTTCGGTATGCGATCAAACCACCGCTGTTGTGGAAACACGAGGAGCCCGAGCATTGAATTGACTAGTTGAGTGACCTCGAACGCGGTCCCCGGTTTACCTCTTCGGGCTTCTCTGTCAACCAGTTCCAAGTTGGCCTTCGTACGCTGAGCGAAATCGCTGACTAGGTTCTCGTAGTCCACTGAGCAATATCCTCCGATCTCTCTCAGAACTCTTAGGAGGGGAATCAGTCACCGGCAGCATGACGCTGATTGCGCAACGCCGGCCCGGGTTTGCAACGAGAAGGTAGCGAGTTGTCAGTAAGCCCGGCTAGCGGTCTTCGAACTCGTGACTCTCGAACCGCAGGGTACGCGCATTTTCGGTGACCGTCCGCTGAACATCCTCCGGAAAGCCCGATTCGCAGTCGGCGTCAACTTCAATGGTTATCCGGATTTCAGTCTTGCCGGCCTTCCCAAGCTGACGCACGATTGCCTCGGCGATGTCACCTACGTCACGGATCAGACGCACGGGTTCCAACGACACACGGCCAAAGAACTTGACCGGCAGGCGTCCTTTCGGAGGTGGAGGTGGAGGCGGGGGCGGTACTTCATCCGGCGGCGCTATCTGGCGCCGAGCCGCTTCTGGCTTAACCAGAACAGCGGTGCTATCCACATGAACGTCGGGGATCTTGCCCGCCACCAGGCCCACGTAACGACCCTCTTCATCGACTCGTCCTGCATACGCGAACGTGTCTGGATCCCACGTGGTCGCGGAAACCCCTTCCTCGATTGCCCGCGCGAGAACACCTGAGTCCCGTAGACGCGGCAAGTAGAGGTACTGGGAGTAGTCGCTCCAAAGCTCCTTGAGCTCGACCTGGTCGCCACGCCATAGCGGGGTGTCGTTTAAGTCCATGCTCAGCCGCACCCCCGAGTATTTGGGTATCAAGGCCTCGTCAGCAACGAGTTTCCTCGAAACTCTCGTGGCGAGAGGTTCGGAACCGGTGACCCTTGTTTCCGACCACCGAACTTCAGGCTCATTCTTGTCCTGGCTCGGCACAAGGGCCCACTGGTACGTCTCGCCGATGCGTTGGCCGACTGCCTCATTGAAGTGTTTGACCTGAGTTTCGACTTGCCTCTCCTGGAATCTGTCAAGGCTCATCGTGTCTTTCTCATCGGCGATCGACTTCCATGCGAGATACTGACGGACCGCTTGTTCGAGATCACCGAGTCTGGTCTTGTCCGCGGCCAGGAAGACCAACATATTCCGATGTAGGCGAGGTCCCGCTGCCCTCTGTTTGAGGATCGCGTCGGCCTGAGTCCTAGCGTCGCTTTCCGCCAACTTTGAATCGTGCGCGTACTGAGGCGCAAGGATGACAAGTCGTGCTCGCTGATCGTCCGGCACATCCGCTGCGCTCTGTACCGCTGCGTGGACCGCTGCAAATTCCCCAACATCCCGTAGGGCCTTGAGTCTCTCGTTGATAAGGTGGTCGACCTGGTCTGCGGTGAAATGCGATGCGGCACGGTCACGCGCCAAACGTGTCACCGACGGTTGGAGCGAATACCAGTAGCGCTGGCCGTCCACATAAAGGTAGGTCGCCTGATCGGCCAGCTTTCGGAGGGCGTCGCCAAAGATCGGGGGCGCTTCTCCTGGCTGGACACACCCCAGCTTGATTGAATGGTCGTCAATGCCGCGATTGGCCGCTTGTTGCGTCGGGGCTGATCCGAGGTAGATCGTTCGCGCTACGCGGCGCGTTGCTGAATAACGACCCAGATTGGGGTTCTCGCGGTCGATGCGCAGTGGAAGCGCATTCGGACCATCTACATCGGTCTCTATGACCGGCGCCCAGCCGTCCTCGAGGTACCTCATTAGCTCCGAGGCGACAGCAGGAGCGTCAATGGGAACGCTGGCGGGCAGAATAAGCAGGCTCTGGTCGTTGCGCTCCCAGAGTTCGTGTATAACGGCTGCCATCAAGCGCAAGACGCCGCGCGTTCGTTGGAATTTGTCGAGCGTCGACCATTCTCCGTATAGGCGGTCAAACAGTTCCGGGTGAATCGGATACGCAGCCGTCATCCGTCGCTCGTAATCGCCCTCACCACATGATGCTGGGAACTCGCCCTTCTGGGTGCGGTAGAGGCCGCCAAATGCTTTTACCACTGCGTCGCGGTCGGGGGCCAAGTCGGCAGGCAGCTCATCAAAAAGCCGGCGACGCACAATTTCAAAACCCTCTTCGGCTGACGCTGGCCGCCAAGACGATTGGACGCGCCCCAGCACGTTAGCGAGACGTTCCAAAGCTGCGCGACCGCCCTCACCACCGACCTCGATGTCCGACGCTGGGACAGACATGACAAGCAATGCTCCGGGCACGGCCCGCGCGGCTTCGGCAAGAGCCTGCGCAAACGTGAACTGAGCGTCAAACGAGCCGGCAGGCAATCCTCCTATCCCATATAGCTGTCGCGCGTAAGCTACCCACTCGTCTATGAGAATCAGACACGGCGAATAGCGGCGGAGCAGCTCCTTAAGCGCTTCGCCAGGGTTAGTGCCTTTGGCATCGCCTTCGGCGACAAGTTCGAAGGCTTCCCGGCCTCCGAGTTGCCACGCCAGCTCTCCCCAAAGGGTGCGCACTTTGGTTCCGTCTGTTTTGGTCTGGACCGCACCGGGATTCACCATGTGTCCGACGAGAACCGCGACATTCGCTTTGGGCGGAGCCGCGAGCTTCGCTTCGGCAAGAATTGCCTCTACGCCAAGGAGTTTGCTAGGTGAATATCCCCAAGCCAGGTGGTACAGGGCGATCATGGAGTGAGTCTTGCCGCCACCGAAGTTGGTCTGCAGCTCGACCACCGGGTCGCCGCCCTTCATCTCCCAGCGGCGCACCGCGTTGAGAATGAGCTCCTTCAGCCCGTCCGTGATGAAGGTGCGCCGGAAGAACTCGACTGGGTCACCGTATTCGGGCGCAGCCTCATCACGCCAGACTTGGTGGAGGTCAGCCGCGAACTCTGCTTGCTGGTAGCGGCCCGAGGCAACGTCCTTGTGGGGTGTAACGATCTCGCGCCATGGCTTCAGGCCACCCGCGGGCTGACCCTCGATGGGCGCGACTGCAGCCTTCCGTTCGCGCTGTCTGGTCTGTTCGGAGAAGCGGGTGCGAAGCAATTCTTGTTTCATACGGTCGACCTCGACGGCTTGGTCAGCCGCCGAAACATCTAGGAGCAGCCTGTGCGTGGTGTCGAGTGCCCGGTAGGCGTCGTCGGTCGAGAATGTTTCCTGGTGCGCCCAACGGTTGCGCATGTCTCGCAGCTCGCTAACGTAGGTGCGATCCGTTTGGCTGAGCTTGGCCCTAAAGACGTCATTCCAAGCGTCCCACATTGCCTTGAGAAGAAATTGGGCGTCGCTCTTAGACACCTTGAAGCCCATCTCATTGGGCCCAAGCGCCTCGACCCATCCCTTCCCATACTTCGCGACGCATTCGCGTTCAACAAAGGGGGCAAGGCCCTGGCTAAGTAGGGCAAGCGCGCCGCCGACTCGTTCGTGGTTGGTGGCGGCCATCGCCTTAGCCTTCCAGGCTCAACTGGATCGATTGACCGGACTCGTCTGCGGCAATCCGAAGAATCGTAGGCCACGCCACGACGAGGCCGTTGTAGGACAGCGCTTCCTTGGACCACCGCTTGCGCTCACATATGTTGTACAGGCGGTAGCCCAGTTCCCGAGCCGTTTCTGCGAGACCGCCGACGCGTCCCACTAGAGCTGCTGCACTGTTTTCGCCGCCCGTTTCAAGCGCGCGGATCAGATGTTGCGTTACCTCCCAAACAGTAAGCCGCCGGTCCGCCAAGGGATCCCAATCAGGAGGTAACTCGTCTCGACCCCGGAGGCGAACTTTGCCCGCCCGCGCATCCACAATGCCAGCCTCAACCAAGGCGTTAACAGCGGAGTTCTTTGCCTTGGACAGGGTTTCGGCGATGCCGAAGTCGCCCGGTGCCATGCCAAACTGCTCAAACCACGCTACTGCCCACCGCGTGTCAGAGTCGAAGTCGCCTTCTTGTTCTGCCAGCGTCTGATCCAAGACCTGATTAATGAGGCCGAGCGCGATTCGGACTGTCATCGCTGAGCCGTTGGCTTCGACCACTTTTGCATAGCGCGAAAAGATGCCCATACCGGGGCCAATTGCCGCTTGCGCTAAATCAACTGGCGCGATATTGCCTTGCTGAAGCCTTCGTAGTGCACCGGGGAGCTCCGCTCGAAGTGCCGCCTGGAAGTCTTTGCGGGTCGCCAGTGGCGCCGAGATTGGTCTGGGTCGGCAAGCCAAGACGATCGAGGAAGCGAGCGAATTCGTGCCTCTGCCAATGTTTCTAGTTGACAGTTCGCTCCTCATCGGCCACGTGCCGTTTACCGAAAAGCCCGCACTGAGAAGACCGACCAGCATGGTCTCCCATCCTGTTGAGACTTGCTGTCCGTCAACTCCGTCGTCTTCCGCTTGCTTGAAGGCGTAGAAGACGCAAAGCGGGTATGCAGGGTCATGTACATCGCGCATGCGCAGGAACGCTGCTCGGAGACCATCCTCGAAGTGTCTGTCCGCCCGAGTTTTGCTACCGTCGAAACGGAAGGGTGTCGCGACCAGCTCCTCTGATTTAGGAGTGAGGAGGGTGCTGAAAAGGTCTGGGAAAACATTCGAGAGTGACCTTCTCAGCCATACGTAGAAGAAGTCCGAAAGGTCGGCGTAGCCGATGTTGTCGTAGTACGGCGGATCGGTGGACACCATCGATTCGTGTGGTCGCCCTCCCGACCGCGCCGCGTCCAATTGCTGCACGTTTCCCGAATGACCCGCTGGCAGCGCTTCAAGGACCTCACAAAGCGAGTCAACTGTGCCCTTGATGTCCCCGCCCGCTCCTGCGAAAGGGTTCGTTTCCGCATAGTCCCAGACCATTGGCAGTGCCTGGCGGCCAAACGTGTTCCGCATTCGATCCATACCGTTCTCCCAACTGCACAGGACGGTATTCCTATCGGCAGCCTTGTCGACCGCAAATGCGAGGTAGGTGGCAATTGCGTCGGCATAGGCGGCCGCATTAGTGCCGCCGTCGGCCAGTCGGATTCCATCGTCATGCACGCCAGCCGCAACTGCATCCGCCAGCGCACGGGCGCGTGCCTCACCAACTAGGTCCGAAAACGTTGTGAGTGCGACGAGTTGCCGCGGGGTAAAGAGGTCCCCGAAGTGCGTAAGGCCATAGAGCTTGCACCAGATCGCGCGTGGGTCGTCGGCCAGCTCCTCGTCGGGCCGCCAGTCTGCCACGACTTGGCTCGCGTTAATGTGCCTCGAATCACTGGGCAGGTAAGTTCGACCGGAGGCCACCTCAGCAACGATCGCAAGCAGCGTCGACCCCATCCGTCCCGCCATGCCTTCAGCTTTGATGTGCTCCTCCGGCGCGTTGGTTTGGCACACGAAGCACTTGAAGTTAGCTCCGCGGCCAGTCTTTGGTGCTGGCGGCGGAGACCCGGGTTTGCGACCAATCGCGAATGTAACCCGGCGAGTAGCTCGATCAACGACTGGCTCTAGCCAACGCTCACGTCCTGGCTTCGTGGACAGGCTCATCGAACTAATCAAATGCATGTCGGCGCCGCAAGCTGGGTTCGGACATCTGACAGTTCGCGCCCACAGCCAGGCGACGACGGTTGATTCGCCACCTCCGTACTCTGGCGGCAGCTCGACTTTCGGGTACTGGAGTCCGATACGGCGCTCAGCTTGGTCCCGCATCCACCGCCCGTAGTAACGGACATCCTCAGCCAGCCTCTTTGCGCCGCTCCAGTCGCCCAGAGCGCCCGAGTGCGAAGCCGGGTTGATTGGAGGGCGTCCTGCAAACTTCGGGGGAATCTCGACCAGTGCTTTAGTGATCAGGACAGCCACTGGGTTCAAATCGCTTGCGGTCGCATCCAGCCCAAGCCGCTGAGCCTCCAGCGGGATTGAGCCGCCGCCACAAAACGGATCAAGAACAGACGGAGGGTTACCCTCGCATGACCGAATAATCTCGGCCCGTGCGGCAGCAAGCACGCGCTCGTTGTTGACGTTGTCCCACTTCACGAGCTCCTCGATGAGTGCGAAAAGACGGTTACGCTCAGCTTGCTGAGCGGCTTCGGTCGGAAAGGCGTCTGGGTGTGCAGACGGGTCGTCGACCAAAGAGGCAAATAACACGGCGCGGCACGCGGCGAGCGGCCGGCGAGCCCACCACAGGTGCAGTGTCGATGGGTGCCCGTGTCTGATCGACTTCTCCCGGGCCGATTCCTTGTTGATTGCCTCAAGCGGGAGTGCGACCTCAATGAGCTTGCGTTTGTATTCGGTCATCTGGCACTGGGTCGATTGCGCCGACGACGGATCCGGCACCGGCGGTTCAACATGGTGCCGTGGATCTCTCGATTAGACGTTTCCAGTCGAAGTTGACACTGATGGTGCCGAAAGGGAGTTCGCCGGCCTCGTCGAAGGGGCGCCTTTGGTAACGCACCGTCGCCTCACCCGAACTGGGAACCTCCACCAATGCCAGGATGAACTGGTCTGGCTTGTTCCGCCCGATCCCGATCTCGCTGCGAGTAACAGTCACGGTATCGGCACCTTCAATTCGTCCTTTGACTTCGATGAAGAACAACACCCCGTCAGCATCCTTGCTTTCGATGTCGTAACCCTTGTTGTTGGGGGGCATTTCGTCAGGCACGCGGCCAAGGCTTCTTTCCGTGGCGAGCACTGCGTCGATCGCCGCCCGCTCGACTCGCTTGGTGTCGCCGGCCGTCAACGAGACTGGGCGCGTTCTGTCCGTGCCGCTCTTCAGGTTGGTCAACAGTCCGGCAGGCACTACGAGCGCACCGCCAACCACGATCGGAGGCAACGGCGATAGCTGGCGCTCTGCCTCGAGCTCTTCAATGCGACGCTTGAGGCGACCCTGAAGCTCGTCGGCCCGACGCCGTGCGTTATCGGAATTCATTCGCGGTTGCCTGCCCGCCAGCTCCTGCTCGCGAAGCTGATTGGCTCGGTGGTCCCAGAAGCGGATCTGCGCCTGCAGTCGGTCCGTCACCGCCACGACCGTTCGGTCGACACGGTCTACGGTCCGGCGTCTTACCTCCTCGAGGTGCGCGCGCGACAGGTCAGAGATTGCGTACTCCAAAGCTGCCGTATTGAAGTCGCGCTCCACCCATTCGGCGGCAGTAACAGGTTTGAGCAGTTCGAGTTCGTCTGCCCCCGCTGGGCGCAGGTCTAAGTAGGGAGCCCAGCCAGCGCCGCGAGCCTTTCCCTCGGGATCGACCTCGACGAATTCGAATTGTTTGGAAACGATCCGGCGGTCGCCGCCTTCTCCCACTCGGCCGTCCTGGATCGCGTGCTGTAGATAGACCAGCGCGCGTGGCATATCGCTCATATCTCGTTCGTCGACTAGAACGCAACCCTGCTTGAGCAAGCTTTGGTGGCGCTCGATTACGAGGTCGATGACCCCATCCAGCAACGGATGTCCCGGGCAGCAGAACTCGGCCAGCGGCTTACCAGGGACAGTGATCAACTCTTTGTCGAAGGTGATCCGCTCATACGCGCGGAGGAGCGGCACGCCGAGCCCGATCTGGCGATCGCGACGACGAAGCTCGACCGGCACATGCGTGATCTCGAAACGGCCCGTCTCCCGCTCGCGGATTGAGCCTCCAAGGTGTGCGAACGCTTCGAGGAAGAAGGAGCGGATGAAGTACGGCTGCAGCCGCCGCGCCTCCGCTCGCTCCATCTCGTCCCTTATGCGTTCGACATCGGCGCTCGTCATGACGTCAGTGCTCAGCGCCCTTTCCCTGACGACTCTCTGGAGAGCGGGGCCCACCGTGTCGTCCACCACTTCGGTCAGCCTGGCTTTGACATCGTCGCGCTCTCCGTACCGGACCGCCTCAATCAGGAGGTCCCGTAGAGAACGGCCGCGGAATGCCTCGCCGAGCACGTCGAACACCTGGTCGCCTAGCGCTCTTCGCTGCTCTTCAAGCTTTTCGAAGAGGCGCTGGAAGACCTGTCCCTCACGGGTGTCCTCGGCGACGAGGTTCCAGAGATGGCACATTTCCGTCTGTCCGATGCGGTGGATGCGGCCAAAGCGCTGCTCGATCCGATTGGGGTTCCATGGCAAGTCGTAATTCACCATCAGGTGCGCTCTCTGCAGGTTGATGCCTTCTCCGGCAGCATCCGTTGCTACCAAGATCGAGACGTCCTTGTCCTGGGTGAACGCCTCCTGGATCTTGCGGCGCTCTTCACGACCCAGCCCACCATGGATGGCAACGACGGCGTCCGGCTGGCCGGTCAAGCTGCGAAGCCGCCCAACGAGGTAGTTGAGCGTGTCGCGATGTTCGGTGAAGATGATCAGTTTGCGAAGTGATCCGTCTGGTGCATGCATCTCGGGCGAGTCCTGAAGCAGCCGCGAAAGCTCTTCCCACTTGCGATCGGTGCCTGACGCGCGCAGGCCCTCTGCCAGCGCCTCGAGGACGACAAGAGTCTCAATTTCACGCTGGAGCTCTGCAATTGTCCGAGCGGCGCTCGCCTCGTCGACCAGTTCTTCTTCGAGCTCCTCACGTTCCGCATCAGGGAGATCGTCTGGGTCGAACTCGTCGTCGGGCTCGCCGATGCCAGCGGGAACGGAGTCTTCGGCAATTTCGAGCAATGCCTCGGCGACGCGTTTTGTCTGTCGCGCCTCAGCAATGCGGTCTAGGAGTCGGCCGCGCCGGCGCCGGAGAGACTGATAAATGGCCTCGGGTGATGATGCCAGTCGCCTTTGGAGGATGGTAAGAGCGAATCCAACGATCGCCCCACGGCGCCCCTCACCCGTCTGCTTGAGGATATCGGCGCGGGTCATCTGCTCCTGCACGTACTCGGTGACCTTTGCGTAGAGGAGCGTTTCGGCTGGGGACAACGGGTAGGTCGGGCTATAGGCCCGACGCTCGGGAAAAAGGCGAGTTCCGTCGAACTTGAGCAGGTTTTCCTTAACGAGCCTGCGCATCATGTCGCTGGTGTCCATGACATGCGAGCCATCGCGCGGTTTGCCTTCAAAGCGATCAGCATCGAGAAGCGCCATGAAAAGCTGGAAGTCGGCGTCCTTGCCACTATGCGGCGTAGCTGTCATGAGAAGGAAATGGCGTGTGACGCTGCCGGCCAGTTTGCCCAACCTATAGCGCTTGGTCTCCTTCAACTCGTTGCCGAAGTAGTGGGCAGACAGCTTGTGCGCCTCGTCCATGATTACTAGGTCCCAGTCGACCGCCTGCATCTTCATTTGTAGGTCGGGGTTACGGGACAACTGATCCAGTCGTGCGATCCATAGCGGCTGCTCTGCAAATGGGTTGCCGCTGCGGGACGCTTCGACTTTCTCGTTGGTCATGATGCCAAAGTCGATGTGGAACTTCTGCCAGAGCTCGTCCTGCCACTGCTCGACGAGGCTCCCCGGGACAACGATCAGACAGCGCTCGACGTCGCCGCGGAGCATCAACTCTTTAAGGAAAAGGCCGGCCATGATCGTCTTGCCTGCGCCAGGGTCGTCGGCGAGAAGAAAACGCAGGGGCTGCTGCGGCAGCATCTTTTCGTAGACCGCCTCTATTTGGTGCGGAAGTGGATCGAGGTTGGACGTCTGGACCGCCAGAAATGGATCAAAGAGGTGCGCAAGCGATATGCGCTTCGCCTCAGAAACCAGCCGGAAGAGCTGGCCGTCTGCGTCAAGCGACCACATTTTCCCCGGGGATTCGATCTCAAGCCTCGCCTCATCGTCGCGGTAAACCAGAGCCTGACCAGGTCGTCCCCCGTCATCGGTGTAAGTGAGAGTGACGGCACCGCCCCCATGCCACTCGGCCTGGATGATCTTGACCGGTCGGTCGGCTAGCAGCCCCCGGACGCGAGCCCCTGGCTTCAGGAGTTCAAGCGTCGCCAAAGTTCCACGCCTGTCGTTCGATACCGCATGCCGCCGTGATCTTAGGACCCAAGCCGCGACAGCTGTTTGTCGTGAGTCTGGCTGCCGATCAGGCGTCTTAGCTCGGCTTCGGCTCAAGTGCGGGCGAGTAGAAGTCACGGGTTGTCTTGAGGAAGTGCCGGTAGTCCGACCGAGCTGGCAGCCGGAGGCTCCCTACGGCGCCGTTTTCGGAAAGACTCAGTAGGTCGAGGACGTCTTCGTTCGTGGCCTGCCCAGACAAGAGCAACCAGCACCCCGCCACAAGACATGATCGGCCTCGACCGCTGACGTCGTGAACGTACGTCGGGCGTCCAGCCCCTAGTGCTTGCTCGATTTCGTCGAGGGCATCGCGGAGGAGGTTCACGTCCGGGATCCCAGTCGCCGACAAGGGCACCCTCCGAACGCTGAAACCTATCGAATTTGCGTATTCCGAATACGGAACGAGCTGCTTGCCGTTTGACCCACGCTCTTTGGGGCCGGTGAGGTCGATGATGTGTGCAACCCCGGCGGAGCGCAGGCGATCGAGCTTGGCCTTGGCCATTTCTGGATTGAGGTCGCCTGGGTAAAGGCCAGCGAGGAGCCAGCCAGGTTCGATCCAAATCGACCGCGGCAGAACTGGCGGCATTGGCTCGTAGTCCGAAAAGGGCGATGGCTTGGTTTCCCAATCCGCGAGTAGGACGCCCTGAACGAGCCACTCGATCATCACAGACTCCATCGGTGGCGGATTCGCTTTGTACTTGCGGTGATCGCCAGTCACAACGGCTTCGGCAATCGTCCAGCCTGCTGGTGTAGAGACGAACCGAATCGAGTAAACGCGAAAACCTGTCCAGCTCCGCTGAAAATGCAGCCAGCTGCCTTCGACCAAAACGTCCCATTTGTCGTCCATGTCTTCGGACGTGTGACCTAGGCGAATCCGTTGCCACTGCGCATGTGTCCAAACCGCCTGAGGCGGCTCAACATGCCGGGCGAAAGTGATCGGGTTCGGATCGGGGTGTCGCACGGTCTTATAGCGTGCGATAGTCTCAGAACCGTGGGACTCTCAGTTGAGGCGCCCGCTCGTCTAACGCTCTACATCCCCCATCCCGAGTCGCGGCTATGCACGGAACTAGCCAAGGGTTCGGCGATCGTCGGACTTCCGACAGCTCAGGGGGCCATCCGAATCTACTACGAAGGAAATGTCATCGGAGCCACAAACCTGGAGCTGTACCGCGCGAGAGCGGCCCAGGCAGCCAGTCGAATGCTGCACAACTACCCGACCGGCTATCCGACCCGCGCCCGTGAGGACGTTGACCCACGCGAATTGGTAGAGGTGGGAACAATCGAATCGCTGACCGGCCGGTTGGACATCACCGCGAAGGCGAACGAGTTGAGCTGGTGGATTGGTCCGGCCGATCTTGCTGATCTGGGCTTCCGATTGGAGGCTCGCTGACCCGCGTACCCCGCGGTTCAATCCCTAACTCAACCGGCTGGCGTATTCGGTTGTAAAGGTGCCCAATCGACGCAAGGCTGCATCGAGGCGAGGTCAAGTGTCCAGGGCGTGTTCCTTCTGAAGCTCAGCCGCTCTCGCGTGCTGGCCGGTCTCTAGGTAGGCGGCGCGGAGCTTCCGTGCTAGGTCCTCGCGATCTGGCTGGTGCTCGAGCGCGTTCTCGAGGAGAGAGATCGCCTTGCGCGGTTCCTGCCGCGCAAGGTGGTTAGCCGCGAGGGCGCCCATGAGGTCGACCCGCGCCGTTTCGGCTACCTCGCGCAGAGCGCGGACGTACTCCCTGGCCGCGCCCTGGCCGCCGTTCGCTTCGGCCTCTATTTCCTCCCATCCCGGAAGAAATTCGCCTTCGGTCTCGTCCAGCATTCGGCGCGCTTCCGCGACCAGGTCAGTGGTCAGCATCCCCTTCTGGTCCGCGCATTGTCTTGCCACTTCCTGAAGGCGGACCACGTCGATGCTGCAGTTGCTCAGGTCGAGACGCATGGCTTGACGATCAACCGTCAGCCGAGCAGCAAGCACTTCAGGAAGGTCGCGTCTGAGAATGTCGCCCACCCGGTCGCGCATCCGCTTGCCCTGTCTCTTAACTGAGAGGCCTGGAGAGAACTCTTCGGCGAAAGCCGAGCGCTGTACCCAACCTGCCGGCTCGAGTAGTCGGCGCACGAGCAGGTACAGCCAGATAAAGGCAAGCACTTTCTTGCTCGTCAACATCGGACCGTAATCCTGGCCGGCCTGCAGCAGTTGCAGCCGTCCGAGCGTCCGAATCGTCAGATGGCTCGGGTCGGTGTCAGCGCTACGAGAAAGCTCAGCCTCATCGAGATCCTCGGGCTCTTCCTCGGCCTCCTCAGCATTTCGGACAGCCCGCTCTCCGTCAGGTGCACCGTTCGATCTGGCGGTTGCCTCTGCCAGCGCCTGTCTCTCCAGCCACCACTTGACGCTGATCAGTGGCCTTGCCTCGACTTTCTTGAGGACGGCTTTGGCCGCTGGCTGTGGCAAACCTCGGCTGGCCAGCTGACTGTGGAGTTCAGCGTCTGTCATCCCTCCCTTGAGATGGGCCGCTAGCAACGCCTTTGGCGTGTCCGCCCAGCGACTCTGACGGTCGAGGTAGATCTGAGCTGACCTCTGTTCTGCCAACCTCCCAGCAATGAATAGCGGCACGCCGAGTTCGAACACATCAATGGCAGCGACGACCGCCATTCGAGCGCCCTCAGGTCGCGTGGCGCGCTGCCACGCCGGCGGTTCGAAGAGCCAGCGGCGGCGCCCAGAGCTAAGGTCCCCAAAACGTTCGCGAATGTGATCCACGCCGCGCTTCGGCACTAATAGAAGGACGAGAACACCGACAGCCGCTGCCTCAAGCCCCGCGATCAGCTCATGCGGCATTGCTCTCGTCCTTCGATGCGAGATCCGGGACCAGCCTTCCGGCCATCTCAGAAAGGGTTCGGCCGACTCGTGAGTCCGGTCGAAGAACCCACGGCAGCTCCAATGCATTGCCGTGGGATGCGTCTTCTGGGATCACCGCGGAATTAGCAAACGCAACTGGAAGCAGTTGAGGGATCGATCCCGCGGCCGTGACCCGGTTGACTATCAGGCCAAATCGTGCGTCGAGACCGTACCGCCATGACATGTCCGACCACGGCACAGCTGCGCGGGCGGATTCGTCCGTGGGTAGACCAATGAGAAGTGAGACCTCGCTCGAGTCGAACGCGGAGTCGGTCAGCCAGCGGTCCCCAGGCGGACAGTCAATGAGGATCAGGTCGTAGAACCGCCGCAACTCACCGATGAGCAGGCGG
>Ga0070699_100000740_pt1 | contig 30212 bp, 24 predicted proteins | sample KBSK1503metaG_FD_65473 | JGI IMG/M metagenome (GOLD analysis project Ga0070699, IMG submission 65473) | Corn, switchgrass and miscanthus rhizosphere microbial communities from Kellogg Biological Station, Michigan, USA - KBS K1-50-3 metaG | ecosystem: Host-associated > Plants > Roots >...
CTACGGGTTCGACCTGGTCGAGAGCGTCAGTTGGGCGGAAGATTACGAGGGGATGGCCGAGGTACGGCGACGCGTCGACGTCGCCGTCTGCGAACATATCTCGAGTTACGCGCAGGCGATGCGGATGATTCGCGCCGGCGCCGTGGACGTCTTCAACATCACTCATCAGTCTGGTGGCATGTGGGGAGCTGCCCGACTGTTCGCCCTGGCCGATGCAGCCGGTCTCCAATGCCTCATCTCGACGACGCAGGAGATGAGCATCGGCACCGCGGCAGTCGCTCATCTCGGGGCGTCTGTTCCGGCGCTCCACTTCGCGGGCGACGCGGTCGGTCCCTTGTTGTACAACGAGGACGTGACCGTCGAACCCATCCGCTACGAGGGGAATCGCCTCATCGTTCCCGATGGTCCGGGACTCGGCATCGTCCTCGACGAGGCCAAGATGGAAGCCATCCGCGGCTCGCTCATCGAATGGGACCGGCCTGCACACGGTAGTGGCTACATTGCCGATTGACGACTCACGGGTCCAGCACACCCTGTGGGCCTATCCCTGGGACATCCTGGATGACGAGGCTGCGCCCGATGAGATCGCCGCGTTGGGCCTGGGGGCAGTCAGCCTGGCCGCCTCGTACCACACGACTCGCGCGATCTCGCCCCACGATCCCCGTCGCGCGGTGGTCTCGGCTCGACACGCGGCCGTGTACTTTCGACCTGATCTCAAGCGGTACGCGGGCATCCGCCTGCAACCAGCCGAGCCGTCATGGGTGGCGTCGGACTCGTTCCGGATCGCGGCGGATGCGCTTCGAGCCGTTGGCCAACGAGTGATCGCCTGGGTCGTGCTTCTGCACAACAGCCGCCTCGGTGAGGCGAATCCGGATCTCACCATCGAGAACGCCTTCGGGGACCTCTATACCTACGCGCTTTGTCCGGCACAGCCGGAGGTCCGCGCGTACGCTGCGGCGCTCGTGTCCGATCTTGTGAGCCGATACGCGCTCGACGGGATCGAGTTGGAAGCGTGCGGTTACATGGGTGTCGAACACCTGTCGCACCACGACAAGTCGGGGATGCAGCTGGACCTGCTGCATCGGTTCCTGTTCTCGATCTGCTTCTGCCCGGCCTGTCGCCTTGCGATGCTGGAGGTGCAGGTAGACAGCGAACGGGTCCGCGCCTCCGTTGCCGCGGAACTGCGTCGCTACTTCGAGGGCACGTTGACGACGATCGACGATCCTGAGCAGGTGGATGTGCGCCTTATGGAGATCCTGGGGCACGATGCATGGGCTGGCCTGATGCTGGCACGAAACGGGGTCACGCTCAGACTGCTGGACGCCGTGAAGTGGGAGATCGGGCGCCGATCGATCGAGGTGACGCTCGCTGCTGGATCGTCGGCATACGAGACGGGTGCGGCCGTCGGTGCAGCGCTGGATGGTCTGACGACTCGGGCCGACGGGCTGCTCCTGCCGTTGTTCGGCATGAGCGATGCCCGAGCACAGGCCCACGTCCGTCGGATGGTCCAGGGCACCGCGGGCGAGGCGCGCCTCACGGTCGGGCTCCGAGCCTTCATGCCGGATACCAGCGCAGGCGACCAGCTGCGCCAGGCGACACGACGCCTGGTCGGGATCGGGGTTGGTGGCTTCCGCTATTACCATTACGGGCTTTGTCCCCGCCCGAACCTCCGCTGGATCGCGGACGCCGCCCGCCCGGACATGGCATGACGGGCTCGCATGAATGGCCGAGCTGGCAGCCGATGAGTCCATCATCTGGCGCCACTCCGACGACACCGACTCCAAGTCGTGAACCTATTCGGTACGCTCGGTGGGAGGGCGGTCCCATCCACATTGTAAAGGGCCTGCTCTCGGGATGGCCCTATGTCCAGGAGCCCGATGAAATTCACGCGGCGATGGATTGGTATGACGATGCGAATCTGGCTCATCTGGCCGGGGCAGAGCTCAACTGGATCTCGGTGACGTGGAGCGTCGGGTTTCCACCTGAGGATGAGGTGTGGCAACAGCGGATGCTGAGCGATTACATTGCGAAGTGCCACAGGCAACGGGTGCGCGTCACGGCGTATATGTCCATGGCCAACGTCTTCCCGGACGCATGGCGGCGGCGGGCGTGGCCCGATATCGAAGAGTGGCTGCAGCGAGACGCTCAGGGCCGCCCGATACCGTACGGAGCCGCGGAATACATCGGAGAACCGTCGCGCTACTTGGCCTGCCTGAAGCACCCTAAGTGGCGAGAGTACCTGCTAGGCCAAGTGCGATCTGCCATCGCGGCGGGCGCAGACGGGATCATCTATGACAACGTCGGCTCCGGCTGCCAGTGCGATCGCTGCGAGTCGGCATTCCGTGCATTTAGTCTCGCCCGCTCGGGGCGTGAATTCGAAAACCTACCCGACTTCGGCCATACGGCGGTCGGGTTGGTCGATAAGGTCCAGCGGGTGGTCGGCATACAACCAGCCGGATCCAAACCCGACGAACAGGCTGGCTGGCTCTGGCGGAGCTTTGTCGATCAGCTCCTGGCCGACAGCTTCGCCGAGCTGGCCACGGCTGCGCACGCACTGCGGTCGGACGTCCTCGTGTACGCGAACAACAATATCGACATGGGTACATTGGCGTACCGAACTGCCGATGTCGTCTCGACCGAGGATGGGCATGAGCCCGGCATCGCGAAGGACGGAACGCCGGTCGAGAATGGAGCTCTATTCCGTCTTCTGGTGGCCAGTTCGGACGGACGTCGTCCCATGCGCGTGGAGTGCGCGGTTGGCCACGGCATGGCAACGATCGACGAGCTGGGCTGGAGCCGGTTCGTCCCGATGGCGCCCCGTGCCCAGCAACGATCGATCGCCGAGGCGGCGATCTACGGAGCCGCGGCAGAGATCAACCCGGAGGGCTATCTCAAGGGAGGTCTCAGCCGACGTGACGATTGGGCGCTCGAAACGTGGCGCGCGATCGGGCGCTACCACGCGTTTCTTGCGGCCAACCCCGACCTGTACGCGGGCACACGATCGACGGCCACGACCGCGGTCGTCGTGCCTGACTCGTGGCCCGACCAGGATCCGCTCCGGAAGAGCGTCCTTGGCGCCCTTGTCGCCAGTGGCGTTGACTTCGATGTCGTGCTCGATCGACAGCTCTCGGACCACAGCCTTCGGCCATACCGTGTTGTATTGCTCGTTGATGTGCCCGTCATCGGGGCTTCGGCCGCCGAGCTGTTTGCCGGCGCGGCCCGAAGGGGTTCGATCGTCTTGGCAACGCCTGGGTCCGGTCGTCTGACCTCGACACTCGTCCCCGCGGTCGACGACCTCTCACAACGAATGCCGAGCGTCCGCATGACAGCCGGGGTCGATAGGCCAGATGAACTCGCCGCTGTGTTGGAGCAGCTATCCGACACTCCCCATCGAGTGTCGGCGAGCGGCAGGATCGTGTGGCAGGTCAGACGCAGAGACGGCAACCTCTTCGTTCACCTCCTCAACCTCGACGACGTCCCGGTTGCGACCATCACGCTCACCGGGTTCGGGCGCCGGCTGCCCTACGTGTTTTCGCCGGATTCCGTTGCGCCTGGCGTCCAAGCCAGCGGAACCCACCTGCAGGTCGTCGGACTCGACCTCTATGCGGTCCTCAAATTCATCGAGCCCGTGTCCGCGCCATGACTGACCCGAATCGCGAGTACCGAACCCTACCTGGATTATGGCGCGCGTATGAGGAGGTGCCCAGACGTCTCCGGTTCAACGCGCAGACGCCAACCGAGTGGCATGCCTGGCATGAAGCGCTCGTCCAGATCGTCTGGGATCTGCTCGGGCACGGCCCGAGGGACGCATATCCTCTCGAGCCAGAGGTTATCGAGACGTCAGATGAGGGGTCGTTTCGGCTCGAGAAGATTTCGCTGCGCTGTGACGCCGATGTCTTCATGCCGTGCTACGTGCTGATCCCCAAGCTCGGCTATCCGCCGTATCGCCCTGTCCTCGCGCTCCATGGTCATGGGATCGGGGGCGCTGCCCACCTCGTCGGACGCCATGTCACCGACGAGCAGCGCCGCGAGGAGGACTGGATCTCGAGCAAGAACTACGACTACGCCAGACAGCTCGCAGAGCGGGGTTACCTGGTCATCGCACCGGAACAACGCGGATTCGGCGAGCGTATGGAACGCGGCGTCTCGATGGTCGACTACGCCGACGGTCATGCCTTTTGGGCAAGCACCTGTCGGGCCCTGCAGCACAACGCACTGCTGCTGGGCAAAACGGCGATCGGGCTGCGAGTTTGGGACGCCATGCGCGCGATTGATTATCTCCGTACGCGGCCCGAGCCCCAGACCGAACGACTCGCTTGTGTCGGGCTGTCCGGGGGCGCGTCCACCGCGATGTTTCTCGCTGCGCTTGATCAACGAGTCTGGGCTACGGTCCTAAGTGGGTACTTCAGTTCCTTCCGCGCCTATCTCATGCCCTACATCGCCTGCGAGTGCAACTACATTCCTCGCATCCTCGAGTTCGCTGAGATGGCCGATCTCGCCGCGTTGATCGCGCCCCGGCCGCTTCTGATCCAGGCCGGGCGCTACGACGAGACGATTCCGATCAAGGCGACGGAGACCGCCTTCGAGGATTTGCGTCCGGCCTACAGCCTGCTGGACGCCGATCATCGGCTTGTGTCCGACTTCTTCGATGGGGGCCATGCGTTCAACGATGCGGCATTCGCATTCCTTGAAAGGTGGACGGACCCTGATGGCTGATCGAGCGGGGCCGAGCGCCGATCAGTTGTTGGCGAAATTCAACATCGAGGAGCTTCTGGGTCCGCATCCGCCCCGAACGAACTTCAACGTGTTCTTCGTGGACGACCAGTACGCCTTGCGGATCGCCCGGGTGCAGGACACGTTCCCTGCGCACCGGCACCTGGCAGGCGACGAAGGCTGGTTCGTCCACCGGGGTCGTCTGCGTATCGACACGGAGGTCGGATCCGTGGAGCTCTCGGCAGGCGAGGGGGCACGGATCCCGCGAGGAATGCGGCACAGTCCCTCGTCACTTGAAGACGGCACGCTCGTCATCGTCATCAATATTCGGGGCCTTACGATCGAATTCGAGGCGGGCCACGACGCAACCAGCGAGGGATTTCGCGAGATCGACCTGCCCCAAAGGGGGAATCACTGGCGCGGCATCGGGAACGGAGACCGACCCATCCGCACCATCGCGGCAGAGCGATTCCGGCGCGGCTCGGTGAAGGAGTGATCGGAGTGGGCAGCCAGGAGATGAATCCATGGCGGCGGGGCTGGCGGCCGCTTGTCGTCGCCCACCGCGGGCAATCAGCACAAGTTCCGGAAAATACGCTCGCTTCCTTTGTCCGTGCGATCGAGCTAGGCGCCGAGATGATCGAAGGCGATGTGCAGCTCAGCAATGATGGTCGCCTCGCGATGATGCACGGAACTCTGGAGCAATCGACGAACGGTAGCGGGCAAGCCAAAGACTTTAGTTGGGACCAGTTGCAACGACTCGATGCGCGCAGTTCATTCGGCCCCGAATTCGCCGGTATTCGAATCCCCAGCCTCGAATCGGTCCTGGACCTTGCGAGTGACATGCGTGTCCCCGTCTGCGTGGACATGAAGGGTGCCACCGTGCGGGACGCGGTAGCCACCGCGCTGGCCGTCGCGGCGTTGGTTCGCAGCCGCGCCGCAGAGGATCGGACGGTATTGAACTGTTTTCATTACGACGCGCTCCGGGCGGTGCGTCGGGTCCTGCCCGCGATCCCCGTCGTGCCGGACATCACCTCCGAGGTGTCGGAGGATCCGATCGCGACCGTCCAGCTGGCTCGTTCTCTGGAGGCCCCGATCACCATGCATCACGCTGACATTCCGACATCGACCGTGTCATCGCTCCACGAGGCCGGCGTGGCCGTCTGGATCTGGGGCGTCACAGACGAGGCAAGCATCGCGAGGAGCGTGTCACAGGGCGTGGACGGTATCCTCAGCCAAGATGTCGCGGCCGTTGTGAAGGTCCTCGACCGCCTTCGTTGCCGCTCCGATGGTTGAGCGCGACTCGAACATGCAGGTCCTGCCGCCCGGGTCAGCCACCCAAGGAGGGAACGATCCGGGTCCCGCCCCCTCGGTAGGTGCGGTACCTTCTGTTGCTGTGGAAACACGCGCTGGGCAAACTGGCGATCAAAAGGCTGTCGGAGGCGCGGCGGGTTCTGTCGAGTTGCGCTCCCTGCCCCAGCAGATCCACGACCACGTCCTGGGCAAGATCCTGCGCAGAGAACTTGTCCCCGGGGAGAGGATCTCGCCGCCAGAGATCGCGGCCGCCCTGGGCGTGAGCGTCACCCCGGTACGCGACGCCGTCAACCTCCTGGCTTCCGAAGGTCTCGTCAGTGTCCGTCCACGGCACCGGACGATCGTGTCGCCGGTGTCGGCGGAGAACATCGCGGAGCTCTACGAGATCCGACTCATGATCGAGCCCGCCGCTGCCGAACTGGTGGCTGGGCGGGCGACAGAGGCCGACATCCAGCGGATCCGAGCGCTCGCCGAACGGTTGGACGCGTCGCCGACCGCGCCCGAGGGCACGGTCACGGCGGTCGAGGAATACCTGGCGGAACTGTCGCTCGACGCCGACTTCCACGCGGAGCTGATCAGGGCCGTCGGCAATCGCAACCTTACGACGCTCTACCAGGGCTTGAGCTCTCATGTGCTCGTCGCACGCACGAGTTTCCCGACCCTCAATCGCAGTCGACCCGGTCGACGTGGGGAGCACCTGTCCGTTGTCGTGGCCATCGAAGCCCGGGACGGAGCACAGGCGCGCGCGGCCATGACCATGCATCTTCGTCACGCCCTCGCGGACGCCCTTCACCGCATCTCCGAGTCCGAGGCATCCCTGGAGCGAGGGGTGGAACGCGTCGGGATCCGATGAGTGCGGGACGGACGGTCCTCATCACCGGCGGTGCATCCGGGATCGGGTTGGCAACGGCGATGGCGCTGGGGGACGCCGGAGCCTTCGTGTATATCGCCGGGCGTCGTGAGACCCAGGGATCGTCGGCGCTCGAGGAACTCCGCGGCCGAGACATCCAGGCCCGGTTCGTCCCCCTTGACGTTCGGGACGGTCACTCGGTCACGTCCGTATTCACGAACATCGCCGAATGGTCCGGACGCTTGGACATCCTGGTAAACAATGCCGGAGTTCCCTGCGTGGGCATGATAGATGAGCTCCCCGAGTCCGAATGGGACGATTGCCTTGATACGAATCTCAAGGGCGCCTATTTGTGCTCGAGGGCGGCCATCCCGCTGATGCGGACGTCCGGAGGAGGCGTGATCATCAACAACGCCTCCAACGCCGGGCTGATGGCTCGGGGGGGCGAGCCGGTCTACTCAGTCGCCAAGGCGGGACTCATCATGCTCACCAAGGCGATGGCGCTTGGTCACGCCAAGGACCGGATCCGAGTGAACGCGGTCTGCCCTGGGCCGGTCGAGCGGACGGGAATCATGGATCGGAGCCTGGAGATGGCCAACGACCCCGTCGCAGCGGCTGACGGGTATCTTGCTCAGGCCCCCTTGGCGGCCACGCTCGGCCGGATGATCGCGCCCGAGGAGGTCGGCGCCCTGATCGCCTACCTCTGCTCGGACGCGGCCGCGATGATCACCGGTGCGATCATCCCGATCGACGCGGGCAAGAGTGCCGGGCCGGCCTTGTGACCGGTCGTCTCACGCCGGTTGGCGCCCCGTTTCGAGACCCGAACTGGCTTCCCGTGCGTCCACGACCTCGAAGCTGCCTCCGACCTCAGCGAATCGCCGGAAGGTGACGGAATAGGCCGCGCGGACCGTGGCGACGTCAACCGGTGACCCGTTGCCATCGATCGGGTGGGTGATACACACGGAGCGCCCGGCCAGGAGGGCAATGACATCAGCCAGGTCGAATGATCGAAGCACATCGAAGATGTAGGCGGTCATGGGCAGGCCTGCCCTGCTGGCAAGCGCGAGCGAGGCATACGAGATGGGCCAGCCATCGAGCGCCACCGCGATGATCCTCGAGTCGAGTACCGCGGCGAATGCGGCTCGCAACGAGCTCAGTGGCCCGTGCGCGATGATGTGGATCCCTTGCCTCGCCTCGGGTCGGATCGAAATCAGGTACCCGATTGCGGCGCTGAGATCCTGGACCTGCTGGCCAAGAAGGCTTCGCCCGAGCATCAGGCAGTCGCTCGCCGCTTCGAATTCCAGGTGCTCCCCGTCCGGGGTATGGATCACGTCCAATGATCCATCGAGCGTCGCCCTCGTCATCTCCGCCGGTGCGATCGGGGCCGTTTCGCCGGTCCCCCGGGGATCGATCGTGATTGAACCGCGACCGGCCTCGAGCTCGCGAGCGAGGTGCGTCCGAAGGCTCCGCGATCGCTTCCCGTCATCCGCGAGCAGCAGCGTGAACCCTGCCGCCCCATCGCGCGGCTCGAACAGATGTGCGGGCACCGCGATCCCTGGTTCCGGCTGGATCATGTGGCGCTCCGCTCTCAAGCCATCTCGATGTGTGCTCGCCACGAGGTGCCCCTGGCTGCCCACAGTCGACGTGATGCCGAGCGCCTCACGGATCGACTGTCCGCTCGTCGGCTTGATGCTGGCCTCCCCGGCGCGGATCCCACGTCTCGCCGCGGTCTGACCGGCCAGCGCCTCGATAGCACCCGTCGAATCGATCGCCAGGTCCATCGCGCAACGCAAGGCGGCGGCGCTCCCAGGCAGGACCTGCATGGCCGGTTCCGGTACAGGCGAGCCATCCCCGAGGTCCTTCAACCAGCGCAGGAACCAGCCGTACGCCGCCTCGCGCATCGACTGGTCATAGCCATGGCCGGCGTCGACCACGTGGAGCCGAAGTCGGGATGCGTCGACGCGGTCGTACAGCGGGCGCACGTGATCGATGACCTCCTGCGCACCAGCCACGGGAAACTGCGGATCCTGCAGCCCATTGATGATCAACAGGGGCCTGGGATGGATCAACGCGCACACTCCTGCCATCTCGGCATGGGACACGACGTCCGGCACCTGATTGCAGAGGTCACCAACGTTGTTGAAATTGAGGCCACGCATGACGCGCAAGAAGCGTGCGTAGGACGTGATGAAGCAGACAGGGATGGCTGCCGCGATCCGCTCGTCGGCCGCCGCGGCAAACACCGTGGCCAACCCCCCTCCGGAAGCGCCGGTGATACCGATCCGGTCGCCATCGACCTCGGGTCGGCCGCGGAGGTAATCAACCGCTCGCATGATCTCCCAGACCCTGGTTCCCGCCTGGGAGAGTCCAAGCGGCAGCAATGGGGCGTTCCCATGGGCCTCGAAATGGCCGCCACGTTCCCCTTGACCGATCGGGTCGAACGCCAGCACGACGAAGCCAAGGCGTGCGAGGCCGATGGACAGGGCCTGCACGTGCTCCTCGGTCTTGCCAGTCCGCATCCAGTGGCCGACCGCAATGACGACGGCCGCCAGCGGACCGGCATCGTCGGTGGGGAGGTAGAGCAAGGTCGGGGCCAGAAACCCGGACCGAGGCTCCAGGACGAGCTTCTCGATGCGGTAGCCGTCGTACTCCAAGGTCCCCGCCAGACGGGCGTTCAAGGGGGACCGTGACGGCAACGGGTCCAGCCCAAGAGATCGGTGGAGGCGTCGACCAAGGTCATCGCGACGAGCTGACCAATCCGCGGCGTCGATCTTCTGCAACGCGGCGCCGCCCAGTCGGTCGACCTCGCCCTCGATGAAATCGAGCAGCATGCCAGCATAGGTGCCGGTCCTACGGGATTCGTCCTCGTATTCGTCGAACCACGTGAACGCGGATCCCGTCACGACCGGCGGGCGCGACGCGCATCGGGAATCGCCGTCTCGGCCAGCTGGGCGGAAAAGTCGTACCTGCCCGGCTCAACACGAAGGACCAGGGCACCTTGTTCGACGCGAAGCACGGTCAACCCTGGGGCATTTGCAACGTCTGCCCCGCCTTCCATCACGCTGGCCACGTCGCTGGTTGGCACCCACGCAGTTGCAATAGTGTTCGGCGGCACGGTCAGCTGCCAAGTGAAGCGACCCTCCTCCACCGCCCACTCGCTCCCGATCATTCCGGCGATGGATTCGAATCGCGCCGATACCCAGCGCAGCGACCCGACCGGCCTGGGACGCAGCGAGATCCGACGCCAGGCGGGCTCACTCGGATCGAGAGCGATCCCGGCCAGTGCCTGGTAGAACCACGAACCGAGGTTCCCGGCGAGGATCAGCAGATTCTCCGAGTTCATGTTAGAGCCTTGGGTATCGGAGTCCCAGCGCTCCCAGATCGAGGTTGCGCCGTGCTCGACCATGTAGCCCCAGCTTGGACGGGTGGTTTGTGTCGCAATGAGGTAGGCGACCTCCGGGTGACCCACATCCACAAGGGTCTGCATCAACCATTGGATCCCGATCAGGCCAACCGATAGATGACCGTCGTGACGTTCGACGATGTCAGTGACGAGGTTGGCGACGACCCGGGCGTGATCCTCGGGCGCGACAAGACCAAATGCCAGGGGCAGGACGTAACTCGTCTGCGTGCCCGTGCCGTAGACGCCCTGTACCGGGTCGAAGAAGGCACGTTGGAATGCGCCCTTCACCTCGACGTTTCGCCGGAGGAATTCGCCGGCTTCCCGGCTATGCCCGAGGAGCCCGGCAAACCGAGCCGTGATACGGAGGTTGTTGGCCTGATAGGCCGTGGCGATCAATGGACGCGGCGTGGCGCCGCTGGGGCGCTCGTCGCCGTAACCGATCGTCGATACATCGCACCAGTCGCCGTAATTGCAGTCCCAGGTCCCGTCGGCCCGTTTGAGAGTCTCGGCGAATGCTGTCCAGCGGACCAAGGCGGGATAGAGCCGACGGACTGCCCTGATGTCTCCGTAAAAGTCGTACAGCCATTCCGCGATGATCGGCGCGGCGCTCGGCCAGACGAGATCCCCGCGATACGACTCCCAATACGCTGGCGCCACCTCCGGGAGTTCGCCGTCCGGGTGCTGGTCGAGCACGATGTCGTCGAGCCACTTTCGGTAGAAGGCGGCGACATCGAAGTAATAGCCGTCGCTTTCCGCGACCTTGGCGGGATCGCCCAACCAAGGCATCCGCTCGATCCGGTCGGGGTCCATCGGGACACTTCGCTTGAACGCGCGGTGTCCGTACCGGATGTTGCTCCAAAGGCGGTTCAGCAGAGGGTCCGAGCACGAAAAGGCCCCGACGGGCGCGCTGTCCGTGCTCAGGACTTGGGCTTCGATCCGGTCGAGTTCGACCCCCGGGTCGGACCGGACCTCCAGATGACGGAATCCCTGCCCGCGGAATCGAGGCTGCCAGGTCTCCGAGCCATTTCCGCGAAGGATGTAGACGTCGGTGATGAGCGCCGTGCGGTTGAACTCGGTCAGCAACCGACCATCGGGCCCGCGGCTGTACGCGCCCTTGATCTCCACTCGTGCCGCCCGCGGTCCGCGGACCGAGATATTCGGTCGACCGTAGATGACCTGACCGACGTCGGCGATCCAGCGGCCTGGCTGGTCGTGCTCGATGGTCACCGCCGGCAGCGTCTCGACGACCCGCATCGGTTCGATTGCCTGGGCCTGCAAGGCGCCGTTCGGCGCCGAGACGCGCTCAGCCGGCCGCCACGATCGATCATCGAACCCGGGCGAGCTCCAGCCGTCCTGCTCCAGCCGGGCGTCGTACTCTTCGCCGTCATACTCGTTGTTCGCCCGGATCGGGCCGTCGGCCGTGAGCCGCCAACGCTCATCGCTGACCACGACATCGTTGCTGCCATCGGCGTAGTCGATCTCGAGCTGAAAGAGGAGCTTGGGGAAGCCGTAGTCACGCGCCACGTACTCCTCGAACCAGTTGTCCGGGTTCGGCCCGCGCGGCTGGGGCAGCTCCGGCGGGATCCAGCGAAGCGCGAAGAACCGGCCGTTGCCCAGCAAGATCCCGATCGCGTTGGGTCCGGGTTCGAGCGCGTCGGTCACATCATGGGTGACATAGAAGACGCGATGGTCGTAGTTGGTCAGGGCTGGATCGAAGACATGATCACCGACGCGTCGGCCGTTGATCTCGACCTCGTGGAACCCGAGGCCGGCCACGTAGGCCGTCGCCCGTGTGATCGGGCCGTGGATTTCGAACTCGCGCCGGAGCATGCGAGCTGGTAACCGAGAAGCCGGACGGACCGGTTCATCGAGACCGACCCAGACTGCGCTCCAGTCCGCCGGCTCCAGCAGACCCATCGACCATCGCGCCGGGGCGGCCCAGGCCGACGCGACGTCGCGATCGTCCCAGGAGCGGACCGTCCACCAGCAGGTCATCCGTGAACGAAGGGATACGCCCTCGTACAAGATGCCGGCGGCCACCTCGGAGTCGATCCGGCCGCTGTCCCAGAGATCCGCTGATCCAGGTTCGAGAAGGCTCGGGTCGCTTGCGACTAGCACCTGGTACCCGCGCTGCCGCGATCCGCGGACAGCTGGATCACCCAACGCGAAAGCCCATGACAGGATGGGTTGAGGTTCGTCGATCCCGTCCGGGTCGCGCAGGTACTCGCAGCGAAGATCGACGTGCTGGAGCGTCATCGCCGAGCCCCGTGGCTTCGTGCCACTGCCGGGGCCGCACTGGACCCGGCGGTGACCCCGAAGATCTCTTTGCGGCGTACCGGCGTCCAGTTCGGGAGGTCCAGGTCGCGAAGGCCCGAGAGGCCGTGGAGGAACACGGGACCCGTTGGGTCGAGTGGGAGGCCTACCGTGCAGCCGGTCGCCGCCGATTGGTAGGCCGCGACGGTCGCCTCCAGAAACCGCAGGCCTTGCTCGCCAGTCGCCGCGCTGGGACGGCCCGCGGTCAGCGACTCCGCGAAATCGCGGATCACCAGCTCCATCGGGTGTTCGCCGAGCGGTGTATCCACCGCCCGCGATCCGCGATGGTCGGACAGCACCATTTCTCGAAATGGGGTGAACGTGCCGCCATCCTCATATCGGATCGCAAGCCGGCCGTCCGTGCCGCTGATCTCGACGCCACCGGGCCCGACTCCCCAGCCGACGTTGACCAGAGCGACGCTATCGGGCGTCTCGAAGCGGCATGCGGCGATATCCTCGACGCTGCTCTTTCGCTGGCGCACGTTGACATAGGCGGACACTCGTTCGATCGGTCGACATAGAAAGGCTTCGGCAAGGTAGACGAGATGGATCAGGTCCATCAGGACGCCGCCGCCCGACTGGGCTGCGTCGTGTCGCCAGGTCGGACGATACTCGGCGGCGCCGGGGTAGTCGATGATCCCGAGGTGGTTGATGATCACCACCTCGACCTCCCCGATCCCGCCCGACACGATGATGTCCATCGCTTTGACGATCTCGGGCTGGAACAGGTAATTGTGGACGATGCCCAGGGTGACGCCGGCGGTCAGGGCCGCTTCGATCATGACAGCCGCATCAGCCGGGATGGTCGCCAACGGCTTTTCGGCGAGGATGTGTTTGCCGGCGCGAGCGGCGGCCACGACGACGTCGCGCCTGACATGCGGCGGCACGCAGACGTCGACGACATCGATATCGTCACGGCGGAGCAGATCCCTGTAATCGTGGTAGGCGTCTTCGGAGCGCAGACCTGCCGCCAGCTGGCCGATCGTCAGGCGCGCTGGCGTCGGATCCGCGACCGCCACCACGGCGAAGCCATCAAGCGCGCTCATCCAGGCCGGCAGATGTTGGACACCGATATTGCCGCACCCGATGAGGCCGACACCTTTTACGTCGGCCATCATCGCCGTGCCTCACCGGTGCCTGGGGCGACTTGGTCATCCGCGGCGCTCTCGGTAAGGAGCAGTGGGCGGATGAAGGCCGCGGCGTTTCGCACGCCCTCTTCGGCACCATCGAAGGGATCCTCGTTCTCGATGCTGAGCACGCCGTCGTATGCCGCCGATCGCAGTTCTGCGATGAACGCCGACCAGAACGACTGGTCGTGTCCGAGGCCCACCGTGCGGAAATTCCACGCACGTTCTGCGTGTCCACCGGGCCCACCCTGATCGAGGACACCGGCGATCGCCACGCGAGTGGGCTCCAACTGGGTGTCCTTCATGTGGACGTGGTAGATCGCGCTGCCGAGCGTCCGAATGACCGCCAGAGGGTCCATCTGCTGCCAGAACAGGTGCGATGGGTCGAGATTGGCGCCGATGATCGGACCGACGGCCTCCCGCATCCGACGGAGCGTCGGGACGTTGTATACCAGATTCAGCGGGTGGAGCTCGAATGCGATCTTGTCGACCCCGTGCTCCATCGCGCGGCGTGACATCTCAAGCCAGAAGGGGATCGCCTGATCCCACTGCCTCTCGAGAAGGGCGACTCCGTCTGCGGGCCAATTCGACCAGACCCAGTTGATCGTCGTCCCGCCGTCGCCGTCGCCGGGACAGCCGGACATGGTCACGATCTTCCGGACACCCAGGCGCTCAGCGAGGTCAAGCGTCCGGCGGATCAGCCCGGCATCTCGGGTTCCGACCACGGGGTGGAGCGGCCAGGATGAGCAGTTGAGAGCGCTGAGATGGAGACCCCGCGAGTCGAGCGCGCCACGAAAGGCATCGAGTTGCCGCCGATCGCCGAGCAACGCATCGATCGAGAGATGGGTCGCGGGCGACTGGCTGCCCGCCGCGATCTCGATCCCCGTCGCGCCGATCTCCACCGCTAGGTTCAGGGCATCCGAAAGGGAGGAATCGCGCACCGAGTCGGTCAACAGTCCGAGTTCCAATTTGACCTCCGGCAAGGGCCAGCTCGAGGGAGATGAATGGGGGACGCGATCGACGATCCTGCAGATCGAGCTCGGTCACAGCCGCTGACCAATCTGGCTTGCAACCCGCCTGATATCTGATACATTAGCACGGCTGCACCGCCATCGGTCCAGTACCTGAAGGGAGAATGGATCCATGCGTCATCGGCTTTTGGCCAGAGCGGTGGCCTCGGCCATCGTTGTCAGCCTGCTCGCCGGCTGCGGCAGTACCCCGAGCTCGTCCGCCCCGGCCTCGGGCGCGGAACCAACCGCGGGCGCATCCTCGGACGCTGGCGGACCACCGGCCGAGGGTGCCGTCCTCACGAAGGAACAGATCAGGGCTGCAATCGAGTCCGAGGGCCACACGGTCTTCATCAAGAGCTGGGACTTCATCGGTCTCGCCAAGGACGTGTTCGTGGCGCAATTCAAGCGCTATACACAGTCGGAATATGGAATCCCCGTCGACGTTGTTTGGGACCCGACCAACGGTGCCTTGCAGCAGGCAGAACAGGCCGGCAAGCTTGCCAGCGAGGTCGGGCTGGACGTCATCGACAGCGAGGAAGATCATGATCCAAAGCTCAATGAACTCGGCTGGATCGAAAAGATCAATCAGCCGCAGTACGAAAACGTCCTGACCAATTGGAGCAGGGTCGAAGCCCCGTACATCGTCGCCGATGGCATGGGCGTGATCTACCAGGGCTTCGAATGGATCGCACCGGTCTTCCGCAAGGATCAGGTCGACCCCGCGGCGTTCACGGATTGGACGGACCTGGCCAAGCCCGAGTACAAGGGCAAGATCGTCACGTACCTCATGAAGGACATCCGGGGCCAGAACCTGTTCTATGCGGTCTTGAACTCCCTCATCAAGCAGGGCATCGTGCAGGGCGACCTCTTCTCGCCGGCGGCGGTGACCGAGGGGTTGAAGTGGTTCAAGGCGAATATCGCCCCGAACATCCTGAAGTACGGCGACATCCCTGAATTTCGCACCGCCATGCAGTCGGGTGAGGCTGCCGTGGCCATCACCTGGGGCGGGTATATCCGCGACATGATGGCCTCGGATTGGAACACACGCGACAATGTGCTCGTGCCGGTCTATCCAGCCTCAGGCAGTGGCGCTGATCGTGAGGAGATGCGGGTCGCCAAGGGTACCAAGCACCCGGTCACGGCACGCGTCTTGATCAACTGGATGATGTCCCGCGACTTCCTGATGCTCGGCTGGTACAAGGACACGGCGACCGGGCCGGATACGAACCACTGGGGAGTAAACCAGAAGCAGTTCCTCGGCACATATAACGGCGGCATCAACGCGGAAGACCGCACGCTTCTTCCGGACTGGGCAAAGCCGTACTACCCGACAGATCCCGGCAAGCTGACGCTTGTGCTGGACTTCGGATACATCGCGAAGAACTCGGAGGCGGTGTCAAAGGAGTACGACGCGCTTCCCTGAGCGTAGGCTAGGATCAACTCCGATGGAACCCGGCGACGCGGGCTCGGCTTATGGATTGCCGAGCGAGGCCCGAGCGGCGACAACGCCGCTCGGGCGCGCGTTCCCCGGGCGCGCGTTGCCCTACCTCCTCATCGCCCCGGTTGCGATCTATCTGGTCGTCATCGTGGTCGGTCCGGAGCTGATCCAGATCTTCTACAGCTTCCTCACTCGAGAGCAGGGTGTCTACGCGTATCACGTCGTCCTGACCCCGACCCTCGCCAGCTACCTCGAGATCTTCCAGGACTCAGAGCTTCGGCAGAGCCTCCTCTGGACCATCGCCAGTTCACTGGTGATCGCCATCGGAACCGTGCTGCTCGGCCTGCCGGTTGCGCACTATCTGGCGCGTGGCACCGGCCGGGGCAAGTTGTTCGTCGAGATGGCGCTCCTCTTGCCGCTCTTCGGCGACATCTTCATCGGGTATGCCCTGCTGTACGCATTCGCCCCACAGGGCATCGTCAACTGGGTCTTGGTCGGGCTTGGCCTGATCCAGCAACCGTTGCATCTCATCGGAAATCCAGCGGCAGCGGGCTTCGCGATGGCGCTTCCGGGGCTATCCGTCCTCCTGATGCGCAGCGCCTTGGTCCGTGTCGATACGGTCTATGAGGAGGCCGCCCAGATGCTCGGGGCGAATCCTCTACGAGCCTGGTGGAGCACGACATTCGCACTGGCGCGCGTCGGCATCCTTGGAGCCTTCCTGCTGACCTTTGCGGGCGCGACCGGTGCCTACACTCTCCCACTCATCATCGCCGGCGGGGACAACCCGTGGTTCGGACAGTCGTTGTGGCGGGTGTACCAATTCAACAACCTGCCCCTGGCATCGGCGATGAGCATCATGATGGTGCTGCTGACCGGCGGGATCATCTACCTCAATATCCGCATTTCCGGGCGAGGATCCCAGGCGCGGCGATATGTGGGCTAGGCGCATCACAGTCCGGGGGATCGGCCGTCGGCTCATCCACATCTATTCGCTGATCGTGGCCATCCTCCTCGTCTATCCAACCATCCAGCTGTTCATCGTGGCGGTCAGCGACGACATCGTCTTCCCGCCTCGGTACTTCTCGCTGCAGCCGTTCTTCGAGCTTGGCGCGAGTTTTCTGGGGACGATCCCGTTCAGCGTCGCCCTCGGAGTGTCAACCACGCTCGTGCTGATCGCCCTTTGCCTACCCATGGCCTACGCCATGGAGCGGATCCCTTTCCGCGGTCGGAACGTGATGGGGGTCGCGATCTTCCTTCCGTTCATCCTTCCTGGAGTGGGCTACATGGTCGCGCTGGGCGCGGCTTACATCCTCCTCTTTCCAGAGCTGATCGGGTCGTTCATCGGTGTGCTCATTCCGGTCGTCATCGGCAACCTCGTATGGATGTCCCGTGCCGTTCAGGGCTCCCTTGCGACATCGGACGCGTCCTACGAGGATGCAGCCGTCATGCTCGGCGCCAGCCGACTGCGGGCATTTCGCTCGATCACCTTGCCGCAGATCGCGCCCGGGATCGCGGTCGGCTCGATGATCGTATTTGCCAACTCGACCACGGCGTTCGTCGCCCCGTATTTTCTCGGTCGCCCCGATTCGGTCACCGCGACAGTCAATATCTTCAACGAGCTGACCCTGCGCGGCCTCGACCCGCGTGTCGCGGCGCAATCCCTGCTTGTGGAGCTCGTCGTGATGTCCCTGGTGCTCATCGGCTACCTGTTCTCTCGCAAGCGATTTAGAGGGCTGATCATTTGAATGTGCGATTGCCCGGGGCCAGCATCCGCGTCGAGGGTGTCACAAAGCGCTTCGGTCGCGTCGTAGCAGTCGACGACGTCAGCTTCGACGTTCCAGCAGGCAAGTTCGTCGTCCTGCTCGGGCCCTCGGGGTCCGGGAAGACCACGATCCTGCGGATCGTGGCCGGCCTCGAGACCCAGACCTCGGGCAAGATCTGGCTGGGCGACACCGACGCGACCACCGTTGCAGCCCACCGTCGAGGGGTGGGCTACGTCTTTCAACGCCCGTCGATGTTCCCGCATTACACGGTCCGCGAGAACATCGGTTGGGGATTGAAGTTGCGGCGGCTCCCGCGCGTCGAGATCGAGCGTCGGGTCGCCGAGATGATCGAGCTCGTCCACCTTGACGGGCTCGAGGACAGATACGCGACTGAACTCTCCGGTGGTCAGGCTCAACGCGTGGCGATCGCACGGGCGCTCGCACCAGATCCGCCGATCCTGCTCCTCGACGAGCCGTTGAGTTCGCTCGATGCGAAGCTGCGCGATCAGCTCAAGGATGTCATCGCTGAGGTCCAGCAGCGGACGAACAAAACGATGATGATGGTCACCCACGACCAGCGCGAGGCGCTCTCCCTGGCCGACACGGTCGTCGTCCTCGACCTCGGAAGGATCGCACAGCTCGGGTCGCCGACCGAGGTCTATCGGCGGCCATCAACCCCGTTCGTGGCGAGCTTTGTGGGCAGCACGAACCTGGTGCGCGGCTCGGTTACGGGCGTCCAGCCGGACGGAACGCTGGCGATCCGAGTGCTCGGCCGGGACGTCGATGTCCCGCGCCAGGACGGTCTCGCGGCGGGCGACTCCATCCTCCTCAGCCTGCGCCCGGACGACCTTGAGGTTATCGAGGAACGGGACCGCGACCAATTCCCGTATGTGTTCGAAGGTCGCCTCCTAGACTCGGTCTTCATCGGCGACATGTTGCGAATCGAGGTCGATGTGAATGGAGAGACCTTGCGGATCCACGTAACGGGTCGTGCACGGTTCTCGCTCCTGCAGCATCACCCGGAAATTGTGCTGATCGCGCTTGGTGAGCTCGTCATCCTTCCGGCGACGGCAACCGGACAGGTGCCCGCCGAGCTGTGACCGGCAACGCCTGGCGATACCCGTACCGTCCTCTCGCCATCGCTCATCGCGGTCACTCGATCGGGGTGCCCGAGAATACGATCGCGTCGTACCGTCGAGCCATCGAGCTCGGGGCGGAGATGATCGAAGCCGATGTCAACATGAGCCGCGATGGACGGCTCGTGATGATCCACGACAGCACGCTGGATCGAACGACCACTGGAACCGGTCGGGTCAGCGATGCCACCTGGGAGGAACTCCAGCGGCTCGATGCTGCCAGTTGGTTCGATGCGGCGTCGGCTAGCCTCCGCATCCCTTCGACCGAAGAGACGATCGAACTAGCCCGGGAAGCGGGAATCTTCATGTGTTTCGAGGTCAAGGGCGCGGACGAAGCTGAATCCGACCGCATCGCGGGCGCGCTCGTCGACCTGCTCGCACAACACGGCGCCCTCGGGTCCACGTTCATGTCGGGCTACAGTCATCAGGCACTCGCGCTGGCCAAACGACTCGTGCCGGATCTTCTGCTTGCCCCCGAACGGGTACCAGACGATATCCCCAATGATCTACCCGAGACAGTCCGGCAGGCGAAGGCCCTCGGGGCTCCGGTCATCCAGAACCACCACAGGTTCATGACCCGTGAACTCGTCGACGAGCTGCACGCGAACGACCTTGGGGTGTGGTCTTGGCCTACCACCGGCGAGGATTCCCTGGTGAGCAGCATCGAAGTCGGAGCGGATGCCGTCATGGGCGACGACATCAGACTCATGGTCGAGGTCCTCGATCGGCTCCGACCGCGCGAGGGCGGGCACTGACATAGGCATGGACGCCCGGTTCGAGCGACTCGTTCCAGGTCGCTGAGGCATCCCGCAGTGGTGGATCGCGTCAGGGCGGTCGTCATCGGCGGCGGGGTAGTCGGCTGTGCCGTCCTCCGCGAACTGGCGAGGCACAGGATCGAGGCGTTGCTCGTCGAAGCCGAGCCAGACCTCGGGGAAGGGGCCAGCAAGGCCAACAGCGCCATCGTCCATACGGGCTTCGATGCCCATGCCGGGACGCTCGAGGCCCGACTCATCCGACGCGCGAGCCAGCTTTGGCCCGACGTGGTCGATGAGCTGGGGGTGCCATTCCTGGCCGTCGGGGCCTTGATGCTCGCCCGGACCATCGAGGAGCGTCAACGACTCGTCAGCGAGGTCCAGGCGAACGCAACTGCCCTTCGGGTCGAGACGACACTCCTTGAGCGGGACCAATGCCTGGAGATCGCGCCGTACCTCCACGATGAGGTCGTCGCAGCACTCTCGATTCCGGACGAGAGTGTCGTCGACCCCTTCTGGCTGACGCGGGCATATGCCGAGGCAGCCGTCGTCGGGGGATCGGCCTCGACCCGAACGAACGCTCGCGTCACGGGACTGGATTTGCGCGCCGATGACGTAGAGATCCGGCTGGAGGATCATTCCAGGATTCTTGCCGAGCAAGTGTTCGATTGCGCCGGGCTCGCGGCCGACGACATCGCCCGGCTGGCTGGAGATGATTCCTTCGATATCACGCCACGCAAGGGTGAATTCCTTGTCAGCAAGGAGACCTTCGGGGTCGACCGGATCGTTTTGCCGATCCCAGGACCGATGGGCAAGGGGATGCTGGTCACACCGACCGTCTTCGGTGGATTGCTCCTGGGGCCGACCGCGGTAGACCAGACCGACAAGGCGGACTGCTCTACAAACTCCATCGCGCGCGATCGCATCCTTGCCGCATGCCGCTTGATGGTCCCTGCGGTCGACATGATGCGTTCGATCAGAAGCTTCGCGGGGTTGCGGCCGGTATCCTCGACCGGCGCCTATGTCCTGCAGCCCTCGACCGCCGGGGATCGGCTGTTTATCGTGGCCGGGATCCGCTCGACCGGCGTGACCGGCTCGCCGGCGATCGCCGAGTACGTCGTCGAGCGCGCGCTGGCTCTCCGCGGTTGGCCTTGCTCAACGGCGCGCCGCACACTCTCGCCGCCGCCAACGGCGGAACTCGCGCCTGGCGAGATCGTCTGTGTCTGCCGCTCGGTCAGCCGGGGCGAGGTCCTGGCCGCATGCCGCCGACCGACCGCGCCGATGACGATCGACGCGCTGAAGAGGCGCAGCGGCGTGACGTTCGGGGACTGCCAGGGCAACCTCTGCGTGGTCGGAACTGCGGCGATCCTCGCTGGAGAGCGGGACGTGCCGTTGGTGGCGGTCGAAAAGGGTAGGCGAGGGTCGTGGCTGTTCGAGCAGGCCAACGTCCGTCCCAGGATCGCTACCGGCGGGGCCGCGGCCGGCTTGGCAGAGGGCGGCGTCGGCCCCGATACGACGTACGACGTGATCATCGTGGGTGGCGGACGCTCAGGATCCACGGCTGCCCAGGCCACGCTCCATGCAGGCTGGTCGACGCTGGTCGTCGAGCGCGGTCGCGGGCAGACAACCGTCCCGGATCGAGGCGGTCTGACCAACACGACGGTCGTCGGCCTGGTCCGTGACCAAGGCGGTTGGCTCGTCCTTGGGCGGGGGGCTGCAAGGACGATGGAGATCCGCGCCAGGGCCGTCGTTCTCGCGACCGGTGGGTTCATCGAGCCCGCGGAGCATCGCGGGCTCACCGGACCGCGACCGTCCGGCGTGATCACGGCGGATCTCGCGGCGATCGCTCTCGGGATCGGGTTGTTGCCCGGTCGGCGCGTGGTCGTTGTGGGCACGGGGAGGAGCGCGAAGGACCTGGCGGCCACTCTCGCCGCCGCTGGCGCTGAGATCATCGATCAGCTTGCCGATGCGCCCGATGCGATCCGTGGTGACCGTCGCCTCGAGGCGGTCCATGTCGACGAGCGCTGGATCGAGTGCGACACCCTGATCCTCGCCGATCGGCTGCTTCCTGGGCCCTTCCTCCTGCGCGACCTCGGTCTCATCGATGGCCGGCCCGGCATCGCTGCCCCGACTGACGTGGACGGTCGGTTGCCGCTCCCAGGGCTGTGGGCCGTTGGCTGTTGCGCGAACCCGGACGTCGACCATGGTGGCTGCACGGCCGACGGTCGGCGGGTGGGGAGGGCCGTCGCCGAAGCGCTCAGACTGGATCCTTGGTGAGCGAGGGGGGCCCGATCGACTCAGTCTTCGATGCTTCGAAAGCCAAGGACTTCGCCGGACCGCGTCTCGATCGTCAACACCTCGCCGGCGATGATCTCCGTTGCGCCATGCCGCGAGACCTCGACCCGGCCAGCCCACGGGTTGATGACGTTCAGCGGACCACCGACTTCCGCGGTAACGCGCAGCCATTGCACCTGACCGCTGGCGAAGCTCGCGCTCACAAGGAATGCGCCGACCGCCCGGAGGTCCTGGAAGGCGCCATTCTCGCCAGCCGGCCAATTCGGGAACAGACGAAGTTGCCCCGTGTAGCTCTGGAGCATGCATTCGTTGATGACGACGGGCAGCGAGAAGTTCTCGAACCAGATCCCCATGAGGGCCATGTAGTCGTACGGCGTCTCGTCCAGGTATCGCCCGCCGACTTGCAGGACCATGTCCGTACATGTGCCATTGGGTAAGAGGCAGTAGCGGATCTGCCGTTTGAACTTCTCCAGATCAAGCGCCCCGAGCCGAGCGCCCTGGAGATTCTGGAACACAAGCTCGTTGCCGCCTTCGGTCCGGAGGTTACGCCACGTAGTCAGGGCGATCTCCAGCGTCTCCTTCGGCGAATGCAACCCGACGTCTTCGCCTGGAAAGACACATGCGAGGGGATTCGGGGTGTTGTATATCTGCTCCGGGGTTTCGCCCGAGACAGAGACGAAGACGGTGCCCCGGTCGCCCTCCGCCGTCGGATACGCGGGGAAGTGGTCGAGGATGTCCTCGACCTCCAACATCAGCGCCGACTCCACCTGCTCCACGCCGATAAGCCGGCACGCCTGCAGGTACGCATCGAAAACGAACTTTGTCAACGTTAGGTCGACGTTGCAGTCCGCAGAGAATCTCGGGTCGACCCTGAGCCCGTGTAGTTCCGGCACCACCGTCGGATAGATGTGATAGTCGTCATCGTCCCATCGATGGCCGCGTGTGCCCGCCCGGCGGATGTACGCGTTCAGGAACTGCACGGCCTCGCGAATCGGTCCGAATGCCCGCGCCCGAAGAAACTCAACGTCCATCGTGTAGAGGTAGTGCCACCACAGACCCTGCACGACCCAGGGCGTCTCGCTGACCTGTGCCCCCCACGTCGGGACGGGATACGGCATGAGGCGCATCTCCACCGGGTACGCCGAGTGTGGAAAGAAGGCGCCAGGCAATCCGTAGTGGTCTCGAGCCCACGCCCGACTGACCGGTAGCAGGAAATCGACGAGATCCACGTATGCGATGTGCTTGTCGACGTGGTTCGCCGAAAAGGCGACCCAGAACGGCTGCTGCAGGTTGTAGTTGGTGTGGTAGTCGCCGTGCCAGGTCGAGCCGATCCGCCTGTGGCTCCAGTTTGCGAAGAGCCCGGGACAGTTCACGCCCGGCCGTACCGCGCAATTGAAGAAGTACAGGTTCCGGTACCAGATCTGCTCGAGGAATTCGTCTTCCAGTCGGACGCCTGAGCGGCTCCAGTAGTCCTGCCAGGCCTGCATGGTTTGTTCCGATGCCACGTGGTACGACGCGCTCGTCGGGTCCGGCGGCGTCGGTCGCTCCGGGACATCGCGATCGAGTCCCTCGTCCAGCTGGACGCATGCGACGAACGGTCCGGTCTGCTCGAACCCACGCGCCACGCTCCCACTCACGCGGACCGCCAGGCCGAGGGCCCTGTCCTTTTCACGAATGTCGCCGAGCGCCGGGAGCATCTCACGGAAAGCAAGCGTGTCGTCGGTGGTGGTTGTCGCAACCGCAACACCGGACTCTGGCATCAGGCGAACCCTATCGAACGGCGCTCGCATCGGCCTCCGATCGGCGTCCATCATCCGCATCCAGAGTCGGTCGGTCGCCATGTCGACGAAGACCTCCAGGGTCGCCGGCACCCCGTCGATAAGGAAGGAGATCTCGCAAACCCCGGTGTCGATCCGGACGCGATGCCCGAGCAGTTCCGCATTGCGCCGATCGAAGCCGAACAGCAACGATCCGCATGGCCATGGACGCGGATGTTCCTCGTCGTAATTCTCCCCGGCCATCGCGCTGTAGTCCTTGAACCACTGATCCGGGTAGAGTGCAAGATCCACTGTGATCTCGGTTGTTCCGTCGGGCGTAAACCCGGCCGATCGGACACCCGCGCCGTCTGCCTTTGTGGACCGTCTGAGCCGATCCCACACCTCGTCGAAGGTCAGGAGCCTGTCCTGGTTGTTTTCGGCCAGACGGATGTCCCAAACGTTGTTGTGGCCGAAGTACAGGACGACGGCATCTGGCCGAGTGCAGACGATCACTCCCATCCCGCCGTTCCCCAGGACCCCGCCCTCGAAGAAATTCGGGGCAGGCTTGTTCATCTCGATCACATGAAGTCGGGCACGTTGCTGGGGATCGAACGTCTCAGCGACCGTCTCTGGCCCAGTTCGCGACGGCGGCGACATCAGGCGTGCGCCCCAAGACGTGGCATGCACCGTTCTGGCGCCATTCTCAATCCCTTCCTCGTGCCCGTCTGCCTTCCACCTGACCCTCGCTAAGATCGGTCCTGAGCATAATCCCGATCCCTGGTGCCGGCCAAGGATTCGTGTTCCCTCACGGACGGCTGTCAGTGGTTCGGATGCGACAAGGCGCAGGGTCGAATGGCCCATGCGGACCCGACTCCGGTCGGACAGTGAAGATGGAGCGCACGTCCGAACGGCTGAGGAATCGCGAACGCGATCGCCTTTCTCAACGTGTCGGATGGCGGCATATCACCGCAGACGCTCAACGTATGCGGTGGTCTCGAATCCGACTGAGCCCTGGAGGATCCCAACGACATGTACGGGGTATGGCACTTCAGCTTCACCGTGTCCGACATGGAACGGTCGATCGCCTTTTACCGCGACGTCCTCGGCTTCGATCTCATCCATCGCCAGGAACAATCGAACGCGTACACGAGACGACTGGTCGGTTACCCGGACGCCCACCTCAGAATCGCGCAGTTCGCGGTGCCGGGGCAACCCAGGGGCCGGTCGACCCACGATCTGGAGCTGGTCGAATACGTCGCGCCCCGGGGCACGCGTGGCGACATCGGGATCTGCAATCCGGGTGCTGCCCACCTTGCTGTGGCGGTCGACGACATCGATGACCGCTATGGGCGCATGGTCGCCGCCGGGGTCCACTTCTTTTCTCCGCCGAACCCGATCACCGACGGTGTCAACGAGGGCGGGTTCACCTGCTACTTTCACGACCCCGATCAGATCGTGCTCGAGATGATCCAGCCGCCCGCCGTGAACCGCGGGTCAGCCACGGCAACCGTTGCGCCGAGATCCTTCCCTTATCGCAGACCCAGGTAGCGGGTCGCTGTTGTCAGGACAGCGCCTGAGCACCGCACATTGCGACCGTTCGCGGCGACCGGTGAGCGCAACCATCTACCATCGGTGTCACCAGGATCCCGTATTTCGAACCTGGGTCGCATCGAACCGAAGGTGACCTCGGTGTGTTCAAGGGGAGAGAGGCGAGGCCGATTGGAAAGACCGACCGCGCGACGAGAGCCAGAGGTTGGCGTTCCATTCGACGTAATCCTCGCGGACTTGCCTGGCGACTTGGTTGCAGACGTCGACGTGAGCTTCAGCGCAACCGGAAAAGCGGCATACGTCGTCCCGGCATTTCAGAGTGGCGACGGGTCCGTCCGAGCCCGGTTCGCTCCGCCACATGAAGGCAGATTCGACTACGCCACCAGTTCCCTGGAGCCGCTGCTTGATGGAATCCATGGGGATCTCGAAGCGCGACCCTATGGCGGGGAAAACCAGCTCTATAAGCACGGGCGGATCCGCGTCGCCTCGAGTGGCCGCACGCTGGAACACGGTGACGGCAGTCCGTTTCTGTGGATTGGTGACACATGGTGGATGGGGCTGGGCACCCGGCTGAGATGGCCCGACGAATTCGGCCTCCTGCTCGCGGATCGCGTCGACAAGGGCTTCTCGCTGGTCCAGATCGTGGCAGGCCCGCTCCCGGACTTCAGCGCGACGCCCGAGGGAATCTGGCATCCGCAGCAGGCGAACGAAGCAGGCTGGCCATGGGACAAGGGTTGGGCACGCCTAAATCCTCACTTCTTCGATCGGGCCGATCTACGGATCGCGGCTCTTGTTGATGCGGGCATCGTCCCCTGCATCGTGGGGATGTGGGGCTACTACCTGACCGTCATGGGCACGGACCGAGTCCGCCGACACTGGCGGAACCTGGTCGCCAGGTATGCGGCCTTCCCGGTGGTGTTTTGCGTGGCCGGTGAGGTCAACCACCCGGGGCCGAGCGACGGCGGGGACCCGACGGATCGTTCGGCTCGGCAGCTTGAGCAAGTCGCTACATGGGGCAGGATGATCCACGAAGTGCGGAGCCTTGACCCGTTCCAAAACCCGGTCACCGCTCATCCGGCGCACCCGGATGCACGGAGATGCCTGATCGACCCGTCGGGCCTTGACATCAACATGATCCAGACATCCCACTGGAGCTTTCACGCTCCCTCGCCCGACGAGTCGAGGGAAATGACTGAGGAGTTGGGCCTGTCGCGGCCAATCCGACTTGGGTTCCAGGGAGCCGTCGCGTTGACAGCGGAGGCTGTGGCAGAGATTCCGGCCATGCCGGTCGTAAACGGTGAGCCGTCGTATGAAGGGATCATGGGAGGCAACTGGCAGGACGTCCAGCGGTTCCTGTTTTGGACGGGAATGCTGTCCGGACTTGCCGGCTTCACCTACGGCGCGGATGGTATTTGGCAGATGGCCTCCGCCCGTGAACCATTCTCAAGCACTGTGTCGCGCTGGGGAACATCGACGTGGCAAGAGGCCATGCACTATCCGGGTGGGCGTCAGGTCGGGCTGGGCCGCCAGATCCTCGAGCAGTTCAAATGGTGGGATCTGCGGCCACTGGATGTGCCTCGTGCGTCTCAGGCCAATCGCTTGAATCCGTTCGCCGCGTCGACTGAGGACTTCGCGCTGTATTACCTGCCCTCGGGACTCCTCGACGACAAGCTGCGTGGCATGCGAGGGCTCCCGATCGACGTCTCGACTGTGCGGCCGTCCATGGCGCGGTTCATCGATCCGAGGACCACCCGAGACTACCCGATCGGCCCGGTCGAGCCAGATTCGGACGGGGTGTGGCGGCCTCCAACGCCCCCATCCCGAGAAGATTGGCTGCTGGTCGTCGAGTCCGAACCTGGGCGCGACTGACTCGCGCAGAATCTGGATCGAGGTTGCCTACCCGAGCCACTTCGGCTGCGTGAGGCTGAACCAGTTCCCGGAGTCATCCCGGAAAAGGGCTTCGATCCCGTACGGCCGTTCGGCCGGTTCCTGGAGGAACGTGACCCCCTTCGCCGACAGCTCCTCGAACGTCTTCTGGCAGTCGGCCGTTTCGAACACCCCGCCGCCGAGCGAGCCCTTCGCGACGAGCGCGCGGACCGCCTCGGCGTCCTCGGGACTGAACATCGGCGGGGCGGGGTAGGCGAGAAGGATGTTCAGGTCCTTCTGGTCCTTTGGCCCGACGGTGAGCCAGCGGAAGCCGTCCAGGACGGCGTCGTTCCGAAGCTCGAATCCGAGGGTCTCGGTGTAGAACGCCTTGGCGCGGTCCTGGTCGAGCACGAATACGTTCGTGTGGGCGAGGCGGCTGATCACGGGTGCTCCTTCTCCTGCGTGTGAGGCACCCTAGCCGGGGCGGGGTGTACCGCGCTTCTCCCCGATTGCTGTCCATCCGGATGCGGCCGCGTCCACATCAACACCACGCACCCCGGGATCGGTGGGACGCCGGTCCGAGCGACCGCGTCGTCGCGGTAGTCGGTCGGCGATCGACCGACGAGTTGGCGGAACCGCGCGCTGAACGAGCCGAGGCTAGAGAAGCCGACCAGGAAGCAGATCTCGGTCACCGACAGGTTCGCGGTCCGCAAGAGGGTCTTCGCGCGCTCGATTCGGCGTCTCGTCAGGTATGAGCGCGGCGGTTCGCCATAGGCGGCCTTGAACGCGCGCGCGAAGTGGAATCGCGAATAGCCGGCTTCGGCGGCCATCGCGCCAAGATCGAGCGGCTCCGCGTAGTCGCGATCGATGAGGTCGCGAGCCCGCCGGAGCGCGGGAAGGAGGAATAGCGCGTTCTCGGTCATCGTCGCAAGTCTGCAGGTACCGCACTGATAAGCGGCGAATCACGGGCGTAGGATGGGTCAAGTCCGGTCGGACGACTGCTCCATTCACCAAGAATGAATGCCCCTCGGCGACTTGCACCCATAGGGACTGGTCGACGCCTCCAACAGGCGTCTCCGGGAATGGAGCCGATGGACCGAGACCTCGTCGAGGCTGCACGCAAGCGTGATCGAGGCGCGTACGCCGACCTGATCCGCACTCGTGGCGATCGCCTCTTCGCACTCGCCCAGCGGATCCTCCGCGACGTCGATCAGGCCGAGGATGCCGTCCAGGAAGCGCTGGTGATCGCCTGGCGTGACCTGCCCGGACTCCGTGATCCGAATCGGTTCGACGCGTGGCTCCACCGCCTCGTCGTTCGCTCCTGCCTTGCCGAGGCCAAGCGAGAACGCCGGCGGATCACGAACCTTCTCGCCCTGCCGATCGATCTGCCCATGGCCGGAGACGACTTCCTCAACGTCGCCGATCGAGATCAGCTCGAGCGGGGCTTCCGACGCCTGACTCCTGAGCAACGAGCTCTGCTCGTTCTCCGCCATTTCGAGGGTCGCGACCTGACCGAGATCGCCGAGGTGCTGGGCATCCCGGTCGGAACGGTCGGCTCGCGCCTCCACACCGCCCACCGCGCGATGCGCGCTGCCCTGGACGCCAACGCTCGAGTGATCGCCATCGGAGGACGACCGGCATGACGGGCAACGACGACATCGAACGCGTCCTCGAGCTGTGGCTCGCCGAAGGACCACGGCACATGTCGGACGAACTCTTCGACGGCACCCTCGAGCGAATCGACCGGCTCCCGCGCAGCCGCCTCGCCGACCTGCAGTCGAGGTTGCCCGCCATGAACCTGAATGTCCGGCTCGTGACAGCGGCCGCGGTCCTGATCGCCCTCGCCGGCGCTGGGCTCGTCATGAACCGAGCACCCAGCGTCGCCGGCCAACCATCGCCCACGCCCTCCTCCGATGCATCGGTGACCGCCGCCGCGCTGCAGTCGTTTTGGGAGGCCGTTGGCGATCGCCAGTCGCCTGGGGATTGGGGGGTGGACGACGACACCTTCAATATCGACTCGACGGGACTCAGGGTCGAGCAGGTGCACGGCGACGTGCTGAGCGCAGTCTCGTTGACAGAGGGCGGCAGCCGGCTCGTGCTGACGTTCCGGCACGGAATCACGTCTGGCATGGGCAACAGCGACCAGCAGTGGCTATGCCACGTGGGTGACGAAGGCATCTACACCGTCGGCCTGACCCCGGACGGTCGGACGTTGACCCTGGGCCTCATTTCGGATCCATGCGCCCCACGTGCCGCATTCCTGCCCGGGGAGTGGACGCGCTCCGTATGTCCATCCGGCTATTACGCGTGCACGCCGGTGGGGGCCGCGCCACCGGCTCCTGCCGAGCTTGATCCCGAGCTTGCAGCCGACATCACGGCGACATGGACCTCCGTCGGAGCCCGACCGGTGCCGATCGGCCAATTCGCCGCCCCGATGGCCTTCGCGTTCGAACCGACGAGCTTTTCCATCAACGGCTTCAAAGGCTGGGTCGCGAGCGACTGGTCCGTTGTGCCGAACGGGAGCCTGGAGCTTCGGCTGAACGAACCGCAGGAATCCCTGACGAGCCAGCACTGGATCTGCCAGACGGGCGATCGCGGCACCTACCACGTCGCACTGTCGGCAGAGCGCGACTGGCTGACCCTCGCCCTCGAGGCTGACGCGTGTGCGACGAGAACGTCGATCCTCGCTGGGAGATGGCTGCGCTGCCCCCTCCCGGACGGTGGCTGTCCCGGCTGGGCGGAACATCCGGCGCGCCTCGAACCGAGCCCAAGCGCCTCAGCCGGGACGGACCTGGTCCCATGACGGTGGCGGTCGCCGGACGGAAGGGGAGTGGAGCCGACACTCGGATTTGAACCGAGGACCTGCTGTTTACGAAACAGCTGCTCTACCGCTGAGCTATGTCGGCCCGGGTTTCACGCTCAGTTACAGC
>Ga0070699_100000741_pt1 | contig 30199 bp, 31 predicted proteins | sample KBSK1503metaG_FD_65473 | JGI IMG/M metagenome (GOLD analysis project Ga0070699, IMG submission 65473) | Corn, switchgrass and miscanthus rhizosphere microbial communities from Kellogg Biological Station, Michigan, USA - KBS K1-50-3 metaG | ecosystem: Host-associated > Plants > Roots >...
CGCGGGATGGTCGCGCGACGAGTGGCATGGTTACAGCTTTGGAGTTTCTCGATTGCCCGAAGGTTTCCACGAAGCGCGCGTTTACGCGCTGCACGAAAGCGGTGGCGGCGCACGCTATACCTTACAGCTTTTGGGCGATCCGATTCGTTTTGTGGCGAATGTCGATGGTAGTCTGACTGATGTCTCAAACAAGAAACCGCTCCAGCCTTAAATTCTAGAAGCTTTCAAATGCACCCAAAGGAATGTGAAGCACAATTAATCGGGCAGCGCACCCTGGCTTTTTGGGAAATCGCATCAGTACTTACTTCCTGTTTGATTGCGGAGTGGGTCGTTCTGTCGTTCTTTGGAAGAAACCGAACATTAGTAATTCTACCGGTGCTCCTCGCCCTGATACTGATGATTGTTTCGCACCGAACTTACGACGAGGATCTGCGGGAACTTGGGTTTCGTGTCGACAACTTTTTTGCCGCGATGCGCCTGCTGGCGTTACCCACGGTGACCGTTTTAGTAGTCATAATCGCTGTTGCCTGGTTCATGCCCGGCTCTCACTTTGTAGCGCGGCTCTTGAAACCCCGATTCTTGTTGATTCCCCTGTGGGCGCTGTTTCAGCAGTATGCACTTCAGGGTTATATCAATCGCCGAGCTCAAATCGTGTTCGGAGAGGGAGCAATTAGCATACTTGTGACCGCCCTGCTGTTTAGCCTCATACATTTGCCCAATCCAATGCTCAGCGCTCTGACATTCATAGGAGGTGTGGTGTGGGCCGCAGTCTACCAGCGGCAGCCAAATCTCTTCGCACTTGTCATTTCACACACCATTTCGTCGATCACAGTGGCGTTGGCCGTTCCGCCTGAGGTTATGAATAGTTTACGAGTGGGCTTCAAATACTTTGGGTAAGCCTGGGCATGCAATCGGAAGTTTAAAGTCGTCTGCCTGCGTGCTATACCCGTTGAACACTGGTTTGCTATAATTCGTCGGCCTTGCAAGGGAGAACAGGTCGGGCGGTCGCTGCCGGAAAATCTCAGATTTGAATATTTATCAGATCAGGAAGTAACCGGGAGAGGAAAGTCCGAACACTACAGGGCAGCGAGCCCGCTAACGGCGGGGCGGCCGATAGTTAGGGATATGGGATCTCAAATTGGGATCTCTAAATCTGACGCTTCGGTTGACGACAAGTGCAACAGAGAATAGACCAGCCTGCTTTTTGAGCCGCCGTCTGCATTGCTGAAAGGTGATGTGAGTTCGGAACGTCTTAGGCGGGTGATGGGTGAAACGGTGCGGCCCATTAAGGGCTTAATGTAAGAGCGCACCGGCGCGTGTGGTGACATGCGCGGCCAGGCAAACTCCTCGCAGTGCAAGACCAAATAGGGAGGCGTCAAAAGGGCTGCCCGCCCAAAGCAGTTTTTAAGGCTGCTACGACCTCCGGGTAGGTCGCTGGATCCAGTTGGCAACGGCTGGACTAGATGAATGATCGTCGCTTCGATCCCAGATTTGAGATCTGAGATCTTAAATCTGGGATCGAAGAACAGAATTCGGCTTATAGACCTGTTCCGATTTGCAAGGCTTTAGACGTTAATCAACTGAGGAAAGTAAACATCTCAGCATTTGAGAATAGATAACCCAGGAATCATTTTGCGGAACCAAAAGGAGAGGGCCCCGACACATGGCAAATCGTAAAGGCGTTTTCATCGGTGCATATGTACCAAATCATTTGAAAGAGTCTCTGCGTCGTCGTGCAGCCGCCGAGCATCGAACACTCTCACAGGAGATCACACGAATTTTGGAGGAAGCCGTTCACGGTAAGGGACTGCCGGCAGGAAGCATCGATCGGCGTGCCAAGGAATCGCAACCGCGCCGCCGCTCAACCGATCCGGCACCGCGCCGGCGGGCCAATGATGAGGCGTACAGCGCGGGCGGAAGCAAGTCAGGAGACGAAAAGAGCTAACGTGAATCGATTTCGGTTTCCCCTGCTAAGTGCGAATTACATTCGAGAATCCCAGACGTAGCTATCTTCTGAGTCTAACAACCATTGTTGAAATATCTAATCATTACGGTTCTGGTAAGCGTTCTTTTTCTGATTGTCTACTCACGCTTGCGACCCTACATTCAACTGGTACGGAAGGTCTTAACGGCTATAGGAGGCGCAGGTGCAACTGCATCGGCCGTCTCTTCGCAACAGAGAAAGGCCAACGCCGAACACAAACTGATCCGGTGTGTTAGTTGTGGAACGTGGATACCAGCAGATCGCGCGATCACTCTGAATTCAGGTTTCTCCGCATACTGCTCGCGCGAATGTTTGGAAAAGAAAGCTTCAGCGAAGGAACGAAAGCTGGCAGGATAACAAGGCCTACGCCCTCCCAGCCTCTTCCGGCACCAGATTACCTGCCTCATGAATCGCTCGGTCCGTGTCGGTGAACAACAGCACAATCAATCCCACGACAAAGAAGAATATTAGCGAAAGCAACGCCTGCCGGTAAGAACCAGTGCGCGCGATAACAACACTAAAAAGAAGCGGGCCCATCCACGACGTTCCGCGCTCCGAAACCTCATAAAGACCAAAGAATGAAGCTTCTTTGCCCGCAGGAATCATTCGAGAGAACAATGACCGAGAAAGTGCCTGCGATCCTCCCAGCACTATGGCGATCAAGGCAGCCATAATCCACGCTTCCCTTACGGTATGGAGGAAACGGTAGGCATAGATTACAACCCCGGCCCAAAGTATGAGTGAAACGAGAATCGCATTCTTGGTCTTTATTATGTAAGCCAGGCGTTCAAACAGAAGTGCTCCAAACACCGCGACAAATTGAACCATAAGAAAGATCTCCAGCAGAAAGCTGGGATTTCCATTCTTGAAAAGTTCCTGCTCGAGGAAAGCGCTGGAGGCAAAAATTACTGTCTGAATGCCATCGTTATAAATAAGGTAGCCGAATAGGTAGCGCAGGGTCAGGGGGAGTCGACCTAACTCGCGAAAAGTTGAGGCCAATTCCAGAAAGCCGGTGGTGAGATAACTTTTTCCGGGCGGAAGTTTCTTTGTTTCCGGTCTTGTCTTCAGCAGACGAAAAGTGATTATCGCGAAACCGCCCCACCAAATACCGGCGGAGAATAACGACAGGCGAACGGCCAGACCCGTTGATATTCCAAGGCGCGAAGCGCCTAAAACCAGCACGAGATTGAGAGCCAGCAAAAGCCCGCCCCCCAGATAACCGTAAGCAAAACCCCGACTCGATACTTTGTCAGACTGATCCTCGGTCGTGATTTCGGGCAGAAACGAATTGTAAAAGACTATCGAAGCGCCGAAGCAGACGTTGGCAATGATAAAGAGCAGCCCGCCCCATAAATACAAACCATCTTGAATAAAGAACAACAGACAGTTGGCGGTCACTCCGATGTAACAAAACAACGCCATCAGTCGCTTTTTCAGGTTCGAGTAATCACCCAAGGCGCCTAGCACTGGCAATAGAAAGACTTGCGCACCAACAGAGATGGAAACGCAAAGGCTTGGCAGAGACTTTGCGGTAACTGCCCCAAGGAACCCGAGGTCGAGCACCACTCCGTTTTCTCCCACCGCACTTTGTGCAAGGCGGGTTAAATAAGGACTGAAGAGAGCACCCACGACAGTCGTGTAGAAAGCAGAGTTGGCCCAGTCATACATCTTCCACCCGAAGATTTCGCGCGGGTCATTTTTGCCGGAACCGTCGCTATGCAGCGAGCGCGAAGCCTGAGATTTTGCGGCGCTCACAAATACACTCCAGCTTTCCTCGTCAACGTATCAACGATGGCAGGCGTAATGTCAGCAAGCGTTTTGATGCGAGCTGCAATTTGCTTACGTTCTAGACCCCAGATAATAGTTGGCACCTGGTGTAGTGTGTGGTTGCGTGATGATAGATCTTCAATGTTGCCGTGATCGCTGGTGACTATAACTGTAGTCCGACGTAGATCAAGTCTTGTCAACAACTCCCTCGTGAATAAAGCCAGCCGAGTGAGCACCAGTCTTGCTTCCTCCATGTCCTGAGAGTGGCCCACCTTGTCGGTGATGAAATACTCATAAAGCGTGAAACGATTTTCCGCGGCAAGCTTGGCAAGCACCGTCGCGGCTTCGGCGGCACTTCGTTCGGCAATGTCTTCCCCTCGTTCGATTAGGACCCGGTTGGTAAAGTCCTGAAAGATGGCAGCGCCATTCTTGAGGTCTGCCAGAGTGCGAAACGACAAATCGGCGGCTTCCATTGCCGCGGTTGTGGCAGAGACCCACCTGGGTCGTTCTTCGAAGAAACGCGCCGTGTAGGCGTTTGCGAAAGTGATAGGACCGACTCCGGCCTTCACTAGCTGGCGAAAGATTGAGTGATCGCGAATGATTTCAAGTAGTGCCTTATTGGGAAACCCCTGCTTATGATGCCCGATAGCGGCGGGTGCATTGATCCCAGTGAGAATCGTAGTTTGTCCCGAGGCGCTTTGAGGGCGTCCTGCCACGCCCAGGCACGAATCTGTGGCAACCACAATTCCATCCAGATAAGGTTGCGGCTCTTCGTCCTGGAAAATGGCTAAGGGCTCCGCGCTTTCCAGCTTGTCGAAGGGATTGAGGGGGCCTCGCTCACCAATGCCCAGGCCATCGATGAAAAACAAGAGGACTGCCGGCTCAGTCGTCATGAATCAGGCCACGCTCACGGTAGAGATTTAATTTGTTATGAAGCGTTTTCAAGCTAATACCCAACAGCTCGGCGGCTCGCGTTTTATTGTTCTTTGTCTTTTGTAGTGTTCGCATGATCATCTGCCGTTCGACTTCTTCCAGAGGAGTGCCCACCGGCAGCATGATGGTGTCCTCATTTCTCAGCCGCTCGCGTTGTTCAATCGGGTAGGGTGCAAAGTGATGTCTCTCGATTTGTTCGCCGGAACAGATAATGACAGCTCGCTCAATCACATTCCGTAATTCACGCACATTGCCGGGCCAGGCATGAAATTGCAGGGCATCCAGTGCTGACGAGCTGAGAAACCGTGCCGGACGATGATGCTTTTCCGCTAGTTGAGTTACTAGATGTTGGGCCAGCAACGGCAGATCTTCTTTTCGCTCGCTTAATGAAGGCAGGTGGATACTGAAGACATTGAGCCGGTACAGTAGATCGCTTCTGAGTTTGCCGTCTGCCATTGCATCCTGTGGGTTCCTGTTTGTCGCCGCCAGCAGCCGAACGTCGACTTCAACTTCTTTACGGCTGCCGAGCCGGCGCACTGCCCGCTCTTCGATAACGCGCAACAGTTTCGCTTGCAGGAGAGCAGGCATTTCCCCGATCTCATCCAGCAATAGCGTGCCAGAATCGGCCAGTTCGAAACACCCCTGTCTGCGGGAAGCCGCTCCAGTGAAAGCTCCTTTCTCGTGCCCGAAGAGTTCTGATTCCATCAACGTCTCCGGAATTGCGGAACAGTTGATCGCGACAAATGGTTTGTCTCTCCTCGGACTCATCTTGTGAAGCGTGCGTGCGACCAGTTCTTTGCCTGTGCCTGATTCGCCTGTGATCAAAACGGACGCAGACGAGGGAGCAACCTGTTCAATTAGTGTGTAGACCTGGCGCATGGAATCGGAATTACCGACCAACTCACCAAAGGCGCCGCGATCTCGAAGCTGCCGTTTCAGTAATTCATTTTCGCGTCTTGCGTCAGCAAGCTCGATGGCCCGATCCAGAACTAAACGGAGCCTGGTTGGGTCAAGCGGTTCTTCAAAATAGTGATAAACGCCCTCTTGCTGAATAACCTCGAAGGTGTTGTCCACCGTACCGTGGTTCGTGAGCAGGACCACTGGCAGGTCGACATCCTGGAGACGAATTGCTCGGACAAGATCAAAATCCTCGGCAGACTGAGTCGAACTGCTGTCAACAACCAACGCCGGTTTTAGTTCAGTGATTGCTTTTAAGCCTGCGGCAAGATCTACAGCAATTGTGGCTTGATAGCCCCACGTGGTAAGGAGGTCGTGCAACGAGGCACCGCGATCTCGGTCCCTTTCGAAGATGAGCACGCTTCGCGAAGACATTAGAAATCAGTTTAGCACAGCGGTTGTTCGCACCAGGCTAGTGTTCAGTGCTACTGGGTATAGTGCTTCGCGATTGCTCGGGCTAACGCGGGAACGGTCGCTTGGCTGGGTTGAATGTTAACTTGCAAGCCATACTCTGTAGCCGTCAACGCGGTTATATCGCCGATACAGGCCACTGCCAACCCCTTCAGGGTTTCTCCAAGATCGTGAGTATCAAAAAGCAGGGCCAAATTCTTGACGGTTGACGAACTCGTAAAGGCGATGCAGTCTGCATTGCCGGCAAGCATGGCCTTTAATCGTCCGCGGTCGAGGTTTTCCGGGAGCACTGTACGATATGCGGGAACCACGTCAACTCGCGCACCAGCTTCCGCGAGAGCTTTTGGCAAATAGTCGCGAGCTGTCGCAGCGCGGGGCAAGAGCAGATTCAAACCATGAAGGCGTTCCCGACCGCCAACGAACCGCGTTAGCGCGGCGAATACGCCTTCAGCTTTGAATTTAACGGGAACAATATCGATATGTATGTGCGCCTGCCGAAGTCTTTCGGCTGTTGCTTCACCAATCGCACAAACTTTCACTTCGTCCAGCTCGCTTACTTCCCGACTGCGAGCCGCTAATCGACGCAGGAAAAAATCGACAGCGTTGATACTCGAAAATATCAACCAGTCGTAGCCATAGAGATGTTCTATGGCTTCGTCGAGTCGCTCATAACTTTCAGGATCCGTGATTTCTATTGTTGGACAGACGATAACGCCGGCTCCATAGCTCTCCAGTTCACTGACGAAGGCGCCGGCCTGAGCAGACGCCCGAGTTACAACTACCGTTCGTCCCGCAAGAGACTGGTCCATAAGGGCTATTGATTTCGCAGGATGGAATCGGCTCCCTGCCTGATTAATTTAGAGGCGAGCTCGGCGCCAAGCTGTTCCGCGTCGCCGATTCGACCTGTAACCCAGTCACGCAGAATTTGCGAACCGTCAGGTTTTGCGACCACGCCTTCCAATCTCAACTCCTGGTTGTAGACGACCGCATGGGCGGCGATGGGAAACTGGCATCCGCCACCCAGCGTGCGCAACAGTGCCCGCTCGGCCAGGCAAGCGATCCTGGTTTCTTCATGATCGAGTTTGCTGACGATCGAAATCGCGAATTCATTGTTGGCCCGAGTTTCAATGGCCACAGCGCCCTGGCCCACCGCCGGCAACATCTCATCGGTCGAAATAGCTGCACTGATCCTCGCCTGTAAACCCAAGCGCCGTAAGCCGGCCGACGCCAGAATCAGCGCATCATACTGCCCTTCGTCAAGTTTGCGGAGGCGAGTATCGACGTTGCCGCGCACATCCTTCACGATGATATCCGGTCGCAAGACTTTCAGTTGGGCCAATCTTCGTTGGCTGGATGTGCCGACTACTGCTTTTTTGGGCAGACTGCCAAGAGACACGTTTGTAAATTCGAAGTGACTCCTGAGCACCAACGCGTCGCGTGGGTCCTCGCGTGCACATATCGCGCTGATTGTGAGTTCGTCGGGAAGATTTGTAGGTAGGTCTTTCAACGAATGAACAGCGATGTCGATCCGACCGTCAAGAAGAGCGTCTTCCAACTCTTTGGTAAAAACACCCTTGCCTCCAATCACAGCCAACGGATCGGTCTTAACGTCTCCGGTCGTTTTGATTATCTCGATGCGTATAGCAAGAGCGGGGTTAAGCTCAGTCAACCGGGCTTTGGCCTGTTCCGATTGTCGCAAGGCGAGCTTCGAACCGCGTGAACCAATTACGAGGGCATTAGTCATTCTTCGAGGACCAGATTCACTCTTCAAGACCAAAGATGTCACGCAACGCCTGCACTGCATCGGAGTCGCTGGTCTCGTAGGAACGTCGTAGTTGATTTAAGACGGGATGGGATATCTTGTTGACCGTGGACATCAGCAAAGCCTCGATCGCCGTTTCCTGTTCGGGAGTCAACGAGCCTAGCCGGTTACGCTGGCGCTCCATTTCGGTGCGCGCAAGTTCCTGCAGTTTTTGCCGCAGGGCACCAATAGTTGGCCCAATATCCAGCGCGCGCAGTGCCTGCTGAAACTGCATCACTTCTGACCGGACGATCAACTCCGCACGCTCTGCCTCTCGCTCTCGCTCACGTATGTTTGAAGAAATAACTGATTCCAGATCGTCAATGTCAAAGATAAACACATTGGGCAACCGTCCGACTGCGGGATCGATATTCCTTGGCACGCTGATATCAATGAAACATGTCGGCCTGTTGCGTCGGCGCTCTCGTACCTGACGTGTGAGCGGTTCTGTCACAATGTATTCAGGGGCGCCTGTCGAGCAAATAACTACATCCGCTTCCGGCAGAAACTCCGCCAATTGTTCAAAAGGAATTACTTCGCCACCAAATTCATTCGCCAGACGTCTGGCAGACTCCTCTGTCCTATTCGCGATCAGGACGCGCGACGCCCCGGCGTTCACCAAATGTCGGAGGGAGAGTTCAGCCATCTCACCCGCTCCTATCAACATCACGGTGTGGCCTTTCAACGAGTTGAATATCTTCTTGCCCAGTTCTACGGCCATATAGCTGATGGAAACAGCATTTGCCGCAATTCCGGTCTCTGTCCTGATCCGCTTGGCAACACGGAACGTATGGTGCACCAGCCTATTGAGAACGCGACCCGCCGTACCTGCTTCCACCGCCAAAGAGTAAGCTCGGCGGACCTGCCCGAGCACCTGGGGTTCTCCCAGCACCATGGAATCAAGAGAGGAAGCAACGCGAAAGAGATGACGCACAGCCTGGTCGTCAGTGTGGCTATATAGATGCTTGGCAAGAAAACCGGCTGGCAAAGCGCGGGCACGATCAAGAAAGTCAGTGACGCGCTGGGCTCCCTGCTGCAGTTGATCTGCAGTCGTAGCGGTCAATATCTCCACTCGATTACATGTCGAGACGATTAGACCTTCGCGAATAATTTCGCCATCGACCAGGGTGCGAAGCCCTTCCGCGGAAGCTTCGTCAGAGAAAGCAAGGCGCTCCCGCACCTCAACGGGTGCGGTTTTGTGATTAACTCCGACTAAGACGATTGCCATAGCGTTAGAAACTACCAGGGTTTCAAAACAGTTACTTCAAACCAGGATTCGAGAGCCCAGAGAAGGTTGATTAACCAAATACGTGATACCCTCCCAACAGTCTGGTACCGAAGAAGGTACACAGTACCAGTGCAAAACCAACAACGCCTAGCCACGCCGCTCTGCGCCCGCGCCACTGCGAACTTGCGCGATAGATGATCAGCAGCAAATAGAGCAGCCAGGTCAGAACGGCAAAAATCTCCTTCGGGTCGTTATGCCAGAATTTTCCGTCGCGGGTCGAAGACCAAAGCATTCCTGTTGCTATGCCCACGGTTAACAGGGTCAGGCCAAGTGCAGCGGCCATTGTTGCCAACTCGTTGACGGTCGAAAGTGAGGGCAGACGGTGAAAAATGCCACTGAAAGTTTTTAGCTTGAGCTCACGTTCCTGCAGGAGGTACATGACGCTAGCCATGAAAACCACGAAGAAGGCCGCGTAAGCGAACAGCAGTAACGTGGTATGAACCGGGAATAGCCAGGTCGCGGCGACCCCGGTGGCTGCCGGTTCGCCTTCAGGCCCTGAACGAATGATGACGGCAATAAAAGTAAGAATTGAAATGAGCGGCATCGTGAAGGCGCCGAGCGCCTGTGCTCTATAACGGTAAAGCATCAGGCCGTATGCTGCCACGAGCGTCCAGGCAAGAAACGACAGAGTTTCCCGCAGATAGAACAGCGGGTAATGACCATTAATAGCCCAGTCGGCAATGAGCGCGGCGGTATGTAGCACGAAGCCTGCGGCGATCGAGAGTTCCGCGACGCGCTGCAGCGAACGGCGCTTGTTTACAAACGCCAGTATCGAATGAATTGCAGCGTTTAGATAAGCCGCCAGAACTGCCAGTAGTAAGGATCTCATCAGGAGTTAGACTGCATTAGAGGTTCATTTTAGTTGATGCCGATTTGCGCAGCAAGGCGACGGGTGTTTTGGCCAGCCCTGGAAGGCAAACGTTATGTTTGGCCGAAACATCGTAGCAGCGGCATACCGTTCCGGGGAACCTGCTCAAGTCAGGTAATTGAGCTTACTGTTTGCGGTGAGGAGAACCAATGTTGTCCTTTACTCTGCGTCTTTGTTTTGTTGTCCTAGCTTCCTTCATTATCTCACTGGCTGTCCTTTCGCAAACCCCGCGCGCGGGTCAGAAGCCGAAGACTGCTGAGAAAGCTGAAACCCCGGTCGAACCCCGGACCGAGGAACAACAGGACGTTGAAACTCTAAAGATTGATACCGATCTGGTAACAGTTCCAGTGATTGCTACTGATACAACGGGTAATTACGTTCCCGACTTGCGTCAGGAAGACTTCAATATTGCAGAAGATGGAGTGAAACAGGAGGTGGCCTTCTTCGGTAAGGTCGCGGCGCCTTTCCATGTGGTTCTGATGCTCGATACGAGTGCCAGCACGCAGGACAAGCTTAGGTTGATTCAACAAGCCGCCAACGCTTTTGTTGATCAGCTACAATCAGCGGATCGGGTAAAAGTAATTTCATTTGACGATGAGGTTCGCGATCGAAACGAGTTTACGAACGACAGGACAATTCTCAGCGCGGCGATTTATGGCACCCGGCCCGGCAAGGGAACAAAGGTCTACGACGCGATGGATCTTGCGCTGGCTGCCGTCAGAAAAATCCAAGGTCGTAAGGCGATCGTCATATTCACCGACGGAGTAGATTGGCACAGCGACCAGGCAACATTCGATGGCACAGTGCGTGGGCTTGATGAAGAAGGCGTGATTGTCTATCCGATTCGTTATGACACAAGAGAAGAAACGGAGCGAATTGCACGCGAGCAATCAGAGGAGTCGACGCCGCAATTGCCTACCATCGGCGTAATTCGTCGACCACCGAACGGCACAACTGCTCCCACTTTTCCGAGCGACGATCCGGATAGCGTGCCAACCTCCGGTAGCCCGCGAAGGACTGGTCCACTTGGTTTGCCTCTGCCGGAAGAGGTATTGCGCCGTCGTCGTCAAACCGATCCGAACCGTCGTGACTCCGATCCAAATCGAAGGCCCGGAGAACTTCCTCCTGATATTGAAAGTTCACGTTTGCCTGCGCCAACCGGTCCCGCCGGCAGGCCGACAACATCCAGGAGCGACAACGATTCTATCCGCGCAATGCTCGATTTAGCGTATTCGACGGCCGACAGTTACCTCAATACTTTGGCAAACAAGTCGGGAGGGAAACTGCTGCGCGCCGACACCCTGGGTTCACTGCCGGATGCTTTCGCCAAAATTGCCGCAGAACTCCGGACGCAATATCTACTGGGCTATTATCCAATAAACAAAACAAGAGATGAACACTACCGAAGGATCAAAGTCACCACAGCTCGGAAGGGTGTTCTGATACGCGCTCGGCCGGGCTATCATGCGCCGAGTGCGCGATAAGTTGGTAGTGTCTACCCGCCTGTCTTGCTGGTCTCTTTCAGCCGTGCTAGTTTTGAGTTGCGTCGTTTAAGCAATACAAGTCAAGAAAACGGCTGGTCTATCTGCTCATGCCGGATCGAAGTGATGCCTGGGAATTGTTGTGTGAATACACCAAGGGCGACAGCCTGCGGAAGCATGCTTTGGCTGTTGAAGCGGCCATGCGCGCATGTGCAAAGCGCTATGGCTCAGTAGAATCGGATGAAGACGAATGGGGCATAGTTGGCCTGCTGCACGATTTTGACTACGAGATGTTTCCATCGGCCGACCAGCACCCATTTACCGGAGCGAATATTCTCTGCGGCCGTGGTTATTCAGATCGGATGATCCGAGCAATCATGGGCCATGCTACCTATACGGGTGTGCCACGCGACACGGACCTGGCACGCTCACTTTTTGCCACGGACGAGCTTTGCGGCTTTTTAGTCGCCTGCGCTCTCGTCAGACCGTCACGTAGTCTTGACGATCTCGAGGTCTCCTCGGTAAAAAAGAAACTGAAAGACAAGGCGTTTGCGCGTTCTGTTAACCGAGAAGATATCAGGCAGGGAGTTGAAGAATTGGGTGTCGATCTGGACCAGCATATTCGTTTTGTGATTGACGCTCTGCGCCCGCTGCAGCGGGAGATTGGACTGCACGTTGTCGAGCCCAAGTGAATAAGAAAGTTAGGATGCGATATGTGGTCCAACGGGCTGGGATGGTTCAGTGGGCTGTCGTCGAGAGCTAAGTATCGAAGCGATCACGAACAGGCAAAGGCTCAGTAAGGTAGCCAGAATTGCAGTAAGAAAGGCCTGTAGTTTTCGCCGGCGCGCGGTGTGGCGATATACGAAAATTGAGGCGAGCAGGACGGATGCGGTAGGCAGCAAAAAGGTCAAGCTGATTAGTAAGCCGGGACTGGAAATGGGTTTGAGAGAAGTGAAGACGGTCAGAATGATCGCGATGCACGAACCGGCTCCAACTAACGCCGCCAGCAATGCAGCACTCAATACGAGCTTCAGACGCATGGAATCTCTTCCTCTGTTTCTGGTTTGCTAAGAAGGCCCCTTAGCGGTATGGCGCAAGAGGAGCGGCCAAGGATACCACAGGCCTTACCCTGCAGTTGGCCAAACGTATCGACTTACCCATCGGGTGACTAACCAGTCTAATGATAACCAGAAGCGCCTTGATATATCTGTCTCGCCAGGAGGGACTAAAGGATTTTGCGACGCGCTTTCGGCCCTTCAAAAAACTTACCACTCGCTTCGTTGCCGGCGAGACAATTGGCGAAACAATTCATTTCATCCGCGAAATTAATGCCGAAGGCTGTTCGGCGTCGTTCGATCATCTGAATGAATCGGTTACAAGCGCCGCAGAAGCGAGTGCGGAAGTTGCTGAGTATTTGAATATTCTGGCCATGATCGATGAGACAGGTATCCGTTCGAATGTTTCCATCAAGCTCACACAGTTTGGTCTTACTCTGGACCCGGAGATTGCCTACAAAAATGCCCGTATGGTTGTTGAAGAGGCCCATCGCCGGGGCAATTTTGTTCGAGTTGACATGGAAGACTCCAAGGTTACACAAGTAACGATTGACCTGTTCAAACGATTACGTGAGGAGTTTGGTCTAAACGACGTCGGTATCGTTCTGCAGTCGTATCTGCGGCGCACTTACGAAGATGCGCAACACCTGTTGAAACTGCCCGCCCGGATTCGGATCTGCAAAGGTGCATACAACGAAACCCCGGAGGTAGCGTTTCCTGATAAGAAAGACGTTGATGAAAATTATATACGGGTGATGAAGTTGCTTTTATCGAGCGGGATTTACCATGGCATCGCTACCCACGATCCGAAGATGATCGAGGCTACGATTAACTTCGCCGATCGAGAAGGTATAGGCAAGGAAGCATTTGAATTTCAGATGCTCTTTGGAATAAGACGCGACCTCCAACGCCAGCTTGCACACGACGGCTACAACATGAGGATCTATGTGCCCTACGGAAAACACTGGTATCCTTACTTCATGCGACGGCTCGCGGAGCGCCCGGCGAACATTTGGTTTGTGGTGAAAAACCTACTGAAGGGCTAGGCGCCAGGCATTATGAAGAGCATCGCGGAAGTATTGGAGCGTTGACCCCAATGAATGATTTGTTTTGGATCCTTTGGTGTGTGCTCGGAGCGATTCTCATCGTTGCTGAGATCTTTACCTCGGGGTTTGTTCTCCTCTGGTTTGGGGTTGGTGCGCTCGCTGCTGCGTTTGCGGGAATGGTTGGCATAAACAGCCTGGTGCTGCAGTTCTTGATTTTTGCGGGAGTATCGATTGGGCTTACGGCCGCGTCACGTACGATCTTCGTTAACTATTTCTCGCGGGAAAAAACCGGAGACTCACTTCGGACGGGAGTGGATTCTCTTCCTGGTAAGATCGGTACGGTTGTTTCTTCAAGCAAGGGCTCGTTACAAGAGGGGGCTGTGAAAGTGTTTGGTTCAACCTGGACGGCCTATCCTGCGCCAGGCGAAGGCCCGCTCGAAGCAGGTGAGCGGGTTTGCGTCGAAAGTATTCAGGGCGCCTCTATTTACGTGAGACGTGTTGATGAAGGTCGAGATTGGCGACAAAAAGTCCTGCCGGAGAAGTGAGACGGAAACCTATTGCGGCTCGGTATCGGCTTCGAAATTATCGTCGAGAGTTTTATCTTCTTCTAGAGGCGGCAGCTCGATAGTTATTCTTTCTGTAGTCGGTGGTTCGAGATCGTCCCCCACAAACCGGGCGAGCACAACGGTGATGTTATCCTCGCCGCCGCGATTGTTCGCCTCATCTACAAGTGCGTTGCATGCCTGCACGAGATCGGCGTTGCTGTCTAGCACGATCTGCTGAATATCCTCCGCGCGCAGCTTCCCAGACAGACCATCGCTGCAAAGCAGCAGAATGTCACCTTGTCGCAAACGTATTTTACCGGTGACGGGAGTTATTTCGCTCTGCGCGCCCAGCGCTTGCAGGATAACGTTGCGGAACATGTGAGTTTCAGCTTCCGTCTCGCTTATTTGGCCGACATCGACCAATTGTTGCACCAACGATTGGTCCTTGGTCGCCAGACGAATCTGATCTTTGCGGATGATATAACCTCGGCTATCGCCAACCTGCACCAGATCCAAGTGGTCGCCTTTTACCGCAGCCCCGGTAAAAGTAGCGCCCATGCCCGCGCAGCGCGAGTCTTCCTGGCTGCGCAGATGAATCGCGAGATTGGCATAGACTGTGGCGTTCTTGAGGCAATCTACGAGCGGTAGATCAGGATCACAAGGCTCTTCACCTTCACCGCCTGTCAACATCTCACGCACTGAATCCACAGCCATACGACTCGCGACGTCTCCTGCGAGTGCGCCTCCCATTCCATCGGAAACGACCAGCACAAGTCCTTTGGTCCCGAGATCAAATCGAGTCAATTTTTCCGGAGGGACTGCGCCGTCGGAACCTGTCCACGTCTGCTCATGCGATAAATCGAGGACAAGGAAATTGTCTTCGTTGCCACGTCGCACGCGGCCAACGTCAGATTTGGCGTACAACTCTATGATCATAAGGAGAGCGAAAAGGGTCCAGGCTGAGAACGCGGCCAATTGTAACCCTTCATGGTTTGACTGTCACTTGCCGGAAAAAAGCCAGCAGGATTGTAACTATATATTATCTAATGCTTGATCGAGGTCCGCAATAATATCGTCAGTGTCCTCAATTCCCACGGAAATTCTCACCAACCCTTCAGTTATACCAAGGCGTTCGCGTTTTTCCTCGTCGACGGAAGCATGAGTCATCGTTGCTGGGTGCGAAATGAGGGTTTCCACTCCGCCGAGGCTCTCCGCCAGAGTACAGAGCTTAACAGTTTCCAGCACGGTCCGAGCCGCTGCGAAGGAGCCAACGTCGAATGCTACCATGCCACCAAACCCATGCTGTTGGCGAAGAGCGAGCGCGTGTTGGGGATGAGAGGTCGAGCCAGGGTAGTAAACCTTGCTGACTTTTGGATGTTCCTCGAGAAACGCGGCCACTGCTCGTCCTGACTTGTCGTGCTGTTCCATCCGTAGCGCCAAAGTCTTGGTGCCTCGCATCACCAGCCAGGAATCAAAAGGTGATAAGATCGCGCCGGCACTGTTCTGCACAAAGCCAATCCACGCAGCATCTTCTTCATTGTTCAAAACGACAATACCGCCGACTCCATCAGAGTGGCCATTGAGATACTTCGTCGTCGAATGGACCACGATGTCTACGCCAAACTCAAGGGGACGCTGCAAGTATGGGGACATGAAGGTGTTGTCACAAACAACACGTGCGCCTGTGCGGTGCGCCACTTCACTCACCTCCAGAAGGTCAGTGACAATCATTACAGGATTCGTAGGCGTCTCGACAAAAACCATTTTTGTGTTGTGCTTGATCGCAGCCTCAACATTGAGAGCATCAGAAGTATCGACGAAGTCGAACTCGACGTTGTAATTGGCAAGGATTTTAGTGAACAGGCGTGAAGTTCCGCCGTAAGTATTATCGGAAACAACAACGTGCTCGCCTGCCTTTACCAAACGCAGCGTCGCATCAATTGCGGCCATGCCTGAGGCAAATGCAAAACCAAATTTGGCGCCTTCCAGGGCTGCGATGTTGCGCTCGAGAGCGGCGCGCGTAGGATTCTGAGTGCGGGCGTACTCATAGCCCTTGTTTTTGCCGAGCGCCTCCTGGGCGTAAGTTGAGGTTTGGTAGATGGGAACAGTAACCGAACCGGTGGTCGCGTCAGGTTCCTGACCGGTGTGAATTGCGATTGTGGCGAAACCCATAATTAGTAAACAGACGATAATAAATCGTTAATGGTAGCTGGTGAATAGTGAATGCCAGAAGTTTTACTCTTTCACCCGTCAAAGATTCCCTGGCTCTGATACCGTTCCGCGCCGTCGGGGAAAATGGTCACAACTCGTTTACCGGTGCCTAATCGTTCGGCGATCTTGTATGCTGCGGCGGCGGCTGCGCCCGACGACCAACCGCCCAAAACTCCTTCTGAGCGAGCGAGGGTTCTCAATGCTGCGCATGCTTCATCGTTCATGACCATTATTATCTCATCCGCCAAAGATGCGTCGTAGATCTCCGGGATAAAATCCAACTGCCCAATTCCCTCGATCTTCTTTGGACCAGGCGGCCCGCCTCCGTAAATGGATCCTTCAGGCTCCACGAGAACACAAAGCACCGCCGGATTCAGTTTCTTTACCGCTCGTGAAACCCCAACAAAAGTTCCAGATGTGCCCGCGCCGATTACGACAGCGTCGATTCGTCCCTGCATCTGATTGATAATCTCGCGCGCCGTCGTCAACTCATGAAAACACGGGTTCGCCTGATTCTCAAACTGCTGCGGCACAAAACTGTCCTCAATATTGGCGGCTAACTCGCGTGCCCGCTCGATAGCGCCCTTCATTCCCGCTTCGTGGGGCACATATTCAAGCTCGCCGCCTAGTGCTTCAATCAGCTTCATCTTCTCAACGGCATAACCGCGTGGTACGCAAAGGACAACACGATAGCCCCGCGCGATACCGACCAGTGCCAAACCAATTCCGGTGTTGCCGGCTGTGGGTTCAATGATCGTCGCACCGGAACGCAACATGCCTCTTTTTTCAGCATCTAGAATCATTCCCAGAGCCGCTCGATCCTTAACGGAGCCTCCGGGATTGAGTCCTTCCATTTTTGCGTAAATATCAGCCAGTGGCGGTGGGGCGAAACGCGATAGATGAAGCAGCGGGGTATGGCCTATGAGATCGATGATGCTTTCAGTTACGCCGAGCGTCATTAAGTTGTTTTCCGGCGATTACTACTTTCGACCGAAGCAAAGGAGGGCATGGTAGCCGCCGGATAATGCCGTGTCAAATAAGCAGATCTCACCGAACTTTAGTACTGGATCAGGCTGCCCTCGCGTTTTGCCCGGCGGACGGCGCGTCCAAAGACCCAAAGAGAGAAGGGCAGCAGAAGAACCAGAAAGATCAGCAAAGTGATCAATGGATCCTTTACCTGCATTAGATCATGTCCTTCAATTAACACCTGGCGAATTCCATCGAGGCCGTATGTTGCTGGAAGAATAAGTGAAACACGGCCGAGGTTTGGGCCGGCATAGTCTCTCAATAGTTGGGTCGGAAAAAACACCCCGGAAAAGAGGGCTGAGCCGGCACCCAGAAATATGCCGAACGGATCCCCCCGCTTGAAAACCATTGCGAAACTTGCTGAGAGTATGCCGAGGGAGGCCAAGACCAACGTTGTGAGTAGAAGGAACATTAATGCGAGAAAGAAACTGCCACGATAATGAACGTTGAAAAAGACACGGCCAAAGAACAGGTAGAGAAAGGAGAAAAAGGTCGTTTCGAGAAAATCCCACGCGGAACTGGCGACAACGATGGTCGGCAGATTGATTGGCGTCAGCAGCACACTTTCCAGCGTTCCCTGCACCTGCTCCTGTCTAATGGAGTTGGCGAGGCTGGAAAACCCAGTCATGAAGTAATTCAACACGGCGAGCCCCGTAAGCCAGCTGGCTAGCGGATCGCGCCACTGGGAATACCGTGGATCCGTAAAACCCGCAAATATCTTAGAGATAAAGAAGAGCGTAGTAACAACGGTAAGGATTGACAGAATGCGCAGCAAAAACTGCATGCGATAACTTACGAACAGGCGAAAGTCGCGGGCAATGAAGGCATAAATCCTGCGAGGCAGAAGGCGAATTGAGTTCATGGCTCAGGTCTCTACGTCGTCCGTTTCATACCTTTCCAGTACATCAAATAGGGTCGATCGTTCCGCCTCCACATCCAGGACGCGTGCGCCGAGTTGCTGAAGTACGCGAAGTACGTCATCGAGCTGCTCGTCCCCGCTTCGTCGCGAAAACGAAATGGTAATAGCGTCTCTGTTAGTAGTTGCCACCGTAAAATCATCTCTCGAGCCCCGCGCCTGTGTCGCCTGGTCAGCATCTATTCCGGAGACTGTAAGATGAATGAGTTCGGAGCGTGACGTGAAATTCCGCAAACTGGCTGGCGTATCGATCGCTCGAATTTGTCCGCGACTGATGATTGCCACACGAGCGCACAACGTCTCGACTTCAGCAAGGTTGTGTGAGGTGAAAAGAATTGTCACCGGTGGATCTTGCTGTGCGAGAGACTGAATCATCTCCCGCATTCGTGCTGCCGCCAGCGGATCGAGTGAGCGAGTAGGTTCGTCCAGCAGCAACACAGCCGGGTTCGCGAGCAATGAACGCGCGATGGCCAGCCGCTGTTTGTTGCCGGTTGACAACTCGCCAAACCGACGTTGCGCTGCATCTTCCAGTTCGAGCCTGGCGAATAACTCTTGCATGCGTTTCTTCGCAAGTCGATCGCGAAGTCCATGGAGTCGGGCAAAGAAGAGAAGATTTTGTTCCGCTGTCAGACGCCAGTAAAAACTGCGCTCTTCGGCTCCCGCCAAACCAATCTCCCTACGCACGTGTTCGTCGTTGCGCACGCTGTCATAACCACGGACTATGACTGTTCCCTCTGTCGGCTGCACGAGAGTGGCGACAATCTTTGTCAACGTCGTCTTGCCGGCGCCATTGCGTCCTATCAATCCGAAGATTTCTCCTGGGTACACTTCGAAGGAAACATCGCGTAAGGCTTCGACCGGTTGCTTTACGGGCCGGCGGAAAAACGCGCGCATTCTTCGGAACGGAATTGGATACGTCTTCGAAAGATTGCTGATCGAGATGGCGGGATCGCCTCGCGGGGTTTTTACCGTCTGCTGGACCAGATTCGCTTGTTGGGCGCTTGATGACATACCTGATCATCGGGCGCGTTGACGTGGATCAAGATATTCCCGCAGGCCGTCGCCAATAAAGTTGAATGCCAGAACCGTAAGGGCAATGGCGATTCCCGGAAAAATTAATGCATGCGGTGCCGCTTGCAGGGTGGAAAGATCGCGTGCCTCTTCAATCATCACTCCCCATGAAGGCGCTGGCGGCGGCACGCCCAGGCCGAGAAATGAAAGCGACGCTTCAGATAGGACAGCCCCCGCCATACCCAGGCTTGCCTGTACGATTAGTGGCTGAATTGAGTTTGGCAGAATGTGGATAAAAAGAATTCGAGCATCACCTGCGCCGAGTGCACGAGCGGCCTGCACGAAGTCATACTCACGCACCTTTAACACCTGGCCACGGATAAGGCGGGCGTATCCGACCCAACCGATGATGCACAAGGCGAGAATGAGCTTGTTCAATCCCGCCCCGAGAAAGGCGACCATGGCGATAGCCAACAACAGACCCGGAAAAGCGAGAAACACGTTAAAAACGTAGCCTGACACGATCCTGTCAACCCAGCCACCATAGTAGCCGGCAATGGCTCCGACTGACGTTCCAATCAGTGCCGACACAACGACTACAACGATCCCCACCTTGAGTGAGATACGTGCGCCAAACAGTATACGCGAGAAAATATCACGGCCAGTCGAGTCTGTACCGAACCAATGTGCAGCAGAGGGCGGAAGATAGCGCATCGACAGATCGGTGGCGCCAACGTCGTATGTGGCCAGCCAGGGTGCAAAGATCGCTACGAAAACAAGCAGCGCGACAATTGCGAGCCCGATCATTGTCAGACGGTTCATTAAGAAACTCTAATCCTTGGATCGAGCCAACGATAGACGGTGTCCGTCAGCATGTTTGCCGCAATGTAGGTCAAACTAATCACCAGCACGCAACCTTGCACAATACGATAGTCCCGTTTACCAATCCCATCTTCAACAAGCAATAGACCCAGACCGGGCCAGCCAAATATCTTTTCTGTAATTATTGCTCCTGCAAGCAGAATGCCCAGTTGCAAACCAAGAATTGTTACTACCGGTATCAGTCCGTTTTTCAAAACATGTTTGTAGATTACTTTTCTTTCGCTCAAACCCTTGGCCCGGGCCGTCCTCACATAGTCTTCCCCCAACTCTTCGATGACGGAAGACCGCACCATACGCGTTAGTATCGCCGATAGAGCGGCCCCGAGAGTGAACGCGGGGAGAATTATGTCGCTCCATTCAAAGCGGCCTGATGGAGCCAGCAATCTGAACTTGACCGCGAAAATGTACACGAGCATCGGCCCGATGACGAAGCCAGGCAAACTGATACCCACGAGGGCAAGAACGGATGCCAGATTATCGATCCATGTGCCTCGATGTGTTCCGGCGACCACGCCTAAAGGTATTGCGATTACTACGGCGATGAGCAGAGCGACAATGGCCAGTTCCAGGGTGGCGGGATAACGTTCCAGAATAAGATCGACCACGGGCCGGTCGTTGCGGAAAGATAGACCCATATTTCCATGCAGGATTGCCCGCCAGTAATCAGTGTAGCGATTGTCAATGCCATGCCACACAAAATGTCTGTGTTCGTTTTCGTCCCGTGGAAATGAGAAGAAGAAGGGCGGTCGATCGAGACCATGCTTTTGGCGAAACTGCGCGAACTGTTCCGGTGTTGCCTGTTCGCCAAGGACGGCGACGGCAGGGTCCCCGGGAACTAATTCAATCAACAGCGTGACAAGCGAGACTACAGTCCAAACAACCAGCAGCAAGATCAAGAGACGCCGCAAGCTGCCCAGGATTTTGTAGCGCAATGCAGATCGCACTATGACGGGTTTCTCATAACAGAGCTAGAAAGACCTTGAAATCATAGCACACGCAGTATGTGGAGCAGGGAAGGAGCGGGACACAAAAAAACGTAGCCCGGAGTTGGCCCGAATACTCGCGAGGCCCCGACAACCGCGCGCTTACCAAGCCATACTCCGGGTCTACGTATCTGGTTACAGATAATTCTTATGCTGCAACCAATGCCAAAATCAATTAAGGCCTTCTCGCCAAATGCAACGCCGCAATTCCACCAGTCAGGTTTTCGTAAGTAACCTGAGAGAAACCAACTTTATGCATCAATCGCGACAACTCCTGCTGATCTGGGAAGCGCTGCACCGAGTTGGGCAAATAGCTGTATGCACTCTTTGATCCGCTGATGACTCTCCCCAACAACGGCAAGATCCTGATGAAATAAAAGCCGAACAGTGCATTGAACAATGCATTCGGCGGTTTCGAAAATTCAAGCACCGCCACCCAACCTTGCGGTTTCACAACTCGAAAAAGTTCTTTGAGGCCAGTTTCCACATTGGAAAGATTTCGTAAACCGAAAGCGATCGTTACCGCCTCAAATGATCGATCCAGGAAAGGCAAACTCAATGCATCGGCTTCTACCAGCTTTATCGATTCAGGCAGCTTGCCTATCGCGATCTCCAACATCGGCCGGCAAAAATCTGTCGCAACTACTCTTACTCCCATGGTTTCAAACAGCGTCAGCGAAAGATCGCCCGTGCCACAAGCAACATCCAAAATCTGCGAAGGCGCCGAACTAAGTTTCTCGCTCACCCTCGTCGCCACGATCCTGCGCCATTTCTTGTCCGTATTCCCCGAAAGTAAATGGTTCAGAAGATCGTAGCGCTTCGCAATGGTCGCAAACATCTCGCGAACGCGACTGGCGTGCTCATTTTCAGCACTTCTTTGCTCAGACACAGTTAAACCAATTTGGATGGAGGTTTGGTTGCAAGTCGGTTGCGATGGCTTTGCGATTACCTGGGGTTGATCTTTCCAACTGGCTTGTTTTGGGGTTTCGGAGACGGTGAGGGAGCGACTATCTCTCCCATTACCTCAAATTGCTCACGTCCCTGTAGTGCGGCTTTAAGTTGTTGAGTATCGCCTACTATGACAGACGCAACGGTGTCGTCGAGAAAAAGGCGATTAGCAATTCGCTGAATGTCTGCAGCCGACAGACTGCGCAACGCGACCAGTTGATCATCAACGGAAGCTAAGTGAAATGTGTCAAGGTCGAGCCAGGAATCGACCATGCCTTCAGGTTTTGCCATCTGATTATTTATTTCGGCTTCGATTTCGCTTATCGCGCGACCTAGTTCAACGGGTGTGACGGCGGTCTTCTTCAATGTATCGAGGACTTTTCTGGCAGCGGCGGTCGTGTCAGCTACCGCTGGGCTACTCACTGCCGCACCCATCACGAAGATTCCCGGTAGTAGATGCGCCTCACTTCTGACGAAGATAGGCCTCTTGGTTAGTTCTGGCACGAACTCCTCCCATTTATGCTTTGCGATCGTTGCGACGACAAGGGCTGCCGTAGCATCGGGATCCGATCGTGCAAGTCCGCGCATGGCAACACGAATTTCGGCGGTTTTGTCAGCTGGACCGCTGATTATCAGCGTGCGCGTGTCCGGTGGCTGAGGTTGGCGAAAACTCGTGGGCACAATTTGTTCACTCTTGCGCCAGGGGCCCAGTAGTTGTCGCAAAGTTCGCATAACGCGTGGCTTTTCCAAATTACCGACGATGGCCAGGGTTGCGTTGTTTGAGTTGAGAAAGCGCTCACGCGCGAGCATTAGATCTCCGCGATCCACACGTCCCAGGTCTTCGGCTGAGCCTGCCGAGGGTCGACCGTATGGAAACTCGGGAAAGAGTCGGGAGGCGATTGCACGATCGGCAACTGTTGACGGTGAGATTGCCGTTTCTCGAGCAATCTTGATACGGGCCTCGCGAACCCTGGCAACCGTCTCAGGAGTCAATTGGGTACTTAACAGCCCGTTTCGCAAGAGCTCAATAATGCGTTCAAACTCACCGGACCGTCCCTGCATGGTGACAGTTATTGAATCATAGTTGGCGTTGACGTCCAGACGTCCGCCCATTTCGTCGGTGAAGTACTCGATCGTTGCGCGGTCGGGAAAGAGTAAGTCGCCCAGAAGCGACATTTCGCCGGCCTTGCCTAACAGATCGAATGCGGCCCCGCTGTGAATCCGGAGCTTCACCAACACATCGGGGCTGCCAGGGCGGGTCCAAAGCAGCACACGCAATCCATTAAGGAGTTGCTCACGTTGCGGAACCGGCAGTGCCTGGGCGAATAGGGGCGGACTCATGGAAAGGAGCAAGCAAACCGTAGTTGCGATGCGAGCGGCCTTTCGTGTGGATCCTGTCGGTGAATTCAGCATTCTTAAGGAGTATGCAGCAGAACAGTGGTGTTTACTTCAAAGGCCAGCAAAGGACGCTAGTGCAAAAGGGGACGAAAACATCTTAGATGTCGGGTGTTTACTCGTCAACCGTTTCCGTTTTAAGTGCATCCAACGCCTTGGTTATCGAAAGGTTGCGGGCATTCTGGCCCGCGTCAGTGGAATAAAAGCGCTATATACTTGTTGGCTTGGGCGGGACTAAGATAAGCCCAGGCGGCTAATTTACGGCAAAGGCCGTATCTTATGACCTGTTGCTGGTAACTAGAGTAGGAAGCGATTCCTGCAGGATCGAGTGCTTGATTGCCCGAGAGAACCACAGACGAACTTTTGCTTGCAAAGGCAGGAGACGGAGACCAGGCAGCCTTTCTTGAGTTATATGAGCGGCATCGACTGCCGATTTTCCGCTTTGCTTATCGGCTATTGGGCTCGGTTGAAATTGCTGAGGATGTAACGCACGACTGCTTCCTGAGTTTGATTAAGAGGCCGGGGAACTTCCGTTCCGAACGTGGCTCGTTGCGAAGTTATTTGTTTGCGGCGGCTCGAAATCTGGCGCTGAAGCATTTTCGCAATCTGGGAAGGGAAACCGGTCTGGATGAGGTAAGCGAAGAGCCGCAGGTTTCCGAAAGACAACAGCCCCTCAGAAGGTTGTTGGATGACGAACTCGCGGCCAAGGTGAGGGAAGCGATCCTCAGTTTGCCGGCTTTTCAACGAGAGGCGCTTGTGCTTTTCGAGTTTGAAGGGTTATCGCTGAACGAGATTTCTGATGTAGTCGGCGCGGACGTTGGGGCGGTGAAGGCGCGGTTATTTAGGGCCCGGGGGGCACTGAAAAGCATCCTTCGCTCTTATTTGAATAGTAGTCGGGAAATTGTTACCTTGAAGGAGGCCTGAAATGAACGGCGCTGGGCCAGGAGAAGAGTTTATTTCGGATGATGAGCTTAAGACGCTTCTCGAAAGCTGGATCGCGCCGGGGCCTTCGAGAGTTCTCGACGAGCGAATCGCAACAAGCTTTGCAAGAGAATTTTCAGGTGCAGACGAGCTGTCTCAGCCGGAGCTGCTCCCCTATAGGCGAGAAGAGGTAGTATCGATGAAGTTTTGTTCCAGATGCGAAGAAGAATTCGCAGACAAATTTAGCTTCTGTCCAGTTGACGGAACACCTTTAAGCTCGGTGGTTGCGAAAAGTGAAGAACCGAGTGTGACTGTCAACAAAGAAGTGGTGACATCTAACCGGCCACTTTCCATTATTGCGCCGCCTTCTGAGAGCGGAACGAGTCAAGACACGAGTGTTGGTAAGACACCTGCTTACTCCGCCGCAGCCTCGTCGGCGTCGTCAGCGTTGGCGCGGAGGGAAGAGTTTCACCTCACCATAATGGACGACGCAGGCCTGGTTCAGCGCCTTGCGCATGAGATCAGTGATGTTTCGCACGAGTATCAGTTGACCTGGCCAGAGTTCAAGCGTGATCCATTCGGTTTTACGAAGCGCACCGTGATCGGTTACGGCACAATGATGCGCCGGTTCCTCGGGAATAGAAATATTTTGTTGGCTATGGGTGTTGCCGTGCTGGCCATGCTGGGTCTTGTTGCAGCTGTAGCACTACTAGATCGCTCGCAATCAGCTGGAAGTGGGCGTATCGGCTTGATCGTTTTTGCTGTGATCGCCGGTGGCATGCTCGTGGCGCTGTTTTCTACCTGGCTCGGCCGAGAACGTGGAGCGGCCATAATGGGGGCCGAACCAACTGACTCGCAAAATGCCGTTTGGGGCATGGTCTCGGCCTTTGCCGTCATTCTTCTAATTGTGGGAGGCGGTACTATCTACGGTTTTCTACATAAGAAGACATTGGAAGAACAGCAGCGCGAGGAAGAGCTTGTTGTCCAGAATATTGTCGACATTCCAACTGAGCAGCCTACGCCGGATCCCGGAAACGCAGGTTTGAATAAGGGAAGCGGAGGCGGTAGTAAACCAAAACCCGAGAGGCCGGCAGGTGGTGGTGGCGGCGGTCGTGAGGATCCGAAGCCGGCATCTTTTGGTAAGGTGCCCCAGGCATCACTCGAGGTGCCGCAAGTGGTAGCGCCTGATCCAAAGCCACCGCAAATAAAGAATCCATCATTACCAGTAGCCGCTACGGTGGTCGCCGATCCCATGTTGGTGCCACCCGATGCCCGCGTGCTTCCATATGGGGATTTCAAATCCAAGAGTACGGATCCTTCATCTGGTCCCGGTACCGGGAATGGTATTGGTAATGGTAAGGGAGGCGGAATTGGACCCGGCGAAGGTGGAGGTCTTGGACCCGGCCGTGGTGGCAACATGGGTGGTGGCGATTTTAATGCTGGTGGTGGCGGGCCAGGCGGTGGCGGCGGTGGAGACTACAGCAAAATCTTCACGGGCAAAGATGTCACTTCAAAAGCCCGGCTGCTTTCAAAGCCCGAACCTCAGTACACGGAGGACGCTCGCAAGAACCAGATCGTGGGTACCGTTGTTCTTAAAGTAGTGTTTGCTTCTTCGGGACAGGTAACTAACATCCGAACTGTTTCGGGGCTTCCCTATGGACTGACCGATCGAGCGATTGCGGCAGCACGTCAGATCAGGTTCGTTCCTGCTACGAAGGACGGCCATCAGGTCTCGATGTGGATGCAGCTCGAGTACAACTTCAATTTGTATTAACTAGCAACTGAAGAGCGGCGTTGGCGAAAAACCAGCGCCGCTTTATCTTTGATGTCTGATAAACTTCAGTTTGTCGTTTTCTGACCAGGAGTGTGTTTGTGAGTCAACGACAAACTGATGAAGTTTATCGGACATTTCAAACAAGTCGCTCGGCGAAACGTTTTATTCGCTTAACCCCTTCCTCTAGCTGCGCCATTGAAGTCGCATAGGACATCCGAACATAGCCTTCGGCGCCAAAACCGGCGCCGTCTGTTACCACCGTCTGTTCTTCTTCCAGTAACTTCTGGGCAAACTCGTCAGAACTAGTTACACCTTTTTTCAAACAGCCACGCACGTTGGGAAAAGCGTAGAACGCGCCTTCGGGCTCTGTGCAGGTAATCCCCGGAATTTCTCTTAATGCTTTCAGTAACCAGGCGCGTCTGGACGTATACTCCGCCAGCATTATGACGACCGAATCCTGTGGCCCGTTGAAAGCCTCGACCGCAGCCCGTTGGGCAATAGAGTTGGGGTTGCTAGTAGAGTGGCTTTGTACCTTGAGCATCGCCTTGATCCAGGGTACCGGCCCCAGAGCATATCCCATGCGCCAACCCGTCATGGCGTAGGTCTTGGAGAACGAACCTGCGATACAAAGGCGCGAACGAAGTTCAGCCGGCAATGTTGCGGCGCTAAACACCTCGGCAGGTGGATAGACAAAACGCAGGTAGCATTCGTCGGAGATTACATAGATCCCTCGGTCCGCTGTGAGCTCCAGAATGTGTTTGAACTCGGCCGGCGGTAGTACACGGCCGGAAGGATTGGAAGGGGAATTGAGAATGAGGAGCTTGGTGCGGGGCGTGATAGCCCCTGCCACCTGGTCTGCGGTCAACAGAAAGTCAGTGTCTTCCGTTTCAATGAAAATTGGTTTCCCTCCGGCGAAGACAACAATCTCAGGAAAGGTCACCCAGTAAGGCTTTGGAATCAGAACTTCATCGTCCGGATTCACGAGAGTTACAACTGCATTAAAGATAGCCTGCTTCCCACCTGACGTAGCCATTACCTCAGCTGGTTCGTATCGCGTTCCAAACTGATTTTGGTAGAAATTAATAATGGCTTCTTGAAGTTCTCGAGTCCCGCCCGTTGAAGTGTATTTTGTTTGGCCCGCCCGCATGGCTTCTGCAGCCGCGCGTTTGATGTTTTCCGGCGTGTCAAAGTCAGGTTCACCCGCTCCGAAATCGACGACGTCCGCACCCGCCGCACGCAAAGCTTGGGCAGCCTGCATCGCTGCTAACGTAGAGGAGGGTTGCATACGAGAGACGTTTTCTGAAACAGGAAAAGGGGAAGTCATAGGAAAGGTTTTCATGAAGTAACCAACAAAGTTTCCGACGAGCGGGCACGCCCGAGCTCAGTCTGATTTAAAATATTATCGTTTCCTGGAACGAAGTATAACATGCACTGATTGACTGGTTATGGCTCGCGATTGTTCATTTTTTCTTTCATTCGCTTTTCGATTAACGGCGGGACAAGTCCATCCAGGACGCCTCCGAGTTGGAACACTTCTTTCACCAAACGAGAGCTTACATACGTGTAAGTCTCTGCAGACATCATGAAGACAGTTTCTATACTCGGCTCTAAACGGCGATTCATGAGCGCCATCTGCAGTTCGTATTCATAGTCGGAAATGGCCCGGATACCGCGGACGATCGCGTGAGCGTGCTGTGCGACAGCGTAGTTAACCAGCAAGCCCTGGAAAGAATCGACGCGAACGTCGCAACTACCTCGGTTGATCTCCTGCAACACCTGAGTGAGCATGTCGCAGCGTTCTTCGATGCTAAAAAAAGGCTGCTTTTCCGGATTGACGAGAATTCCAATGATTATCTCGTCGAAGAGTTTGCAGCTACGTTCGATGATGTCGAGATGACCATTCGTGACGGGATCGAATGAGCCGGGATAGATGGCACGTCGCATGGCAGGGATGGTAAAGGGTAAACGGGTAAATGGTAAATAGAAAATGCGGTTTGCGGCGGATCATTGCGGGAGTAAGATGCTGAAGTAAGAGGAGTTTAGGATGTCTCACATTCTCTCATTCACTGATAATCACCTTCCGCCTCACCTGTTGGTAAATGTCAAAAACATAATAACACCCGAACAATTCGAGGAGTTGTGTCGCGCTGACCGTGATCTACGGCTTGAACTCACTTCAACCGGAGAATTAATTGCCATGCCTCCCACTGGCTCGAAGACTGTATGCGTAACTCCAATCTCAATTTCCAACTTGCAGCTTGGGCCCAAAAAGACTGCGCAGGCATTAGCTTTGATTCTTCTGCGGGCTTTACACTTCCCAACAGATCCATGCTTTCTCCTGAAGCAGCATGGATAAAGCGCGAAAGGTGGGACGCCCTCACCGAAGACGAGCAAGAGGGGTTTGCACCGCTCTGTCCGGACTTTGTGGTGGAGATTCGATCTCGCAGCGACAACCTGCCTCCCTTGGAAAGCAAGATGCAGGAATACATCGCAAACGGCGCCTTGCTGGCATGGCTGATCGATCCGCTCAAGCGTCGCGTTTATGTTTACGCTCCTGGCTGCGAGGTTGTGATCCTGGAGAATCCGGCAGTAGTCACTGGCGGCACCTCACTTCCGGGCTTTGAATTGCGCATGTCTCCATTGTGGTAGGGAAGAATGTATTCTGCACCACAGAGACACGGAGATCGCAGTAGGGAGTGAAGTTGGGACACTACCCATTGCACGGTAGTGCTCCGGAGCACTACCGTTGCACGACGTGCTTGACACCTTCTGGTACTGATGTTTCAATACGATTTGACAGTAATGTGGTGAGTTAAAGCGACTTGCGGCCACGTAAAATAAACCGCTAAACAGCTCGGCAAATCTTGTTTTAGAGCAGTTCAAGAGGCTCCGCGTTGTTAAGCGTGGAGCCCTCGTCATTTTCGCTTGCCAATTTCCGATTTCCGATTGGACGCGAGCGGATTTGGGCAATATCGAACGGGCACCTGCAAGATAAGAAATCGGTAACAAGTAATTCTCAATGGCTAACTTCCTCGACACCCTAAAAGAGCGAATCGTCGTCTTTGATGGCGCGATGGGCACGAATCTGCAGGTTCAGAACCTGTCGCTTGATGATTTCGGTGGCCTTAGATTTGAAGGCTGTAACGAAAATCTGCTGGTCACCAGACCCGATGCCGTCGAGAGAGTGCACGCCGGGTTTCTCGAAGTGGGTTGCGATGTAATCGAGACCAATTCATTCAACGGAACACCGGTCGATTTTAGTGAGTATGGCATCGGGGACCAGGCTTATAACATGAATGTCAGGGCAGCAAGCCTCGCCAGGAGAATCGCAGGAGACTTTACAACGAAAGAAAAGCCCCGTTGGGTTGCCGGCTCAATGGGACCCGGTCGAAAACTGCCGACGCTCGGTCACATCACTTTTTCCGATCTCAAAGCCGCATACCGCGAGCAGGTTCGCGGTTTGATCGACGGCGGCGTCGACTTACTGATCGTCGAGACCTGCCAGGACGTGCTGCAAACAAAAGCGGCTCTTGCGGCAATCTTTTCTCACTTTCAGGAGACTCGTAGACGCTTGCCCGTTATCGCGCAGGTTACCATCGAAGTTTTCGGCACGATGCTCAATGGCACGGAGATTAGTGCGGCACTAACTGCCTTGGCGCCGTTTCCAATTGATGTGATAGGCATGAATTGCGGCACGGGCCCGCGCCACATGACGGAGAGCATTCGCTATCTTTGCGAAAACGCACCGCTACCCGTTTCAGTCTTACCCAATGCAGGCTTGCCGTCAGTTGTAGAGGGCAAGATGCACTATGACGAGACGCCCGAGACATTTTCGAAGCAGCTGATTCATTTTGCTGGCGACTTTGGTGTCAACATCGTAGGTGGCTGCTGTGGCACTACCCCGGCGCACTTGAAGCTGGTAGTTGAGGCCATGCAGCGAATCTCACCTAAGGTACGCGAGGCCCGGCTGGTTCCGGCAGCGTCCTCGATCTATTT
>Ga0070699_100000742_pt1 | contig 30185 bp, 26 predicted proteins | sample KBSK1503metaG_FD_65473 | JGI IMG/M metagenome (GOLD analysis project Ga0070699, IMG submission 65473) | Corn, switchgrass and miscanthus rhizosphere microbial communities from Kellogg Biological Station, Michigan, USA - KBS K1-50-3 metaG | ecosystem: Host-associated > Plants > Roots >...
CAGGCGGAGCACCGCGAGACCGACGAACGCGACGACCGCGGCTCCCCAGCGTTGGTTCGCGAAGTAGCACTCCGCCGCGCTCTCGCGCTTCAGCCGGACATCGCTGGTCCCGGCGCCGGACCGCGTCCACTGCACGCGACCGACCGAGCCGACCGTTCCCATTTGTCTCCACGATCCGGGTTATGCCGTGAGACTCAAGCCGAAGCACCTTCGCTTGGCACCTTGCTTCGCCTGGCGGCTCTGAGGGAATATCGCCGCGACTCGCACCCCGGGAGGACCCATGGCCCAGACGGCACAGCTTCGGCGGATCGACGTCGCGGAGAACGAGGCGCAACGGGTCTTCAACCTGCAGCGCCAGGCGTACCTGCGACATCCGTACCCGAGCTACGAGGAGCGCCGCGAGAACCTCGACAAGCTCGAGCGCATCTTGGTCGACAACGCCACCGCCATCGCCGAGGCGATCAGCGCCGACTTCGGGCATCGCGCGTTCGAGGAGTCGATGATCGCGGAGCTCTTCACGAGCGTCGACGGGCTCCGCGACACACGCAAACGGCTCCGGAAATGGATGCGTCCGCAGCGCCGTCACGTGTCGATCCTGTTCGCCACCGGCTCGAATCGCGTCATCCCGCAGCCGAAGGGTGTCATCGGCGTCGTCTCGCCGTGGAACTACCCGCTCTTCCTCACGATGAGTCCGCTCACCAGCATTCTCGCGGCGGGCAACCGCGCGATGGTGAAGATGGCGACGAACTCGCAGCACCTCTGCCGGCTGCTCGCGGAGAAGTGTCGGTCCGTGTTCCCCGAGGACACGGTCGCCTTCCTGCCCGGCGTCCGCGCGCAGGACTTCTCCACCCTGCCCTACGATCACCTGATCTTCACCGGCTCGGCCGACGCGGGCCGGACGGTCATGCGGTCGGCGGCGGAGAACCTCACGCCGGTCACGCTCGAGCTCGGCGGCAAGTCGCCGACGATCGTCTGCGACGACTTCGACGTCGACGAGGCGGCCGCGCGCATCCTGTACGCGAAGTTCCTGAACGCCGGACAGACCTGCCTCGCACCCGACTACCTCTTCGTCCCCGAAGCCAAGCGCGACCAGCTGGTCGCGGCCGCCAGGCGCATCATGCCGGCGCGCTATCCCGACACCAACGCGCCGAGTTACACGTCCGTGATCGACGACAAGTCCTACCGGAGGCTCCGCGCGACCCTGGAGGACGCGCGCCAGAAAGGCGCGCAGGTCGTGCCGATGATCCCGGGCACGGACTTCAACGACCAGCTCCGCAAGATTCCCCCGCACCTGGTCCTCGACGTGACCGACGACATGGTCATCATGCAGGAGGAGATCTTCGGACCGCTCCTTCCCGTCAAGACCTATCGCACGCTCGACGAGGTGATCGCCTACGTGAACGGCAAGGACCGACCGCTCGGGTTCTACGTCTTCACCAACGACAAGGCGACGGAGGAGAAGCTCCTCTACTCGACGATCTCGGGCGGCGTCACGGTCAACAACTGCATGCTGCACGTGGCCCAGCACGACATGCCCTTCGGCGGGATCGGCGCCAGCGGCCTCGGGCACTACCACGGACACGAGGGATTCCTGGAGTTCAGCAAGCTCCGGCCCGTGTTCACCAATCCGCGTCTGTCGCTGCTCCACCTCTTCTATCCGCCCTATACCGCGTGGACGCGCCGGCTGCTCGACCTGCTGATCAAGTACAAGCGTTAGCGGCCCTGGAAACGGCGCGGATCCTCGCGCGTCGATTCACACGCCTCCGCATCGCGGTCAGCGCGTCGGAGCGTCAAGGTCCGAGGACCTCGCCACGAACTCTGTAGCAATGCCACCCGATCAGTCCGTAGACCGGATGCGCACTCTGGACGGTTACGTCTCGCATCAGGATCCCGTGGACCGGCGCGAGCGCGTCGTCGATCGCTTCATCGGACGGTCCGTGTAAGCCGCGGGGGCCGCTCCATCCGACGGCAGGAGACCACCTTGCTCGTCTGGACGACATCCCTGACACACCCGCATCCGTCCCTCCGTCTCGGACGTAGATAGGGCAGAGCACGACAACAACGCCGAGCAGGCCACCAGGGAGGGACGGACGATGGCTCCGAACATCACGCTGCTGCAGCTCGTAAACGAGGTCTCGACCCACGCCGAGACCGAGGGCGAGGTGATCGCCACGGTCGTCTATCTGGTGAACTCGGGGCGGGTCCGGCTGTGCGGCTCGTTCAAGGGTGCGCGCTTCGACCTCAGCCCCGACACCCCGCGCCGGGCGGCCGCCTGAAGGGACTGCCCGGTGGGAAGGAGCGGTGTCATGAGATCAGCCATCCACGGCAAACGGATGTTCGTGTCCGGCCAGCTCGTCGAGTACTGGGAGAACCGGGAGCTCCCGTTCGGCTGGACGCATGAAGACTTGCAAGGGTACGTCGACCGAGGTGCCTGGGTCCTGCTCTTCAACGCCGTCGTGCTGACGGCGCCCCGCCCCACGCCCGAGCACGCTTCGTGAAGCACGAGCGACTCCGAAGGCTCGCCGGCGAGGTGGCGGCACTCGGAAGGCTCGCGCTGTCGATGCCACTCGTAGGATCTGCTGGTAGTCCGCCGTCCGCCTAGCGCAGCGCTGCTTCCTTGGCCGCGACCAAAGCGAGCAGGTCGCCAATGGTCCAGTTGTAGTCGAGGATGTGCGTCCCGAGGATCGACGGCGAGAGCACCAGGTTGTTGAACGGGATCGGATTGGTGCGCTGGTCATTCGGGAGCGGGCTCACCGAGACCTCGAGATAGCTGTGGCCCGTGTCGTCCTTCACGCACGCGCCGGCGTAGAACTGCGGGAACTCGACGAATGCCGTCGGGATGCCAGGGTTCTGCGCGATCTGGAACGCCGCCTGGTTGGTGTGGGTGGGAAAGTAGGTCTTGCTGAACACCCCTGCGCCGCCGAGCGCCGCGGGGTTGGTGCAGGCCGTGTCCATGCTCGCCCCGCCGATCGCGTTCGACCCGTTGGCAGGCGCAAACCCCGCGGCGTAGCTCCGGTAGGCGATCACGCATCCGGTCTGCGCCACGGTCTGGCAGAGCGGGACGTTCTGGAAGCTGCCGCCGACCACCGCGCCCTGCGGCACCGTGACGCTGCCCCCGATCAGCAAGGCGACGATCAGCCGCCCGCGCAGATCGGGCGAAGAGTCGACCTCTTCCTGAATGAGGCGCGTAGTCATGAAGGTCCCTTGCGAGTGTCCCATGATGACGACGTTCCGCCCTACGTTGTCGTTCTTTAGGTAGAGACGCCAGGCGTCGAGGACGTCTCGGTAGGCGAGATCGAGGAACTGCGCGGAATTGGGCTGGGTGAAGGTGCCAAAGGTCACCTGGCGGTAGTGCGGTGCGAAGATCCGGCAGAGCGTGTTGAAGCGTGCCGCCTGGCTGAGCAGCGGGTCGAGGGTGAGACTAACGTAGCCGGGGTCGGTGACGTCGGCGTGGTTGCCGGGCGTCCCGCTCAGATCGACGGTCGGATAGACGTAGAAGCAGTCGTCGGGGTGGTCTTCGCTACCCGTCTCCGGCTCGACGGTGGTCGACAGGTCGGGGTGGACGACCGTTGCCTCGAGACTGTTGACGAAGCACTGGTTGCTGGCCATGCCGGGCCGGCAGAGCCAGGCAGCGTCGTTGCCGTATGGCAGCGGGCAGACGTCGGGCGCCGGGGCGTTCGCCGCCAGGTACCTCACGCCCGTCTTGAACGTGGTCGTACCGCCGAAGCTCAGGCAATACTGCTGCTGGCCGAGCGTCAGGATGACGCGAACCGGTGCCGGGTTGCGGCCGAGCGTGTGCCCGAGGCGCGCGCCGACCCCCGTGATGCGCACCAGCTTTCCGGTTCTCACCAGCAGCGTTCCAATGGGGGCGGGCCCGTGAAGCGCATACCCCACGACGGCTCGCTTCTGTCGCAGGTATCGCCAACCCTTCGGCGGGAGCGCATACGTCCGGTCGAACACGTCGCCCTCGATCGACAGCACCCGGAGCGTCCCACCGTGCAGCACGGGGTCGTCCGCGCTGTCCTTGCCCCGGCCGAGAGTGATGCCGGCGTCGCGGGAGACCACGTCGAGGCGGCGCGTCGAGAGGACGAGCCGATCGCCCGAGAGTAGCTGGTCCGCCGCCGAAGCGGCGGATGCCGTCGCGGCGAGCACCACGAGAAGCAGCGGCCACGGCTTCATGACGGCGCCGCCTACCACGGCGGCAGATCCGCCGGCAACCACGGCATGCTCCAGGACGGTCTCGCTCCGGACCCCCGAACGGGAGCCGACGACTGGACAGTCACGCGCTAGTTAACTACCGTCCGCCCATGCGCAACCATTCGACCGACACGGGGCGCGGCTCGATCCTCTGGGGTTCCGCCGAGCCATGAGCGACTACGCCAACAGGAACGTGCTCGTCACGGGAGCCGCGAGCGGCATCGGCCGCCTGGTCGCGCAGCGGATCGCCGCCGCGGGCGGCCGTGTGATCCTGTGGGACGTCGATTCCCGGGGGCTCGAGCGGACGCGCGCCGAGCTGGAAGCTGCCGGGTACGCAGTGGCGGCGTACGCCTGCAATCTGCGCGACCGCGCGGCCATCGCCGCCACCGCGGCCACGACCCAGCGCGACGTCGGCCCCGTGGACATCCTCATCAACAACGCGGGCGTGGTGTCCGGCAGGACGCTGCTGGAGGCCCCGGACGACGACATCCTGCGCACCTTCGACGTGAACACGCTGGCACTCTTCTGGACCACCCGCGCCTTCCTCCCCGCCATGATGGAGCGCCGGAGCGGTCACGTCGTCACCGTCGCCTCCGCCGCCGGTGTCGTGGGGACGTCCCGGCTCGTCGACTACTGCGCGAGCAAGCACGCGGCCGTCGGCTTCGACGAATCGCTGCGTCTCGAGCTCCGGCGGCTCGGCAGCCAGATCAAGACGACGGTCGTCTGCCCCTTCTACATCAGCACGGGCATGTTCGAGGGGGTGAAGACTCGGTTCCGGCTGCTCCTGCCGATCCTCACTCCGGAATACGCCGCCGACCGCATCGTCGACGCCATCCGCCGCGACCGCCGCCGCCTCATCATGCCGCGGCTCGTCTACGTGACGTGGCTCGGCCGGCTGCTTCCCGTGCGTCTGTTCGACGCCATCATGGAGCTCCTCGGCGTCAACCGCAGCATGGACGAGTTCGTCGGTCGCGCGGGGCGGTGATTCGATCACGACGCGTGCCGGCGTCCAGCGTCCTTCGCGGGCCATTGCGAGCCGGACGCAGGTTGGACTATTTCGCCACGCGCATTCCTGACCCGAAGGCCACCGGAGCCCACCATGACCCACCCGAGAATCCTCGCCCTCCTCGCCTCGCTGCTCTGCGTCGCGACGGCCGCGCCTGCCGCTCCCGTCGCCAGCGTCTTCGGCGGCAGGATCGCCTGCAGCGAGCAGAGCGGCGTCCAGTTCTGCCCGGGCGACGTCAGCACCCGGATCGAGAGCTGGGACGGTGTACCGCTCGACGTCAGCGTCACCTTGCCGCCCGCCTCGATGGACGGCCCCTTCCCGTTGATCGTCGACCTCCACGGATGGGCCCTCTTCAAGTCCGGCAGTCCGTTCGTCGACCGGGCGAACGACGGCTACGTCGTGCTCAGCTACACGGCCCGCGGCTTCCACGCCTCCTGCGGGTCTGTCGCCTCTCGCGACCCCGATCCGACGCTGGCAGACCCCACGGTGTGCGCGGAACGCGGCTGGATTCACCTCGCAGACGCGCGGTTCGAGGGACGGGACACGCAGTACCTGGCGGGGCTGCTCGCCGACGAGGGTCTGGTCATTCCGGATCGGATCGGCGTCACCGGCGTCTCGTACGGCGGAGGACAGTCGATGATCCTCGCCGCGCTGAGAAACCGGGTCATGATGCCGGACGGCACGCTCGTGCCGTGGCAGAGCTCGGGCGGGCTCGACATGGCGATTGCCGCCGCCGGACCGCTCATCCCCTGGTCGGATCTCGCCTACTCGCTGGTCCCGAATGGGCGCACGCTCGACTACCGGACGGCAAACCCGTACGGCATGCGCGGTGGCGTGCAGAAGGTGTCGTGGAACCGGATCCTCTACGGGGCTGGGCTCGGCACGGGCTTCTTCGCCCCGGTGGGGGTCGACCCGTTGGCGGACATCACGGGCTGGGACGCGCGGATCGCGCTCGGGGAGCCGTACGACAGCGATCCGCAGCTGAGCGCGATCCTCACGGAGATCGCGGACCATCATTCCGCCTACTACATCGACGATTCGGTCGAACCCGCACCGCTCTTCATCTACAACGCCTGGACCGACGACCTCTTCCCCGTCGACGAGGCACTTCGGTTCTGGCGCAAGACGAAGAGCAAGTACCCGCAGGCCGAGGTCGCACTGCAGTTTGCCGCCGGCTTCGGTCATCCGCGCGCCGACCTCGGCGCGAGCCCCGCCCGGCCCGAGGCCCGGGTCACCGAGCTCTTCGCCCACCATGTGAAGGGGACGGCCGGCGGGCCGCTCCCCGCTCTCGAGACCTTCACGCAGGGTTGCAACGGCGTCGCCGAGGACGGGCCGTTCGCGGCCGCCGACTGGGATGCGCTCCATCCCGGCGAGGTGCTCTACCGGGCGCACGGCATCAAGCGCTTCACCTCGGCAGGTGGCAAGCCGCAGAACGCCGCGGCCGTCGACCCGCTGGCGGGTGGTCCGTGTCGGACGGTACCGGGCGAGGACGACCCCGGCGCCGCGACCTACCGGCTGCCGCCGGCGGAGGGGGCGGGCTACACGCTGCTCGGGTCCCCCACCGTGATCGCCGAGCTCGCGGTCACGAGCCCGGCGGCGCAGGTCGACGCGCGTCTCTGGGACGCGGCGCCGACCGGCATGCAGACGCTGGTGAGCCACGCGGTCTACCGGCCGCGGACCGACAACGCCGGCCGGCAGGTCTTTCAGCTGCATCCAAACGGCTGGAACTTCGCCGCGGGCCACGTTCCGAAGCTGGAGCTCCTCGGTCAGAGCTCTCCCTACGTGCGCCCGTCGAACGGCACCTTCGCGGTGAGCGTCAGGCGTCTCGAGCTGCGGCTCCCGGTGCGGGAGACGCCGGCCGGAACCACCATCAGGGCGCCCGCCCCACCCGTGTCGCCGCCGGCTGCCCGCGAGGCGTATGGCTGCGGCCTGGCACCGCTGTCCGGGTGCCGGATGGCGACGCCTCCTGCAACGTCCACGCTCACGATCGCCATCGGCGTGAGCGGCCTGCGCGACCGGATCGCCTGGCGGTGGACGAACGGTCCCGCCACCGCGGTCGCCGACTTCGGCGACCCTGCCGCGACGACCGACTACGCGCTGTGCGTGTACGCCGGCGACGGCCACCTCGTCCTCGGCGCGATCGCCCCCGCCGGCGGCTTGTGGACGGCCACGGGGAGCGGCCTCCGGTACCTCGATCGCAGCCTCGACACTGGACTCGGCCAGGTCGAGCTGACGGCGGGCCCCGCCGGCGGGTCGTCGATCCGCGCCACGGGCAAGGGCACGCACCTCGGCGTCCCGATGCTTCCGGCCGAGCCATTGCCACTGACCGTGCAGCTCGCCGCCAGCGACGGCAGCTGCTGGGCCGCCACCTTCGAGACGGCGCGCCCGAACACCACGCGCCTCGTGCGGGCGAGATCGCCGTAACTAACCGGAGGCCCCATGCCGGACACCAAGCTACCGCCGTGGACACGCACCCAGGAACGTCTGGCGTCCCCCGTCATTCGCCTGATGACGGTCCTCAACGTGTGGGCCTACCGTCTGACGGGCGGGCGGCTGGGCGGCACCTTCCTGCAGGGCGCGCCGGTCGGTCATGGTCCTTTCGCCGTGCTGAGGCGACCGGTTCCGGACCAAGGTCCAATGCCTGACTCATGATCCAGACCGACCCGACGTACGCCGTCGCCATCGTCGCCTGGGCGCTTCCCTGCGACCTCGTCGGGCAAACGGGCATCGTTGTCTCAGCCTGCCACCTGAGCTACGGGACCCCTCACACCCAACGAGGAGGTCCCCATGATCAAGCTATACGGCATACCCCGCTCGCGCACGGCGCGGGCGCTCTGGATGCTCGAGGAGCTCCAGGTCCCCTATGAGCTCGTTCCCGTGAACTTCATCGGCGAGGCGCGCAGGCCCGAGTATCTGAAGATCAACCCGAACGGGCACATCCCGGCCCTTCAGGACGGCGACCTGACGCTCTTCGAGTCGCTCGCCATCAATCTCTACCTGGCGCGGAAGTACGACAAGGGGCTCTGGCCGAAGACGGTCGAGGGCGAGGCGAAGGCGTACCAGTGGAGCATCTGGTCGATGACCGAGCTCGAGGAGCCGCTCCTCACCACGCTCTTGAACCGGACCTTCCTCCCCGAGGACCAGCGCGACGCCAAGAAGGCCGACGCCGCCGCGGAGCGCTTCAAGACCCCGCTCAACGTGCTCGAGGGCAAGCTGACCGGCGAGTACCTCGCGGGTAAGGAGTTCACCGTCGCGGACCTGAACGTCGCCTCCGTGCTCAGCTGGGCACCGCTCGGCGGGCTCACGCTGGACAGCGCCCCGAAGGTCAAGGCGTGGCTCGGACGCTGCACGGCGCGCCCGGGCTACGCGCGCTTCGTCGCCAAAGTGGGCTGAACGCCCCACCTCGATTTGGCAATTGCTTTCCTGCCCCGCTCCGGTAGATGTTCGTCATGAGATGGTTCGGGGTTCTGCCGGTGGCACTTCTCCTGCCGGCGGTCATCGGTTGCGGGCCCAGGGAGGACGAGGGGTTCAGGCTGATCCACATCGCCGACCTGGTCGCGATGCGTACGGCCGCCGAAACGCCGGTCATGGTAGTGGACGCCAACGGACCCGACTTCAGGGCGCGCGAGGGGACGATCCCCGGCGCCATCCTCCTCTCGAGCTACAGCAAGTACGACACCGGAGAGGAGCTTCCCGCGTCCAAGGATGCGCGGCTCGTCTTCTACTGCGCCGACCCGCATTGAATGGCGTCTCACAAGGCCGCCCGTCGGGCGGTCGAGGCCGGCTACACGGACGTGAGCGTGATGGCGGAGGGCCTGAAGGGCTGGAAGGCGGCGGGGAACCCGATCAACAAGCCGTAGAGCCCACTCATCGAATGCGCGGGAGCACCTCTTCCGCGAAGAGACGAAGGCTCGCCCACCCGAGCTCCGGGTCGATCCCGCCCATGAGCGGATGGAGCAGCACTCGTCCGTGCTCCTCGGCGATCCCGACGCACTCCTCCGGCGTCACGATCCGATAGACTCCGCTCCGGCGCACGTCCTCCTCCGTCGTGGCAGCCACGTGCACGGCAGAGCGCTGGCCGGGCGTCTGCCACTCGTCGTACGTCCTGGCGTCGTAGAGCGCGTGCGGTGCGATGCGCTTCCAGTCGCTCGCCGGATCGCGGGTGACGTGCACGAAGCCGGGGCCGCCCGGAAGGACGACGAAGCCGCCCTCGAACCCCTCCGCGGCGCAGGCCTCGTGGTAGACTCGCGCCAGCTCGGGATCGCCGACGGCGGGGAAGAACCCGCAGCGGAGCCGTGCGGCCCGGCGCGCCGCCTTCGGTGTCGAGCCGCCGACCAGGACGGGCGGCGGCGACTCCGGCGCCGGCGTCACGCGCACGGTGCGGCCGCGCCATGTGAACGGCTCGCCCGTCCACGCTTGCCGGAGAACGCCCACGTACTCGTCGAACAGGCGTCCGCGCGCCGCACGCTCGACGCCCGCCATCTCGAACTCCTCGTGGCGGTAGCCCATGCCCGCGACGAAGCTCAACCGCCCGCCGGCGACGAGCGCCGCCGTCGCGAGCTGCTCGGCGAGCCGGATCGGATCATGGAGCGGGACGAGGACGGCCGCAACGTTGATCGCGAGCCGCCGCGTGCGCGCCGCGATCGCCGCCGCCAGCGTCACGGGCGACGACATGTACCCGTCCTCGACACCGTGGTGCTCCGAGATCGCGACCACGTCGAAGCCCGTCGCGTCGGCCCACTCGCACATGTCGAGGCAGGCGGCGTACTGCCGCGCGTGCGTGGTGCGCGCGAACGGCGGGACGCGCAGGTCGAAGCGGAGGCCGACCATGGCGGGCATCGCCCGGGGTTCTATCGACGCCACGCCGAGCGCGTCAATCGTCGCGCGCTTGTCGGCCGGGCTCGCGTTTGTTAGCCCTCGCCGGGGTTTCCGCATGACGCTGTCCGCCGTCGTCACGGGCGCCTCCTCGGGCATCGGCCGGGCGCTCACCCTACGCCTGGCGGCGCGGGGGATGCGCGTCGTCGCCGCGGCCCGCTCGACCGACGCCCTGCGCGAGCTGGCGCGCGAGGCGGGCGACGCGGTGCACGTGGTCGAGACCGACGTGACCCGCCTGGAGTCGGTCGACGAGTTGTGCGCGCAGGCCCGCCACCTGTGCGGCCGCATCGACGTCGTCGTCAACAACGCCGGAGTCGGATACGTCGAGCCGTTCGTCTCCTCGCCGATCGCGCACTGGCACGAGACGCTCGCGACGAACCTGATCGGCGCCCTTTCCGTCACCCGCGCCTTCCTGCCGGTTCTGGTGGAGGGCGGCGGCGGCCTGGTCGTCAACGTCGGGTCGGCGTCGGCGTCAGGCTGGCCGTACGTCGCGCTCTACGCGGCGAGCAAGGCGGCGCTCGAGGCAGCGTCGATCGCGATCGACCGCGAGCTGCGCGGGGCCGGCGTTCGCGTGCTCTCGGTGGAGATCGGACCGACGGCCGGCACGGGGTTCGGGACGCGGTCGGATCCGGCGGACGTCGCCGCGGCAATGCAGGCGTGGACGGAGAGCGGCATCCCCTGGACGGAGGTGTCGACCGCCGATGACTCGGCGCAGAAGATCGTCGACGCGATCGAGGCTGCGCTCGCCCCGCCGGACGCGTGAGCATTCACCGGCCGGCCAGCACCGTCCCCCCCACGTCGGCACCCATGCCGTCCCGCGGTATCAGCCGTCCGCGCGCGCTCGTTCTCGTCGCCGTCGGTCTCGGCCTCGTGGTACGGCTCGCGCGGGTCGCTCGCGATCCGCTCGTCCACCCCGACGGGCCGGCCTATCTCGACCTCGCGGCCTCGCTGGCGCGCGGCGAGATCCTGGCCGTCCTCGGCGGATATTTCTCGCCGCTCTACCCGGCGGCGGTGTCGATCCTGGCCGCAACCGGGCTCGGGCTCGAGCTCGCCGGTCGCTTCACCGCTGTCCTGGCGGGTGTGGCGCTCGTACCGCTCGTCTATGCGGCCGCCCGCCGCCTAGTCGGCGAGCCAGCCGCGGTCGCGACCGCGCTGGTCGCCGCCGTCCAGCCCGCCCTGGTCAAGTCCTCCGCCCAGGTGCTTCCGGAGACGCTCGCGGGCGCGCTCCTCCTGGGCTGGCTCGTCGCGTCGCTCGCCGAGCGGCCCGGGCGCCCGGCGACGGCGGGAGTGCTCGCGGGGGCGACCTACCTCGCGCGCCCGGAGGGTGTGATGCTGGTGCCGCTCGGACTCTGGCGCCTTCGCCACCGGCCGCGCGGAGCCCTCCTCTACCTCGCCGTGGCGGTGCTCGTGATGGCGCCCGTGCTGCTCGCGCTCAGGATCGAGCACGGTCGCTGGCAGATCTCGCCCCGCGAGGCGCGCATCGCGGGCCGGAGCGGGGCGACGACGTTCGTGGGCGCAGCGACCCAGCACCCGATCCGATTCCTGGGCGGCACGGTGATCGGGGCGGGGCGTCAGGTGGCGTACGACGCAAAGGCGCTGGGGCCGCTCCTGTGGGTGCCGTTCGTCGTCGGGCTCCGGGTCGCGACGGGCGCGGGACGCTGGCCGCTCGCCGTGGCAGGCTGGTTCACGGCGCTGCCCCTGGCGATCAATCCGAGCCCGCGCTACGCCGTGCCTCTGCTGCCGCTCCTGCTTCCGTGGGCCGGCGCCGGCATCGCCGCGCTCGGCGAGCGGCTCGGTCGCCATGCGCGGCCCGCCGGCGTGGCGCTCGGTGTCGGACTCGTGGCGCAGGCGCTTTGGGTGAGCCATCCCTTCGATGCCGCTTGCTCCCGCGAGGTGAGCGCACTCGTGCTCGGCCGCTACGGGCCAGGCCAGGCACTCGTCGCCGTCGACGGGCGCTTCGCGTACGGTGCCCGCGGGAAGGCGATCGTGCCGCGGAGCACGGATCCCGCCGAGGCGCTCTCGCTCGCTCGCCGGCACGGCGCCCACCTCTGGCTCACACGGCCAGCGTGGATCGCCCCCCCGTGGGCGGCGCCCGCCGACGTCCGCCCCGTGGCGCGTCCCTGTCGCGGGGCCTTCGTGCTCTTCGAGCTGAACGGCTCGTGAGGAGCTGCGCTCGCCGGGGCCCGACCACGCGGACGCCTCGGCCTCGGTCACGGCGGCTTCTTCAGCTCCTCGAGTGCTCGAACAACGTCATGGTCTGGCTCGGGCCCGGCGACTTCCCTGCGCCCTTGCCCGCGGACTGCTTCACGGTCACGACCGACCGTGCCGTATGGGACAACGCCGTCGCCGACTGGATTGCGCGGCACCCCAGCGAACCGTGAAGTAACGCAGCCTGCCATCGCGCAGCGGCCGATGCGCCGGCTTCGCCGCGCGCAACGACGGGAGACTCTCCCGCCTCTACGGGACGAAACCAGATCCATCGCCGAGCCAGCGACCGACGCGTCGCGCCTGCCACGGGCCTCGGGTCACCGAAAAGGGTGCAGCGAAATACCAGAAAGATTCAACCGAAACTGAGGCGGCACGGAGTTCTCACCACGACCGTTGACGCCTAGACTCGGCCGTCGCGTTCATTTCATGGAGGATCCAACGATGGCCGGAAAACGTCGTCCAGCGACCGTCATGATTGCGGCCGCCATCCTGGCGCTGATGTTACCCCGAGGGACTTTCGCCGCTCCGACGTCCTACAACACCACTTCCGACGTGCGGATCCCGATGGCCGACGGAGTCTCACTCGACTCCGACGAATACGTCCCGACCACCGGGTGTCCGTGCCCGACGATCCTGGTGCAGACACCGTACCGGAAATCGGGCGCGGGAGTCTCCGAGGGCAACACGATCTTCCCCTCCAACGGGTACGCCATGATCGTCGTCGACGTGCGCGGCACCGGCTCGAGCGAAGGAATGTGGGACTCGTTCGGCGCGCGTGAGCAGCAGGACAGCGTGGCGCTGGTCCACTGGGCGGCGTCGCGGCCGTTCTCCAACGGCGTGATCGGGCTTTCGGGCGTGAGCTACTCGGCGATCAACCAGTTCCTCACCGTCGAGCAGCCCGGCACCGAGGCCGTGAAGGCGATCTTCCCCATCGTCCCCATGTCGGATGCCTACCGCGACGTGACCTGGGCGGGCGGCAATACCGACGCCGGCTTCATCCCCCTCTGGCTCGGATTGGTGAACGGACTCGCGCTGATCCCGGCGCAGGACGCGCTCAGCCAGCCGAAGATCGCACTCAACGCGGAATCGCAGCACGCGCTCGACGCGGGCGAGTTCGGCGGCCTGGCGGTCCTCGACTCGACCCTCGGCGGGTACGAAATGATGCTCCCGTCCACGTTGCAGACGTACCCCGACCAGGCTTACGACGGCTCGTTCTACCAGATTCGCTCGCCGATCCGGAACATTTCCCGGGTCCGGGTCCCGACGTTCATCGTCGGCGGCACGTATGACCTCTTCCAGCGTGGCGAGCCGATCCTGTTTCGCGGGCTCGCGCTCACGGGCAGCAAGAAGAAGCTGATGATCGGTCCCTGGTACCACACGACGGCCGGGAACGGGCTCACCGCCGATGACGGCTCGAACGCGGTTCACGACACGAAGGGCAATTTGATCCCGAGCCTGAACAACCTGCAGCTCGCCTGGTTCGATCACTGGCTCAAGGGCGTCGACAACGGCATCCAGAACTTCCCCGCAGTCGAGACCTATTACCTCGGCGCCGGCAAGTGGAGTCCCGACACGCGATATCCGGCATCGCGCACCAGTTATCGTTACTGGTATCTGTCCGCGAGACCGGGCAGCGGGAACTCGCTGTTCCCGGGATCGCTGGCTCCGGCGCCCGACGCCGGCGACACGACCGTGACGATCCCCTGGATTCCGGTGAACGGCACCTGCTCGCGCTCGACCACGCAGTGGACGGCGGGGCTGGTGGCGGCCTCGACGTGCGAGAACGACAACCGGCCGAGCGAGGCCCTGGCCGCCACCTTCACGACGCCGCCGTTCGGGGCGCCGTACGCGCTCTCCGGTCCGATCAACGCCACCATCTGGATCAGCTCGACGGCCAGCGACGCGCAGGTGGTCGCCACAGTGTCGGACGTCGGTCCCGACGGCTCGTCCAGTCAGATCACGGCGGGAAGTCTGGTCGCGTCGCTCGGAGCGCTGACCGCAACTTCGTGCGGCTCGATCGTCGCCGACTGCTCCGTCTATGCCGGTGGGCACGTGATCGAGCCGTGGCATCCGTATACCCGGGCGTCTCAGGTGCCCTTGACGCCCGGCGTCCCGACGCAGCTCCAGGTCGAGATCTTCCCGACGACCGCCGTGATCGAGGCCAGTCACTCGCTCCGGCTCACCATCGCGACGGGCGACTTCCCGCACGAGACGTCCACCTTGTCCACGCTGGTGAACTCGGCGGGGATCGACACCCTGTACATCGGGCCGGGCCATCCGTCGTCGATCTACCTCGGGACGGTGTCCCCCCCGCCGGCGAGCTAGGGTCCCGACCCGAGACTGCGTCTCGGGTCGGGGACGGACGGCGAGAGTGCCGCCCGGTGGAAAGGGGCCGGCGTCATGCCGCGGCCGGCGAAGCCGGCGCGGCAAATCTTGCGGAGCGTGAGTGCGCAGGTCTGAACCGCGTCCGCGGCGGGTTTGCCCCAGATGGCGCCAGGGCGCCACGTTGTGCCGCGGACCGCCGCCGTGAACGGGCGCTACGTGCGCAGGAAGTCCTCGATCGCCCGCGCCGCCGGCTCGGGTCGCTCGAGGCCGAGCGCGTGGCCGGCTTCGGGGACGATGCAGGCCCTGGCGTCGGGAAGCGCCGCTCTCCAGGCCTCGGCGTACGCCGCGGGCAGCAGGCGGTCGGCCGCGCCCCACAGGACCAGCACCGGCTGCCGTACCCGGCGGAGCCGGCGGGCGAGCTTCGGGTTGTGGAGGTACGGGTCCCACGCGAAGCGCGCGCCGGCACGGTCCGCCGTGAGTCGCGCCTCGAACTCCTCTAGGCTCGACGGCATGTCCGGGACGTGGCGAAACGCCAGCTCCGAGCCGGGATCGCCGAACAAGGCGGGGCGGAGCGCCGCGGGCCGGAGCTCGAACAGCGGCCCCGGCGGCGCCGAGGCGAGGCGTAGCCCGAACGGCGCGACCAGCGCGAGCTTTCCGAGCGCCGCCGGCCAGCGGCTCGCGACCTCGGCCGCGAGCCAGCCGCCGAACCCCTCGCCCACGACGTCGACCCCGTGGAGCCCGCGCTGCTCGAGCAGCGCGAGCGTCCAGAAGGCGAGATCCTCCATCGTGTCGAGGTCCTCGCGGTAGGCCGAGCCCGGGAAGCCGGCGAGCGACGGCAGCACCACGGTGCGACTTCGGCCAAGACGCACCGCCAGCCCCTCCCAGAGCGGGCCGAGGACGTCGTGCAGCACGAGCAGCGGCGCGCCGGCACCGCCGCGTCGCAAGCTGACCTCGTGGCCGTCGATCGAGAGTGTCTCGACGTCGGGCGTCATGCCGCCACCTCCTGCGACTCGAACACCTGCCGGGGCTCGGGGTACGGGCGTGCGTCGTCACCGCCGAACTCCGCGCGCAGCTTCGGCAGCACCTCGCTCGCGAACAGCCGCATGCTCGACTCGTAGGTCGGGCGGTCCATGTTGCCGTAGTGGCAGCTCATGAGGAGGTTGCCCGTGCCGAGCTCGCGCAGCAGCTCGGCGAGCTGCTGGCGGACCGTCGCCGGACTGCCCACCACCATGAAGCGGCCGCGCTCGAGGTCGCCGCGGTCCTGGCAGGCGAGCACGAAGTGGTTGACGTTCTGGACCATGCCGATGACCGACTTGATCGACGTGTAGCCCGGCGTGTTGATGTCGATGATCCCCTTCAGCAGGTTTCGCTGGAAGTACCAGAAGGGTGGCTCGAACCGTTCCCACGCCTTGGCGTCGGTCTCGGCAACGTACACGCCGATGTTGAGCGACGTCTGCTCGGGGTGCGCCGTGTAGCCCTGCTTCTCGCATTGCTCCTTGAAGAGCGCGCCCATCCGCTTGACGGTTTCGAAGTCGAAGAACGGGATCGACATGTAGGCGTAGCGCCGCTTGGCGCAGAACTCCATCGTCTCGCTGGAGCCCACGCCCGGGATCCACACGCGTGGATGGGGCTGCTGGAGCGGGCGCGGCCACGGGTTCACGTAGCGGTGATGGTAGTACTTGCCGTAGAACTCGAAGGGGCCCGGCCGCGTCCACGCCTGGATGACGAGGTCGTGCGCCTCGCTGAAGCGGGCGCGCGCGGTCGTCGGATTGATGTTGTAGCTGTGGTACTCGGGCGACCCCCCGACGACGAACCCGGCGATCAACCGCCCGCCCGAGATGACGTCGAGCATCGCGAACTCCTCGGCGACGCGCAGCGGGGTGCCGTAGAGCGGCAGCGCGTTGCCGATCACCGCGATCTTCGCGCGCTGCGTGCGCGCCACCAGCATCGCCGCGATCAGGTTCGGGCTCGGCATGTTGCCATAGGCGTTCTGGTGATGCTCGTTCACGCACACCCCGTCGAAGCCGAGCGCCTCGCAGGCGGCGAGCGAGTCGATGTACCAGTTGTAGAGCCCGTGGCCGCGCGCGGGGTCGTAGTAGCCGTTCGGGCACCAGACCCAGGCGGAGTCGTGCTTCTCGGCGAAGTCGGCGGGAAGGTGCGGCCAGGGCATCAGGTGGAAATGGAAGAACTTCATGGCGTTCTCCTTCAGGCCGCGAGGGCCCGGCTCACCATCCGCTCGAAGTGGCCGATGCGCTCCTCGAGGAACGAGGAGTGGACACCGGTACTGTGGCGATTGGCGTGGAGGCCGCGCTGCACGCGGGTCACGGCGGCGATGTCCTGCTGATTCGTGCGGTCGAACGCCTCGCGACGCAGCTCCCGGAGGGCCGCGAGCTCCCCGCCGAGGTCGAAGCTCCGGGCCACCAGGCGGATCTGCTCGGGACCGACCGGGTCGATGCGCAGATACGAGAAGTCGGCGGGCGCGATCACCGGGATCACGTTCGGAAAGACGTGGCCGAAGCGGACCATCGCCTGCTCCTCCGGCGCGAGGTGCGCCAGGGGCGGCACCGCCTCGAGGAACTCGGGGCGGATGCGGGCGTGCGTGTAGCTCGCGTAGGGCTCGAAGAAGTGGCGCGCGCCGTCGGTCGCCACGAAGTCGTTCAGGAAGTCGTGGACGATGGGGACGTGGTATCCCTCGAGGCCGTTCTCGACGTACACCTTCCAGTTGACGGGCACGTTGTAGACGTACTCGAAGGCGAGCTCCATCTCCGCGCCGCGGGCTCGCGCGAGCGCCTCGGTGAGCTCACCGGCCCATTCCGCGAAGGGCGGCGCGGCGGCGTCGAGGCAGCCGAACACCATCGGCCCCAGCGTGGCGAGCCGGATCGGGACGAGCCCCATGGCGTCGAGGTCGCAGTGCGCGAACTCCTGGCGCTCGGGCACGCCGACCAGGCGCCCGTCGGTCGCGTAGCTCCACGCGTGGTACGGGCAGCGGAGCTGCCGGCCGCAGTTGCCGCGCCCCTCGGCCAGCGTCGTGCCGCGGTGGCGGCACGCGTTCAGGAAGCCCCGCAGCTCGCCGTCGTGGCCGCGCACGACCACGACCGGGATCGTGCCGATCGTCGCCGCGACGAAGTCACCCGCGGTGGAGAGCTCGGGCACGTCGGCGACGTGCACCCAGCTGCGCGCGAAGACCTGGCGGAGCTCGGCGTCGAAGACGGCGGCCGACGTGAAGGCTCCCGCCGGCAGACACCGCCCCGGCGGCGGCGTGGAGAGGTCGAGGCCGTCGATCGTGAACGTCCCGTCCATGTGATCACCTCCGCTTGCGGGCGCGCCCGGTACGAGCGGGCGCGGTTTGGGTCTGGAGCTGCCGGAGCCGCCGCTCGAGCTCGCGGCGAGCACGGCCGTGCATCACGCCGAGCAGGATGAGTCCCTGCCCGACCAGCGTGGCGCTGCGAAACTCGTCGGCGTCGAGCTCGCCCTGCGCCCACTCGATCATCGCCTGTACGTACCGGGCATAGATGTGGGTCGCGACGACCGTCGTGTCGACCCACGGAACGACGTCGCCCGCCGCCTGCCCGCACCGCAGCTCCCCGGCCATCATCGCGACGTAGCGATCGCGGTTCTTGCGACGCAGCGGGCGGGCCTCGGCCGAGGTGAGAAACAGATGCACCAGGGCGCGCGAGTAGCCCGGCTCGGCGAGGAGCTCGCGGTTCGCCGCCTCGCAGCCCGTGAACGCCCGCTCGACCGCACTCCCGCCGGGCGCACTGCGCGTGCTCGCGACGATTCGCTCGAAGGTTTCCTCCAGCTCGCCCAGCAGGATCGCTTGCTTGCCGCCGAAGAGGTTGTACAGGGTCGGGACCGAGACGCGGCTCGCCTGCGCGAGGTCGCGCATGGTGAGCCCGTCGTAGCCGCGCTCGGCGATCAGCTCGCGCGCCGCGGCGAGGATGCGGGCGCGGCGCTCGGCCTTGTGCTCTTCGAGGAGGCTCATCGGCGCAGACTTTAAACGCGTGCAAGAACTATCACGCGTTTAAAAAGCTACGTCAACGGCCCCGCCTTCAGATCGTCGCGACCGCCGCCTGCTCCACCCAGCCGCGACGTCCGTCGCCGCGCTCCACCTGCGCCCAGCCCTCGCGGGCGCCGAGCACGCGCACCACCGTCCCCGGCTTCGCCTGGAAATGTGCCGTGCCGCCAGCCGACGGCTCGAAGCGGACGGTCGCCTCGTCGTGCGCCACCACGACGGCCCAGGCGGGGAGGTCGAGCGTCGCGAGCCGCCAGCCCGCCGACGACAGCACGACGACGAGCGCAACCCCGGCGACGGCGGCCGCCCAGCGGGCGCTCGGGGCGGCCACCGGCACGAACAGCGCGACCGTGAGCAGCGCCATCAGCGCGACGTAGAGGGCGCTCGCCACGCCGAGCAGCTCGTCGGTGGTCGCGCGGCCGGCGAGCGGGAAGAGGAGGCGCGCCCAGACGGCATCCTCTCCGGTGCTTCCGGCCAGCTCGCGGGCGTAGCTCAGGTTGGCGTGGAGGTCGGGATCGCGCGGGATCAGACGGCGAGCGCGCTCGTAGTCGAGCATTGCCCGGCCGACGTCGCCAGCGCGGAACCACGCGTTGCCGAGGTTGAAGTAGAGGTTACCGCTCTCCCACCCGGCCGCGACGACGCGCTCGTACTCCGCCGCCGCCTCGGCCCACCGCTCCTCGCCGTACAGCGCGTTGGCGTGGAAGAAGATCGTGTTCGGGGTCTCCGCGGGCGCCGTCGCGTGGGTGGCGGTCGCGAGCGCGACGACGAGGAGCGAGGCCGCGACGAGCGAGCGCCCGAGCCGCCGCTCGCGCTCGAGCGCGCGGACGATCGCGTCGGCGCGCTCGAGCGTGCGCTGCATGTCGGCCCCGTCGGCCCCGGCGGGCGCGAAGCGGGCCTGCTCGCACGCCGCGAAGAAGGCCTCGAGCTCGCCGGCCACCTCGGTGGCGAGGCCCGCGCCGCGGAGACGAGCGACGGCGCTCTGGGCCGTGACCGCCCCGGGCGGCAAGGCGAGCTTCGCGGCGAGGTAGTCGTGGACGGCGCCGGCCACCATGTCGTGGAAGGTCGCGCGATCGCCGGCGCGGAGTGCCGCGCGCGCCCGGGCGATCGCCGCGCGCGCCTCGCGCCCGGCACGCGTGTAGCGCGCGTAGCGTACGTCGCCCGAGAGCCGCTGGCGCCGGCGCTGGACGGCGAGCGCGCTGAGCCAGGCAACGAGCGGCACCAGCTGGAGGAGCCAGAAGACGGGGCTGCACCACCAGCGCGTGCCGATCGGGCGGAGCTCGCCGGGCGCGTCCTTGATGAAGACGATGTCGCGGCCGAGCCGCTCGGGCTTCGAGCCGGGCGCGGCGACGGCGCCGGTGATCTGCGGCGCCGCGTGCGCCGCGGCCGACTCGTGCACGGTGAGCACGATCGGCGGCCGGTCGACGGTCTGGTAGCTTCGCGCCTCGGGGTCGAAGTAGCTGAAGCGGAGATCGGGCAGCGGCACCGTGCCGGCCGCGAGCGGGATCACCACCTGCTCGAAGACCTTCTCGCCGGCGTTCGCGGCGGGCTGGTTCGCGACCTGCACCGGGTAGACCCGCAGCCGGTCGCTCGCCGCGATCGCGGGCGGCCGGAGGGCGTCGAGCGCGCCGTCGCCACGGATCGTCGAGGTGACGGTGACCGGGTCGCCCACCGCCACCTCAAGGGGCGCCGCCTTCACGTCGAACTGAAAGCGGCCGACCGCGCCGGAGAAGTCCGCCGGCTTTCCCGCCTCCGGCAGCGGCAGCACGGAGAGCGCGAGCGGCTCCGAGTGGAGCTCCATCGGCCGGCGCTGGTCACCAAAGAAGCTGCCGAAGAAGGGATCAGCCGAGCGCGATCGCACCAGCAGGCTGAGGGCCATGGTTGCGGGGCCGACCGTCAGCGCGCCGCTGCGCAACGGGACCAGCGTGGTGTGGAACTCGACCACCTGGGTGGCGCCCTCGCGGCGCTGCTCGGGCTCGGGGAACTTGTCGAGGGCGAAGCCGTCGCCGGGAATGGTGGGGTACTGGAGGTCGGTGACCCGAACCTGGCCGATCGTGAGCGCAAGCGTGATCGGTATCCGCTCGCCCACGTAGACCTCGGTGCGCGGCACGGAGAGGGCGAGCCGGAGCTGGTCGCCGGCGGGTCCCGCGGCCTGGCCGCGGCCGGCGGGCGCAGCACCGGCGGCCACCTCGAGCGCGACGCTGCCCGCGTCGTAGGTCTTGCCGCCGTACTGGACCGTGATGGGGCCGATCGTGAAGCGGCCGGGCTGGGTCGCGACGACCGAGTACCGGTGCGTGATCGACGCGGTCATCCGGCCGTTCTCGATCGACACCTGCGTGGACGGACCGACGTAGCGCACGCTCGCGCCCCCGGTTCCCGCGATCTCGGGCGCCGGCGCGTTCTGGGCCCCGTCGATCTCGACCGAGAGGTCGCTCGTCTCTCCGACGCGCACCTGCGGCGGGTCGAGCGTGGCGCGCACCGAGACGTCCGCGGCCGCCAGCACGGGGACGAGGAGCGCAACACCGAGGAGCCGGACGATCACCAGTCCTCCGGGGCCTCGACGACGCCGGCGCCCTGGAGCTTCTTCACCACCTCGTCGGGACGCACCTCCTGGTCGCGCTGCGCGTCGAGCAGCGCCGCCGCCTCCTCCTTCGACATCTCGCCGTCCTTCTTCTCGCCGGCCTGTCCCGCGGCAGCCTGCTGTTGCTGCTGCTGTTGCTCTTGTTGCTGCTGCTGCCCGGCCTGCTGCTGTTGCTGCTCCTGTTGCTGGTCTTTTCGATCGCCCTCGGGCTTCTCCTGCTGGCCCTGCTGATCCTGCTTCGCCTCGTCCTGCTTGTCCTTGTCCCGGTCCTGCTGCTGTTGCTGTTGCTGCTTCTGCTGCTCCTCGAGCTTCTTCTTGAGATCGGCCATCTTCTTCTCCACGAACTCGTGGTTGAACTTCGCGTCGGCGTCGTCCGGCGCCGCCCCCATCGCCCGCCGGTACGCCGCGATGGCCTCGGCGTAGAGACCGAGCGCGGCCTTCGGATCCGACGACTCGGCGGCCTGGCCGAGGCGAAACTTCGCATTGCCGACGTTGTACGCGACGCCCGCCGTGCGGGCCGGATCGGAGTCGCTCCCGGGGACCTGCTGGAGCGCGTTCACCGCGTCGGTGAACTTGCCCTGCCGGTAGAGGGTGTCGCCCAGGTTGAAATGGACGACCGGAGAGTCCGGCTGGTCGACGAGCGCCTCGTTGTACTTGCCGGCGGCGTCGTCGAACTTGCCCGCAGCGTAAAGGCGGCTCGCCTCGCGCGCGGTGGCGTGCGGGTCGAGCCAGCCGACGGAGACGGCGGCCAGCGCGAGAGCGGCGAGCGCGCGCCCGGTCACGTCGCCTCCGGCGCGCGACGCCGCCACGGCAGGCGCCGCCGTGCGGCGACGCGCGTCTCGCCGACGAGCGGCTCGACCAGCAGCAGGACGAAGGCGATCGCCAGCGGGATCTGGAAGCGGTGCTCGAACCGCCGCTCGAGCGTCGAGGCGAGCGCGCGCTTCTCCATCGGGCCGATGTAGTCGCGGTAGAGCTCGCCGAGCCCGAAGGTCGCGCCCTCGGCGTGGAGGTAGACGCCGCCCGTGTCGCTCGCGATCTGCTTGAGCGTCTCCTCGTCGAGCCGCGACTTCACCACCTGCCCCTTGCGGTCCTTCACGTACCCGCCGGCCTCGGCCGGTACCAGCTCGCCCTCGGTGGTCCCGATGCCGACCGTGTACACCTTGACGCCGCGCTCCTGGGCCCGCTTGGTCGCCTCCTTGACGTCGCCCTCGTGGCTCTCCCCGTCGGTGATGAGGACGAGCGCCTGGTGGTTCCCCTGGCGGCCCTCGAACGCCTCGAGACCCGCGTCGATCGCGGCGCCGAGGTTCGTGCCGCCACGCGGGATGATGCCGACCTCGATCGCGTCGAGGCTCTCGCGGAAGGCACCCTGGTCGAGCGTGAGCGGGCACTGGACGAAGGCGCTGCCGGCGAACGCGACGAGGCCGGCGCGGTCGCCCTGGAGCTGCGCGAGCAGGTCCTCGACGGCGAGCTTCGCACGCCCGAGCCGGTTCGGCTTCACGTCGGTCGCGAGCATGCTGCGCGAGGTGTCGAGCGCGATGATGAGGTCGATGCCCTCGCGGTGCACCTCCTCCCAGCGAAAGCCCCACATCGGTCCGCCGAGCGCGAGCGCGAGTCCGAGGATCGCGCCGCACACGAGCACGGCACGCGCCGTGCGCCGGCGCCGGTCGACGTCGGGCGCCACCGCGGGCAGGAGCGCCGCGGCGACGAAGGCACCGAGGGCGCGCTCGCGCCGCCGGCGCGCCCAGAGGAGAAACGCCGCCAGCGCCGGCACGAGCAGCAGCGTCAGGAGGCTGGTCGCGTCGCGCCAGAGGATCATGGAAGCTTCCGGAGCACCGTCTCGCCGAGCGCGAGCTCGGCGAGCACGAGGGCGAGCGCGGGCCACACGAGCCAGGGATACAGCTCGCGGTAGTCGATGAACTGCGGCGCCTCGAAGGGCGTCTTCTCGGCGCGGTCGATCTCCCCGTAGATGTCGCGGAGGCTCTTCGTGTCCGTCGCCCGGAAGTAGCGACCGTGCGTTGCCTGCGCGACCTTCTCGAGCGTTTTCTCGTCGATGTCCACCTGTATCGGCCGGTAGACCCGGTTGCCGAACATGTCCTGCATCGGGTACGGCGCGAGACCGCGCGTCCCGGCGCCGACCGTGTACACCTTGATGCCGAGCGTCGCGGCCGCCTCGGCGGCGGTCTCGGGCGTGATCCGGCCGGCGTTCTGCTGCCCGTCGGTCAGGAGCACGACGAACTTGCTCTTCGCGGTCGACGCGCGCAGCCGATTCATGGCGGTGGCGAGGCCCGAGCCGATCGCCGTGCCGTCCTCGATCATGCCCACCTTGGCGCGGTCGAGGTTCTGGAGCAGCCAGCCGTGGTCGAGCGTCAGCGGGCACTGCGTGTACGGGCGCGCCGCGAACAGCACCAGCCCGATCCGGTCCTCCGGCCGCGCCGCGACGAACTCCTTCACGACCGCCTTGACGGCGTCGAGCCGGCTCGCGCGGCCCGAGCCGAGCGTGAAGTCCTCCGACAGCATGCTCCCCGAGACGTCGACCGCGAGCACGACGTCGACCCCCTCGCGATGGACCTTGGTGGCTGCGGTGCCCGCCTGCGGCCGGGCGAGAGCGACCAGCAGGAGACCGAGCGCCACGAGACGTAGCCCGGCGAGGACCACCCGCCGCCGCGCGGCGCCGGCGGGGGCGACGGCGCGGAGCCCCGCGAGCGTCGGGAAGCGGAGCGCCGCCGTCCGCGGCGCGCGCCGGCGCCACGGCCACACGAGCGGGAGCAACGCGGCGAGCGCGAGCAGCCACGGGCTACCCAGCTGCACGCAGCACCTCCTGCGGCGCGGCCGCGGTCTCGTCGACGAACCGGCGCGCGGCCGTCCAGGCCCGCTCGCTGTCGGCGATGGTGGGCAGGTGGCGCGCGAACTTGACCAGGTCCGACTCCGTCATGAACTCGCCGAGGAGCCGGCGGTGCGCGGGCGCGAGCCGTCCGTCGCGCGCGGCCGCGACCAGGAACTCCTCGGTCGTCATCTCAGGCGCGCGCAGCTTGAACCGGCCCTCGAGGTAGCGCCGGACGACGTCCGACAGCTCCGAGTAGTACTCCTTGAACGCGCCCTGCTCGACGAGGCGACGGGCGCGGAGCCGCTCGAGCTCGGCGGCGGCGATGGCGTGCGGCGGTGGTGGCGGCGCGGCGGCGGCGAGGCGCTTCGGGCGGTTGAGCGTCCGGTAGAGGACGAAGGCGATGAGCACCGCCCCGAGCAGGCCGCCGCCCAGGAGCCAGTACGGGCGCCAGTCGACCGGGATCGGCTCGGGCGCCTTGATGTCGCGGATGTCGGCGGCGCTGGGCTCCTTCTCGAGGAGACTCTCGACGGTGACCCCGAGCTCGTCGCCGGGCGCTTCCTGCTGCTCCTCGCCCGCCGTGCGGTACTGGACGGGCGGCGACTTCAGGAGGTGGTGCCCGGGCTCCCAGCAGACGAGCTGGTACCAGCGCGAGAGGACGGTCATGCCGTCACGCTGGACGGGAGGGTCGATCCCGAAGTCGACGATGTCGCAGTCGCCGATCCGGTCGGTCGGCTGGGTGACGAACACCTCGGCGTTCTTCGCGGAGGCGACCTCGACCGTGTAGCGGAAGCGGGTGCCGATCGTGACCGTGCTGGGCTCGGCCCGAGCATGGACGGTGATCGGCGAAGGCTCGCCGGCGCGAGCCGCGGCGGAGAGCAGCACGAGCGCCGTGAGCACTCTCGCACTGCTGCGGCCCCGGCCCATCGAACCTACCTCGATAGCGGCGGCGGCCGTGGAACGCAACGTCGATCAGATCGGCAGCTTTGCGAACGCGGCCGGCGGCGGGGAAACGAAACGCATGCGGGCTCCCGTCGCCGGATGGTCGAAGGCCAGCACATGCGCGTGCAGTGCGAGCCGCCCGAACGGATCGGTCCGGCTGCCGTAGGCGGCGTCGCCGGCGATCGGATGGCCGACTTGCGCGAGATGGACGCGTATCTGGTTCCGGCGCCCGGTCTCGAGGCGCACCTCGAGCAAGCTGTGGCGTTTGGCCGCACGGACCAGGCGCCAGTGCGTGACCGCCGGGCGGCCGCGCTGCGGATCGCGCGTCAGCCGCACCGGGCCTGGCGCATGGTCGAGCAGCCGGCCGACGACGGTGCCCGCGGCCCGCGCGACCTGGCCCTCGACCACGGCCAGGTACGTGCGCTCGACCGTGTGCGCGGCGAACTGCGCCTGGAGCATCCGCTTCGCATCGGGAGACGTGGCGAACACGATCAGCCCCGACGCGAGCCGATCGAGCCGGTGGACGACGAAGACGCGGCGCGGTGGCTTCCGGGAGCGTGCGAGGGTGGTGAGATGCGCGTACACGGTCCGTCGCCGCTCGTGCTCCGTCGCGATCGTGAGGAGGCCGGCCGGCTTGTCGACCACGATCACGTCGTCGTCCTCGTGCAGCAGCCGGAGACCGGGCGGCAGCAGCGTCGCGTGCGACCCTCGTGTCGCGAGCTCCACGACATCGCCGGCGACGAGCGCGACGTCCGCACGCCGTGCCGTCGTCCCGTTCACGCGCACGCGGCCGCTCGCGAGCAGCTGCTTCCGCGTGCGACCCGATGCCTCGGCGAGCAGGCGGCCGAGACACTCGCCGAGCGAGCCGGGCGCGCGTACCGTGTACCGCACTGAGGTTCAACTGCCCGGCGTTTCCGCGCCCGGATCCCGGTCCAGCAGCGCGAGCCAGCTCCGTCCATACGTGCGACGTTCGCGCTCCACGAGACCGGTCGAGGCCTCGGGCAGGTCAGTGCCGCGCTCGCCCCGGATGACGAGCCGCCCGGCGGGCGCGAGGGTCCGCGCGCCGAGACGCAGCAGCTCGGCGATCCGGGGCGCGCCGCCTCGATACCAGGGAAACGGCGGGTCGGCGAAGACGAGATCGGCGTCGCGGAGCCCGGGCAGGACCGTCTCGAGCGGAAGCGCATGCACGACCAGACCGGGCGGGTTCCCGAGCCTCGCCGCGTTGGCCCGCAGGACCGGCAGCGCGTGGGAGCCGGGCTCGATCGCATCCACCCGGCCGGCACCCCGGCTGAGCGCTTCGAACGTGAACGCGCCGGACCCGGCACAGCAATCGACCACGTGGAGCCCGTCCAGACGCTGCCCGAGCCAGTCGAAGAGCGACTGCTTGACGCGGTCGGGCAGCGGCCGGGTCTCGAGGCCCGGCGGGGCGACGAGCCGTCGCCCCCTGAACGCGCCGCCGATGATCCTGAGGCCGGTCATGGACGACTTGCTCCTATTTAACGCATGCGCCGACGGGGGTTCTACCGCCCGTGTGGGTGGACCGAGGGGAAACCCGCAACGCCCTTCCCCGAGGCGGCTGGCCGGCGACAGGCATCCCGCAGGCCGTCTCCATTGGGGTTTTCCCGTACTCGCCTTTCCGTATTCACTCTGCTGAACTGCATGATACTTTCCTTGACAGAACGAGATGCCGCGAGTTAAGCGTCGGCCCGCATGGCGGCTGGCACAGCCTCTTCTTCGGCATCTGCAAGAGCGCGGCGGCGGCCGATCCATTCGGCGCTCGCGTTCCTGCTCCTGCTGTCGTGTGTCTCGGTCGCTCGAGCCCAGAACCCGTGCGTGGTGCCACTGGTCGGCTTCGGCCCCGTCGACCCGGTGCACGGCTTTCCGGGGTACTACCAGGACTCGACGCTCCTCGCCCTCGAGCCCTGCCTCGACTTCGCGTGCGACCCGGCGCTCGGGCTTCCCAATCCCGCCGCTTCCCTCTCGTTCCCCGACAACTTCCCGGGCGAGTTCTTCTATCTCCGGGCGATCGCGAACATGAGCGGCCCGAACGGCGAGACCTTCCAGCTGAACCTGGCCCTGGAAGGGTCCTTCGTCAACGGGACGCCGGTCGCGGGCCAGCAGCTCGTCTTCACCCGCGTCCGGGTGAGGGCCACCGGGGTGGTGGCGGGCGCCGTCTATACCGTGACCCATCCCTTCGGCGTCGAGACGATCACGGCGGACAGCCTTCCGCCGCGCTTGATCGACTTCAGGCGGGACACCGGCCGGGTGCCCCTGGCGTTCGGCCTCGCGCTCCATGGCGACGTCGGACCCTTCCTGCGCTTTGCCAGCGGGACTGCGCCGCCGCCTCCCGGGACGATCGGCAATCCCGCCGCCACCCAGACGGTCACGGGAAGCGCCTGCGGACAGAACTTCTTCAAGGTCGAAGGTCCCGGGCTTCCCGCCGGCGGCGTGCAGACCGACCAGTTCAACACGCTCATCGGCCGCGTCGCGGCGCTCTGCGGCAACGGCGTGGTGGACGTGGGAGAGCAGTGCGACATGGGGGCGGCCAACGGCGCGAGGGGCAGCTGCTGCACCGTCGCCTGCGCCGTTGCCCCGGCCGGAACCGCGTGCGACGACGGGAATGTCTGCACCACGAACGGCGCCTGCGACGGCGTGAGCCCCGTGTGCCCGTTCGTGGGATTCAACACCGCGCCCTGCGACGACGGCCACCCGTGCACGCCGCACGACACGTGCAACGGCGCGGGTGTCTGCGTCGGCGGTCTGCCGGTCGACTGCAACGACGGCAACGTGTGCACCACCGACGCGTGCGACGGAGCCGGCGGCTGCATCCACACCTTCAACACCCTGCCGTGCAACGACGGCAACGTCTGCACCGTCGTGGACACGTGCAACGGCGCCGGCGTTTGCGTCGGGGGCCCGGCCAACTGCGACGACGGGAACGTCTGCACCACCGACTCCTGCAACCCGGCGACCGGCTGCACGCACGTGAACAACACCCTCCCCTGCGACGACCAGAACGCGTGCACCACGCACGACACCTGCAACGGCGCCGGGGCGTGCGTCGGCGGCCCGCCACCGATCTGCGACGACGGCAACGTGTGCACCGCAGACTCCTGCAATCCCGCCACCGGCTGCACGCACACGAACGTCCCGGCACCCTGCGACGACGGCAACGCCTGCACGTCGCCCGACGCGTGCAGCGCGGGCCGCTGCGTCGGCGGCCCACCCGTTTCCTGCAACGACGGCAACGTCTGCACCGACGACCTCTGCGACCCGGCTACCGGCTGCAAGCACGTGAACAACGTCGCGAGCTGCAACGACGGCAACGCCTGCACGACGGGGGACACCTGCTCGGGCGGCCGCTGCGTCGGCGGGCCGCCGCCGAACTGCGACGACGGCAACCCGTGCACCACCGACTCCTGCGACACGACCGTCGGCTGCGTGCACGTCCCCAACACCCTGCCGTGCAACGACGGGAACGCGTGCACGGTCAACGACACGTGCGCCGCCGGCACCTGCAAGGGCACCCCGCGCAATTGCGACGACGGCAACGTGTGCACCGCCGACTCGTGCAACCCCGCCACCGGCTGTCAGCACGCCAACGTGAGCGGCCCGTGCGACGACGGCAACGCCTGCACCGTCGGCGACGCATGCTCGGCGGGGGTGTGCGTTCCGGGAGGACCGCGTTCGTGCGACGACGGCAACCCGTGCACGACCGACTCCTGCAACCCCGCCAGCGGCTGTGTCCACGTGAACAACACCGCGCCGTGTGACGACGGCAACGCGTGCACGACGAAGGACACCTGCAACGGCGCCGGGACCTGCGTCGGCGGCCCGCCGCCCAACTGCGACGACGGCAACGTCTGCACCGCCGACTCCTGCAATCCGGCCACCGGCTGCACGCACACCAGCGCCGCGGGGCCGTGCGACGACGGCAACCCCTGCACGTCGCTCGACACCTGCAGCGGGGGCCGCTGCGTCGGCGGTCCACCGACGGACTGCAGCGACGGCAACGTCTGCACCGACGACCTCTGTGATCCGGCCACCGGATGCCAGCACGTCAACAACACGGCCAGCTGCGACGACGGCAACGCCTGCACGACGGGCGACACCTGCTCGGGCGGGCGCTGCATCGGCGGGCCACCCCCCAACTGCGACGACGGCAACGTCTGCACGGACGACACGTGCAGCCCCGGCACCGGGTGCGTGCACGTGAACAACACCGCTCCCTGCGACGACGGCAACGCCTGCACCGTCGACGACGCCTGCTCGGCCGGGGCGTGTGTCCCGGGAGCTCCGCGTCACTGCGACGACGGCAACCCCTGCACGGACGACGGGTGCGATCCGGGCACGGGCTGCACCACGACGCCGGTCGAGCGCCCGTGCGATGACGGGAACCGCTGCACGACGGAGGACAGGTGCATCGACGGCGTGTGCACGGGCGGCTCGCCGCTCGATTGCGACGACGGCAACCCCTGCACCGACGAGCGGTGCAACGCCACGACCGGGTGCGTCCACGTCCCCAACGACGCCGTCTGTGACGACGGCAATCCGACGACCCTCGGCGACCGGTGCGCGGACACCGTGTGCGTGCCGGGACCGCCCGGGTGCCCCGCACAGCCCGCGACCGGCTGCGTCGAGCCGGGCACGCCGGCCAAGACACACCTCGGACTCCACAACCTCGACGGCGGCTCGCACGACAGCCTCCTCTGGAGCTGGACGGCCGCCGCCGGCACGAGCAAGCAGGACTTCGGGGACCCGGTCGCCGGCACGACCGGCTACCAGCTCTGCATCTACGACGGGGTCGGTGGCGTGGATCAGCTCGTCTTCGGACGGCGCATCCCGCCACGGGGAACCTGCAACGGGCGTCCCTGCTGGCGCGAGACCGCGTCCGGCTTCATCTATCGCGACCGCTACGCGAGCAATGCCGGAGGCATCCAGAGTCTGATGCTGCTGGGTGGCTCGACCGGACAGGCCTCCCTTCGGGCCGTCGGACGGGGCGCTGGCCTCGCCCTTTCCTCTCCACCGATCCACCCGGACGGACCGGTGACCGTCGAGCTGCTGAACGGGCCCACGTGCTGGAAGGCCGACTATCCCACGGGAACGTTCAAGGGCACCGTCGCGTCGTCGGGTCCCTAGACCTGCCGCGCGCGAACCATCCGGCCGCGCGCCCGCCTTGAAACCGCCTGCGGCCCTCCGCTACACGCCGCGCGAGGAGGGA
>Ga0070699_100000743_pt1 | contig 30185 bp, 33 predicted proteins | sample KBSK1503metaG_FD_65473 | JGI IMG/M metagenome (GOLD analysis project Ga0070699, IMG submission 65473) | Corn, switchgrass and miscanthus rhizosphere microbial communities from Kellogg Biological Station, Michigan, USA - KBS K1-50-3 metaG | ecosystem: Host-associated > Plants > Roots >...
CGCCGTCATGAATACTGCCCGCGTCAACCCGGGCGCCGCAGTACTGGTCGTCGGCGCAGGCGGCGTTGGGCTGAACTGCGTCATGGGCGCCGCCCTGGTCGGAGCCCAACCCATCATCGTCGCCGACGTGGTGGACTCCAAGCTGGAGACTGCGATGGAGTTCGGCGCCACCCACGTGGTGAACGCGAGGACGCAGGACCTCTTGGAAGCCGTGCGCGAGCTGACGAACGGCGAGGGCGTCGACTTTTCGTTCGAAGCCATCGGCAACCCCAGGGCTATGACGCAGGCTTTCCAGGCCGTCCGCCGCGGCGGCATGACGACCGCAGTCGGCATCGCGCCCTTTGGCAGCGAAATGGCCATCAACGCCGGAGAGCTGGTCTATCTGGAGAAGACGCTCAGGGGCAGCTACTACGGCTCCACCAGGCTGCAGGCGGATATGCCGCGCCTTCTCCAGCTCTACCAGGCGGGCAAGCTGCCCATCGACAGGCTAATCAGCCGCCGCTACCCACTGGACCGAGTCAACGAGGCCTACGACGCGCTGATCGCGGGGGAGGTCGCCCGCTCGGTGCTGATCCCGGGCTGATCAGCACGTACTCCGAACTCTCGACAGAACAGCAGTGGCGAACTCATTCGCGGAACGCTGGATCGGCACTGCACGGAGCGAGCTGCTCGACCACATGCTGATCTTTGGCCGCCGCCATCTGGAGATGGTCTTGAAAGAGATTCCTCATCCACGACCACCATGCCCGACCGCATCAAGGTCTTGAGCAGCGACCTCCCGGTTCCCACGCCACTCCTTGGCCTTCCATGGTTGGCGACGGGATCGTGCGCCATGACCGGCTGGGAGGTTACTGCACCAGTATTCCAGGGCCGCATGATCGAGTCGACGGCAGTTGGTTTACGGGCATGTCGCTTGCCACGACGGCGGCTGACGAGCTCCTTCCCTCAACACCGGCCTCAAACTCCTTAGGTCAGGTTGGTGCTCAATAGTCAATCAGTGTTGGAGCCCGACGAGCCTGGATGGTTGCCGTTTGCTCCCCAGCCGGGGGAGACGCTGCGCGTGGCCCTGAGAAGGACGCTCCGCGACGTGATTAGGTCAGGTGCCCTTCGCCCCGGTGTCCCCCTCCCGGCTTCGCGCGCACTTGCGCGTCAGCTCGGACTTTCGCGCGGTGTCGTGAGCGACGCCTATCAGCAGCTGGAGAGCGAGGGTTATCTGCTGACGCGCCCCCGGGCCGCACCCGTGGTCGGCGCCGTCGTCGCGACTCCGACGCCCCGTCCCCGCACGACCGCGGCCCGGCGAACAGCGATCTACGACATGACGCCGACGACGCCCGATGTGACGCTCTTCCCGCTGCGCCGCTGGCTCGCGGCCTATGACGAGGTTGTGCGGCGCTCTCCCGCAGCGACCCTCGATTACCGGGAACCACGCGGCGAGGAGGCTCTTCGCGAAGCACTTGCGGATTACCTGGGTCGGACGCGTGGAGTGGTCGCCGACCCCGAGCGCATTGTTGTTGTTCAAGGGACAGCTCAGGCCGTGGACCTGCTCCTTCGCGTGCTTAAGGCACGCGGGCGGGTCCGAATCGCGGTAGAGGACCCATCGCATGCGACTCAGCACGAGCGGATCCGCGCGCTCCAACTCGAACTCGTCGCCCAGCCGATCGACCAGGAGGGAGTGATAACCGAGGGTCTCGATAGTGACGGGCTTCTCGTGACGCCGGCCCACCAGTTCCCGGCCGGCTGTGTCCTCAGCGGACCGCGCCGGCGGCAGCTCCTCGAATGGTCCACCACCCAGGGAGCGCTGCTGGTCGAGGACGACTACGACGCCGAGTTCCGCTACGACCGCGAGCCGGTGCGGGCGCTGCAGGGACTGGGACCGGATCGTGTCGCCTACGTGGGAACGGTGTCAAAGACGCTCGCCCCAGCGCTGCGATTGGGCTGGGTCGTCGCCCCGGACTCGCTGGTCGATGAGCTGGTGTGGATGAAGCGACTCGCCGACGACTTCACGCCAGCGCTCGACCAGTTGACATTGGCGGCACTGATCAGGAGTGGCGAGTACGACCGACATCTGCGAAGCGCCCGAGTGGTCTATAGACGGCGTCGGGATCGGCTGGCGACCTCCCTGGCCAAGCACTTTCCGCGGCTGACGGTCGAAGGCATCGCAGCCGGGGTCCATCTCCTAGTCCGGTTGCCGCCCCATGTAGACGACGCGGCTATCGTGGCTGAGGCGCGCCACGCGAAGATCGCCGTGCAGGCTCTGTCCTATTACCAGATACGGGCGCGCGGATCGGGACTGGTCCTGGGCTATGGCCGCCTCCATGAGTCAGCGATCGATGCCGCGCTCGGCGCCCTCGCCGCCATAGTCGACCGTCACCTGTAGCGGGCCGACTGGAGGAGCGACAGTACTGCCACGATGGCCGGGACGACGACGTACCAGCCGGAGAAGCAGGCGACGATCGCGACCATGATCACCGCCGCCAGGGCGGTCACGCGGGCGCGCCCTCGGAGAATGCGGACAGCTGACGCGATGGCCAGAACGTAGACACCGACGAAGAGACTCGACGTGGCACGGATAAGGTCCTTGGCGTTCAAGAGCCCGACGGCCAGGCCGCCCAACAACACGATTCCGATCACTGCGAACAGAGCCAGCGGACGGAGCGGCACCGTTCGTCCGCCCGCCCCGAGCCACCGCGGCACCGCCCCCGTGTGCGCGAGCGCCGCGGCGAGCTTGGCTGCGCCACCGAGGTAGACGTTCATGGTTCCCATCGTCAGCGCAAGGGCGAGCAGAGCAGTGGCGTCCCTCCCCACCCGGCCGAAGCCGACCGAAATGAGATCGGCAAGCGGCACATGCGATGGCGAGCCGCCGGTGACGGCGATCGTTGCGATGGCGAGAGAGATGTAGAGGACTGTGACCACCGCGAAAGCGACGGCTATCGCTCGCGGCAGATCGACGCTTGGCCGTCGGAAGTCGCCCGCAAGCTGGGCCACCCCCTCCCAGCCAACGAAGAGCCAAACGAGGATATTCGCGGCGGTCCCGACCGCCCACCAGCCATGGGGTGCGAAAGGCGTCCAGTTATTTCCACCCCGCTCAGGCAGGGCGACCGCGATCGCTGCCGCTAGGACGGCCACCAGGAGCGTTGAAAGCGCCAGCTGGAGAGCGGATGAGACGCGCAGGCCCAGGGCGTTCGAACCGAGCACGACGCCGAACATCACCAGCGCGACGATGATGGCGACTGCCGAGCCCGAACCGGTAAGGTCCGCCACGTAGTAGCCGCCGATCAGCGAAACGGCCGGGGCGCCTAGAACGACCGCGGCCAGGAACCAGCCGCCGGTGACCGCTGCAGCGGCGTCGCCGAGCCCAGCGCGCACGTACGCGGAGACGCCGTCGGCGACCGGGAACCGGACGCCGAGCGCTGCGAACGTCGCCGCCAGGGGAGCCGACAGGACGAGGAGTGCGACCCAGGCGAGGATCGACGCCGGTCCCGCCACCTGGACGCCTAGCCCCGGCACGAGCAGAAGGCCGGGACCGATTAGCGCGCCAACATAGAGCGCGCTGCCGCGGAGAACGCCGATCTGAGGTCGATGGCCGGGCTGTGTCGCCGTGGGCATACGGGCATCGTGCCCGGCGGCTCGACGCTAAGATGCAGCCAGGTGAGGGCCAATCTATGGGGCCAAGATAACGAACCGTTGAGGCCGCGATGTCGAACACTGGATTCGAAGCGCCGCCTGTGGGGTGCCGAAAGTCCATCCGGACTCAGCGGCGATCCTCCGAGACCGGCTACGATCAGCCGCCGTCCATGCTCCTCTTCGCTCTTTACGCCTGCCTCCGGCTCCTCATCGACATCGCCCTTGCACCCCTGCGCGACCGCGCCGCTGAGCAGGCCGAGCTGATGGTGCTGCGGCACCAGGTCCGCGTCCTGGAACGCCATGTGAAGGTTGTCCGCTGGCGGCAGGTCGATCGTCTCGTGTGCCGTCAAGAAACTGCCGACGCCAACCCAACGGGGGCCTGGCGACGGGAGGTGGGTCAACGTGCCAGGGTGGCCGACCGTGCTTCTCGCCCTCCTCTACGCCGTCTTCCGTCTGCTCCTCGATGCCAGTGCCGCTAACCCCGCCTCAGTCATCTCGGCAGAGGGTCGTCGGGGTGGCATAGGTGCCTGTTAACACGTATCTCACACGGTGCTACGGAGATCGGAGACGATCTCGCTAGGCGAATGGCCAACCAGTGTTGCCTACAACTTCGCGAGTTCTGGGCTCTTGTGGACTGCCCTCTGAGCGAGGACCAATGGGATGCCCTGGTGCGGGAACGCTGTCAAGGTGGTCGGAACCCGTTCCTGGGTAGGTAGAACGATCTCGTCCACGCCGCATAACCTGCGTGTGCGGTCAAGAAACTCCCGACGCCGTACCGCGGAGAACCAGCGACGGGAGGTGGGTCAACCTGCCACGATGGCCGATCGTGCTTCTCGCCCTCCTCTACTCGGTCTTCCGTCTTCTCCTCGAGACCCTCGTCGATCGGCGTCATCCAGACGCCGACCTCCGGCTTGAGCTCTTGGTTCTCCGGCACCAGCTGGGCGTTCTCCAGCGCCAGGTCAAGCGGCCACGCTGGGGGGCGGCTGATCGCCTCCTGCTCACCGGCCTCAGCCAGCGGCTGCCTCGCCCGACCTGGTCCTGCTTCCTGGTCAGCCCCCAAACCCTGTTGCGCTGGCATCGCGATCTCGTCCGGCGCAAGTGGTCTCTGTTCGCCAGCCGCCCCAGGCGCGGACGCCCGGGTCTGGTCACCGAGCGTCGAGAGCTGATCCTGCGCTTGGCCCGGGAGAACTCGCGCTGGGGTTACCGGCGGATCCAGGGCGAGTTGCTCAAGCTCGGCGTGCGCTGCTCTCACGAGACCATCCGCAGTGTCCTCCGCCGTCATGGCCTGCCACCGGCGCCGCGTCGAGCCCGGACCAGCTGGCGGCAGTTCCTGCGTCAGCATGCTAGCCAGATTCTGGCCATATGGTCCGTAGTGAGCTGACCCGGGGATAGACTCCGCTCGAAGAGGAGGCAACCTTCGGAGCTGCGCTTGGCGGCTCTGCTCCGAAGGCTGTAACGAACCACACCGAGCGTATCACCGGAGCCGGCCATTGCTGCCAGACGTGTGGTGGCGGTCGATGGGCGAGGCACGACCGACGGTCCCGTGCGCTGATCGAGGTTCAGGGCAAGCGGGCCATCTACCAGGAGCGCTGGAGATGTCGGGGTTGCGGCAGGGTAGTAACCGTCTTCGACGGACGCGTGGTGCCCCGCCACCTGTACGCCCGGGAGGTGATCGTGGCGGGGCTGACCCGCCGCCGGGCTGGAGCAACGTGGGAGCGAGCGGCAGCGGCGGCTACGGTTGACGGTCAGCTCGACCCCTCCACCCTGAAGCGTTGGTCTGTGCGCTTCCAGCTTGACGGCGGGAGCTTGGTCGCCATCCCGCCACCCGCGGCGCACTTCTCACGCGAGCCGGCGGAAGCCATCCTGGGTGCCCCGGCCGGCAGCCGGAGTTCGAAACCTTCACAGGAGGACCTATGGGCACGCAGTCCGCCGCAGCTTTGACTGATACCTGGGGCGTTCCGGCTCCGACCGGACTTCTCTACGTTGGCATCGACATCGGTCGGCGTAAGCACCTTGCCGCCGCGATCCCAGAGGGCCGCATGTGGGATGGATCCTGGGAGCGGGCCCCAGTCCGCTCGATTGCCACGACCGCCCTCGGCTTTCGCGGGTTGACAGGCTGGCTGGCCGAACTCGGCGTCGCTCCCGCTGATACCAGGATCGGGATGGAGCCGACCGGGGGCTGGTACGGGCGCACGGTCGCGGCCTGGCTTGAGCGCCACGGCTACCAAGTCAGCTGGCTCCAGAACTTCGCCCTCCATGACCGCCGCCAGCTCATGATCGGCAAGCAGACCAAGACCGATGCATTGGACGCCCGCCTGATTGCCCGCCTGCTCTTCGAGCGCGAGCGGCTCGGCCTCAAGGGCGGCTTCCTGCAACGCCCGCCTCGGAACACCGACGCCATCAGGATGCTGATCCGCAACCGCGCCCGCTTGGTCGAGCAGCGCACCAGGTGCGCAACCAGCTGACCGCGATCGAGGACGTCTTGTTCCCCGAGCTCAAGGAGTTCTTCAAAACAAGCGTCACAACCCCCAGCGCCCGCCTGCTCCTGGAGGCATACCCCACTCCCAATCATGTCGCCGCTGCTGACCCCGCAGATCTTCACCGCATCGTTGTCCGCCAGGGTCATGCCACCAAGCTGGCCGTTCGCCTGATGGACCTCCAGCTGGCCGCCGCTGACAGCGCCGGTCTGAGCACTGACACCGATGCCATCGAGCAGATCCAGGAGTGGCTCCTCTACCAGCTCCGCCTTGTGGAAAGCCAGATCGAGCAGGTCGAGGCTGCCATCGGAGCCGTTCTGGAGGATTGGCCGGCTCAGGAGCGCCAAGTCTTGGCCAGCTTCCCGGCCATGACCATGCTCGGCCAAGCGGTCCTACTTGCCAGCATCGGCGACATCGCCTGCTTCCGTGACGACCGCCAGCTGCGCAAGCTGCTCGGCTGGTATCCAGAGGCTCGCGAGTCGGGCAGCAGCCTCTCCAAGCACCGCCTCGGTCGCAGCGGCAATCGCATGGCCCGACGCGAACTCTGGCTCTGGGTGTTGGAATTGATCGCGCCTCGGCGTTCAGACACCCCCTTCCGTGCCTACTATCGTCGCCTTCGAGATCGTGGCTTGGCCGGCCAAGTCGCCATGGGCCACCTGGCCGGCAAGCTGATCTCCGTCATTTTCAACTGCCTGCGCAGCGGAACCACCTACGACCCGCAGCGCCACGCCCGTGATCTCGGGATCGCCGACGCCTGGCACAACGCTGAGGCTTGACCTCTCATATGTGGCGCGACGATCCCGAGCACACGTGGCTCGGGACTGATCGGTCGGGTGACGTCTCAAGAAGTCGCGGGGCCAGGCAAGCCCCTGAGCCATATGTGGCGCACCCAATCGCTCCCTACAACCTTGGCCGAAGCCGCGAACGGACCCATCAGGGCGGTACAGACCGACCCATCACTGATATGAAGGCAAGCCCGGCCGCACCGTCCCTCAAGACCCTTACCATGCCCGATTGCTAGCCAGCGCTCACTACTGACCGACTTCTTCACGGTCGAGACAGTCTGGCTCCAGCGCCTGTATGTGCTGTTCTTCATCGAGCTGGGCAGTCGCCGTGTTCACCTGGCTGGCTGCACGGCCAACCCCTCGGCCACATGGGTGGCCCAGCAGGCACGACAGCTGGCATGGCGGATCGCCGACGGTGAGGTGAGGCTTCGGTTCCTGCTTCGCGATCGAGATGACAAGTTCACCCTGGCCTTCGACGAAGTGTTCCGCAGCGAGGGCGTGGAGGTCATCCCGCTACCAGTGCGCTTCCCCGTGGCGAATTCGTTCGCCGAGAGATGGGTGGGGACAGCACGGCGCGAGTGCCTGGATCACCTTTTGATTGTGGGTCGTCGCCACCTGGAGTACGTGCTCGGAGAGTTCGTGGAGCACTATCAGGAGGCCCGGCCACACCAGGGACTGGGCCAGCAGACGCCGAGTGGAGGGCCTCCGGTGCAGGTGCCGGGGGGCCGGGTCGTGCGCAGAGACCGCCTTGGTGGACTGATCCACGAATACGAACGAGCGGCAGCGTGACCCAATCCTGGTTTCTTGACCCCACACCTCTTCGCTCTCGGACTCGGTCGAGTGATCACGATGGCCGCCACTGGGAGCGCCAATCCCATAGGCGTTGGTCAGCGCGTAGCCCAGATCGTCGAAGGCTGCATGGCTCCGGCGCGCACGAAGGAGTGCTTCAGCGACAAGGTCAACCACCCCGAGAATGGCGAGCTGCAGCAACAGGTGCAACAGAGCCGCGCTGCCAACCCGCAGGGCAGACCGAGCTCCTCACCTGACAAGCTCCAGGACCATGGCCAAGGCAATGGTGGTGGCTCCGTCAGCGCTCCTGGCCAGGGGCGGGCCGGGGCACGGCAAAGGTGACGGTCAGGGGAACCATGGCCACAAGCCGCCGCTCACGCCCGGCAGCTAATCCAGACAGTTCCGCAGAAGTCCTCTCAGGCGCGGTACTCAGCCATGCGAGGCCTCAGGGCCCACAGGACCAGCAGGGCGATCGCGATGGCGCCAAGCCCGATGCCAATGTCCGTTTCCAGGCCTGGGCTGGCGTTGACAACCGCGGAATCGAACTTGGCCTGCTCCACATCGACGCGCCTTTCGAGCGCGATGCTCAGATCGGCAAAGGCGGTGCCGAACTGGGTGGAACCGACCACCAGCGCGGTGGCGTCATCGTATTTTCCAGCCATCGCCTTGCTTCTGAAGGAGGCATCTACCGCGAGAAACTCCTGGTAGCCGCGGAGCACTCTCATGGCAGCCGCCCTGTCGTCCGCCGAAGCTGCGTCGTGAAACTCATCGGCCAGCAGGCCAGTGAAGCGGATGTCGCCACGCGTAGCAGCCTCAGCCATGTCATCAGTGAGTGGTGGGCTGAGGAGCTGTTCTGTGGCGGATTTGAAGTCGTTGTCAAAGGTGGTGCTGTTGCCACGCGCGATGAGGGAGAGGCTTTCGTCGGCGTTGGCGTCCGCGGCCAGGGAGCGCATCAGCGAGAGCCTATGGAGCTCGGTGAACGCGACCCCCTCGGCGACTGACAGGTTGCGATAGGTGGTGACGGACTGCACTGCCATCCATACCGAGAGGATCACCAACAGGGAAGCGGCTGCCAGTATTGGCGGGCTGCTTCGTCGCCGAAACCTGGTACGCAGGAAGGCCTGTGTGTAGACCAACCACCCCAGCAGGCCGAGGGCGATTATGAAGAAGGCCCCCACGGTGCTCCCCAGAAACCAAAGCCTGGGGTCGTCCTGCAGTCGATCGTTGGAATTCATGCTGGCCAGCGTGTCGACTCTGGCCAGAATGCCGTCGCGGGGCTTATGCATGAGTGCCGAGGCCTGACGCAAATTCGCGGCCCCGCTGGGAGAGGGCAAGTGTGCGCTTGCCCGCGCCGTCTCCACAAGGCCGGCGTACTGGGCCAGCATCGCGCCAATCTGCTGCAGCTGCTCGCTCGCCTGGCCACCGGGCTCATTGAGCTCCGCAGCCTGCTCCAGGTCTCGGGTCGCGGTCGTGAGGTCCAGCTCATACTCCTGACGCTTTTCCGTGTTGACCTGTGCGCCCAGGAGGAAGTCATTAGCGGCCAGTCGGTCGGCGTCGGCAAGCTCGGCGTGGAGTCGTAGAGCGTCAATCACACCGGGCGCCGTGCGGTGGCCGAAGTGGTCAACTTCGGCGCGGGCGATGACTACCGCCGCCCCGCCGACGAGCCATAGCAGACAGCTACCGACTGTGATCAATACGAGGAGCATGCGGAGGCGACCAGGTGTGGTCGAGGTCCGAGTCCGGCCGCTCGGTGCCTGCTCGCTAAGGGCCAGCGCGGTTCGGGAAGGCAGGTTGGTGTGGCTACCGGTCGACGGATCCGTCGTCAACACGCTGAACCCTCCTCTCTACCCGCTACTGAGCGGAGAATACGGCGCGGAGAGAAAGAGGGCGTCATTGCGCACCCCTCCGGCAAGCACGATGCCCGACCATTTTTGAGTAGACCACCGAGCCGGCCCTTGGGGACTGCGAGGAACGGTGTTCCTCGCACCTCCACCGAATGACTCCAGGGGAGAGTTCACTGGTAAGGGGACCTGACCGGACTAGGATGCGGCGAGGGTGCCGGTCGGTGTCCGTGGTCGCCAAGTTGAGACGGTTGCCCTTGCCCGCATCGCCGTCCCCATGCCCGTTCTGCCCTGGCCGGGAGCTCCGATCGAGCCAACGTCCTTGCCCCGCTCGTGCTCTTGGGTGCTTGCCGGGCGAGGTGCTCAGGCCAGCTGTCTTGCGCTTGTCCGAGTTCGTGACGCCGTTGGCTGTGATTGACCCGGGCTGCGCCCCCCGCGCAGACACGACGCGCTGTCGAGGCCCTCGCTCCAACCGCCGCTCGAAGCCGCCGTTGCTTCCCGTCGGCGTCATCATCAGAGAAGACGCGGCGCTGGTGCAAAGTACCCGAATCAACTCAGCGCGAATGGTCCAGCTGGTGCCCGTTGCCGTTAGCAATAGCTGGGCAGCGCCTTTGACTCTCCCTCCTGTCGGTCCCACACCGATGATCGCACCCCGCGACTGCCTCTTCGTGCCGACGACCCCGTATTTTGGGGTTGCTGCATCCCCTGTGCGCCGGGAGAAGCGTCCAGGGAAGACGAGGGGGCGTCGGCCCGCCCACGGGGAGACAGTTGTCGACTGCCGGACATGGTGGCGACGGCGGTCAAGACGCCAGGCAAGGCAGACGTTGATGCGGCGATCCAGTTCGCCAAGGACAAGCTGAGGCTTTACTACATGTAATTTACAGGGGAACCAGGGCTCCCCACCTGACCCCCTCCTGTGGGCAACGTCTGGGGCAAGGGGCACACCTACCTGATCCCGCCGATCCTGCTGTTCTTGCCCCTCGAGGCAGTCAGCCTACCCCTGCCTGATGATCGAGGCTGGCCTGCTAACTGAACTGGGCAGTGTCGGCCGGGATGGTCGGCTCACAAATGCAGCTTTCAGCACTGCCTTCGCTCCCGCTGGAGGTAGTTCATGAGCGTGTGCGACATGCCATGGGTATTTCGCAGGAGCAGAACGTCCCTTCTGCAGAAATGGATGGATCAAACCAGCCACCAACCGCCTAGATTGGAGCCGATACAAGGCCCCTCGGAAGACAACTCGGGTGGCACCTCTGGCTGAAGCCGGTGCGGGCCGATCTCTGCGGGCATGCGTGCTGCGGCATGCCCAGCCAGTGATGCGAGTCCCGTGATCAGGCCTACGGCGGCTCACCATGTCGGTGCGCCGCGGATGGGTGCGGATTCCCGTAGCACTGTGCCGCCGGCGATGCGGACTGCCTCGACAGCCGTGGCAGTCTCGCATGCCGGTCCGTTCGTCTTTCATGACGCATCGGGCCGTCGCTGGTCTCGCATCAAGCGCGTCATGTTCATGGTCGCCGCGGTCCTGGTCGTACTCGGTGGAGCGGTTCTGCTGGCGGTCACACACGTGGCGCCGGGCAGGGCGCCGTCGTTCTCTACCTCCATCCCCCAGCAGGTGCCCGACTGGCCTTTTCGGGACCCAAGCAACTTGGCCACAGGTGGGCCCTCAGCCGCAGCTAGACCGGCCGCGGAAGTAGGTCCGGCACAACCACAGCCGAAGCCCAATGCCACCATCGCATTGCCTCCAACGCCCTCCATTAGGCTTTCTGCGACGCCGACTCCGACGTGTGCTGTTTACCCTGGCTGCGTCACCTCGTCAGGCGGCTCGGCGATATTCGTGGAGCAGGCCATCGAGGCGATCACGTCGCTCCACCGGGCCGTCGGTAACCTGTACCGCGTCGGCCGGTTCGCCGGGCCGGCGCTGCCCGAGTCCCTGGTGTGGTCGAGCCTCATGGTAGTGCTCAAGGAACTCCTCCAGCACCCGCTCCAAGTGCCGCCGCCCAAAGATCAGCACGTGATCGAGCGCCTCGCGACGTGCAGTCCCCACCCAGCGTTCCGCGAAGGAGTTCGCCACAGTGGCGTCCGGTAGGGCAGACGGATGACGTCGACACCCTCGCTTCGGAGAACTTCATCGAAGGCGGCGCTGAACTTGGAGTCGCGGTCCCGGAGCAGGAATCTGGCAGCAAGCTCACCGTCCTGCAGCCTCCAGGCCCGTGGGGTGCATTTACTCGTCCACTACGACGCGACGTGGGATCGTCGCGAGCAACGTGGCTCGCCACAGCGGGCGTGATCGCGCCTACTTCGCCGAGCCTGCCTCTGACCAATCGGGCAGGCGACACCCAGCCGCTTGATTGGCAGCTCCGCCGCGTCTACTCTGCTTGGCCGTGCTGCTGGCCCTCCTCTATGCCATCCTCCGCCTACTGATCGACCTCCTCATCCTTCGCGGCCGCCCCACCGCCGATCGCGATCTCGAACTTCTCGCTCTCCGCCAGGAGTTGCTCGTCCTCCGACCACCGCTCGAGGCCCTCGCTGGCGGACGGCGGACCGCCTGATCCTGGCTGCCCTCGGCCGCAAGCTGTCGGCTGGGGCCCTGCTCCTGGTGCAGCCGGCGACCATCCTTGGCTGGCACAGGGCGCTGGTCCGTCACCGCTGGGCAGCGTTTGGCCGCCGCCGCGGTCCCGGCCGACCGGATCTGCCGGCCGAGGGGCGGGAGCTGGTGTTGCCGCTGGCCAGGGAGAACCCCCTCTGGGGTTACGAGCGCATCCGAGGCGAGCTGCTCCAGCTCGGCCATCGGGTCTCCTCGAGTAGCATCCGCAACCTGCTCCGCCGCCACCGCATCCCGCCTGCTCCGCGGCGGGCAGGACTCTCCTGGCGCCGCTTCCTGTGGGCTCAGGGCAGGGCAATCCTGGCCTGTGACTACTTCACGGTGGACACCGCCTTCTTGAAGCGCCTCTACGTCTTGTTCTTCCTGGAGCTGGCCAGCCGGCGCATCCTGTTCACCGCCTGCAGCGAGCACCCAGGCGGAGCCTGGGCCGCCCAGCAGGCGCGGAACCTGGCCTGGGAGATTCAAGCGGCGGAGACCAAGCCGCGCTTCCTGATCCACGATCGCGATAGCAACTTCCCGGCTGCCTTCGACGCCGTCTTCCGAGCCGAGGGCCTGGAGGTTCATCCGCACTCCGGTGCGGGCGCCCAATGCGAATGCTCGTTGCGAACGCTGGGTCTCCAGTGTCCGCCGGGAGTGCCTGGACTGGCTGTTGATTGTGAGCCGGCGGCACCTGGAGGCGGTCCTGGCCGAGTACGTCGAGCACTACAACGGGCACCGACCTCATCGCAGCCTGCAGCTGCGACCGCCGCGTGGGCCGACCGTGATCCCTGCGGCGACCTACGGAGAAGTGACCCGCCGGACCCGCGTGCACGGGCTGATCAACGAGTATTCGCGGCAGGCTGCCTGACCCAGCACGCCGCCAGAAGCTGATCCAGATGCGACGCCCTGCGGGCTGCGGACCTTGCTGCCAACCCGCCTCGTCGCGCTGCGAGAGACCGTGCCGGTCAACGAGCTTGGTTCCTCCCAGGCGCAACCTCTGCACCTCTGCGAACGGATAGGTGCAGGCCTACGCCCTGCGCACGGGCCACGTTCGTCGTGGCCCACGAGTAAATGCACCCCACGGCCGTCGGCTCAAGAGGCGCCAATTCGAACTGACGCTGGGCGGTTTACCCCACACCTCCGACATCCGGCGCATGCTGGCCATGGCCACTGGCAAGCGTGGCAGTGGCGGATTCGGGACGCCGATCGGCATTTGAGACGATGCTCAGCCGAGCGCTGGGCGAGGAGGGAGCATGACCCAGAAGAACTACCTGGACATGGATGCCGGCGAGGCCACGCGGTTCGGGCGCTCGGTGAAATGTGCGCGCTGCAACGCCAAGGTGGGAGAGCCTTGCCAGCCGCTCGCCGACGACATCGTCGGTTACGACTGGGCTGGGTCGATCGTGTATGCCGTCCGCATCGAGCGAGCCGAAGCCGAGGACGAGGCGAAATGACCGACTCCTACGACGTCCGCGCGCTCATCACCCACATTCGGATGGTCGACGGAGAGATGCGGAAACTGGAGGTCCACCGGGCGGCGCTCGGGACGCTATGGGCCGACTGCCCCTACCCGGAGCAAGATTTCGGCGTCGCCGGCTGCGCCTGGAGACTGGACGGCGCCTTGATCGGCGTCGGCTGGTCCGCCGTCCTGCGCAACGCGATGAGGTTGGAGACGGCACTAGGCGGTCTGGCCTGAACCCAGCGTAAGTCCCGGACAGCTCGAAACGGCTTCAGTGGCTCCGGGGTCACTGGAGCCGTTTCCATGCCCTCAGTGGCTAGCGTCACCTCGGGGTGTGCCGGGCCCCTGGCGGACCTCTTTGCGAGCCTCCCGCAGTGCACGTAGGTCAATGTCCAAGAGCACCGATATTGCAGACCCTACCGCGCTGACAGCGCTGGCCCCAGCAGCTATTGCAGTGCTGCCGTTTCGGGCGGGTCTCCGATCCGGGCCATGACGTCACCGCCGAGCGCGCGCATCTCTGCCTCAGCGTGGGGGGTGCGGGCAGCGAACCACAGTTCGAGAGCGCATGGTCCGCGCCCAGTAGCGGACGGCTACCGGCTGAAGCGGCGTGCTGCGTAGCACGTGCAGGTTGCGCGGAAGGCCACCCGCGCCCTGCGACCGGAGAGCGGAGAAGCCCGCTGTCACTCCACGGCACATGAGCCGCGGCGTGTCGCGATCACAAGCGAGACGGACGGGATCGGTCCCGCAGCGATAGCTTGCGCGACCCGCGCTACGACTTGCAGCCACCCCGACTCTATGGCTGGCCTTGCTGCCTCTCGACCGCAGCTTCCGCTGTCGGGCGGTCGGGGTACGGCCCGTCCAGGCGCACGCCGGTTGCAGCCCCCGCATCATCGAGATCGGCAGTCACTACATACCAGCGCTTGCCCAGGTGCAACACCCCATAGTGGCGCTGTGCCGTCCAGCTCTTGGGTGTTATGCCGACCCGCGTCGTCTCAGGCATATTTAGCGCTTCCAATCTTGGACTTCCACAGTCTCAAGTGCATGTCTTGGCCGGTTCTCGCACTAAGTTACCGCGTCCGGACGCGGTGTCAACGGCCGAGGGCCGGTTGGCGCCCGGAAGCAGGTCCACCATGCGAATAACGAGAGAATCCTGATTAAGCTAGTGCCGTCCCTCGGGCTCCTCGTGGCGCGATGACCGTGCTCTGGGCAGCTCAGCTTCGGGCCCGGTTCGAGAGCAGCCGCGGCACTCCACTGTATCCTGCCGCTCGGCATCGCGCGCCTACCTGCTGTAGGCCGCGCAGTTTGGCGCCGCCACCAGTCCCGAGGAATCCGGGACCATCGGCCCTGGCGCTGCCATCTACGGCCACGGTGATGATGAACAGTCGTGGATACCGCTCAGCTGAGAATCGTGGAGGAGCTGAGTCGGGCCCAGTGCCTGGAGCTCATGGCCACCATGCCAGTGGGCCGGATCGGCGTCAGCGTCAGGGCCCTCCCCGTCATCCTGCCGGTCAATTTCGTCCTCGTAGGGGAGAACATCGTCTTCCGAACCATTTCCGGTACGAAGCTGGATGCTGCGACGGCCAACGCCGTCGTGGCCTTCGAGGTAGACAGCTATGCGCCGGATTGCAAGTCCGGCTGGAGCGTCCTCATCAGGGGAGTCAGCTCCGAGATCACCGACCCTGAGGAGCTGCGCGCCCTGACCGATATCCCGCTCCGGGCATGGGCGCTGGACGACCGCATAGCCACGAGATTGGTTCGCATCGAGTCCAGCTTCATCAGCGGCCGCCTGTTCCGCCAACGGCAGATGTGAGCGCGGGCCCGGAAGCTGGTGCCTAAAGGATCGGTCAGGGTACCTCCATAAGCTGGATGAGCACGCCGTGTCCCTGGCGCGGGTGGATAAAGGCCTCCTTCCACCGATCCTGCGTGACGACGTGGACCGGCTCAATGCCGTGGCTTCGAAGGTACTCCAGCTTCGACTCGATGTCCCTCACGCGGAACGTGAGGTGATGGATGCCTTCCCCTCGACGCGCGAGGAACTTCTGTAAGAGACCGTTCTCGCCCAGCGGCTCCATCAGCTCGAGCTTCATGCGGTTCGGATAGCGGAACTGCGTGAAGCGGAAGCCCTCTTCGGGCACATCCCACCCGGCCACCGGCTCGCCACCCAGGATGTCGCGGAAGAGCACAGCGCCCTGATCGATCTCATGCACCCCAATCGCGACGTGGTCGAAGCGCTCCGTGAAACCCATTTCGTACTCACTTCCCTGTTGAATTCGCCGTCGACTGGGAGCATAATCCGTCTGCTCCCTGTGAGTAGGTGTACCCCGGCTCAGCCAGGGTAAGAGGGTCTGGTGAACAGGTCCACGCGGTGCTGCGAGTGCGGCGGTAGGCTCTGCCACGAGCCGCGATGCCAGGTGGCCCGCGAGGAGCTGGTGGTAGAGGCGTTCGAGGCGCTGGAGTGGGCATACGCCGGAGCACCGCTCTATGCCATATGTCCTTGCCAGCTCGGCTATCCAGGCCTGCTGGGCTGCCCGCACGCCGGGGAAGCTAAGCCGCTCACTCGATTCTCTGGAAGACGAGCAGCCTCCCCCGCTCGGTAACGCGCGGTGCGGCCACTCCAGCCTCGGCCGCGAATATGTCGAGAGCGTGTGCCAGCCGTTCGGGGTCAGGCTCACAGCGCAGGCGGAGCTCCCACTCGAAGATGTTGCCCATACCGAGCTTGCGTTGCCAGAGGCTGGCGGCGCGCAACCCGCCGCGCGAAACCGCGCTCTTCATGGCCTGCCGCAGCGAGCTACGAAAGTCGTCGTAGCGCAGCGGCCCCTTGGCGAAGAAGATCGATGGCTGCCACTCCCCGGGCTCGGACCCCATGGGGTCCCCGGCCGCCGCAACCTGGTTTTGGGTGAAGAAGATCACCGGCCCCATCTCCTCAACGTGTTGGAGATGCGGGTACTCGTAGATGCCCATCAGGTCGCGGACGACATGTTCGACCAGGTCGTAATTCCAGCTGCCGGTGAAGAGCAGTACCGATACGTGCACCGGCGCTTCGCCCTCCGCGCTGCGGAAGCCGAGCGAGGCCAGGTACTGGCGGCCGGAATCGGCTAGCCTCCGCAGACGGCCTTCGGGCAGCGCGACGTCGACCGTCGCGAGCTCCAGGCCGGCGTCCACCCCTGGCAGCGGGCAGAGCCGCTGGAGCAAGGCGTCGAGCGCTGCTGCGTCTGCACTGTCGGCGATCTGTGCCTTCCGCCACTCGCGGATCTGGCCGGATGCTTCCTCCGAGCGTTTGGCCGCCAAGCGCGTCAGCTCGAGCAGCGTTTTCACATAATCGTCTTCGCTGACAGAGGGCTTGCGTTGGTGCAGGACCGAATAGGCGATCGTGGGTACGGTCAGAGCAAGTGGCGCAAAAAGGCCCATCGACCAAATGCTAACCCGGGGGCGGCGCGGCGTTGACCGCCACCGGCCCCCGTTCCCGCACAGCCCGGCCGGTGATCAGGGCGGCGGCCGCGATCACTCCGGCGGCCAGGCCGCCGGCGCCCGCGAACCCGGCCACCGCGAGCATTCTGCCCATCAGGGCCGAACCGATCATGGCACCCAGGTACATGGAGCTGTTGTTCAGTGACAGCAGCGTCCCGCGCGCCAAGGGCTGCAGCTCGGAGATGATCGCCTGCTGCGAAGGCATGCCGAACCAGGACGCCGCGCCCCAGACGGCCAGCGAAAGCACCGCCAATGGAGCGGAGCTGTGGTTCACCGCGACCAGGACGAAGGCGCCGACAAGTCCCGACAGCCCGAGCAGCACTGCCACCTGCTTGCCGGCTCGCCGCGCGAAACCGGCGCCGCCAAACTCGCCGACCAACCCCATCAGGCCGTAGGCCCCCACCGCCAGGGCGCGCTCACGCGCCCCGAAATCAAAGAGGCTGTAGAGGTACTGGCCGATGTAGGTGAAGAGGCCGAGCGAGGCCACGAACCAGAGGAAGGAGACCGAGATCGGCGTCATCGCCGTGCGGTCCCGCAGGGTGGCCAGGAGCGACGGCCAGTGGCCAGATTGCCGGGTGGTCCGAGGCGAGCTCAGACGAAAGCTGGACAGCAGAGCCATGACGGCGATCGCCGACACGGCCCCCAGCCCCCACCGCCAGGAGCTGGCCGCCGCCAGCAGCCCCGCCAGCGGCACTCCTGCTACGGTCGAGACCGGGAGGCCAGCCAGCACGACGGCCATGGCCCGCTGTCGCCCCTCATAGGCATACTGGTCGCCGACGAATGCGTAGGTGGCGGGCGTGAGGAGCGCTGCCCCGATCCCGGCCGCGGCGCGGGCCGCGGCCAGAACCGTGAGGCTGGGCGAGAGTGCCGACGCGATGGTGGCTATCGCCAGCATGGCCATTCCCGCTCTTATCACCGGCACCCGGCCGACGCGGTCTGAGATCGGTCCCAGGGCCGGCGCCAGCAGCGCGTATGTGAGCGCGTAACTGCCGACCAGGAACTGGCCGAGGTCGCTAACGCTGGCGCCCGGGAAGTCCCGCTGGACGGCCGGCAGCAGCGGGACCACGATGAAAAGGTTGGTGCCGATGGCGAAGATGCCAAGGAAGAGAGGGGCGAGCTCCATCGGCAGCATCCGCCGGAGGCTTGCCATCGCCCTGAAGGGTAGACCCTGCCAGGCCTGCCTCCATCCACTCAGGTTGCCCTGCGGGATCGTCAGCGCTCCTTTGCCAAGGCTGGTGATAATAGGAGCAGCAAGGTCCAGGACCATTCCCGGCCCGGACACATACGCTTCTGGAGCCGCCTGAGGCTGAGGAGAGGAACATGGCAGTGGAAGTGCGTCAACTGGGCGACGACCAGCTCGAAGAGCGCGTGGGCGGCGCCAAGCTCCAGGCGATGGATCAGGTGTACATCGATGACGTCCTCGCCTACACGGAGCGGGGACTGGACAGCCTGCCCTCCTACATGGACCTCTACCGGCGGGCGATCAAGCAGGCGTGGAACCCGGACGAGCTCGACTTCTCAGCCGACAGGCGGGAGTGGGACTCCCTGTCGCCTGAGACGAAGCAGCGGCGGGTCGCTGGCTTGCGGCTCTTCTTCGACGGCGAGGAGCGGGTGGCGAGCATTCTTGCGCCCTTCGTCTGGGCGGCGCCAACCAAGGAGATCGAGGCCTTCGCCGCCACCCAGCTTACCGACGAGGTCCGCCACACAGTCTTCTTCGAGCGGTACTGGCGGGAGGTGATCGGCACCTCGGCCACCGACCTGGGCACCCTGATCGACGAGGTCAGGCCGACCGAGATCCCCGCCTACCGGCAGGTGTTCTACGACTGGCTGCCGGGCGTCGCCCAGCGGCTGGCGTCCGATCCGAAGGACCTGGACGGCACCGTCGAGTTCGTGACCCTGTACCACCTGGTCGTGGAGGGTGCGCTCTTCCTGACCGGCATGCGCTACTTGTTGGAGGGCGCCCGGCGCTGGAACCGCACCTGGGCCTTCTACAAGGGCTTCACTGCCACCACCCGCGACGAGTCACGCCATGTACTCTTCGGGGTCCGCTTCCTGCGCGACATGGTGGCGCAGGATCCTGCCCGCTTCGTACCCGTCGTGCGCGGCACGATCGACAGGGCCATGCCCCTGATCGAGGGCCACATCAAGCCTGCTGGCGCGCCGATCAGTCTCTACGGGGGGAAGCACCTGGAGGTCGTCTGGCCGGGCTACACGCCGGAGCGAATGCAGAAGGAGATGCTGGAGTACGCCCGGATGATCCTCACTCGGCGGCTCCACGCTGCAGGCCTCGCCATAGCCGCCTGACCCGGAGCCGGATCACGCCGTCCCCTCGACCGAACGGTCGAGCCAGGCGAGGACGTGAGCCAGCGCCTCGGGGTTGACCCGGGTGTCCGCATGGTTGAACCAGACCGGCAGGTAGTCGAGCAGGCGCGGGTCGCTGGGGGCCTGGGTGTAGAGCGGCAGGACCGCCACCCGCTCCAGGTTCGCCAGCGAGAGCGCCTGCAGGCCAGCCAGGATGCCCGGCACGTCGGCTTCGCTGTGGACAATCAGGCGCGGCTTGCCGTCGTCCCTGATCGGGGGGATGGCGGCGGCGATCTCGAGCAGGTAGCCGGGACGCTCCTCGCGCACGCGCGGCGAGGTGAACGTCTCCATCATGACCTGGCCCTCCGCCGAGATGCCGCGGAAGATTGATGGTGAGATCCCGATCGCCCGGTCGGCCTCGCTGGCCAGGGCGAGCCGGCCCCCAAAGCTGTGCCCCACGGCCAGCGTGGCGCCATAGCGGCGCACATAGTCGACAGCGCCGTTGACGTCGTCGAGGAACCCGGCGTCCACGGCAGCCGGGTGCTCGCCGTGCCCACGGAGGTCGATCGCGACCGCTGCCCAGCCTCGGACGGCGAGGGCCAGGGCGAGGCCGAGCACATCCTCCTTGGTGCCGCCGTAGCCGTGGCTGACGACAGCGCCGCCCCGCGGTGCCGGCGGCTCGATCAGGACCGCCGGCAGCCGGTAGCCGTCGCGGGAGAGGACATCCGGAAAGCTCAGCCTCAGTGCCTCGGCAGCGGCGGGCCCAGTCATACCACGCCGGCAGCGGCCAGCTCCTCCAGCCGCGACCTGCCCAGCCCGAGGTACTTCAGGTAGACGTAGCCGTTGTCCGCGCCAGGCGGCCGGCAGACCCACTTCACCCGTGGCGGAGTCTCGGTGGCCTTCACCGCTGGACCCTGAACAACCACCTCCCCGTAGACCGGGTCTTCGACCTTCTCGATGGGACCGCGGATCCACCAGTTCTGCTCGGCGAGGACGTCCTCCGGCTGGTTGACCTTGCCGGTAGCCACGGTGCCCGGCCCCTTCTTGTTCATCACGTAGTCCTGCACCAGGTCGAGGATCTCCTGGGCGCTGTGACTTTTCGACCACTCCGCGTCCTCCGCGTAGAGGGCCTTGCGGTTCTCGGGCCTGCCCCGGTCCAGGAAGGTCTTGAAGCGCGGATCCTCCCGCAGGTGGTCCTTGCCCATGATGTTCGGCAGGCCCGTGAAGTTAACGTCAGAGAAGCCGGCGATCATGGCGTAGCCATCAGTGGTGGGCACGAACGTGTACGGGAAGACGGAGGTGTCCAGCAGGCCCACCCTCTGCCGATCGATACCGGCCTTCTGGTAGTACGTGACCATGTCTTCCACCCAGCGCATGATGGCCTCGGCCCCTGATACATCGACCATCTGTCCGCGTCCACTGACCTTTCGCCAGCGCAAGGCGGCGAGCACGCCGAACGCGGTCCAGACTCCTCCCGCATACCAGCCCATCCAGGGTCCGGCCTTGGTGGGAACCTCGTATGGCCTGGGATCCGATTCCGATTCCGAGGCCGGTTCCCCGGTCATCTGGACGAGGCCGGAAAGCGCCTGGTCTGCCACTTCGCGGTCCCGCTTCGCCTTCTGCCTGGAAGCCTCCGGGCCCCACCGTCCATAGGTGCTGATCGCCGCGTAGATCAGCCGCGGGTTGAGTGAGGACACCTGACGGTAGCCGATGCCGAGTGCGTCCGCCTCTCCCGGGCGAAACGTCTCCACCAGGACGTCGGCACGCCTGGCCAGGGTGCTGGGAATCGCCCGCCCTGTCCCGTTGTGGAGATCGAGTGTGACATGGAGCTTGTTCCGGCCCTCAACCAGGTAGCCAAGGCCAGTTTCGCGGTGCCTGGTGCCAAAAGGCGTGAAGCTGCGCACGACGTCCCCGCCCGGGGGCTCCACTCGGATAACCTCCGCCCCGAACTGTGCCAGCAAAGACGTGCAGAATACCCCCGCCATGGACTCGGTGCTCAGGTCGAGCACGATCAGGTCGTCCAGCGCCTCCGGCTTCCCCGGGCTGCGGCTGCGTTCATCCCGCTCCTGGATCCAGGCGTCCCAGGTCACTTCCTGTTCCATCTACAGCACCTCAGCCACCTCAGGCTCCCACGCCGAGGGTGGCTTCGCGCCTGGCCGGTCCGCCCACTTGCCGATGGCACCCTTTTCTTCCAGCTCGCGCACCTGGTCAGCGCCGAGGCCGAGCAGTGACAGAAGGACGTACCGGTTGTGGAACCCCGCCGGCCGGGCTGGCCACTTGATCCTGCCGGGCGTTTCCGACAGCTTTGGCGCAGGTCCGTACTCCAAAAGGTCTCCGCAGAGCGGATCGTCCAGCTGCCACACCGACCGCCTCGCACGGAAGTGTTCGTGGGAGAAGTGGTCTCTGGCCGAGAGAATGGGCGCCGCGGCGAAGCCGTGCTCGACTCCCAACTCATCGAGTTGTTCTTTCGTATACGCAAGAGCCCACTCCGCCACGATGGCCAGCAAAGCACGTGCGTTCTCTTCTGCGAGCCTCGCCTCCAGTGTCATGTAGTGAGGGTCCGCGGCCAGGTCCGGACGCCCCATCGGAGTAGTGAGGCCATGGAACTCCTCGTCGCTTGGAGCGCTGATGGCGACGAACCCGTCCTTGCAGCGGAACACGTCCGAGACCGCGAGCGCCACGTCCCGGTCGCCGTACCTGCCGCGCCTTTCACCCGTCAGCTCGTGGTACGCCCAGGTCCAATCCAGCGCTCGCATCAGGCCCTCTGACTGCGCTGATTCGATGAACTGGCCCTTGCCCGTACTTTCGCGCCAATGAAGCGCGGCCAGGATCGCGGTGGCGTTGACGACCGAGCCGAAGAAGTCCCCGAAGTGGGTACCTGACTTCATAGGGGGCGCTCGGGGAACCCGGTGATCGCGGCCAGCCCGCTCATGGCCTGGGCCAGCTGGTCGTACGAGGCCCGCCCCGTGCTGTAAGGCCCCCACTGCCCGAAGCCGCTGGCTGCCAGGTAGATCAGCCCCGGGTTGAGCTGCGAGAGTTGGCGGTACCCGAGCCCCCAGCGATCCAGAGTGCCCGCCCGCAGGTTCTCCACGAACACATCGGCACGCTTCACCAGGCTGCGGAACAGCTCCTTGCCCTCATCTTTGTGGAGGTCGATGCCGACGTGGTACTTGTTGTGGTTCTCGGGCAAGAACCCGATGCAGAGGTTGTCCCAGTAATAGCCATCGGGCGGCACGTAACGCATGGTGTCGCCGGTGGGCGGCAGCCCGACCTTCACCACCTCGGCCCCGAATTCGCCCAGGTAGTCGGACGTACAGGGTCCCAGGATCAGAGTGCAGAGTTCAACGACCCGCACACCACGCAGCGCCTCCGGCTTCTCGAAGATCCTCGAAGGATCGAAGGTCTCGGCGGCCCAGTCGAAATATGGCCTGTCAGCCAACGGCACCTCCTCTACGCGTGGAGCCCAGCGCTTACGTCACCGCCGCCGACTTTTGTCGCAACACCCGGCGCACGAGCTTGCCACCCGCCGTCCGTGGCAGCTCGTCCACGAACTCGACCTCCCGCGGCAGCTTGTAGACGGCGATGTGCTCACGGGAGCTGTCGATGATCTCCTGTTTGAGCTTCTCGGTCGGTGCCTGCCCTGGCATGAGGATGATGTAGGCCCTGGTGTTGTGGCCGCGGACCGGGTCGGGGACGCCGATCACACCAGCGTCGGCCACGGCCGGGTGCTTGAGGAGCGCCTCCTCGACCTCGTCGGGCGAGATCCGGTAGCCGGAGCTCTTGATGAGGTCGTCCTCGCGAGACACGAAGGTGACGTAGCCCTCCTCGTCCATGGTCACGAAGTCGCCCACCAGAATCCAGCCGTCGCGTAGGGTCGACCTCTGCTTCTCGAGCAGGGCGCGGTCCTCGTGCAGTCGCCAGTAGAGGGTCCCTGTCGGCCCGCGGGTGTAGAGCTTGCCCAGCTCGCCAGGCTTGGCGACCTGGCCCTCTTCGGTGATCACCTGGACCTCGTAGCCGGGGACGGCGACCCCGATCGCGCCCGGCTTGACCTTGCGGGTGACCGCGCCGGAGACGAAGACGTACATCATCTCCGTTGTCCCGAAGCCCTCGTAGATCTCGTGGTTGAAGCGCTCCTTCCAGTCAAGGTAGGTGCGGGCCGTCAGCGACTCACCGCCGCCCGTCAGGATCCGCAGACTGGAGAGGTCGTACTTCCTCTCTGCCCCCTCCAGCTCCAGCATTTTGCGGTAGCCAGTTGGCGCCGCGCTGAGCACGGTGACTCGGTGCTTCTGGATGGTCTCGAACAGGCCTTCGGGCGTGAAGCGCGGGATCAGGGACGCGGTCGCACCGAACCGGAATGGAATGGTCGCCACCGTCGAGTAGCCTGCCCCCAGCGAGATCGGCGCCGGACCGCAGATGATGTCGCCCGGCTGCACCCGCCAGGCGTACCTGCCGAACGTGTCCGGCACGATCAGCGCCTCCTCGACGTAGTGCGCAGTACCCTTGGGCAAGCCGGTCACGCCCGAGGTGTAGAGGAGCACCGAGACCGCCTGCCGCGGCCGGCGCACGGGCGCCAGGTCGGCGGCCTCATCGGCGACCAGCTCTTCGTAGGCCAGGAAGCCCTGCTGCTTCACCTGCTCGGGCTGGCCGCCGAAGACGACCACCTGCTTCACAGTCCGGCAGTTGGGCAGCGCCTTGGCCAGGCCCTCGAGCATCGTCGCCGAAACGACCACCACCTCGGCCTCGGTGTTGTTGGCGACATGCGCGATCTCCTCCGGCGAGAGCAGCGGGGAGGTTGGTACGATGACCGCGCCCAGCTTGAGCACGGCGAAGTTGGCAATAAGCGCTGTGGGCACGTTCGCTGAGCGCAGCAGGACGCGGTCAGCCTCCTCCACCCCCAGCTTCCTCAGCGCGCTTCCGAACTTGTTGGTCGCCCCCAACAGCTGTCTGTAGGTGATCACGCGGTCCTCGAAGAGGATGGCCGGGTGGCCGCCGCGGCCCGCCGCGACCTGCTTGTCGAGCAGCTCTTCGGTACTGTTCAGCGCGTCGGGGTAGTCGTCGAATTCCTTCAGGCTGTAAACGCGCTCCGGCCGCAGCTCCTTGGGCGGGAGGTAGTCCTCCGGAATGGCGCTCAATGTGACTCCTCCTCCTCTTCCTCCGCCGACTCGGCCAGCGCTTGTGCAACAGGCACCCTCTCCTGCTCGGCCAGGAGGTCGTCGAGGGCCCGCTCGACCCCGACCAGGCCGCCGCGACCAGGATCCTGCCGTGGATAGGCGTCGGTGGGATAGCGGTTGGTTGCGTCCGCGTAGACGACCAGCGCCGGCGTCCGGCGGCCGAAGTCGGCTTCCAGCGCCCCCCTCATGCCGAACACCGCCCGGACCGTGGCCGGGGGACCGGTGAGGGCGGCGTGGTATGGGCGAAACACATCGTCCATGCCAGCCGCGTCGATGGCCTCGGCGTCAACCCCGACGGCCTTGAGGCGCTGGATCTTCTCCAGCGCAGCCTGGATGTTGCAGGGGTACTGCGCCCCAGGCTCCTCTTTGCTCGAGTAGTAGAACTTGACCCTCATGGCCCGCCTCCTCAAAGGTCGATCGGACAGTGCACTTCCCACACTGTCTGGAAGTACGCGTCGCCCAGCCACTCCGCGATGTGGACCCGGTGCTCCTCGAGCATGCTGAAGTCTTCCGCGAACTCCAGGCAGACGATGCGGCGGTCCTCACCGTCAAAGTAGCGGATGGCGTGACGGCCCGCGATGGCTTTCGGCGAGTCGATCACGTGGTTGCTGTCGAAATCGAGGCCAAGCCTCCGCATCAGCTCAGGGAGTGCAAGGGTCTCCGCTGCAATGAGAACATGTGAGCCCCCTGACCCGAGCCGGCCGTAACGCGACTCGAATGCGGCGCGGAGCTCTGCCACCTCTAATGCGCCTCTGCGGCTTCCTCCCCCTTTCCAGGGTTGGGGCAGTCGCCACCCAGGCCCCCGATGGGGACCATCACCGTGAAGGGCCACTCCAGCCCCCGGCAGTAGCCGAGGTAGGCCTTCTTGATGTTGGGATCCAGTGCCTCCTGGAACTGCCCGCAGCACCGGAACGTCTCGCCCCTTTCAGCTGGGCTTGTCTGCTGCTCTGCCACTGTGCCCTCCTTCTAGCGCAAAGGGATGTGCTTCAACGATGAACTTTGCCCGGCTGCCCACCAGCTCGTCGGGCTGCAGCGGGCGGCCGCTCACCGGGCGGCCGCGAATGCTCTGTGTGACAGCCTTCGGCCTGCCGCTGAACGGGTCCTCACGCGCTTGAGGGGCACGCCGGATCTTTCCCTCACCACTGATCGGGTTGGAGTCCTTGTCCTCGGCGTAGCCGGGGAGCAGGTCCGGCTGGCCATCGCTCGCCGCCGGTCCCTCGACCAGCTGGCCATTCGCGAATTGGACCACGTAGATGATGTCGCAGCCGGCGCACTTGGTCTTGCCGTTGAAGTTCCAGAACGGATAGGGGTCCAGAAAGTTCTTGGTCAGGCACGTATGGCAGGTAAGCACCAGGCCCTGCCTGATCTTGATGGTTGGGGTCGCCTCGACAGCCATCTCAAATCACCTCCGCCTCCTCCATTTCGGAGATCTTTGACTTAGACCACCCGAGGAGCCGACCATAGATGCTCTCGTTGTCGGTCCCGACCGGCTTCATGGTCCACTTGACCCGGGGCGGCGTGTCGGAAAGCTTGTACGCCGGTCCTTGCGCCAGCACGTCACCATAGATGGGGTCGTCGAGCCAGTGGACCGCACCGCGCATCTTCCAGTGTGGATGCTCGGCGACCTCCTTGGCGTTGAATACGGGCTGGTTCAGAATTGCCGCCTTGTCCAGGATGGTGGCGACATCCTCTTTGGTCTTGTCCTCAGCCCAGGTTTCCATTGCCGCGTAGATCGGCGCCTGGTTCTCGGCCTTGACGCGCTCATCGTGGGTGGCGTACTGCTCGGCCAGGTCGCTCCGTCCCATTGCCTCACAGAGTTTCTTGAAGTCGTCGTCGCTGTAGGCGGTGACGAGGATGTACCCCTCCTCAGCTTCCTGCGGGTTCCTGGAGTCGGGATAGGATGACTTCCCACACCTGATGATCCCGTGGACACACAGCTCTGTGTCCCAGTTGCCCCAGCGCTCGCGCCGGATCCCGAAGCGGCCGTAAAGGGGTAGGGCGTACTCGAGCTGGCGGGTCACACCGTGGACCTGCGAGTACTCGATGAAGCCACCCTGGCCCGAGACTGTGTCACGGTAGTACAGCGCGGCCAGGATCTGGACCGCCGCCATCATGCCACCCCAGTAGTCGGCGAGCCAGATCGTGTGCTTGGCCGGCGTGCCGCCCCGGTCGGCGGCCTCGCCTGTGATCCCGAAAGCCCCGCCCTGCGCCTGGCCCAGGATGTCGTAGGAGGCCCGGACACGCCCCGGCCCCCAGCCTCCGAAGCCCCCCAGCCACTGGTATACGAGACGCGGGTTGACCTTCGACAGCTGCCGGTAACCGACCCCCCAGCGATCAAAAGTTCCCGGCCGGTAGTTCTCGACTATGACGTCGGACTTGGCAGCCAGCTCGGCCATCACTTCGCGGGCCTCGGGCCGGTGGAAGTCCAGCGAGATGAACTGCTCGTTGAAGTTGGCCCCAAAGAACCCGAGCCCGGTGCCGGCTTGAGGCGCCCAGCGGGAGAGCGGGTAGAGGAGAGGCTCGTTGAAGGGCGTGGTGTGGCGCATCGGCTCGCCGCGTCGAGGAAGCTCGATCTTGATCACCTCCGCCCCCAGCTCGCCGAGGTAGCTCGCACAGGAGGGGCCGAGTATGTACTGGGTGCACGAGAGCACCCGATAGCCTTTCAGCGCCTCCGGCTTGGTGAAGGCCGCCGCCGGGCTGAAGGCCTCGCGACAGTAGCTCTCGAAGTCCACCTTCCCGTCTGCGCCGGACTGCGCTGTTTGCTGGTTGACGTTGACCGCCATTCTCACCTGCCTCCTAGATCGCGCCGCGCTTGCGAAGCCCGGCTAGATCTTCGCGCCCGAAGTTCAGTAGCTTCTTGTAGACGTCCTCGTTGTCGTAACCCAGCGGCCGGCCGATCCACTTTGTGCGCCCAGGGCACTTCTCCTGTAGAAAAGGCGTGGTACCGAAGAGGACCTTGCCGTACAGCTGGTCCTCGAGCTCCGCGACGTGCCCGCGGTACTTGAAGTGTGGATACTCGGCGACCTCATCGATGTAGGTGACGCCGCCCGAAGCAACCTGTTGAGCGATCAGCTTCTTCTCTGCTTCGGAGCGGGACTGGTCCTTCTGCCACTCCGAGAGCAGCGTGTAGGTCTTCACCTGGGCGGTATGAGGTAGACGGTCCACCACCCCGCGCACCTTCTTGTCGTCGAGGATTTCGTCCTCAAGGTCCGGCCGCTCGTCGCCGACGGTGCGCCAGATCCGGTACCAGAGACGATCATGGCCTCCGCCAACCATGAAGTAGCCGTCCTTGCAGGGGTTGACGGCGTAGATGTTGATGGCCAAGTCCCAGTTGCCGTACCGCGGCCGGATGCTGCCGTCGAGGCCGTACCAGGCCCAGTCATAGTCGAGGATCCTGATCACTGCCTCGGCTCCGGTCGCCTCGACGAACTGCCCTTTGCCCGAGACCTTGTCGCGGTGAAGCAGGGCCGCCACGATTCCCATTGCGGCTGCGGTGCCCCCTACGTGGTCGGCCATCCACATCGCCGAGCGGGTGGGCCGTCCCCCGAACTCCTTGGGATGCCCGGTGCCATGGACGAAACCGCACGCCGCCTGCGCAGTCGGATCCAGCATGCCTGGCTTGTCCTTCATCGGCCCCCACTGTCCGAGCTGGCCGACCCACGCGTACACCAGTCGCGGGTTGATCTCTCTGAGTTGGCGGTATCCGATGCCCCACTCGTCGAACTGACCAGGCGGATAGTTCTCGATCAGAACGTCGAAGTGGACGGCCAGCTGCTTCAGGACCTCTCGGCCCTCAGGGCTTTCCAGGTCGAGGGTGATGGACTGCTTGTTGCGCATCTCGTGCAGGAAGTGCAGTCCGATCGGCTCCCCAGTCTCCGCGTCCTTCAACATGTATTCCTTTCGGCCGAAGGGCGTCTGCCAGCGCAGCGGATCGCCGTCGGGCGGCTCCGCTTTGATGGTCTCAGCACCCAGCTCTGAGAGCATGGATGAGCACCAGCTGCCGATGATCATGCCCTTGCTCAGGTCCAGCACGCGGATCCGGCCGAGGTTCTCGGGCTTCTTGAAGTTCTCGCTCTGCCTGACAATGGATTCCAGGAAGAGCGGGTATTCCTTCGCCTGCTCGGCTATGCCGCCGTAGACTTCGTCGGGGGTTGGGATTGGGACGGCTGGCCAATCTCTGCGGGCACGAGACTTGTCGATCGGAGTCTTAGCCATACTTGCCTCTCCTCGTATGCGATGATCGGAGCCTGGTCATGGGCTTTCTGAGAGGGGATTCCGTGACGCGAGCAAGCGACCAGCTAGGGCCCATGGCGTAACCGACGTGGGCCCAGCCCAGAGACGACGGGTAGCACAGCGGAGGCACAATCAGCGCCCTCCCCGGCTGCGATTATAGGCGACAGATGGCGTGCCGCCAAAGAGAGCTGTCAAGATGGGCCAGATCTACGCCTGATAGTCCGGCACCAAGAGTCAGACGCTCTCCAACCGCACCCAAGTCTGAGGTGCCCCGCCGACGGCAGCCCTATCGGCTAATTGCCAGCCAGATCTATAACAGGAGTCGTCAGCGGTGGACCCTCTTTAACGCTGACGAGCCGTACACGTCCGCTCGCGATCACCTGCCCCTGCTCGTCCGTAACCTGCCCTTCCCAGAGCTGAGTATCCTGATCGCGTGTCAGGGGCTTCGCGGTCACCCGAAGGCTCGCCGACCGTGCCGGTCGATGAAAGCTTGTCTGGTTTTCAACGCCGACCACCGGAAGCTTCCAACGCAGGGCATGCAGTGCCGCCCCGACCGAGGCCGCCGCTTCGACTAATCCGCTATAGAGGGCCTCATCAACGGTGCCGTCGGCCTTGAGATATTGTTCGGAGACCGCAAGCTCTGCAATTGCCTCGTCCGCGGTGGCGCGAAGGTACTTGAGGCCCATAGCTTTGGCCCATCCGTCTGGCGACTTGTTGAGCGCTGCAGCGTAGTCCCTGAGCGATCGATCCATGCTGGTCCACAGTCTATGACTCGGCTGCGTGCGGCGATAAGGTCGGCTGGTCATGGAACTCCGTGAATCAGGCCACCAGCTTCTCAAACCCCACGCCTCCGCAGCAGCCCGTCAGTCAGAGCACTCGGATTCGTATCTCACCCACACGGGCCAGGAGGATTGGCCGCCACTAGCGTGCCACGGAGGCTGCCTCGCCAATGCGGCCGATGTTGCGGTCGAACAGCGCCTTGAGCGGAAGCGCCCTGCGGTCATATTCGTCGGGGTCCAGCCACGCACTGCGGGCGTTGAGAACATCCGCCAGCACATCGGGGACGGCCTGAGGCACGTGGACGCCGAAGATGGGATCACGGCGTGTCGGGACGTCGCGCAGCCGGCCCTCCACCACCGCCCGCACGATCGCGCGTGTGTGGGCAATCGAGATGCGGGGACCGACGCCCTGCGTGCCGCCCACCAGGCCCGTGTTGAGCATCCAGACCTGGGCGCCGTGGCGCTTCACGCGCTCGATCAGCATGTCGGCGTACGTCGCTGGAGGCAGCACCAGGAACGGCGCCGCGAAGCATGTGCTGAACGTCGCCTCCGGCTCTGTTACGCCCCGCTCAGTACCCGCGACCTTGGCGGTGTAACCAGAGAACATGTGCTGAACGTCGCCTCCGGCTCTGTTACGCCCCGCTCAGTACCCGCGACCTTGGCGGTGTAACCAGAGAAGA